>Ga0209644_1000107_pt1 | contig 30758 bp, 21 predicted proteins | sample ETNvirome_2_1000_FD_184069 | JGI IMG/M metagenome (GOLD analysis project Ga0209644, IMG submission 184069) | Marine viral communities from the Pacific Ocean - ETNP_2_1000 (SPAdes) (version 2) | ecosystem: Environmental > Aquatic > Marine > Oceanic | place: Pacific Ocean | collected 2013-06-22 | reverse complement strand
GAGTGCCGATCTTGGCACTGAGTTGTGATCATTCACGGCGGCTTCATCCAGGCGGCTACCCGCCGCCTTCGCGGGTGCCTCCTTCGCTCGTTGCTCTCGCTCAGTCGTTACGCCGCGCTACGGGGCAAGCACTCCGCTCTAATGGTCTGCGGCACTCTAGGTAGGAACCTGTAGCGCGGCGTAAGCGGAGCGCACCCGCGAAGCACTCCGCCAGGAGTGCCGATCTTGGCACTGAGTTGTGATCATTCACGGCGGCTTCATCCAGGCGGCTACCCGCCGCCTTCGCGGGTGCCTCCTTCGCTCGTTGCTCTCGCTCAGTCGTTACGCCGCGCTACGGGGCAGGCACTCCGCTCTAATGGTCCGCGGCACTCTAGGTAGGCCCCCGTAGCGCGGCGTAAGCGAAGCGCACCCGCGAAGCACTCCGCAGGAGTGCCGATGGTGGCACCCAGGCTCGCGCCGGTAGCTGCGTTCCTGCTATATTGTTCGGCATGTCTATTGCATATCGTTTGGCGTGGTTCGATGTTTATGACTTCTCGTGGAAGGCACGCTCAATAAAAGGACGTTAATGATGACTCAAGTACGCAAAGCGATTATTCCGGTGGCTGGATTCGGTACCCGCCTGCTGCCGATCAGCAAGGCGATTCCTAAAGAGATGGTGCCGGTGGTGGATCGTCCTCTCATCCAACACGTGGTGGAAGAAGCGCTGGCGGCGGGTATCAACGAAATCATTTTGGTCACGCGTGCGGGCAAGTCGGCGATTGAAGACCATTTCGATGCCCACTTCGAGCTTGAGCATTCGCTGGCCAGCAAGGGTAAAAATGCGCTGTTGGAAACGCTTTCGGCCATTTCTCCTAAAAAGTTGAAAGTGACCAGCGTTCGTCAGCCCAATGCGAAAGGGCTAGGCCATGCCATTTACTGCGCTTCCCACCTGTTAGATAAAGACGAGCCGTTCGCGGTGATCCTGCCGGACGTGCTGGTCAAGCCGCAGGTAGGCAGCAGCGCGTGTGATTTAGGCAGTATGGTCGAGCGCTGGGAAGCCTCCGATGCGTCGCAAATCATGGTAGAAGCAGTACCGCAAGAAGACGTTTACCGTTACGGCATTGTGGATTGCGACGAGCCAGCGGCGGGGGAGAGCGCCACTATGCGTGGCGTGGTGGAAAAGCCCCAACCGGAAGACGCGCCGTCACGGCTTTCGGTGATTGGCCGCTATGTGCTGCCGTACCGCATTATGGAGCTGCTACGCGACCAGCCGCCGGGTGCAGGTAACGAAATTCAGCTAACCGATGCCATCGGCCGCTTGATGCAGGAAGGGCAAACCGTGCAGGCGTTTCGCATGCATGGCCGCACCTTCGATTGCGGGCACATCGAAGGTTGGCTGCAAGCCAATACTACGCTTGCCCGCGAGGCGGGTTACGACGTATAACGCATCTCCAAGCATTACAAAAGCCGCTCAGCTCTCGCTGCAGCGGCTTTTTTGTAAAAATCTATCCATCACTAAAAGGGGAATACTAGCGGCGTAATTAGCAGCACTGCCGCTGAATAGGTGAGGCTAACAGGAAAGCCGATCTTGAAAAAATCGGTGATTTTGTAGCGCCCCGGTGAATACACCATCAAATGTGTTTGGTAGCCAAACGGAATCAGAAAGCAAGCGCTAGCACCGTAGGCAACGGCCATGACAAACGGCAGCGGGTCGGCCCCAAACGCTTGTGCCGTGCTCCATGCAATGGGAAAGGCCAGCGCGGCGGCGGCGTTGTTGGTGACCGTTTCCGTGAGCAGTAACGTCAATAAATAGCAGCCGATAAAGGCGGCATAAATTCCATAACCGCTAAATACGGCCTGCATGCCATCGGCGAGCAATGCCGCCGCGCCGGAGTTTTCCAGCGCCTGGGCGATGGCCAAGGCAGAGCCAATGATGAGCCATAGCTCGAAAGGGAAACGCCTGCGCAGTTCGGCCATGCTGATCACCTTCAGCAGTAGCAGCGCGCCTAGCAGAATGAGTAAACCGTGAAACAGCGGCAGCCAGTTAGCCGCCGCCAAAGAAATGACGGCCGCAAAACCACCTAGGGTGATCAGGCTTTCCTTACGGTTGAGTTGTGGGCGTGTAAAGCTGCCGCTCAGTAAATGAAAGTTGCGGTCTAGGTTGCGGTGCTGACGAAAATCCGCGCTGACGGCCAATAATAAACAGTCGCCTACCCGGAGAGGGATTTTACCTAATTGTCCCTCTAAACGTTTGTCTCCGCGACGAATACCCACCACACCTGCACTAAACATACTGCGAAAATCGACGTCTTGCAGTGTCTTACCCGCTAATTCCGACTCATGCGAGATCACTACCTCGACCAGGTTGGTAGCGAGCAGGTTATCGGCTTGGTGCCCAAACAGGTTGAGGCCAGGAAAGCGCTGCAGTGCCTGCACTTTGCTGACTTCACCGGTAAATACCAGCGTGTCTTCAGCCTGTAGCTGTTCATCGGGAGCCACGGGGCTGATCAGCCTGCCTTGACGCTCAATTTCTAGTAGGTAGAGACCATCTAGGCTGCGTAGCCCGTTCTGCTCGATGCTTTGGCCAATCATGGGAGATTCGGCTTCCACATCGGCGGCCAAGAAATACGAGAGTTTCTCTTCCGTGTCTTCAGGGCGGTGGTGGGGGAGCGCGTTGGCACGCCATAGCAGAACGGCCAGGGTGATCAAGGCAACCGGGATGCCCACCAGGCTAAACTGAAACATTCCCAGCTCGCTGCCGCTGGCGTTCAGATGAAAAGAGTTCACCACGAGGTTCGTCGAGGTGCCCACCAGCGTGGTAATGCCGCCAAGAATCGATGCGTAAGAGAGTGGGATCAGTAGCCGTGAAGGTGCAATGCCTTGCTGGCGCGTAATGGCCCCTAGAAAGGCGGCAACGACGGCGGTGTTGTTCAAAAAAGCCGATAGTACGGCAGTGCTGCCCATCAGCCGTGCCGTCGCCAATTTCGGGTGGCCCTTGAGTAAATGCTTAGACAGCCAGTCGAGCAGCGGCGAGCGCTCCAGCGCCAACGAAACAAGCAACAACAGGAGCAGGGTAGCAAGTGCAGGGTTGGTGTACTGCACCAGTAAGGTGCTTGTATCGATGAACCCTAACAAAAGGTAACCGCATGCCAACGAGACGAAAGCAATAGCTGGTTTTACCTTGCCACTGATCAGCAGAACCAACAGCAGTGTGATGGATAACAAGACGGCCCAGGGCGTCATGGTGGGTCCTTATGTCAACAGAAAATAAAAGGGTGCTTGCTGGATTTTACGCAGGCTTTTATGATGGTGTCTAATAATTACCATTAGCAGTGTTGTTTTTCGCTTTGTTTTTGTTTTTAAAGCAAGGGGTTATGTTTAAAGTTGAGCGCTAAACATTTGTCGCCTGAAGCCCTGAATGAGCAGCGTAAAAAAGCTGTCAGGCTGCGTTTGGATGGCCATACGGTAGCGGTGGCCAGCCAACGTACGGGGTTGTCTGCGCCTACGGTTTCGGCGGCGTGGAAGGCCTTTCGCGAAGGGGGATGGGCTGCCGTACCCGTGAAGCCGCGTGGCCGGACGAAGGGGCAGGGCAATACGTTGGGCGCTGCCGCCCAGACCGTACTTTGGGAGGCGCTTTATGGTGCGCCTCCTCAAGGCATGCCGGGCTGGAGTAGCGCTGCGCTGGCCGACTTGGTGAATGTGCGCTTGGGGCTAAAGCTCACCCAACGTGCCATTGAGCACTGGTGGGAAACCGAAGGGTTGCTGCATGCCCCCTGGGAGCTGAATGCGCTAGCCAAAAAGCGCACTCGTGCAGGGCGGTGGTTCGAGAAAACGGTCGCCCCGACGTTCTCTCTCTACCCGAGCGCCGAGCAGCGCTGGCAGGGCGGCGTACGACGTGTGGCGCATGTGCAGCGGGCGCTCTATCAAGTGTACCTGCACGGGGCACGCGGAAAGCTCTACATGCGCTGTTACGAGCGTCCGCCTGCCGCGTTCGATTATCAGGCGGTGTGGGCATCGCTGCCTCGGCCTGCCGCCGTGGTGTTTCACGGCGCGCTGTTCTCGGCTAGCCAAACGCTTACCGAGTGGCTCGACCGCCAAACGACGTTAACGGTCGTGGCGGTACCAGCAGATATCGGTTTGGAACACCGCTAAGGCTTTTTATCCATAGGTTTTTAAGGCAGTGCCGCGAGCGGCCACTTGAAAACGGTTTTTTCACACAACGTTGGGAAAGATGATGACATCACTCACCCATTTACAGCGGCTGGAAGCGGAAAGCATCCAGATCATGCGCGAAGTGGTCGCCGAGACCGAAAACCCGGTGATGCTCTACTCCGTCGGTAAGGATTCAGCGGTGATGCTGCATCTGGCGCGTAAGGCCTTTGCCCCCTCGCCGCCTCCTTTCCCGCTGCTGCACGTCGATACCCGCTGGAAATTCCAAGCGATGTACGAATTCCGCGACAAGATGGCCGAAGAGATCGGCATGGAATTGATCGTGCATATCAATCCGGAAGGGGTGGAGAAAGACATCAACCCCTTCACTCACGGTTCGGCCATTCATACCGATGTAATGAAGACCGAAGGCTTGAAGCAAGCACTGGACAAGTATGGCTTCGATGCGGCATTTGGCGGGGCACGGCGCGATGAAGAGAAGTCCCGTGCCAAAGAACGCGTGTTCTCTTTTCGCACCGCACAGCACCGCTGGGATCCGAAAAATCAGCGGCCGGAACTGTGGAAGCTTTACAACACGCGCAAGCACCCTAAAGAGTCCATTCGTGTCTTCCCGCTCTCGAACTGGACCGAGCTGGATATTTGGCAGTACATCCATCTGCAGAACATTCCCATTGTTCCGCTTTATTACGCTGCCGAGCGTCCGGTGGTGGAGCGTGATGGCGCGCTGATCATGGTTGATGATGACCGCATGCCGTTGGAGCCGGGTGAAGTGCCCATGATGCGCAAGGTACGTTTCCGTACCTTAGGCTGCTACCCGCTGACCGGTGCCGTGGAGTCGGAAGCCGACACGCTACCCGCGATCATTCAAGAGATGCTGTTGACCAAAACATCCGAGCGCCAGGGCCGTGTGATCGACCATGACAGCGCGGCGTCCATGGAGAAGAAGAAGCAAGAGGGGTACTTCTAATGTCGCACTCATCCGATCTGATTGCTGAAGATATCGAGGGCTACCTGAAGTCCCACGAGCATAAAGGTTTGTTGCGCTTCATCACTTGTGGAAGCGTGGACGATGGCAAAAGTACCCTGATTGGCCGTTTGCTGTTCGAATCCAAGCTGCTGTTCGAAGACCAGCTGGCTGCCATCGAAGCCGATTCCAAAAAGTACGGAACGCAAGGCGGTGAGATGGACTTTGCGCTGCTGGTCGATGGCCTAGCCGCTGAGCGCGAACAGGGTATTACCATCGATGTGGCGTACCGCTTCTTCTCCACCGAGAAACGCAAATTCATCGTGGCGGACACGCCAGGGCACGAGCAGTACACCCGCAACATGGTGACCGGGGCATCCACGGCTGATGCGGCGATTCTGATGGTGGATGCTCGCCACGGCATTCTGACCCAAACCCGCCGCCACAGCTTTTTGATGTCGTTGATGGGTATGCGCCACATCATCGTCGCCATCAATAAAATGGACTTGGTGGATTACTCGAAAGCGCGTTACGACCAAATCGTCGAGGAGTACCGCGCGTTCGCCAAGCAGTTGGGGCTTGAAAACATCACCTTCATTCCGATGTCGGCCTTGAAGGGCGATAACGTCATCGAGCACAGCACGAAGATGCCTTGGTACCACGGCACCACGCTGATGGGCTACTTGGAGACCGTCGAGGTAGACGACGAGCGCCTGCAACGCTCTCCGTTCCGTATGCCCGTGCAGTGGGTCAACCGTCCGAATCTCGATTTCCGGGGTTTTACCGGTATGATCGCCAGCGGCGTCGTTCGTCCTGGTGATCCTATTCGTGTACAGCCCTCGGGTAAAACCAGCACCGTCTCGCGCATCTATACGTTCGATGGCGATTTGGAGGAAGCGGTCGCCGGGCAATCCATCACGCTGCTGCTCAATGACGAGATCGATATTTCCCGTGGGGACATCATTTCTGGCGTCGACCAGCCGGCACACACGGCCGACCAGTTCGAAACCACGCTGGTATGGATGCATGAGGCGCCGCTGCTGCCGGGACGTCCCTACCTAATGAAACTAGGGACTCAGCTCGTATCTGCCACGGTCACCGATATCAAATATCAGGTAAACGTCAATACGCTTGAGCACACGGCGGGTAAGCAGCTGGACTTGAATGGGATCGGCGTGTGTACGATTAGCTTGAACCGCGCCGTCGCGTTCGATGCGTATAAAGAGAACCAGGATACCGGTGGTTTCATCCTCATCGACCGTATGACCAACAATACGGTAGGTGCTGGCATGCTGCACTTCGCGCTGCGCCGCAGCCAGAACATCCATATGCAGCATGTGGATATCGACAAGCAGGCGCGTGCCCTGGCCAAAGGGCAAAAGCCTGCGGTGCTATGGTTCACGGGCCTGTCTGGCGCGGGTAAATCGACCATCGCTAACCTGGTAGAGAAGAAGCTGTTTGGTAACGGCCAGCATACTTACTTGCTGGATGGCGATAACGTCCGCCATGGCTTGAACCGTGACCTGGGGTTCACCGATGCCGACCGGGTCGAGAACGTGCGCCGGGTGGCAGAAACCGCCAAGCTGATGGTCGATGCGGGCCTGATCGTCATGTCGGCCTTCATTTCACCGTTCCGCAGTGAGCGGCAGTTGGCCCGTGATCTGTTGGAAGAGGGTGAGTTCATCGAGATTTATGTGGATGCGCCGTTGGACGTGGTGGAAGCGCGTGATCCAAAAGGCCTCTACAAAAAGGCGCGCCGTGGCGAATTGAAGAACTTTACGGGGATCGATTCCGTCTATGAAGCGCCCGAGTCGCCCGACGTTCATTTGAAGACGTCTGAAATGAGTGCCGAAGAAGCCGCCGATGCGGTAATCGAGGCGCTACGTGAGCGCGGCTTGATCAGCTAACGACACGCAGTTGACGTCGCGATAGGGGGAGTCAGCCTCTGTCGTCATACCGCCAACGACTTAGCATCTTTGGGTTGTTGGCGGTTTTTTAATGTCGAATGTAAAGGATGGATACGATGATCGATCAAACACTGCTGGAGGCGGTAGAGCGCATTGCACGCGAGGCGGGCGATGCCATCATGAAGGTCTATGGCCGTGACTTCAGTGTCGAAGAGAAAGAGGATAAAAGCCCGCTGACCGAGGCGGATCAAGCGGCTCATCACGTCATCGTGCGGGGCCTTCAGTCGCTGCCGGTTCGACTACCGGTTCTCTCTGAAGAGGACATGGAAGGGTTTGCGGGCGTGGATGCCGACGGACGCTATTGGCTAGTCGACCCCTTAGATGGCACCAAAGAGTTCATCAAGCGTAACGGTGAGTTCACCGTCAATATTGCGCTGATCGAAAACGGTGTGCCTGTGCTCGGCGTGGTGACTGCCCCGGCGTTAGGGACGGCTTATGTGGCGGCCGAAGGCGTAGGTGCGTTTAAGGTTGAGAAAGACGGCCAACGTCATGCCATTCAAGTGGCTGGTAAGCCTGCTGAAGGCTCAACTTGGCGCGTTGTGGGCAGTCGCTCTCACCCCAGCTCAGATTTAGCGGCGTGGCTGGATACATTAGGCGAACACGAAATGCTTCCCATGGGTAGCTCACTCAAGCTTTGCCTGATTGCCGAAGGCAAAGCCGATGCGTACCCACGCTTGGGCCCCACCTGCCTTTGGGACACCGGCGCCGCTCATGCGGTCGTGCGCTCTGCAGGTGGACGCGTCGATACCCTGAAAGGCGAACCGCTCAGCTATGCCAACCCCGCTGAAAAGCTAAACCCTTACTTTGTGGTGTGGGGCCACTAAATTACCCATGTTGATAGGTGCCACCGCACTTGAGGTAGGCACCCGTAGCGCGGTGTAAGCGGAGCGCACCCGCGAAGCACTCCGCCAGGAGTGCCGATGGTGGCACCCAGGTATGATCATTCACGGTGGCTTGACCCAGGCGGCTATCGCCGCCTTCGCGGGTGCCTCTTTCGCTCGTTGCTCTCGCTCTTTCGTTACGCCGCGCTACGGGGCGGTGCAGATACTCGTAGCGCGTGGTAAGCGTTAGCGCACCCGCGAAGCACTCCGCTAGGAGTGCCGATTTTGGTACCCAGGTATGATCACTCACGGAGGCTTCATCCAGGCGGCTATCCGCCGCCTTCGCGGGTGCCTCCTTCGCTCGTTACTCTCGCTCTTTCGTTACGCCGCGCTACGGGGCGGGGCATACATTCGTAGCGCGGTGTAAGTGGAGCGCACCCGCGAAGCACTCCGGTAGGGGGGCAGGCATTCTACTCCCAGTCCATATCGGCGACGTCCGGGATGTCTTGCGCGCCCCAGTCTGGCTCGTACCATCCCTTCTTGACGCATTGGTGGAAGCTGGACCACTGCCATTCGCGAGGGGCGTGTGCCCAGCCGTGCTTCACTGGGTTGTAATGGATGTAATCCATGTGGCGCTGCCAATCGTTCTCATCGCGGATGACGTGCTCCCAAAATCCACGCTGCCAAGCGTGTTGGCTGCCGGGGGGAAACAAAAATTCTTGAGACGCATACTTTTTGACGTCTCTCCATCGGGAGGAGTAATCCGCATCTCCTTCGGGGAGTGTCCAGATACAGTGCAGGTGGTCGGGCATCAGGACGAAGGCGTCCATGGTGAAGGGGCGTTCTTCTTTCACGCGACGGAAGGCCCGGCCCAGGGCGTTGATGTTGAGGTGGTCCGCCAGGAGCGGTTGGCGGCCGTAGGTTACCACGGTGAAGAAGTAGGTGCCGCCGGGGATGTGCGCGCGTCGGTAGGTGGCCAAGGGCTGCTTCCCTGCAGTGAATTTAGGGTAAGCGTACCTTGATTGGGAAGGGAGTGCATCTTTCGTGCGGGGGGGGTTACCTGTGCCCGATGTTGGCGATGACCCCGTAGCGCGGTGTAAGCGGAGCGCACCCGCGAAGCATCCCGTTAGGGATGCCGATGAAGCCATATGTGTGAGCGGTGGCGCGGTTGCTTGTGGTGGCGTGATCAGGGCGGCTGGCGCCGCCCTTCGCGGGTGCCTCATTTGCTCGTGCCTCGCAAGATTCGTTACGCCGCGCTACGGGTATGTGCAGTTGCTCTGTGTTGATAGGTTTTACGGCACTTGAGATGGGCACCCGTAGCGCGGCGTAAGCGGAGCGCACCCGCGAAGCACTCCGTTAGGAGTGCCGAGGGTGGCACCGAGGTTTGATGATTCACGGTGGCTGGATCAGGCGACTATCCGCCGCCTTCGCGGGTGCCTCATTTGCTCGTGCCTCACAAGATTCGTTACGCCGCGCTACGGTTGATCATTCACCGTTTACCATCATTCGCCATTCGCCATTCGCCATTCGCCATTCGCCATTCGCCATTCGCCATTCGCTTCACCGCTTTTCCAAGCTTTCAACCGGTAGCTCTACCTGCTGAGGCCGTTGTAGGACGTTAAGCAACACGATGGCGCGTTCTTCGCCTTTGCAGCGGGTGAAGATGGCTTCTAGATCTTTGAAGGGGCCGTCGGTGATGGTGACTTTTTCGCCAGCGGTGAAGTAACTGTGGCTGCCTTCTTGGCGATGGGGTTGGGCACGCAGGGTGTCGACGAGGGCGTCGGGTACGGCGATGGGCGTGTTGCCAAAGGTGAGCAGGCGCAGGACGCCACGCGTAGAGCGGATGGGCCGCCAGTTGCTGACGACCTGGTCTAATCGAATAAACAGGTAATAGGGGAACAGCGGCTCGGTGACGGTGGTGAGCTTGCCTTGGCGTTTGCGTTTTACATCCAGCACCGGGTGAAACACCTCGTATCCTTGATTAGATAGGTGTTCCGCCGCGCGAAAAGATTCGCTGCCTTTGCACTGAATGACGTACCAGTGGGCAGTGCTGGTCTCGATTGTTTCTACTACCATTGACTTTTTCCTATTGCCCAGTGGCTCCCTAGTTTAACGTGCCACCTTCTAGGCGGCTATCGCCGCCCTCGCGGGTGCCTCTTTCGCTCGTTGCTCTCGCTCTTTCGTTACGCCGCGCTACGGTGTTGGCATTCACCATTCACCATTCACCATTCACCATTCACCATTCACCATTCACCATTCACCATTCACCATTCACCATTCACCATTCACCATTCACCACGAATCACATCCCTTTTGCCAACAGCTTTTCAAGCACGTCTAATGTTTCATCGATATGGGCTTGGGTGTGTTCGCAGGAGAGGAAGAAGCGCAGGCGGGCGCTTTTTTCCGGCACGGCGGGGTACAGGATGGGCTGTACGTTGATGTCTCGCGCGAGCAGTGCGTTGGAGAGCTTGGCGGCCAGGGGTGAGCTGCCGACGATGACGGGGATGACGGCGGAGCCGATGCTGTGGCCGGTGTCCATGCCGCGTGCTTGCGCCTGTTCGAGGAAGTAACGGGAGATGGCCTGCAGCTTGGTGACGCGCTCGTGTTCTTGGGGCATCAGCTCCAACACTTTGAGCGAAGGGGCGGCCACTTGGGCGGGCATACCAACGCTGTACAAAAAGCCCGGTGCGAAGTAGCGCAGCGTCTCGACTAGAGCAGTGCTACCCGCAATGTAGCCGCCGCAGCCGGAGAGCGTTTTGCTCATGGTGCCCATCCAGATATCGACATCGGTGGGGTCGATGGCAAAGTGTTCCCGCAGGCCCAAGCCGGTTTTGCCCGTTACGCCGAAGGAGTGGGCTTCATCCACCATCAGCCAGGCTTGATGGCGCTGTTTGAGGGCAATGAAGCGCGGCAGGTCGGGTATGTCGCCGTCCATGCTGTAAAGCCCTTCGATCACGACCAGGACGCGCTCGAACTGATGGCGGTGCTGGACAAGCAATGCCTCCAAAGCGTCGGGGTCGTTGTGGCTGAACGACATGCGCTTGGCCCCGGAGAGCTGGGCACCGACCAACGAGCTGTTGTGGATGTACTCGTCGTGGAGGATCAGATCCTTGGGGCCCAGCAGGTAGCCTAGCGTGGAGACGTTGGTGGCGTGACCGCTGACGAAGGCCACGGCATCTTCCACGGCATACGCCTTGGCGATGGCCTGTTCCAGCTCGCCATGAATGGGTCGTTCGCCCGAGACCACACGGCTGGCAGATACCGAAGTGCCGTAGTGCTGCGCGGCCTCGCAGGCGGCCTGGATGACCCGCGGGTCGCCGGAGTAACCCAAGTAGTTATAGCTGGCAAAGTTGATGCAGGTGCGGCCATCCATCACGCTCGTGGCCCCCGCCAGGCCCTCATGTACCTTGAAGAAGGGCACCTCCAGGCCGAGCTGCTCAGCGCCTTGGCGCATCATCATGAGCTGCTGATAGCCTGGGTGCGCATCGAAGCGCGTAAAGCGCTCGGGCACGGAACGGGCTGCCCCCGCGCCTTGGGCGCTGGGGGCAGAGGGAGCGGCGGCTCTGGCGGTAGGGCGCTGGCGCGCTTTTTCCAGAAGCTGGCGTTTTAACTCAGAACGCTTGGCGGTCATGGTGTCTCGGTCGCAGGGGAGGATGCGGGCTCGCTGTTGATGCCATCCGCACCGTGGCGGGCGGCCAGAGAGGCTAACGCATCTTGTGGCGACTCTTCAACATCCTCATCGCGCTGGTGTAGTTTCTGAATCAGCACACCTGCGAGCTTATCCAGCGTCGAGGCTTCGCTGAGCACCATCACCGGTACTTGGACGCCTAAACGGTTCTCGATGGCCGTCATTAACTCGACCCCCATGAGCGAGTCGAAGCCCATGTCGTAGACCGAGCGATTCACGTCGATTTTTTCTTCATCGATCAGCAGAATGCTGGCCAGTTCGGCGCGCAGCAGCTCGGTGATCGTGCTATGCAGCTCTTCGGGCGAGAGATCTGCCAGCAGCGCGCTGATGTCGTCGTCGCTATCCAGGCTACCGTCGTCGTCGCTGGCGCGGGCAATCTCATCGAAGCGCGGCGTGCCGGAAGTGGGCAGGAAGCGCGCCAGCGCACCCCACTCGAGCTCTAATACACCCAGGCTTGGCCCAGGCGTCAGCAGCATTTGTTCGAGCACCTTGAGGGCGTCGTCTGAGCGTAGTGCCGAGCCGCCCAGGCGCTCTTGCAGTGCGTCGCGGGTGCGGGTGTTGCGGGCCAGGAAGCCGACGTCTTCTATGGCGCCCCAGCGCACGCAGGTGGCCGGTAGACCTTGGGCCCGACGGCGGGCCGCGAACGCTTCGAGCCAGTGGTTGGCGGCCACATAGTTGGCTTGGCCTGGGTTGCCGAACAGGGTGGTGGCCGATGAGTAGAGCACGAAGAAGTCGAGGGTGTCGTTGGCCGTCAGCGCCTCTAAGTGCTTGGCACCGTCGATCTTCGGTGAGAGCACGTTTTGAATCCGCTCGGCATCCAGGTTGCGAATCAGGCCGTCATCGATGACCGTGGCGGCATGCACGATACCGCGCAGCGGACTGAGCTCGCGTTTGGCGCGCTCGAACACCTGTGCCAGGGCATCGCGGTCGGTAATGTCGCACGCCGCCGCCAGCACGTTCACACCTTGCGCTTCGAAGTCAGCCACGGCTGCTTGCGCTTCTTCACTGGCCGGGCCGCTGCGGCTGAGTAGAATCAGCTCGCGTGCGCCTTTATCGACCAGCCATTGTGCGGTTTTTAGGCCAAAGCCACCCAGGCCGCCGGTCACCAGGTAGCTGGCATTGCTGGGTAGCTGCATGCTGGCGGTGCCTAGCTGCTCTTGGCGTGGCGGGGCAATGGGCTGCTCGTAGGTGACGACGACCTTGCCGATCTGGCGCGCCTGCTGCATGTAGCGGAAGGCATCGATGACCTGGCTGTGGCTGAAGGCGGTAAACGGCAGCGGGCTCAGCGTGCCGTCGTTGAACAGTGCCATCATTTCGCCGAACAGGCGCTGGGTGAGGGCCGGCTGCACCTTCATTAGCTGGTCGGAGTCGATGCCGAAGTAGCTCAGGTTGTTGCGGAACGGGCGCAGGCCAATATGGGTGTTTTCGTAGAAGTCGCGCTTGCCAAGCTCCAGGAAGCGACCGAACGGGCGTAAAGCGCGCAGGTTTTGGTTAATGACTTCACCGGCCAGGGAGTTGAGGACGACATCGACGCCCTCACCCTGGGTGTCTTCGAGGATCTCTTCGGCAAAGGTGAGCGAGCGGGAGTCGTACAGGCGCTCTTCGCCCATTAGGCGGAGGAAATCACGCTTCTCTTCCGAGCCCACCGTGGCGTAAATCTCGGCCCCCATCCACTGGGCGATTTGTAGCGCGGCAATGCCCACACCGCCTGCAGCGCCGTGAATCAGCACTTTTTCGCCGGGTTCTAAACGCGCCAAGTGTTTTAGCGCGTAGTACACGGTAAAAAAGGTCGTCGGGATGGTGGCGGCAGCGGCGTAGCTAACACCTTCCGGCAGGGGCGCCACGGCGTGCTGGCTGGCGACCAGGCGGTCGCTGAAGCTGGCAGGGCCGAAACCGACCACGCCTTGGCCGGGGGCCAAGTGGGTGACGTTGCTGCCGACGGCCACGACTTCCCCGGAGAACTCCAGGCCCAACGTGGGGCCGGCAAAGCCGTTTTCGATGGCTTCATCGGAGAGCAGCCCGAGGGTGTACATGACATCGCGGAAGTTCAGGCCGGTGGCCTTGACGCGCACTTCCACCTCGTCGGCATCCAGGTCGGGGAGCTGGCGTGGCCGCCACTGTAGCTGGCGCAGCTGGCCGGGCAGGGCAAAGCCCAGCGTCATGGCCTGGCGCGGCGCTGCCTGGCTGGCCTTGTGCGGGTGCGGAGCGGGCAGGGTACGCAGGCGCGTGGCAAAGCGGGTGCCTTCTTGCGTCATCACCAGCTCGTTTTCGCTATCCGGTTCCGCGATAGAGGCCGCGAAGGTGGCGAGCGCAGACGCACCGGGGGCATCTGGCAAGTCAACTAGGGTGACGCTGTGGCCCACGGCCTCGTTGGCCAGCGAGCGGCCAAAGCCCCATAGCGCGGCGTCGTCGGCACGCTGGTAACCTTGAGTGGTCAGCCATAAGGTCACATGGCAGCCTTGCGCGTCCAGGCCGCTCGCTTCCAGCGCCAACGACCACTGCTGCGCGGCGAAACAGCGCTGCGTTTGAGCCTCGGTGGTCGTGCTGCCTAGCTCACGCAGATCGAGCACGTTCAGTGCCGTCGGTGTGTCGGTGAGATCGGCCAGCGCTTCATTGAGTAGCGTTTGCGGCGCTGCGTCGCTGATGCGAAGCCATACGCTGTGGCCTGCATGGCTACTCAGCTGTTTGGCCAATGCTGCCGCGAGCGCTTCTTGCTGAGCGTCGGCCACTAGCAGCGTTTGGGTGCTGGATGCCTGAACGTTGGCGTCGTTGTGTTCTGTTTGTTGCGCGTGCAGCAGGTAAGCGCCGCTCTCTTCTAACTCGATTGGCGCGGAGACGCTCAGCCCTTGGCTGCTCAACCACTCGATGAGCGTGCTCTGTTCTAACGCAGCTTGATCGATGCCCGGCGTTGCCAGCAGGTCATCCAGCCAGCGGCTTGGATGAAGGCCAATCACCATGATCTGCGCGCCCGGCGCCAATTGCGCGGGCAGGGCCTCGATCAGTTGGCGTGTGCGCTCGGGTTGGGTTACATCTGCGCTGACGAACGCAAGCTGTGCCTTTTGCGCAGCTGTCAGTGCCGGTAGCGCCTCGTCTAATGACTGAATGTCCATCAGCGGGTAGCGCTCTTGCAGCTGTTCCGCCTGGTAGCGCGCCGTGTCGCTCGTGGTGAGCGCGCGGTAGCGATAACGGTCGTTCGTAGCCGGGGCGCCGTGGGCAAGCTGTTCAAGCAAGCGCTGGCCCAACGCGGGCGCGCAGGGGCCTGCTTCCAGTAGATTGAGGCGTTGGCCATCTGGCAGAGTGGCCAGAGAGGCCTCCATCAGCGCACCTAGCTCATGGGCCAGAACTTGCCAACCGCTTTCACCCACCAGGACACGATTGATGCCGGCCAAATGCTCGGCAGTGATGCCCAGGCTTTCCAGCGTATCACGGCCATTGAGTAGCGGTTCACGGTGCAGGCCCAAGCGGCCGACGAGGTGAATGGGCGCGAAGTAGTCGGGATACTCCTGCACCAAGAGCTGCCAAATGGTCTCTGGCGCTGGAGATGCGTCGTCGTCGCCGTTAGCCTGCTGGACGAAGGCCTCGCTAAGGCTATCGAGCAGGGGGGCCACTTCTTGCGCATAGCGCTGGCCAGTGCTGGCGGTGTAAGCATCGCTGAAGCTCATCAGGCGCGTCAGCGCGTCTGCGGAAAGCGGTAGCGCGGCGGCTTTCAGCGGAGCGGGCGTGAGCTCCATGTCTAAATAGCTAAAGTGCTGGTGGTGCGCGCGGTTCAGGCGAATGGCCTTGAAGCGGGTCTGGCTGAGCACGGCCACGGCGCGACCTTCGGCATCGTAGAGCTCGAAGTCGGCGGTGAAGGAGTGCGGTGCCCGTTTGCCCATGACGGCGCGGGCCAGCACGGGGGTTCCGGCTTCGGCATTGACCTGAATACGGCCTACGCGCACGGGCACGAAGGCGAGCTGCGAGGCAAACTCGGCCTGGCGTGTCAGCAGCGGAATGAACAGCTGGAAAGCGCTATCGAGAATGCCGGGATGCACGTGCAGCGTGTCGAGCTGGGCGGTGACGGCTTCCGAGAGGTGAATCTCGCCGATGACGCTATCGCCCTCGATCCAGCCGCGTTGAATCGCCTGAAACGCAGGGCCATAGTGCAGGCCAATGCGTTCGGCCATGTGCAGATGCTCGTCTAGGGTATAGTCAGCATCACGCTTGGGCAGCGCTGGCGCCCTGCGGTTGAGCAGGAAACCGCGGCTTTCGCGCATCCGGCGTGCCACGGCATTGAGCTGCCACTCGCTTCCCGTGGCGGGCTCTCGAGAGTGGATGGCCAGACGTCCATCATCGGGATCGAGGGTGAGACGCATGGTACGGCCATTGGGGCCGTCCAGCAGCAGCGGGGCGCGAATTTCCAGCTCCTCGATATCGAGAACCGGCGTCTCTTTCTGCTGTAGCGCGGCGGCCAGCGCCAGCTCGACGAAGCCCGCGCCGGGGAAGACGGCCCCTTCACCCACCACATGGTCGGCCAGCCAAGGCTGCCGCTTGGTGTCTAATTGGCTCTCCCAAGTGTGCTCTTGCTGGGCCAGCGGGTAGCCAAGCAACGGGTGCTGGTAATAGCGTGATAGTAGGCCTTGGCCGTCGTTGGTGCCTTGAACCCATAGGTGAGTGCGCTGCCATGAGTAGCGGGGCAGCAGGACGCGCTGGCCCTCCACGGGGAAGAAGCGCTGGCTGTTGACGCTTAATCCGCTGAGTAGCAGCTGGCTGAGCGTGCGGTTCAAGCCGTCTAACCCAGGCTTGTGGCGCTCGATGGTGCCGAAGACTAAGCCGCTGCGCTCTTGCTGGCGCAGCGATTCGTTGAGATAGCGGCGTAAGATCGGGTGCGCCCCGACTTCGACGAAGACGTTGTAACCCTGCTCGATGAGGGCGGTCGCTGCGCTATCGAAGAGCACCGGCTCGCGGATGTTGAGCCACCAGTAGTGGGCATCCAGCGTCGTGCCTTCGGCCAAGGCTCCGGTGACGGTGGAGAAATACGGAATTCGAGAGGGCTGCGGCTGAATATCGGCCAGCGCTTCCATCACGCCTTCCTGGATGCTGTCCATGGCGGGGCTGTGGAAGGCGTAATCCAGCGGCAGGCGTTTGGCAAAGGTGCCTTCGGCACTCAGCGCAGCTTCCAGCTCGCCGAGCTGGTCGCGATCGCCCGCCAGGGTAATGCCTTTGGGGCTATTGATGCCCGCCAGGCTGATCTTGTCGAATTCGGGCTTGGCGAGCCAAGGAGTGATCTCATCGGCACTCATCGCCACCGCCGTCATTTCCCCTAGGCCGCGAGTTTTGCCCTGATAGTCACTGCGGTAATAAATCACTTTGACCGCGTCTTCCAGGCTCAGGGCACCCGATGCCCAGGCAGCAGCGACTTCACCCACGCTGTGGCCGAACACGGCGGCGGGGGTAATGCCTTGCGCTTTTAGCCACTCGGTCAGCGCTACCTGAAGGGCAAACAGTGCGGGCTGGGCGATTTCGGTGCGTACGAAGCGGCTCTCTTCGCCTTCTGACCGGTTGCGGCCTGCTAATTCGTCACGCAGAGAGAAGCGACCGTAGCGCTGGAACAGCGCATCGACGCGGTCGATGGCGTCGCTGAAGGCCGGAGCGGTGTCGAGCAGGTCGTGGCCCATGGTGGCCCACTGGCAGCCGTTGCCGTCGTAGACGAACACCGGGCCTCGGGCATTGGCGAGGCGCTCTAGCGTCATGACGGGGCTGGCCTCTCCTTCGGCAAACTGGCGCAGTGCCGTGGCGGCTTCGTCAGCGCTGCTGGCAAAGCAGAGCGCGCCGTGGCTGTGCTGCTCACGGTGGTGATAAAGCGTATGGGCTATATCGTAAAAATCCTGCCCGGATACCTGCAGGTGCTTGGCCAGCGCCAGCGCATTGTCGGTCAGGGCCGCTTCACTGCGGGCGCTAAGGCGAATGGGCAGCGGGGTAGCGGGTGTTTGGCGAGGCGCTGCCGCTTTTTCCGGTGCGCTCTCCAAAATGACGTGGGCGTTGGCGCCACCAAAGCCAAACGAGTTGATGCCAATCACCAAACGGCCTGTGGGTTTCAGCGGCTGGGCTTTGGTGACCACGCTCAAGTTCCATTCGTCGAACTTGATGCGCGGATTCAGCTTGCGAATGCCAATGGTCGCGGGCACCTCGCGGTGCTGCAGGCTATAAAGCGCTTTGGCAAGCCCCGCCACGCCCGAGGCGGTTTCCAAGTGGCCGACATTACTTTTTACCGAACCAATCGGCAGCGGCGTTTGCCGATGTTTGCCAATAGCCTCGCCAATGGCGCGGGTTTCGATGGGGTCGCCAACGGCGGTGCCGGTACCGTGGGCTTCTAAATAGTCGATCTCATCGGGGGAGATGCCCGCTTGCTCGTAGGCGCGACGCATCAAGTCGGTTTGAGCACTGGTGTTGGGTACCGTCAGGCCGGATTTATGACCGTCGGTATTCACGGCTGACCCGGCGACCACGGCCAGTATGTTGTCACCGTCGGCGACGGCTAAGTCGTAATCTTTGAGCAGGAAAAGTCCTGCGCCTTCGGAGCGTACGTAGCCATTACCCGCTTCGTCGAACACCTGACAGCGTCCGGTGGGCGAGAGCATGCTGGCTTTAGAGAAAATGATAAAGCCGTAGGGATGCAAGTGCAGGCTGATACCGCCCGCCAGTGCCACGGTCGTTTCACCGCTGCGAATGGATTGGCAAGCCTGGTGAAACGCCACCATGGAGGACGAGCACGCGGTGTCCAGCGACATGCTGGGGCCATGCAAGTCAAACACATAAGAGAGTCGGTTGGAGGCGATGCTCGAGGTGTTGCCCGTGGCGGTCGAAGCATCAATAGCCGACATGTCATCGGCTAAACGGTAAGAGTAGTCAAGACTGGCGACGCCCAGGAAAACGCCGCACTGGCTGCCACGCAGAGTGCTGGGCACGATGCCGGCGCTTTCCATGGTTTCCCAGGCGAGCTCCAGCAGCATGCGCTGCTGCGGGTCCATATTGGCCGCTTCGCGTGGGGAAATACCGAAAAACGCTGCGTCGAACCCGCTGATATCGCCCAGGCTACCCGCAGCAAAGGTGACGCTGGTGCCAGGGTGGCGTTTATCTGGGTGCCAAAAGGCATCATGGCTCCAGCGATCTGGGGCCACTTGGGTGACGAGGTCTTTTTCGGCTTGCAGGTCTTGCCAGAACGTTTCAGGGGTGGTGCCGGGGAAACGATGGGCGGCACCGATGATGGCCACACGTTTAGTCATTCTTGCTCCTGAGGTTCTGGTTCTGCCTTGATCACATCGTTACTTATATCGCGTCCAAACACTTGTTTAAATAGCCGGACGCCAAGTTCGTTGGCTGCTATTCCCTGCAGCGGTTGCTCGGCAGGCATTTGGTCAGGCGGTGTTGGTTGCGTTGACCATATCATGTATGGGGTGCTGCCCGTAGGGGGCATGAAGTACCCATACGCATCGGGCAGTATAGGGACGTGGTCGCCATACCAGCTCAGTATTCCAGGCCTCGTGCTCTCGTTTAGCGCTGTTTTAACGCTTGCCAGCATTTGATCAGCTTCACCTAAATGGTGCAAGTAAACGGCGAGCTCCCGCAGATGGCCTGGAAGCGGCCACGCGGCGTTCGGCAGCGTATCGGCCAAACGTGCCTGTTGGGGCGCTTCCAGATGCAGCGGGCCGTGGTTTTCCATGGTGATCACAAAAATAAATAGCGGCCTATTATCGTCATCTTTCAGCAGGCGTCCAACCTTTCGTGCCACGGCTCGGTCGCCTATGTACTGCCCGTGCTTATCGCTGCTGCTAAACGCGCTGATATCGATAAAGGTATCAAAGCCTAGCTGCGGAATGACCTTGTCGCGCATGTAAAAGGTAGCGGGGTAAGGGTGCACGCAAATAGTGCGGTAGCCCTGCGCGCGAAAAGCGCTCGCCACGCTGGGTAGCGGGTGGCGGCTTAGCGTGCGGTAGGGGTTGAACTGGCGGGCACCCCAGGCGCTGGGTGCCAACCCCGTGAGCACGGCGCATTCGGTGCGTACGGTATTGGCCCCCCAGGCCGGCACGCTCAACTCGCCCTTTTCGACGGCCTCGGTAAAGGTGGCATCGAAATGTTGCAGTAGCGTCGGCGCAACCTCCGGACACCATGGGCGCGGATCGAAAAATGATTCGCTCTGGACCAGGACGACATTGGGTCGCTCGGCGCTATCTGGTGAAGCGACGGCACTGGGCTGGCTGGCAGCCGCGTAGGGGGATGCCAAAGGGTCAGGCGGTGACGAGCGCATCAATGCTACCCCATAGGCCCAAAGGCTGGCATATAGCCCCACGCGATGTAGATCCTCGACCGGTTGCAGGGACATGGCGCCGAGTGAGCGTAAACCAACGGCTACCAGCACCGCCCCGAGCCCGGCGAGCAGTCCGTTGCTTTGTAAAAAGAGCACGGTGCTCCACTGGCTAACCAGCGACGGCTCCACATAGAGAAAGCTGCCAATGGCGATGGCCCCCGCGCTGCTGGCCGCGATGGCGAGGCCAATGCCAAAAAACGGGACATAAAGCCGTGGGTGCAGGATGGCGTCCCAGAAGTACTCGAAGTCGTGGCAGATGAACGGTTCGTTGAGCGTTTTGGACTTGGTATTGCTCGACTGGACCACCACGAGCTGGAGTGACAGCACGAAGACCACGGCAAACCAGGGACGCTGGAGCAGCAGCGTGAAAAGCCCAAATAGCAGTAGCCAACTGCCGAGATGGATCACATTGGCTGCCATCGGGCGCTGCCAGAGAGGAGCAGGCCGTGGAGACAGCAGCGCTTCGAACGCTAGGCTGAACACTAGCCCGATGAAGAGCGGCAGGCTAAGCGATAGGAGCAGGTGGCCAAGCATCTTACCGGCCTCCTACATGATCGAAACCCAGTCGTTTGATGAGCCACTGCGACACGCCTGCTGGCAAGACGGCCAGCCACCAAGTGCCGAAGTTGAGCGGAAACGGGAAGCTGACTCGCGCACGGTTGGCGCGAATGCCACGAATGATCACTTTGGCGGCTCGTTCGGGTGGCCACTCAAAGGGCTTGGGGCCAGGCATGGCATTGCACATGGGGGAGGTGACGTAGCCGGGCATGACGACCGTTACCCCGATGCCGCAGGGGGCGAGCAAGCCGCGCAAGGCTTCGCCATACGCTTTGATGCCCGCTTTGCTGGCACTGTACGTGGGCGTGCTGGGTAGTCCATGCCAACCTGCCAGTGAGCTAATGAATACCAGTTGGCCGCTACCCCGTGCGCGCATGGCGGGTACCAAGTGCTGCGCCATGGCAATGGGGGTGGTGAGGTTGATGTTCAGCAAGGCTTGAACATCGGCCCAGGGCTCGAGCTCGCCCAACTGCTCAGGATGTGTGTTCTTGCCTGCGTTGGCGATCACGATATCCGGCAACTGCTCGGCACGGAGCGTGGTGAGCCACTGCGCTAGTGCCTCCTCATCAGTGAGGTTGATGGAGGAGAGCGTCACTTGCGCGCCTTTCTCCCGGCAGGCGCTGGCCACTTGTTCCAGTGCTGAGGTGTTACGGCCATGGAGAATAAGGTGCGTCTGCGGGGAAGCATACTCCTTGGCGAGCGCTCCGCCGATGGCCCCCGTCGCTCCGGTGATTAGCACGTAGCGTGAACGTTTTGCCTGTTCCAGGATTGTGGAATCAGTGGTGGAGTCAGTGGTGGAGTCAGTGGTGGAGTCAGTGGTGGAGTCAGTGGTGGAATCGGTTGTGGCGTCTGTCGTGGCGTCAACACTCACAGCAGCTTCTCCAGCGGTGATGGGCAGGCTTCCAGGATGTGGGCGGCATTATTGACGGCGAGATCAATACTCGGCTGGCAGTAGAAGCCGCCGTTAACCTGAGCCGCGTGCATGACGGTATTACGGAAAAAACCAAACAGCGCAGCGCTGGGTGGCGGCGGCTGATGCCAAAACTCTTCGAGCGAGCCTTCGTAAGTGAGACCTGCCAAGTTATAAATAGGGTCGCTCAGTGCAAAGGTGGGGCACTGGGACTCAAGTGAAACAATACCCACGGTGCTGTTCACAGTGACAGTGCCTACCGCATGCTTAATGAGCGCGTTGAGATCTCCCGATTCGAGATACACGATGCGCCCGTTTGAGCCGTAAAAGTTTGAGAGCCGTTCAATGATGCTGGGGTAGTTCACCAGCCCCATGTCCAGCGGATGGTTCTTGATACATAACAGTGCATCGCTGGGTGCATGTTCAGCGAACGACCCCATCACGTGGTCCATGACCTCTTCCATATTGGCATAGGGCGAGTGGTCACGAATTTGGGCGTCTGTGTTGAGCTGTAAGGGCAGCATAAAGTATGGCTTGCCACTTTCGATCAGCGTTTTGATCCGTTCAGCATCGCGTTTTTTCCACTGCTTGAGCAGCGTAAAGCGCTTGATATAGCCTGCATACTCCACTGGTGCGGTAATGGGGGCATGGTTGCGGTAGCGCGGTGCCACGATGGGATTGGCTAGCCCTGCGACGTGGTAGGCCACATCGTGCATAGCGCGGATTTTAAACGATGAGCGAAAGCGTACCGGAGAAGGAAGCCCAGGTAACGCTTTGCCTGTTTCATAAAACCAGGTGGGATCGCGAGGCAGCAGCGAGTGGCCGTTGACTCCCTCACGTTCCAGCGTGATCCAAAAGGGGCGGAAGTAGCCCTCTTCAAACACGTGGGTGCGAATGCCTGCGGCCGGGGCTTGGTCGACCGCTGGGCGGTGCACGGGACGCCGGTCGCCGAACAGGACTTGGTCGGTAATGCCGTAGCGTTGCCATAGAGAGGTGACGTAGGCGGGCAGCTCGCTCAGAGGGCCACGAAACAAGTGGCTATGGCTGTGCGTGCGCTGCCAATAGAGGAGGTCGCCCGCGTTGAAGTGTACTTTCACCACGCGGTGGCCGTCGTCGGTGAGGCGGCGGGCTAAGCGTTGGTAAAAGGGCGAGCAAACGCCTTGTAAGAATAAGAATGCGCGCTTCTGCTTCAACTCAATGGCTTCCAATCAACAAGTTACGATAGCAGCGATAAAGGCGCTGCTTCCATGTAAGTAGCGGTGTTTGTGCAGTAGATTGTTGTAACTTTGCCCGCTCCAATAGGCTGACGACGGTCTCGGCATTGCAAAGCTGACCAGAGGTGGGGTCGATGTAATTGGGGTACAGCAATAGCGTGCCAGCAACCAAGGCATCCAAGGTGAGTGTACGGTTACGCCTTGGGCAGTGCATGGCATCGTGCGTTAATCCCCAGCCTGCGTAAAAAGGCAGGCCATAGGTCGTCACTTGACGATGACGCAACAGGGCTTCAAAACCGGTCAGCGAGCTCATTGTATGCACGGCATCCACGCGCTCTAGCAAAGCGGTGATGTCGACGTGGCTGGCGTCCAAATCATACAGACGTTTGGCATCAGTATCGAGTTTGCCCACTCGAGCCCCGCTGATCACATCAGGGTGTGCTTTGTAGATGATGAAAGCGTTCGGCTGAGATTGGCGCACGGCTTTTAGCAGCGCGCTATTGGTGCGGATCTTCGGTGAGCCGGTGGCGATGGACGCATCACTCTCGACTTGTCCCGGCACTAAAATGACCGTTCGATGATCGGGTAAGGCAACGTCAGCCGCCCCTGGCACGTTATATTTCGATAGCTTCAGGGTGACGAGGCGCTGGCGCAATTCGCCGGCCCTGGCCAGTAAGTCATCGCTAAATTCATGCTCGTTGAGCAGCGTTTCCAGGTCGCTTGGCTGACTGGGGTCGTAATAAATACCGTGTCGATCTATCACCAGTGACAGGGGTTGAGTGAGGTCGACACCCAGGCCTACCGAGCGGATAAAACCGTCTTCCATGCGCCAAAGATGAGGCAACAGTTCGCTGTGCTGCGTTTTGAAGGTGCCGTCGATACGGCTCGACCATACCAGCAGCCGTTGAGGCTCGACGGCTTGATGGGGGAGTCTCTTTTGATAACGAACGCGGGCAGCAGGGCCCAGAAAATCGCTGATGAAACGTCGCTTCCAAGAGGAGAAGCCGCAAGCGAGCCATGCGCCTCTCAACCGCTCTTGTTGACGCTTTTGGTCAGCGATGAGAGATATCGTCTCTTCCAGCGTGGATGGCTGGCCCGTGTAGGGGTTGGCGTAACGGCAATAGCGAAGATAGGCCGCCGCGAATACTTCTGGCAATGTACGAGTGCGCGTACGCCGAGGGCAGGGGAGTTGGTCTTGGGTCAGGCCCCAGCCAGCATAGAAAGGGGTGCCAAAGCAGTGGACACGTTTGCCCGCCATGAGCGCTTCGAAGCCAAGCTGGCTAGTCACCACATAGACGTCGTCGACTTGGTCGAACAGGGCCCAGGGGTTGATATCTTCGCTGATGACCTGGCAGCGCGGGTGCTGAAGAGCGCTGGTAAGGTGCCCTTGCTTTTTACCCGCAATCACATCGGGATGAATTTTGACCAGCACTTTGGCCTGGGGGTGATAGGCCAGTGCATGCTCCAGCATGGCTGAAAAACTGGCGGCGCTTGCGCCACCATAATCGATGGATGCATCCCCCGCCGTCTGGTCGACCACTAATACGGTGGCGCCACTAGCGTTTAAACGCTTGTCCGGCGCATGGTTATATTTCGATAAGCGATAACGCCTTAGTAAGGCGATGCAGTGTTCGGCCCTGGATACTTCTTCCGTCGAAAAGTCGGCGGTCGCTAGCCACTGCTCTAGGTCGCTGGGTCGTGAGGCGTCGTAATAAATGCCGCTGTAATCCACTACGAGACTATGCGGTTGGTAACCGGCACTACTAAGCCCTAAAGAGCGTAAAAAACCATCTTCCAGAGCGACGTAGGGAAGACGACGCTTGTCGGCGTAGCGCCTCGCTCGGCGGCTGGTAGGTTTCAACCCCCATCCAATGACGGCGTCTGGTTGGGCACTGAGGGGACGAAGCGGGAGGATGTCGTCGAATTCTCTTAAAAATGCGGCGAGTGGTGTGATGCTGCCAATGCCTTTAGAGGTGTAACCCGCCGTACGTTTTGCCATGGAGTGTGCCGAAATGTTTTGTCGGGTGGTTTGCGAGATAGGCGGCGAACATACGTGAAATAAGCGTGGTTATCAATTCGCATACGCTTGTCTTAGAAAATAGCTAATTTGATTTGTCTCAACGCGCACATTTCAGTTGTTTTTGATAAGTTATTTCTTTCGAGCCATGATAGCGTCTGAACTCGCGAGCCTCACTCAAGGAAATTAACGAAATAGGGATTTCTGGTGCGCCTAGCCCCCCCCGATCCATCGACTGATTACGTTTCGTTCGCTAAAAAGCCGGCTGCTGCTGGGGCTTTCCTGTGCGCTGGCCATTTTGGCGGGGGCCGTGCTGGGCATGGCGTGGCAGGTCGGCAAAATCATGGTGCACGAGACCAATATCGCCCACCTGCGCTATGAAGCCGATTTGCTGGCCGATGAGATTACCCAACATATCAACCAGCGCATCAACGCACTACAGCGGTTGAACGGGGTCATTGGGCTGTCAGACGATCCCACCTGGTTGAATTACGAGCTGCAGAAGAACGACTCCCTGCTGACTTGGTTCGAAGGTTTGATGGTCAGCGATGAGAACGGCGTGATTTTGAGCGACTGGCCGAGCGTGGTGGGGCGAGTGGGCCTCGAGACCAAAGACCTCGAGTATTTCAAAATGGTGCGCGGTATTCGCCGCCCCTACGTGAGCGAACCCTTCGTGGGCCGGGCTAGCGGTATGCCGCTGGTGCTCATTAGCATTCCCCGCTTGGATGAAAACGGGCGTTTTGCGGGCTTTGTCGGTGGCATCGTCAGTCTCAAGAGCAGTGGACTCTTCGATCGTTTGAGCAGCATTCGTTTGGGTGACAATGGCTATGCGGCCGTTTCGACCGCCTCTGGCAAAATTCTTTACCATCCTGATCACGAGTTGGTGAACGCCGAGATCAGCAACGTCCAATTGAACCCGATGTTAGAGCTTGCGCTGGCGGGTTGGAGAGGGGAAGGGGTTGCCGAACTGTCGAGTGGTCGCGTAGCGCTGCAAGCGTATGCCCAAGTGTGGCCAGCCGATTGGATAGTGGGCCTGTTTTTGCCCACCACTCAAGCACAGTTACCGCTCGCGGGGTTCATTTACAAGCTGCTGGGCATTTGGTTCGTCCTGGCGCTACTCATGATGCCGCTCTTATGGTGGCTGCTGGCTCGCATTCTCAAGCCATTGGACTATCTTGAATCGCAAATTGGTGAAGTGGGTAAGGGCGAGCGCGCGAGTCTCGATCTCGCCACCAGCATGCAGGAGTTGCAGCAAGTCGCGATGACTTTCAACCGCGTAGAGCATGAGCGCCAGCAGTTGGTCGGCCATTTGCAAGAGCGCCAGGCGTTTTTGGATTCCGTATTGAGCGCTACACCCCAGGGCATGTTCGTTGCCAATTTTGGCGGTAAGATCACTTATATGAACCCGGCACTGCTGGAGATGCTGGATATCCCTCCCGATATGCCCATGGAGGTGTGGATGGAGCAGGTGCACCCTGACGACCGAGAAGGGGCGAGGGACATGTGGGTTCACAGCTTGAAAACTGGTAGCGATTTCGTGCGCCAACTACGGTTCGTGCGCAGCGACCATGAAACGCTGTGGCTGGACATTCATGCACGGGTGGTCATGTTGTCTCAAGGGGGGCACTCGCTGGGCTTGGTCGGGGTCGTGAAGGACATCACTGAGCGTCGCCAGCAAGAGGCGTTGCAGCGCTGGGAGGCAGAGCACGACCCGTTGACGGGGTTGCTCAATCGACGTGGATTCGAGCGCCGGTTGGAAGAGGCATTCGCCGACTTCCAGAAGACCAGCACGCCCTCTGCGCTGCTTCTCTTCGATCTGGACCATTTCAAGCCTATCAACGATGAGGGCGGCCACGCGCTGGGAGACGAGATGCTCCGCCGTATCGCTCAAATCGTGGCCTGGGAAGTGCGTGGCAGTGACCATGTGGCGCGCCAAGGGGGAGATGAGTTTGCCGTGCTGCTGCCCAGCTGTACGCTGGGACAGGCCGAACGTATCGCAGAGTCGTTGCGTCAATCGGTGAGTGAGGTGACCGTGACCCATGAGGGCAAAGAGTACAGCGTGACGCTCAGCATCGGCGTGACGACCTTCGATGAATGCGACGAAACGGTGGATGTGGCGATTTCCCGGGCAGATGCGGCCAGTTATGAAGCCAAAGGGGAGGGGCGAGATGCCGTGGTGGTCAAATTGCCCGAACAGTTCGACCCCCTAGAGCTATTCGGTTAAGACGCGTCTGGGAAACCTTCCCGCTGCCAAGTGATCAGCCACTGGGGGAGCGCTTCGGCGGGCACGGGGCGCGCGAACTTCTTGGCCAAGAAGACGATACTCTCTACGATCGCACGATCATCTTCGCTCGCCAGCATATCGCGAACGAAGGCTCTATCGACTTTGATCAACTGCACCGGCAGGCGGCGAAAGTACGCCAGCGACGAGTAGCTGGTGCCGAAATCGTCCAGCGCCACGTCGATCCCCAGCCGTTGACAGACTGTCTAGCGAGTCGACAAATCTCAGTCAACGGTAGAGTATAAGAGGATGCTGATTCGACTGAGAGCGCCTTCGTGGACTTACTTGAACTCTTTACACGCACCCTAGACGTTACCCTGCCTGTTTTTGCCATGGTGTTCATCGGGATTGCCTTGAAGCGCCTGGGCTGGATCGATAGTGCCTTCATTTCGACCGCCTCGTCTCTCGTGTTCAAAGCCACACTGCCCACGCTGATCTTTCTCAGCCTAGTCAAAGCTGACTTGAGCGTTGCTCTAGATGTGCCGTTGCTGCTCTTTTTTGCCCTCGCCACGTTGGGCCAGTTTTTGCTGAGTTGGGGTTGGGCGCACCTGCGCGTGCCAAGAGCCGACCGTGGCATTTATGTTCAAGGAGCGTTTCGCGGAAATTGTGGGGTCGTAGGCTTGGCCTTGGCGGCGGGCATGTACGGCAATTATGGGTTATCCGCCGGTAGTTTGCTGCTGGGGGTGGTGATCGTGATGTATAACGCGCTCTCCGTCGTTGCCTTGGCGGCCTATCAGCCCGGCCAAGCGACCGATTGGCGGAGTTTGCTGGGTCATATTATTAAAAATCCGCTGATTCTTTCGGTGTTCGCTGCGCTCCCTTTTACCGCTTTCTCGGTGTCACTGCCCAGCTGGGTGATGACCTCGGGTAATTACTTTGCCTCGCTCACGCTACCGCTCGCGTTGATATGCATCGGCGCAACGCTATCGGTATCCAGCATGCGAGAGGGAAGCCAAGTGGCGCTCAGCGCCAGCAGTATGAAAATGGTGATTTTACCCGTGCTTTCCACATTGGCTGCGTGGCTGATGGGGTTTTCAGGGAATCAGCTCGGCCTACTGTTTTTTTTCTTTGCCAGCCCCACTGCTGCCGCCAGCTTCGTGATGGTCAAAGCGATCAATGGGAACGTGGCCTTGGCCGCTAATATCATCGCCATGACCACGCTCATGGCCAGCGTGACCGTGACACTGGGTATCTTCGCTCTTCGCCTGCTCGGTTGGATATGACCTCTGCCGATGCAAAACCGCGGTTGGCCGGGGCGGATCAAACCGCTATACTATGCGCCCCGTAAGTCCCTGTAGCTCAGTAGGATAGAGCAGCCGCCTCCTAAGCGGCAGGTCGCAGGTTCGACTCCTGCCAGGGACGCCAAACGCCCCCATATCTTCTTCATTTCTAACCACTAGCGCGGCGCGCCTAGCGTTTGCACCCAGTAGTGCGTAAATCGCGCGTCACTATCTTCTGCATGCGCCATGCCCATATCGGTAAAGGCATCGTTCATGAGGTTGCGGCAGTGGTGAGCGAGCAGCTCCAAGTAAGGGAGCTAGCGGCACCGAAAGAATGTTCACCGCATTGGCGGGCTTGGCCTCGAGCTTGGTTGACGCGGTCCAACATCGTTTGCTGCCGTTCGGTGGGAGCGCACGCTTCAGACGCGGGGGATGCCTCGTTGGCGGAGGAGGCGGGCGCATGCGTTATCCAGAGCGTTGTCATCCACGCGATCGAACAAGAAGATGGCGGATGGTATTCTCTTGAGAAATCAGAACGTTCCGTCAAGAACCTGAACCAAGAGAGCCATCCGCTATGGGTGAAAGCCTATCCACCTGGACGCCCTCGTGCAACGGCTCTGTCCGTGTCGAGTTGAGCGGCCAGCGCACCACCAGCGACAGCGGCGCTTTGCTGCTGCGTGAAGCCCTCAACAACAGCGGCGTGATCGAGGCGCTGGAAAACAACCTGGTCGACCTCCGCAATCCGCTACGCGTCCGCCACTCACTGGCCAGTCAGCTGCGTACCCTGGTGCTGCAGCGCACGATGGGCTGGATCGATCTCAGCGATACCGACTCGCTGCGCCGTGATCCGCTTTGGCAGCTGGCCTGCAGCGACGCGCGTGGGATGACGCCCCTGGCCCAGGACCGGCCGTCTCAAGCCACGCTGTCGCGGCTGCTGACCTGCCTCGGGCGCAACGACAATATCGATACCGTGCATGAAGGCCTGCTGCGGCTGGTGCTCTGGCGCCTGACCTCGCTGAAGAACGGCGAGCGTCCCAAGCAGCTGACGCTGGACATCGACGGCCTGCCGATCGAAGTCCACGGCCATCAGGGCGGCTCGGCGTATCATGGCCTTTACGGTACCCGCATCTACTCGCCGCTGATCGCCTCGCTGGCCGAAACCGGCGACATGGTGGGTGGCCTGCTGCGCGAGGGCAACGCCGGCCCGGCCGAGAACGCCGACACCTGGATCCCGCATCTGGTGCGGCGACTCAACGAGAGCACCGGCGCCCAGGTTCGTGTGCGCATCGACGCCGGATTCACCGACAACGACACGCTGGAAGCCCTGGAGGATCGGGGGATCGAATACCTGGGCCGGTTGCGCAGTCACACCGGTCTACAGAAGCTGGCAGCACCGCTCCTGAAGCGGCCACCCGGCCGGCCACCCGAGCAGCCTCGGGAGTGGTCCACGACCTGGCGTACCAAGCCGGCTCCTGGCCGGCACCGCGGCGCGTAGTGCTGGTGGTGCAGGAACGCCCCGATGACCTGCTGCTGCATGCCTTCTTCCTGGTCACCAACCTCGGCAAGTTCGACTGGCCGCCGGAGAAGGTCCTGGCGCTCTACCGCAAGCGCGGCAGCGCCGAAGCGCACATGGGCGAGGTGAAGTCGGCACTCGACGTGCACCTCTCGTCGACGGATCGCGGCGCCTCCACCGTTCAGGACGTGATGGCGCGCAACGAGGTGAGTCTGTTGCTCAGCCTCTACGCCTATCAGGTCCTGCATGGCCTGCGCTGCCTCCTGGAGCGGCAAACCCGACAAGGCTGGAGTCTGAGTCGGATGCGCGAGCAGGTGCTCAAGGTCGCCGCCACGCTGAGGCTGCACGCTCGGCGAATCACCGTTCATCTCGGAGCCGCTGCCGACAAGTGGTGGCCGACGCTGCTGAAGGGGCTGCCGAAGCTGACCGCACTGAGCTGACGCTCCTGCGAGACCACCACAGCATCAGAAAGCGAGCGACCGCGGCGGCGGTCGGCGATCACGGCTGCGTGGGCGGCCGCAATTGATTCTAAAAAGCGGGAAAAGGTCGGCATTCTGGCATTACTCACCGGTCATTCGCGCTGAAGAAGCCGATCCTGATAAGCGATGCCACCAGTCAGTACCTCCAGACCGCTCGATCAGCCCCCTCGTGAATGAGGCGGGGTCAAACCTGAGCGCGGTAATGTCACCCTTCGCCGCTTGGGTTCCTTAGGCTATGGGCTTTACGCTAGCTCAACCTATGCGGCGCAGCGTAAAACCGCGCTTGATACTGGCGGCTACGACATGGATGCTTTTATCACCTGGGGGGAGGCGCAGGCCCATCTGCCTGCAGCACAGTGGGTCGAGCGCGTTCTACAAGGGCGAGAGCCAGCGTTAACCACTACCTCTTTGGCAACTCAAGTCGCCGCAGCTAAAGCAGGGCTAGCAGTCTGTCGGACTTGAGGTTAATGGATGAGCTGAGGCGTGGGTTCTTCACCCCCCTTGTGTTGGTGTTGGTGTTGGTGCTGTTGTGTGGCTCTTAACCTGCCCCTCAGCTTCTGCAAGGCGGTTCTGACGCCTTGCCTGCTGGCCGGTTGGGCGCGGCGAGCCCTCAGCCCGCCGTCAACCGGT
>Ga0209644_1000106_pt1 | contig 30891 bp, 37 predicted proteins | sample ETNvirome_2_1000_FD_184069 | JGI IMG/M metagenome (GOLD analysis project Ga0209644, IMG submission 184069) | Marine viral communities from the Pacific Ocean - ETNP_2_1000 (SPAdes) (version 2) | ecosystem: Environmental > Aquatic > Marine > Oceanic | place: Pacific Ocean | collected 2013-06-22 | reverse complement strand
CTCTAAGACGATATCACACTAGTCTATTGACAAAATACCGTCAACATTAACTGTTCAACTTTTATTCTCTATGGCCATTATGGATGTTAACTTAATTACAGAATACTGGGACCAACTAATAGTCCTTTTTCTTTTCGTCGTTATGGCTGTACGACTAAGGGAGAACGTGACATCTCTTAGAAAAGATGTGGACTCACTCAGCGCCTACTTAGAAAAACGCGATACCTACGTAGAGGTAGTAAAACTGCGTGCCGATTTAGACGCAGCACAGAAGAACATCTCTTCCCTATGGAATTATGCCAATGGCCTTCGTGACCGGGTGAACGGGAAGTAGTATTTCCCCTAAACCACGCACCTATCCCCCGTGGCCATTAGCCGTTTTTTTTATCCTGTAACTCTTAAACTTTTTCTTCTTCATCAATTTTGCAAACTTTTCGTCCAGCTTTTTAGCAGCCATACGAAATTCCCCCGGATCATTAAAAATTCGATTGGGTCTAATCCCCATTTAGATTCTATCCTTTTCCTTTGACCAAACTTCAAAATGACAGATATCAGCGCATGGTTGCCACCAGATAGAGACAGCCAATGCCCTGTCAGGGCTACCGCCCTTTCCGAGATAGTCCTCCCGCCAATCCATGTTGGCAAAGATATTAGGTCTATGACGCTGGAACTGCTCACGACCTTTCTTGCAAGCCCACAGTCTTTCGGGACACACCAAGGCCATACGCTTCACCCCTATGGCAAAAGCATGGTCAATAAATTTTCTGATATCCTTGAACGGCGGGTTCGTTACCACATGCTCCAGAGGTGCGTGGCCAAAATCAAAGAAGTTCTGCCCCTTCTGTATATCCGTTTCCATAACATCACACACACCTGCGGCCTTCAGGGCTTCCGCTATGCGGCCATCTCCTGCACAAGGCTCCCATACAGGAGTTGAGTGGCGTACAACCGGCGTCCGTTTGATGTACTCATCAACCATTAGCCGCACAATACTTAATGGGGTAGGATAAAAGTCGAAAGGCTTCCTCACTCTACACTCTCCTTGCTGGCCTCCACCCAAGCAACGGCAACCTTCAGATCACGCCTGCTTTCCTTGGTCAGCACACAGACAGGAAAACAGTTCCTGTCCCCGAAGGTAGCTTCCTTCTCCTCTTCATCGTAGGCCCACGTTGAGAAAGTTCGGACATACTTCTCACCATTGGCTTCAAAGCAGTCAAACAGATATCCTTCCGTATACATAACAGGACAAACTAGTTTATTGGCTTCTATAAGCCTGACCATAGCACCATCCCCGACAATATCTCTCCAGCGTATGGTTATATGAGGGTAGCGAATACCACCGATTTCCACAGAATTTATAGCCGGTGATATCATCCCTGCCCCCTCCTCTTCTTTCTTGCGGTGGCCCAAGCGGATTTTGGCCCCAGCTTCTTCCGGTGGTTCCTTGGACGCGGCCTACCACGCCTTCTCGACTTCCGCTCCATCACGATCTCTTAATTTATGCCACACATTCATAGGGTATATCGCCCTTGCCTTCCCCCTGTCTATATGGATAAACCCACGCTGGTATAAATCATTGACAATCTTATGAGCATTGCCCAGACCACCACGGGTAACGCTGGAGATATCCCGGTAACTGGGGGAATACCCCTTCTCTGCCCAGTATTTACTAATATAGTCCAGAGCCTGCTTCTGATTAGGTGTCATCTAAAAAATCCTCTACCATGTCTCTCTTCTTTTTCTTCTCCTCACGGTACGGGTCAAAGCACGGGAGGTGCAGTAAAATCCCTTCCCCGTTCACTACCCAGTAATCATTCTCAAACCTTCTTCCACAATATCCGCACGGCTCTATGGGTATTGCTGCCTTATTGTCTGTCTTCACTTTCTTCATTAAGCATCAGAACCTTCTTGTTTGTAACCAATGCCCAGTCTATTTCCTTATTTACACCGGGACTCTTCTCCCACCCCTTCAGGCAGTAGACACCCAGAGCATCACAACGCTTGAAGAACTCAAAGTCCCTCCGCAACCACCATTTGTTATCGTGCATAAAGCCATTGGCTTCGATCCCAGACCCATACACTATAGGACTGAAGACCCAGCACCCGCTGTCCAGTAACCTGTGGGTAAATTCTATGGTCTTAACAAGTCTACGACGGCGCACAGAAGCCTCCACGGCACCCTTGCTGGAGTATGGGGAGGCCAAATACATAAGCCCCCCGTCAAGCTCCGCTAAGAGGTGGAAGAAATCAGGGCTAGGGATGTACTTTAGATTGAATATAGTGAATTGATCCTGAGTATACGAAGAACCGTTGGTAAGCATTAGACGCTCCCATCAGGATCTGGAATATGATTCAAGCTAGCACTCCATCTTTTTAGACTGCCCCGCTCAACAACAAAAGTTTTGCCATGCCCGAGGTCATCTTCATTGCCTTCGGAGAAAACCTCTTCCTTGGTGGCATACCCGGCCAGATCAAATTCCGGGAAATCCGCAATAACCAGTATATAGATATCCGCATTGTCAACACTATGCGGCCTGACCAGCAGCCTCCCCGCAGGGTTGTCCGTTGTCTTGACATCTATCCTTGCTCCCTTCTGGCTTACCAGATCAGCACCCCCTACACGCGGGAAAATCGTCAGATCAGGATAAACATTAAGCGCCTTGGCTACCGCCAGTTCTCCTCCGATCCCAATAAGGTCGGTGAGGAAATTGCTCTGCGGGCCTATCTTGGAATTTTTAATCCCCGTCTTTCTACAAACAGCATGTCTCATAGCCGCCAGACGTATTGCAAGCTCCTGTTCTGCACCATTCAGATTTACTTGTGTCACAATTCCCTCCTGCTGAAGAACATACTACTAACAAAATCAAAATATATTTTCAAGATGTAGAGTCTAGATTCATAGAATCTAGATTCGTTTAGAATCTATATTAATATATTAATTAGATTCTAAGATAGTCTAGATTCTTATAGACTGAATCTAGACTCATGCTTAGGGATATGATAAAGATTAAATTAGTTTGACGGACATGATCCCTCCCACATGTCCTATGCCCTGCTTATGATGACGATTGTAAGCGGGGCTTTTTATTTGAGAGTGTGGGGCAGTGGCCACCTAATAGGGTTCCTTAAAACGAATATAATCGTTTGTGTGGAATAGTGTGTAGGGGGGTGGAGGGGGCCGCTGCACGCAAGGGGGGGTGGGGGGTCTCCCTCCCGTGCCGCTGGGATAGGGTTCCTACATGGCCCTACCCTCTGGGCTTTTTCTCAGCGCTATTCCCGAATCATCATAGCGCTGCTGATCGATTAGTTGGAGCAGCGCCTTGACTAGGCTACGAGCTTTTACGCTGGCCAAGCAATTGAGTCAGGCGTGACTCCAATTCCCTGCGAACATCGTCGGCGGACTCTGGACTTGTGTTGGTGACTTCGACTCGCTCACTGAAAAGTGCAGGACCATCGATGGCCACTCGCCCTAACAATTCCAAACTACGAATGCGTGAGCTTGCATTCGATTCAGTGTCCATGCTTTCAACCATCAACCGATTTAAAACGTGCTGCTGTCGAGCGAGCGCTGAAGATACCGCAAGACGTTCTTTAGCTGAGTTAGCCTCGTTGAGTCTTTGGGTTATCATTGGGTGACTCGCAAGCAAACTACTCTCGCGATAACACGCATTCTTACTCATGTTCTTTGTGTCGTAACATTGTTCGTACGCACTTATCTGCGACTCACCTTTCACCAACAGTTGTGCAAACTTTAATTGCTTCGCAGTTAACTTTCGTTTTGGTTTCTTCTTATCAGTTGCACGGTCAATGTTTGTTGCGTCGTGTGCAGCATGGCCACTGGTGTCGCTGTTGTTGTCGGACAATGTGTCGTCACTGTCTTCACTGTTAACGTCATGCGTTGCGTTGTGTGTTGCGTCATGCGTTGCACTGTCGCTCATGCCGCCATCGATAACTGTGAACGTGTGCTTGCTGCTGTCGTCATGTTTGTCATCGCTCATTGTCTCACTGTCCTGTCATTAATGTTTGCACTGCCAACAACTGCTAACGCGATTGCCCCGGCGTTAACTTGTCGGTCTGGTTTAATCATACCGGGTTTATTCCCTCCGCAAAAAGTTGCTGCCAATTGTGACCGCCTTAGGGTGGAACTGCGCCTTATTAAATATTCACCCGCCAATGTTCATTCCTAATCATAGTAAAAATACTGGTTTGATTGTCACGCTGCGTTGCCGCCTTTCAGGGCGTCCTCGATTTTGTTCACCATGTTGCAACGTCGATTCGTTCTCGCCGCTAGCGGTGATATCTGATTATGAGGCACCCCACGGTCACCGCCTAGTGTGGGTGGATGGTATTGAATGGCTTGCTATGGGTGCCGTATATTCGTATTATTGGTTTTTGGTTCATAGCGGCTCTGCGTTTGCCGCCCGCGAAGCGGAATTACTGACTAGGGGAAGGGTCGATCCTCTAGGTTTCCTGCCCACGGTTCTACCTCGCACGGGAGTGGTTCAAGCCCATCCGCTAGTGGCTACAAATACGTAGGCAGATAAAGTTCCAAGGTTGTGTGAATCTGTTCGCAGATGCGTAGACAATTTGTTTGCGTCGGCACGGGTGAGGAACAACGCTGCACATTAAAATTTGGTAGAAGCCGAAATCAATCGGAGTGTGGCGACGTTGATGCGTTCACTGTTAAGTGAGCGTATCCACAAGCATCATCACAGTGGTGCTTATGGATGCGGTTGCATCAAAACAAAAACAACATGAGGTGACTAATGTTTGAACTTTATCCTGACGGTGGACTGTTTGGTTTAACTGATAACATCGTGTTAATTCTTGGCGGTGTTTACGGTCTGTCGGTTGAAGGCAGATTAGAAAAATACTTTCCAACAATGTTTGCGGTGAAGGGTGCTGGTGCAATCTACGGCGCAGCAATTGCAAACACAGTGAGCGATGGCCTTGGATGTTTAGTTGATCCGACAATGGCTGGCATGTTCGTTGGCGTTGTCTTGGGTTGCTTACTTCCAATCGCCCTTATCCCTGCTGCCATGAAGCATCAAGCAAAGCGTGAGCGGAGAAAGTTTAATATCGAAACCGACAGAAAAATTGAAGCACGCTTGGCTGGCAATGTTTGGAACGAAGCTGCCGACTACGCCATCGCCATTGAAGAGTGGAAGCACAGATAACAACGGAGCGTTCAACGAAAGTTGAGCGCACCCACGAGCATCAACGGCGTTGGTGTTCATGGGTGCGGTTGCACCATAACAAATATTAACCACTAAACTTTTGAGGTGACTAACGTGGGAACAATTACAGCAAGACAGGTTCCAGATGTTCTGGAAACAGCATTGCCGTTTGGCAATGTGTTTATTCACGGGCCGAATGGGATTGGTAAAACGCAGGTTCTAAATCGTTGTGTGCGGCGTGTGTTTAAAAAGGTTGCGATCAAGAAGTTGCGGCACGAAGTTACAACAGGCGAGCGCAATGCAGAAGTTGTGGCGGAAGTGATAAAGGAAATTGAATCACTGGACGCTGATCAGATCAGGCTGGTGGACGATGTACGACTTGGCAACATCGATCTGTTGGATTTGTCTGGCCTGCCGCACGTTGTTGATGAACGCATGAAGCGTGCGGTCGGTGACTTCTGGCCGCAACGTGATCCTGCCACTGGTAAGAAAATCTGGTGCATACTTTATGTTGACGAGTTCACACAAGGTGGACGCGAGAAACAAACTGGCTTCCAACAGGTGCAGGACACGGGCCGCATTGGTTCATTTATTTTGGCAGGTCATAAGGTAAGTGATCCGAATTGTGAACACGGACTCACTTTGATCGTTGGTTCTGGTAACAGACAAAAGGACCGTGCCAACAGTCACGGCATGGGAATGCAAACCGGCTCACGGTGGACGCACTTCACGATGATGCCTGATCTGGATGCGTGGCTTGAGTGGGCCGACAGTGTGAACTTGAATCCGCTGGTAACGTCATTCAATAAGATGATGACGGTAGGCGGCGAACCTTACCTGTTCAGACTTGATCCGACGCAGCAGCATGAGCATCCGACTGGCCCATGCCCACGCACTTGGGAGCGTCTTGCTCATGTGCTGGACGGTGGACTGCCGGTCGATATCGAGCGGCCAGTCATTGAAGGTATCGTGGGTGAGGAAGCAGCGGTCGCGTTTATCGCAGTGAAACATGCGGCACAATCAATTGACGTTGAGCAAGCGTTGACTGATCCGACCAATGCAACGATCCCGCAAGACACGGGGCATCAGTTTGCGGCAGCAAGTTTGCTGATCAGGCTGGCGAACGCCTCTAACTTTGCGAACGTCATTACTTACCTGTCTCGTGTCGGCGATGGGGAATTTACATCGCCCGAGATTCTGGTGTTCGTTGTCGAAGCGATCAAGCGTCGGCAACCAGAGTTGGCAGACACGGTTGCGTATCGTGACTTTGCATTACAGTGGGCAGACATTCGCTCATAACTTATGACGATGCGGGGGCAACGCCCCCGTATCTATCAGCACATTGAAATCAGTGTGCTGGTAGATGCGAAAGCATCATTGACTGTTTAATATTTAAATTGAGGTAACAAAACATGAGTAAGAAAAAACTAAACGGTACAACGGCGATGACCTCGCCGCTGCAAGATCGTGCGTTGCTGGTTCGCTTGACCACTAAGAAAATCAACAGCACCAAAAAGGATGCGACGGCGACTGAAGGTTTGGCCGACTTGTTTGAGACCACAAGTAAGAATGTTAGCGCGACCAAACGAACACTTCCAGCCGACACGATTAAGGAATGTCGAGCGATTGTTGGCAAAGCTGGCAACTATCTGAAAGGCATGACTGAGGGGCCAAGCTCTGGTAAAAAACTTGTCGGCGGTTTAGCACCGTGGTCAATCAATGGTGACGGCACCGCATCGCAGGGTACATTTTATATCTGCCCGAATGTTCAAAACGAACAGGTCACACGAGACTTGGGTGCGTTCAAATCGATGCTTGATGATGCGAAAGAAAGATTGGTGAAGGTAATCCCGAACGGGATTGAAAGAATCAGACAAGAGAATCCAAAGTTGTTTGATCCTGCCGATTACGGCTTGCCAAATAATTATGATGCTGAGGACATGCACGAAGCAGCGAAAACCATTGCTGAAAGATTCAGGTTGGATGTTGAATGGTCGTTTGTCCCTGACAACTCTGATGATGTTCGTAGTCACACGGGATTAAGTCCTGAGCAAGTCAAGGCGGTGCAGGATTCTCAGCAGCATCAAGTTGAGGAAGCGCAGCAACGTATCAAGGTCAGGATTGCCGACACAATTATTGAAACCGCCAAACATCTTGTCGAGAGAGACAGGGTGTATGACGAGGACAACAAGGGCAAGCACCCTTTCAAGGATAGTACAATTGACAGGGTGCGTGATCTTGTCGGCGTGATACGCGCAGTCAATTGGGATAATGATCCCGTGCTGGCTGACGCAGCCAATGACTTGACCGCTGCGTTGGGCAACTTCTCTGCTAAGGAACTGCGTGAGGATACCGACCAACGTAAAAAGGTTGTGGAAAAAGTTGGCAAGGTTGCCAAGGATATCGAGAACGCCAAGAAAATGGACAAACTTTTCGCGGCGTAAATTGTGACGGTGCGGGGGCGTTGCCCCCGTATCCACCAGCATCTCACGGGGTGCTGATGGATGCGGAAGCATCATTGACCAGTAAATATATGAGGTGACTGACTATGGCTATGATGAACTATACGACAATGATTGATCCCGAATTGGGAAGGTTAATTAAAACAAGGTCTCGACTTGGGGCGTTGGCCCCAGCGTATGCCGGTATCGTTTACGGTATGCCGCTAGTCGAAACGACTCGAACAAAAACAATGGCGGTCGATGGCCGGTCAATGTTTTGGAACCGCGAATTTATTCGCAGGACTTCCGACAAAGAATTACTTGGCACGGTTTTGCATGAGGGGCTGCACGTTACGCTTGCTCACCCGCTGCGCCGTGCTGGACGCAACCCCAAACAGTGGAATGTTGCGTGTGATTATGTGATCAACCCAATCGTGATCAAGGCTGGTCTGGATTTGCCAGAGGGTGCCTTATTGAATTGGGATTACGACGGCATGACGGCGGAGCAAGTCTACAAGCTGTTGGAAAAGGAACAGCCAGAGGGTAATGATGATCAACCATCTGATGATGATGGCGATGATGATGACACCGACCCCGATTGTCACGGTGATTTTCACGGCACCGAAAGCAATGACAAAGGCAAGGGCGATGCTGATGGCGATGCTGATGGCGATGCTGATGGCGATGCTGATGGCGATGCTGATGACAACAGTGGCGAAGGCAAAGATGATGCCGATGCTGACGATGATGAACCGTCTGGGAAACCAGAGGACTTTGATCAGGCTGGCGAAGTCTGGGACATGACTGACGATGAGGGCGATGCTCTCGACGCCACTGAAATTGAGAAAGAGCTTGATGAATTAAACAAGCGCATCATCACGGCGGCATTGGCTGAGAAAGCCACCGGCTCAGGTTCAATAAATGTTGACGGCGGAATACTTGATGCCGCTCAGACCAAGCCTGTCGATTGGAGAGAGGCACTCGCTGACTTCTTAAATCGTTCATGCGCTGGCGAGTCAACATTCGCTGTACCAAATCGTCGGCACCTTGGGCGAGGTGATTACTTCCCAAGCGAGCGCGGCGTGGGCGGTGGCGATCTTGTGATTGCGATTGACACCAGCGGCTCCGTGTCTCAGCAAGAGGCAGACGCATTCGCTGGCGAGATCGACTCAATACGCGAGACGATTAAGCCAGAGCGTACCGTTGTTATCTACTGCGACACTCGCATCCAGAAAAATGCAGACGGTGGACTGTACGATCTGTTCGAGACGCACGAGGATATCGAGGTGCGAAACATTAATGGCGGCGGCACTGATTTTGATCCGCCGTTTTACCTGACTGAGCGTGAGGGATTTGAGGTGGATGCGTTCATCTACTTCACTGATGGCTACGCCTCTGTCAGCGAGAAAGTTTGTGGCCTCGTTGATTATCCTGTCCTATGGGCAACCACTGGTGCAACGCCTACATTCAGAGGCGAAGCGTTTGGTGAAGTAATCGAGGTGGCGTTTTAGTTACAGGCGGCTAGCCTCAGCGCTGAGTTGACAGTGTAAAGTCTGGTCGCTGCCGCCGACTTCTTTGGGCGGTCAGACATCAACACATACTTGGGGGGCGTGGGAAATAATCCACGCCCCTTCTTTTTCCTAGCCGAAACCGAAAGGTCGTGCCGCCGTGATGGGCGGTGCCTGATGAGGTAGTCAATATTGAACAACAAATGTTTAGTGAGGTGACTATGATTAGTAATGATATGACTACGCCGTGGGCGTTAAGAAAGGCAGCGGCATGAGAACGCTGGCTTTTATAGTCCTGACATTAAGTATTTGCTATGTAATGCTTAGTTGTATATGGGCGGCAGTGGCATGGGAAACCTTCACGCATGTTCACTGGATGACAACGGTGACAGCATTTGCTATCGCCATTGGTTCACTCATAATTGTTGTGGAGAAATCTAAATGAGTGGTGACAAAAAAATCTGTCCTACCTGTCACGGTGACGGATATATAATGGACTCTGATGGTGAGCAATCTGCCGCCATTGATTGTCCGACCTGTGACTCACAAGGTGAGTTACCAGTCTCAAGGAAAAAGTTGAGCAAGTCTAAATCTAATTGACAACCAACTGTGAGTTTGAAGTGGGTCTTAGTTTTCAATTCAGTGAAGCGGGTAAGGATGGAGACGTAGTGGAAGATGCTACGAGTCTCAGAGTATGCCAATGGCGATAATCCTGAGCGGAGCCACCTTATTCAAAGCACTGGTTACTAAGATATAAAACTAAGGACTCCAACCAAAGGGAGGGGAGGGCGAAAGCCTTCCCCTTTTATTTACCGTTCAATATTTATTTGGGGAGACGACCTGTGATTGAGAAAGGAATTGTAAATGTTTGGCTGCACGGATTTTTTTCTGCTTACATACTGGCACTCCTGCTGGCACCTTTTATTTTATAACTTACCGCCCGGAGGCAGCATGATCCGGGTGGAATTATTATTTTATTTTTAGATCCTACGCTCGGCTCACAAACATTTGCTGCTCAATATTAGGTGGAGCATCAGGGTTAGGTGGAGCAACGTAGGTGGAGCATCAGGGAGAGGATTGATCAATGAGAATAAGAGTAGGCTATACGATATGGTTGAATGATGAAGATGTTGAGCCTTTAAAAGAACAGCTTCTTTGCTCATCACGAAAAGAACTTCGTGAAAGAATTAAAGGCTGCGCTGAAGCATCAGGTACACAAGCGATTCAAGATGAACTTTTTTCATGCGAAGAAATTGAGGGACAAGAACCTGTCCTGTGGGCTTTCATGGGAAGAAATTGAGGGACAAGAAAGGGAGACTGACTGATGACTAAAGAAAGATTACCGCATCGTTCCAAGGCAATGATTACCTTGGTACTGAGCGATGATTCTCACACCATCAACCTAGCTACTAAGACCAACGAAGTCTGGTATGACATGATCGGTGACAAAGTGTACGCCGACATTGAATCAATGTGGGAACTTGTTAAAGAAGAACATCCACAATTCCAAAGCGACATGCCGTATGACGAGAAATATCATCTAGTCGGGGCTTTGGGTATCATCGGGACAGGCTCACACCGTGGGCATCAACCCCACATTGTCTGGGTGACACAAGCTCAGCACCCCAAGACAATGCGTGAAAATATCGAACAGGTCTGGGAGACTGACTGATGGGAAAGAAATCGCGAGGAGTATTACGCAGACCGCCCAATCAAAGAGAAGAGTTGGTGCGTGTGAAACGAGGGAACCCCGTAGCCAAAGCGGTAAGCACAGGGATTTATCCGCCGAAGATTATCAATCCAGAGGTGATCTATAAGCGTAACCCCAAACACAAGGGAGAGAGTGATGCCTAAAGATTGTTGGCATGGCGAATTGGTCAAGGAACTTTATGAGTTACTTGATAAGTGGACAGTTGTTAACAACATAAATGCGGCGGAAGTTATGAACGTCGTTCTTCACACTATGGCTGAGTCTATTTATCTGGAAGCACCTTCCCCCACTGTCGCTACAGGACTATGGCTGAGTGCCATGAACCACGGGAACAGTGGAGTCTTGATACAAGAATGCAAGGAAAATGGGGTTGACCCAGCCGACTATGGACTTGTGGATCAAGGTTCCTACGACAATAAGGAAGAGTCTCCAAAAGAATCCAATGGAGACAATGTTGTTCCCTTTGAGCCGAAGGGGGTGACATGATAGGCCATGAATGTTATCTAATGGGTATGGTGCTACCATGCTAGACAAAGTTGTTTGCGAAATAGAAATGATATGGCGCTTTGAACAAGGTCAGTTGTCACCACCAGAAATTGTTGGCCTTATCCAATCCCTGATTGTCAGAGGCTGGGCTTGGCATATGCCGCGAGCATATCAAATGTTGGCCCACCAATACTTATCTTGTGGGGTCTTGAAAAAATATGAATACGAGGTAACCGATATGATTCCTAAAATCAAAGCGGTTGTTTCTAAAGATGGAACAATCAAACAACTTACGGCAGAAGGAGAGGTGGAGATTGAACTCACGGATGAAGATGGAAAGGTGGTTGCGAATTATTCCTCGCACCAAAGAATTGTTGGCACGGATCAACAAGTCACCACAGTCTATGACAACATCTCCGATGACACCGATGTCCTCACTCCTGTCTGATGATCCTTATCTTACAAGGATTAATAGTTTGTGGGATGCCCATGATAACTGTTGCAATGAAGCCATGAAGAATGAATGGCGATCAAAGATCAATATGATTGGTCGCTTACATTCAGAAAGGCTATTGGAAAGGAGAGAAGCATAATGATGCAGAGAGTTCACATAACTTTGCCACCCGAAGAATACGAATGGGTTACTGGTCTGGCAAAGAATGAAGACAGATCCATTTCTGCCCAGTTCAGTAGGATCATCCGTTCTGCCAAGCGAGTCAAAGAGGAAGAGATTGTGAAACTTGGCAATCAAACATCACTTGAGTGATACAGGTATATGTCTATTGACCGCGTAATAGTTACTCAGACTACTGAGTCCTGATTTCAAACTGCGAAGCTGTGATTGATTGGCGATCTTTGATTCATCCCAGATGACAGAGATCACCAATCGCACAGTGTTTCGCCCAACGTCTGACTGCAATTGTCTCACAGCAGATGAGACCCTACCAATTGCATAGACGAACTTCCCCCCAATTTCACCACCACCTATTGATCCAACAAGGCTAGCGATACAACTGCGTTTGCCGCCCGCTCGATCCAGATCCCAACTTAACTTTGTACCAGCAGTGTGCTGCTCTTCTGTTATCAATTGACTAGCCAATAGACGATCAAGCTCACATCCATCAGTGACTCGGACTCTGACTCGTCCAACATTTAACCCTGCCGCCTCAATCACAACGGCATGGTGACGCTGTAGTTCTGGGGTTCCGAAGTCAGAAGTTTCTGATCGTTTCTTCCCAGTCTTCCGATGGATCTTCTTGCTCTTCATAGGTTCCTGTTGCTATATCATATGTTAATTCAGCTACGCCTTGCTTTCCTATGTGCTTAAATCTTACTTTCCATGTATGGATTTCTACTAATCCCGTGTCTGGATTTTGGTGGACAGTCAGACCAACGTCAGCCTTGGCAAAAAATTGTGCTGATCCTGCCAGATCCCATCCTTTTGGGATAGGATACTGGCCACCCTTATCTCGATACATCTTGGCCGGATGAGCCACAAAAAATACAGCCGCATCATGTGCCGCCGCCCAGTTCCTAACCTTAGTCAGCATCTCAGATATTAGGTTGGTCTCTGACTTGCTACTTGCCCCAAGATCGAGGTAGGAAAATGGATCGATGGTCAAAGTTCTTGCCCCGTTACGAGCGACAGCGATGGACGCTCTGCTCAACAGGTCTTCGATGGTCGCGGTTACATTGTTTGATTGCTCCATGAAAAGAAAGTGGTCACCAATCCAATCAGATGCCCGTATCATTTCAGCCTCACTCATTCTGGGAGTTGGGCCAGAATAAAAAGGCTTTGCCAACACCTTTTCCATAAGTTTTGGGATGTGCATACTTGGAGGGGATTCAAATGAGCATACACAATGCCGCCAATCAAAGTTCCTCGACAGGTTAAACAAGAGTTGATCGACAAACTCTGATTTGCCCATCGATGGTACGCCTGTGACCACATACAGCATACCTGTCTTGATGGTCATCAGGTCATCCACATTTGCGAAGCCCGTAGACAATCCCTTCCCTGCCCCGTGTCTGTATAGAGAAATAACTTCGCTCATGTAATGAGCTACGTCATAGAGACCAGCAATAGGCCAAGGTTCTGCCTCGTTTATGGCGTTAGCAACAGCAGCCTTACCATGTTTCACCAGACAATCGTTAGCGTCCTTGCAATCATCTGGCCATGTGACGCTCCAACATTTTCCCTTCCCCACACGACGAGCTATCTCTTCACCTAACGCACGACCAGCGGTGTCAGAGTCAGAACAGATGATAACTTTTTCTGTTTCCTTGAGGAGGTCGTGTGCATCCCAGATGTAGCTGAACTTTCTGTCATCCCGTGGATCAACAGTCCCATCCGACACACGGACAGGTGCGCCGTTAGGAACGGAGATAGAGTTTAAGATTCCAGCTTCGCGGACAGAGAGGCAATCTACTTCGCCTTCGCAAACAACTATTGGCTCGCCAATCTTTACTCTCTCAATACCATAGAAGGATCGCGCCGCACCCTCTTGCGTTAAGCCTTTGCCCTGTTCTTGTTCATCTTCAACCGACCTGAACTTCACGGCATAAACACTGTCGGTTCCCCACTCCACATACGGAAAGCCAACACCTAATCTTTCTTCGCCTAACTTGGGAAAATATTTGATCGCACTCATTACTCTGCCGGACGCGATTGTTTCATCAGACAGACCACGGTTCCTCAGATAATCAGAGGCACGGCTTGTTATACTGGTAGACTTAGGTGGGACAAACTTCACCACCTTCTCACGTTTTGGCTCTAGGCTAGCGCCCCCCTGCTCGCCACAATGATGGCAGTTCCATTGAACATCTGGGTATTCTACCCTAACACTTAGGACTTTCTCCTTTTGATTCACTGGCTTACGCCTGTGGCTACAGCTTGGGCATGTGTCTCTATACTGACCGTCTGCTCTCCCAACAAACATGCCAACCATTGTTTCATGGATCTCCATTCTCTTCCCCCTCCTGATATGATTGCTCGTAATTTTTCATAAGTTTGTCGAGATATATTACCCCCTGTTGAGGAGGTAACTCTTGTAGATACTCGGCGGCTTGGATTACTTTTTCGATATTAACACCAGCGTGATCACAAACAATCCTTAAATCTTTAGTTCGTCTGGTGAGATAGGCCGTGGCTTCACCCCGAATGCGCGGGACTTCAGACACCATGTCACGGAGGCAACGGTGTAAAACTGCTACCCACATCCGTGTTTCAGGAAACAAGTTCCCCCACTTTGATATCTGTTCGTGGATTATTCTTGTCTAATCCGTGGCAGATAATTTTCATTTTCACCTGACGATCATTGACATAAGCCACCCCCTGTAAGAGATCACAGATTAAACTCTCATCAAGGTCGGGTCTCCTGCTGCTATAAAAAATTTTACAGTAGAGCAGGACATCTTTGTCTATTAGCGGGTCAATAGATGTTGCCTGTTCATTGAAGCCCTTCGCATAAGCCAATGCCTTGCTACTCTTTATGGACATTATACGTCCTGTATTTTTTAGATTGATTATCCTCCTGCTGTTAGCCTTGGATGCTGGCTCCCCAAGTATTGTCTTTTCAAACAACCACTTACCACCCTTCAAGTAGAGGGTTGTAATTGTTTCAGTTAATGGATATATAATGGTCATGGCCTACACCAACAAACATGATCTCCCACTTCCTGTAGTTCGCGCACTCACCTCCTTTGAGAAGTCAGAGAAGGTAGAGGGCCTTAGAGTAACAACTCTTATAGATGCTCCTCGAATAAGTCAATTGCGTCAACGACATAAGGCTCCAGATGAGGACGTAAGCACAATGCTTTATCGCATCCTTGGGAGCGCGGCACACCTGATCTTTCAGGACGGTGCGAAGGGCTTGAGCAACTCTTATATTCCAGAGGAACGGGTTAGCTGTGAGGTCGATGGAACAACTATCAGTGGTCAGATTGACTTTCAATTTATAGAAGATGATGAGGTCAATGTTATAGACTACAAGGTGACCGCCGCTTATAGCATCATCTATGGTAAGCCTGAGTGGGAGAAACAACTGAATGTTTATGCCTTTCTTTTGCGTCATGGCAAGGGCATGAGGGTTAAAAATCTAAGTGTCTGTGCTATAATTAGAGACTGGACTGCGCGAAGGGCTACCACCACGAAAGGCTACCCTGCTTCTCCAATCGTAGAAGTTCCTGTCAAAATGTGGACCGATGAAGAGCAGGACAGATATGTGTCTCATAGAGTTCAATTACATATTAACGCCACTGCCATAGAGGATCTGGATGGATCATTGCCTTTATGTTCCGATGAAGAACGATGGGCCAAGCCCAAGGTCTTCGCGGTACATAAGGAAGGACGGGCGTCTGCCTTAAAACTGTTTGATAATCAGGCGGATGCTGAAAAGTTTGCTAGCAAATCTTTAGATCGTAAGGTGGTCGAGCGCCCTGCCACCTATACGAAATGCGCTGGCGATTACTGTAGGGTTGCACAACATTGCGATCAATGGGGATTGTGAGGAACAACGATGTCATATGACAATCTAACTTTTAGTATTGAGACCATTACTCCCGATGATGCGAGTAAATATCTTGAGAGTAACGTAGAAAATAATCGTCCAATTTCTGACCGCCATGTCGCAAGTCTTGCGCGTGATATGCGGGAAGGAAACTGGGCTAACAATGGAGAGACTATTAAGATATGCCCACAAGGCAGTGTGCTTGATGGTCAACACCGTCTTTGGGCATGTGTAGAATCTAAACTCCCTTTCACCACCGCTGTGGTACGAGGCGTGGAGAACTTGGACAACGTAGATCGTAATCGTCCACGCTCATTGGGAAACGCATTACACATGCGAGGTTATGAGCGAGCGCCTAGATTGGCGATTGCCCTTAACACTTGCTGGCGTTGGGAGAATACTAATTGGCGGTCATCCACTGACAAGCCAACTGTCTCAGAGGCCGTCCGTTTTCTGAACGATAATTTCCAATTGGTTAATGCGGCCATGAGATACGGCCTCAAGATCAAGTTGATTGAAGGTTCGTTAGAGGCAGCGGCCTTGGTATTCTGGCGGTTGAGCAAAGTGGTAGGCGCGAAAACGGCCATGAGATTGTTTGAGCAACTGGCAACGTCAGAGTGGGATGATGTCAATGATCCTCTCTTTCGTTACTATGAGATGGCCATGAAGGCCAAAGGTATGAGCCGGAGACCACACAAATTAATGCGGTTGAACTGGCTGATCCGTGCTATCGATGCGAAGTTGAATAATGAAAAGCATCCAAGTGCAAGGTTCTTGCGTTGGGATATCGGTAGGAAGTTACGTCTGCTTACTGGTGAACAAGCGATTAAGAATAACAACATACAAAAAGATTTGGTTTAAATCCTGTAGCCCAGTGGTGTAATGCCGCTGGGTTTCTTTTTAATATTGACGGAGCAATACATGATTGCCAAAGAAATTGCAGAGGCGTTGTTTGCGACAGCCCTCGACATATCCAAGAACCCTTTGGTGAAGGATGTGGAAAATAAGTTTGCTAAATTTAAGTACGTTCCGATTGATGCGTACTACAATGCGATCCCGAAGATAGCTCTTAAACATGGACTCTTCTGGCGGTGCAGGGAACAAGAGGTCACCGCAGAAGGCAAGACAATCTTCTTCAAATTCTCTTTCGATCTGTTACACAAAAGTGGCAGTGGTGTTGAGAACTTTGATACTGTTACCATCCATCATCCAGCGCAAGGACCGCAAACGGCAGGGTCTGCCAGAAGTTACGCGGAAAAACTTTTTATGCGTACAGTGTTTAAGGTTGTGACAGGTGAGAAAGATTCTGAATACTTCCATGAGTCAGAAGCAGAAGACTTGTCTATCCCTGATGCTGATGGTTCCAACAACAATGACGAGGGCTTAAACCTTCAGCAAGTCAAGGACTTGGAGAAGAAACAAAAGAAATCCAAGGACGTAGATGGAGCAAAGGTTAAGAACCTGTCTGAGTTCCGTAAAGAATTTCGTGATGACTCAGAGAACAAGAAGCTATGGGAAGATACTGACAATGGCGTCATCCTCAAAGAACCCAATGGCCTTGCTGGCGGTTGGGATAGTGTGGAAGACATAGTTCATACCTTCATGCCGAGACTTGATGACATGCAAGGTGATGAGAAGAAGTTCAAAAATTCCCAAGAGTGTGTCAAGGGTGTTCAGTTATTCTTCAAGATTAATCGCTCAATGATTGAGGGAACGATGAACGAAAAAAGCCCAGAGACTTTCGGCAGAGTCATGGCAATGTTCAAGGCAGCAAAGACTGCTGCCAACGCTGGTGAAATCTACGATTCAAAATAGGAGAAGCTAATGCCTAGCCAAAAATTTGGAGCAGGTAATCTGTTCCGCAATCAGAGGGCTGTTGCTTCTCTGGAGATCAAAACACAAGATACGGACAACCGTCATCAGTATGCGCCGGACTTAACTGGTGACATGGAGATGACGAAAGGCCAACTCCAAGCACTCGTCGGTATCTTCAAAAGTGGTGACACTGAGATCAGTCAGCGCTCGGCTACGAAAGGAGAACCAATCGTTAAGGTCTCTATTTGTGGTAAGAAATATGAAGGTGCAAAAGCTGGAGACTATCTTGCTGTGTGGCTGGAAGAGAAGTGGAAGCCAGAGAAGAAAAAAGAAGCGCCGAAGGATGAGCCACTAGATGACGACATCCCGTTTTAGATCACGGTCTCATCTTAACAAGGTGAGGGGGAAGCCATGTCTGGTATGTGCTTCCCCCGAAACTGTTGCTCATCATCTTATGTTTACCGATCACCCTGCTCTCTCCCTTAAAGTTTCTGACCTTAACACTGTGCCATTGTGTACACAGCATCATAGGAAACTTCACTTACACGGAAACGAAGAACAATGGTGGGCCTTGCAGGGAGTAGATCCAATCAAGTTTGTAAAAGAGGTAACTAAAGATGACTGATATAAAAGAAATCTCTTATGCCTTTGAGGCAGTGAAGTCTGCACTACGCCAGACCAAAGACGGCATCAGCATTAGCTTGGTCATCCATCCAAATGATGTCCCGAACCCATTGCTTAGTGATCCTGTCGGCTCAAGATACATGGTAGGTATGGCTAGGCTGGGTGATGATAACCAACCTATTGAATCCGAAGAACAAAGAGAAGCAAGGCGTGATGTTATTTCTGCTGGCGCACTGTGCCGTGACACGGACTTCCAAAAATGGCTGATGAATAATGGCTACTGTGATGATCTATCAGAAGATGAAGCAGCCAAATCATTAAGGACATTACTTGGTGTGGAGAGTAGAGCAGAGATCAAGACTAACCGAGAAGCCCAGCGCAAGTGGCGTATCATGCGTAATCTATTTATTGAACGGTCAATACTTATGGAGACTGACCTTGGATAAAGACCGCAAAGCTGACCTGTTACAGGAAGTACATGACATGGTGACTGGCCCCAGAGCCAGCGCCTACGGAGAAACAGCAATCAATCATTCCCGCATTGCAGACTTCTGGAATAACTGGTTGAAGAATAGATCATGGTCACATCACAATGTAATAACACCTTATGATGTGGCGATGATGATGGCACTGGTTAAATTTGCTCGCTGCCAACAGCAACCATCACATGATTCACATTGCGATATCGCAGGGTATGCGGCTGTTGCTGAAGATATATACGAACAAATTATGGAGGTCGAAGATGGCGGGGAAGATAGGTCGGCCACGCAGAATAGAGGAACCGAGTAAGCCGTGGAACATCGTGTTCCCTATCACATTGATTGATACTGTAAGGGAACGTGCGGAGAAGGACGGACTAACCCCAGCCTCATTGGTTCGTAAGGCTATTCATGCCTATGTGTCACAAAATTCAGCGAAGGGATACAAGGCTGGCGTTAGAGATGCTCTTTATTTTCTAAGAGAAGAAGCGACACAGCCAAGATTTCCATCAGGTCAGACACTGGGAGACAGGCTGGCAGACAGAGTATTGAAAAGATTGGATATGGAAAAGGGGGAAGATGACTAGTCTTCCCCCTGAATCGTGAGGTAACTAATGGCCGTAACCATTAATGCTAAGATAACAACTGTTGCCGATGTGGTAAATAAATATCTTGATGAACACATAAATTTTTTGGCAATAGATTACAAGCGTCCGGTATCAGCATGGAAACAGATGGAGCCACATCTCGGATCTGTCCCCATAAATAAATTAACTGGTGCTATCGTTAGCTCTTACATAAGAAAAAGAAATGTTAGTCCCGGTACAATCAACCGGGAGATAGGAGTTCTAAACTCTGCCCTGCGGTGGGCCAATGCTCAAGGATATATTGACCGCCTAATATTTATTCCACGCCTACCATCTCCCCCGCCTAGACAACGATGGTTGACAGAAGAGGAATGCACAAGGCTTCTCAGGGCAGCGAAAAAGTACCCTCATGTGTACGCATTTATTGCCATTGCTCTGTTAACAGGACAGAGGAAAGAAGCAATCTTGTCGTTGCTGTGGGAACAGGTCAGATGGAGTGAAGGATATATAGACTTCAATCAGGATGATCCACTTTCCGGCAGAAGAAAGGGAAGGGCTGTTATCCCCATAAGCACGGAGATGGAGCAGCTATTGCACAGCCTTCAGTCCAATAGCCTATATGTTGTTAACAACAATGGGAGAAGGGTTCGGGATTTCCGAAAGACATGGGGAAAGATTATAAAGGAAGCGGGTCTCGAAGGAGTTACCCCGCATACTATTCGACACACAGTGGCTACGCAGCTAGTGCGAAAGGGAGTCCCAATAATAGAGGTAGCAAAACTTCTGGGACATCGAGACAGCAGGATAACAGAAAAAGTATATGCGAAGTTCAGCCCCGACTACTTACAGAACGCTACTGAAAAGTTGTCGATTGCTGCGTGAGTCCGTCGCAGCAGTCATGGAGAGGTCGGCGACATGCCGTACAGGTATAGTGGCCGTGGACAAATACATAAGTCACCCTTGTTGAAGCGCCACACCACGGGCAGTCGTGCCACCCGGTTGGGTCAAATGAAGAATCTCTTCTCCCATCTTTTGTGTCTGAGCCACGGGATAAAGACATACGGAAACACTCTTGAGATCCATACAATGGAATAGTTCAGCCAGTTCAATGGCCTCGGTAGTGGCTTGAGGACATCCATGAACAGGACGGCCCTTAGCTCATCAGTATTATTTACTGCTAAATGTTCATAGGTATCGTCAAATAAAAGGCAGTGGCCTTCTCTCCAATAGGCCCGCTCCCCTCTAACCTGTAGATAGCAGCGGTGTGGGTGAGGAATATCCAAGGCAAGATGTAACCTTAGAACTCCAGAGTAAGGCCCTGAATGGGGGTTAAGCTTTTTCCTTGGACCCAATACAGAAATGTAGGCAGAGATCACATAAGGATGCCGCTTCAGAATAGCGGTGGTGACAGGCATGAGCTTACAGTTTTTCCTGAACCAGATGCGAGCGCCCTTGAGGAAGAACAATCTCCACTTGTCATCGTTACTTATGTAAGTCTGGTGAGGGCTAATGGTTTGGAACGGAGCGAAGTCATCATACCTCTGGATGATACGGTCATACTCTTTCCGTATATCTTTGAAGCTCCCCTCCAGATCACGGGTGATCGGCACCGTGTCACTATCATAGAATCTCTTCACCCCCAGAGTATTCTTCTTTCGGAACCACGGCTGTATTAATTTTTCTAAGACTAGCAAAGCTATTCGCAGAGGGCTTCCCAGACTGAGTTATAATTATCAGCCCAGCTTAAAGTTTCTTCATTCCAAAAGAGACAGCGTTGACAATCATGTTGTGGATAAAGGAAAGGACCGGGGAGGCTAACGCAAGGAATATAATTAACTGTCGGAGGAGGGGCGTCTATACTTGTGACGCAACCGTTTACTGTCAACATTATCAGCAGCACGCTTGGCGCGATCAATAGCTTTGTAAGCATCAACTAGTCCTTTGTTAACTGCTTTAGCTTCCCCGGCTTTCATCAACTGACGGTTCTTTGCCCATTCTGATAGAACACCAGCTAGTCTTAACAGACTTTTTACAATGCCAAATATATTAAACATTGATCATTCAATCTTCACCCATCGTCTGCATTACGATTCTTTAATACATTGCCAGCAACTGTATTCAGGATTTTCAAAATCCATCCTACAATTTTGTCATCAGAAGTTGACTTCGTGAGTGCGGTTACGGCTGTCGCTGCAACCATCACACTGGTCACGGCATGAAGCCATGCCGGAAGACCGTCGAAGAAATTTAATACTATATCCATTAGTTATCACCAACGTAGTTATTGCCAAGTCTCATCATATCAGCAATTCGTCCTGCCCTCTGGCCGACTTGCGTAGCCCACCTAGAGTCCAATAACTCATCGCTTACTTGAGACCATGTAACCCTACCTTCGATTGATTCTTCTATCAACCCAATGGTTTTCTTGAATGTTTTCAATCGGTTAAGGCCAAGATTAAAGTGTAGATCAACGACAGCCATCTGTCTTGTATCGTCCAGTAGATGGAACCAATTGAACGCACGCTGTAATTCCTTGATAGATATTTCTATATCATTGGATAAAAGAAAGCGTGCTTCCTCTTCAGTGATCCCTCTGTCTTCTAAGTTTCTTCCTATTCCTATTGACCATTTCTTCTGCGGGCATTTGTATAATTTTAATTCCATACCTTCGTGACGTATCAATTGATCAGTCAACTTTTGTATGTCCATTATTCCCTCCTGAGAATTTCGGCCCTTCTGTCTGTGATGTTAGAAACAATTTCATTTGAAAGCCTGTCGATGTCCATCAACATTTCTTTCTTACGCTCGCCACTCATGCCACGGTCAGACTGTACTTGGCGTCGGAACTTACGCAGTCCATCCAGTTGATCCTTGGTATCGGCAATAGCATCTTTATAGATAGCAATATTCTTTCTTGATCTAAGATAGTCAGTAGCTCTTCTTGGATCTGTCTCCGACAAAGTTTTAAGAGAGTTGTTGAATATATCCAGTTCATTATAAAGTTCATTGAAAGCCTGTACTGGGCCACGCCCTTGCTGTTCCTGAAGGAACCGTGCCATCGGTGGCTGTTGATCCAGCCTCCTGTCTGCCCTGTCTGGAATACCAGCCGCATTTCTCATCACAGAATCAGCAGCCATCAAGGCATAGCTACCAAGTGTTCCTGTGTAACCCCTGATCATATGGTCTATCTGTTCTGCCGACCACCTGATCCTCATCTTCTCTTCCAGAGCCTCCGACAATTCAAGTGACAGCGGTGATACATACTCTGGATCAGCAAGCCATGACTCATTCCGCTCGCCCCAGTAAGTAACAATAGGTCTGCCAGCATACCAATTATGGTTGGTCATACTCTCAAGAATAGGCTGGAACCACTGCGGGAAAGAAACATTAAACGTAGTAGTCAGATGCCGAAGAGCAGACTCTCTTGTGTGAGTTAAATCAGTCTCACCATCTATTAGCCGCATAATTCTTTCTGGAATAACCTTGAACAGGACACCAACCTCAAATGGTATCGGTATTCTGTAAGCTGGAGTCTCTGGCCCCACATCCATACCGAACCATGTAGGTGGAATAATCCAGTAGTTGTCCTTAATATATTCCGGGGCATTGTGATACCACGGGTTCTCGTCTTCATCTCCCGTGGCCATTTTGTAGGCTATGGTTAAAGCTACGATCTGAGCAGCCCTGAAATAGAACCTTCTCTTTCTGGTGGCGGCATCCATACGGGGTGTCATCTTCCCTGTAGCGCCACGATACAAAACATCCAGACCTTGGATGCGTGCGTTTAAGAATGGAACCACGGCAGTAAGATACCTGACGGCAGCACTAGCCCCCTTCCGACTAAAGTTGATTACCTCAAGGGCCTCTATGATAGCGGCGGTCTCATCACCTGTTTCTTTTAATACACGCTCATACACAGCAATACGGGTAGCAGTATCGGATGCACCGCTAAGTTTGTTAGCCCACTCCCACATAGATCGTGCCGGATATCTATGAGGAGACTTCATCCTCAGATGTTTCCTGAATGCTTTGATTGCATTCTTCGGGTCACCCTTAAAATCATAACCGCCCACTGCTCCGCTTGCTTCCAATGCTGCGGCACTGGAAGAGTTGAGGAGCGCCTGACCATATCCTTTCAAAGTACCTATAACCGGGATCATCTTAACCCCAGAGGTCGTCCATGCACTGATGGTATCACGAAGCATATTCGCTGCCATGAACGCAGGATCTTTTGTTACCAACTCCCTTAGTAGGGTAGCTGGAGCAGCCTGTAGACCAAGGGCTGGCATGTTCACATCATCAGTGATCATAAGTGAGTCCAGCATTAAACTGTCCTGCACCTCATACCACCAAGTTTCTCCGTTCACCCTGACCCCAACCAGAGACGGGTGGACTTCTCCTCCCGGTGGTTGATCACTTTTGGTAGGCTCAGATGCCAGACCAAGCTCTCTTAAATCCCTGATACCACGACTGACCAGCATATTTTGGAGAGATGATGTAACAGCAGCATCTAGATTGCGGAGCATGTTGTTAAGAGGATCAGCTATACGCTGATTGTCAGCAGCAACTCTTATCTGTACATCCGGTCCATTCCGATCACGAAGCTGCTGAACCCTTTTAAATAATTCATCGCTCTTGGAACTAAACCTCTGATGATCAGACACATTGTTGACCATAATCCAGTATACAGGCTTGCCGCCCTTCAATTCTCTTGGAGTCTTGGTGCTATAGAAACTAGAAAGCATCCTGTTGTTGGAATCTTTCATGCTCCTATACATGACATCTCTTGTCGCCACACCCTCTGGGCTTATGACTTCATAAGTAACCCCAGCGTCATCGAATAGTTCACGATAGAAGGGGAGGTAATCTGCGTTAGCCTTCCATAATTCAGCAGCTTCAGCACTGATGACACTACTGTCACGCATGATGTTAACCACTGCGTTATTCCACAACTGATACTTGCGGTATGCCCTGTCAATTGCAGGACTTACTTCTCCAGCACGCAGACCTATCTCTATATCCTCATCTGTGAATGTCTTCTCGCGGCCCTCCGCTATAAATCTTTGCGCTCTTCTGGCTGCGGCATACAGGAAAAACTCTCCCCATAATTGTTCCTTGTCTATCTCGGCAAGGATATCAACAAGGCCAGCAAGCTCAGATGGATCTTGTATGCGTACCTCTTCTTTTGTTACTGGGTCTATGTACGCTGTATCTTCCACCATCCTGTCATAGGCAGCTTTATATTGCTCTGCTATTCGTGGATCACTGTGATTTATAAGACCTTCATGCAGAGCATAGATCCTGCCACGGTCTCTGATGAGAAATCCCTTTGTTATCCCGGCAGCAGTTATGCCAGATTTCCTACTCAGGAGAGCAGCAGCAGATGATGTGGCAGAATCAAGAGCTATGTCAGCGTCAACCCCCGACTCCTTACGGAGCTTTATCCTCTGCCTTTCTCTGGCAATAAAGCCTGCAAACCTATCAACTATTCGCTGTCTAAACTTTGTTCCGAATGTATGGTCAGCAGGATCAGTGGCTCGGAACATGGAAAAGATTTTCTCAAAGAAAGTCTGGTCGCCACCTGTATTCATAACCCTCTCTGCGGCTTCCCGCATATCAGGTTCCATACGGTCAAGCCCTCTATCAATAGAATATTTTCTCCTGATAGCAGGATCTAGGGTCAGCTTCTCTTGAAACAATGGCGGCTTATCAGCGGCTGCTTTAACAGCGTCCTGAATACCACGCTGCTTTGCCAGCCGTACCTTTCTTTGCATATAGTCTGACATTGGCCGTTCAATACCTATATTCGTAGCAGGCATGGGAGCAGGTTTGTCAGTCTTACCGTCTGAAGGACCATTCCATCCCGTAAGCAATGAGATAGCATGTTTCCCTGCAAGGTCTGGCCTTCTTATAAGCACCCTTGGATATGCGCCGTATGGAATACGATGGAATATAAATACAGATGGATACCCAAGATCAGGGCTAGTCCATTCCATTCTTACTTTTTCAAACCCGGCAGCAGTTCCTTCTTTGTGTATAACAAACCCTGCCGCCTCCGGGTTATTACGGTTAGGCCAGTACGCTTCCATCGCGGCTTCCAATAAATCCCGCACTGAATTGTATTTGCCATTAGTATTCTTAGCTACTTGAGTGTCATGCTCTCTAGCAATAATGTGTGCTTCCCCGAATCCAGTTTCGGCCTGAACACTTTCAGACCACTCATGGTGACCCTTGGGGATGAATACTTGGCTTACCTCACCGTCATACAGTAAGCTCTTCTCTGTTTGATACACAGGATTAACAACATCTACAGTAACTGGTTGCTCAAAGTTTTTGAGTAACCGTTCAACAGTTACCTCTGGCTCACGGTCTATAGCAAACTTTCTTGTCGGGGCCACTTGCTCTGGTGCTATCTGTTCTAATCCAACAAGAGAAGCATCAACTGTTGGATCGCCAGTCCTTACAAACTCAAGGGGGAGAAGGTCAACCTTCTGTTCAGAGAACTGTCGTTCCCGTAGTGGTAGTTTCTCTACCCCTTCTCTGAAATTAACCCAGCTATTCTGGCCTCTTGTTTCAGAAGTTAACGCCCATCTTGCCCAAGGACTTTGCGTCATTAACATATGGTTACGCCATGCAGCTTCTTCTCCTCTCGGCCCGAAGGTAACAGGTGACATGGTGTGTGCATAATAATCATGGACAGCACGAAGCGTATCATTATAGACAAGGGGCCTACCATTGACATCAGTTCTTCCACTGTCAGCAAGCAATGGGTGGTTGTCATATACAACTCCGGGTGGCCCGAATCCTTCTGCATCAGTGCCTTTTATATAAAGATGATTATTAGACAGCACATCTTTCCTCATGGCCTGTGACATCTTCTTGCCATCGTAAGGCTCACCTCTTCCTTCCCATACCTCTACCTTGATAGGCATAGCGTCATACTGCTGCCCAACTTCATCTGCAAGTTCTTCATATGCACGGCGTACATCAGGCTCGCTCAAGGCATCCATCCTCATATCATCGAATGCCTTGGCTATCCTCTTCTGTAAAGCACGCTTCTCTTTTGTTATTGCTAGCGCTTGTTGAGTTGGCTTGAATAAACGATTAGATAGACGGGATGCTACGCGGAGCGCGGAGGCTGAGGCTTGGTCATCTTCTGAGAGCCGAAGGTCACCTTGTATTTCTTCGTAGCTGTTGGTTGCCTCTTCTCCACTGCCGTAGACCCAGAGTCTTTGAACATCTCTCCTAGTATCGCTGATGCTTCTTCCAATGGATTGCCCTGCGCGTTCCGTAGCCTTGATAAAATCTGCGATTTTGTTGGCATTATCAGGATCTCCTACATAATAAGTTTCAAGGTATTCATCAGTGGCTGTTAGCCCAGCAAGGCCAGAAGATTTAATTGCCTTCTCAATTTCTAGCCTAGACAGCGGAGAAGCTAATTCAAATCTAACAGTAACAGTGTTATACGATCCATCTTCATACTTAGTCCCCCAAACAGAGAGTGGTTCTACATCTTCTCGCACATGAACTTGGCTCTGATTAAAGTTACCAGCAAACTTAGCCAAAACAGATAAAGAAACATCTCTATCCGGCTCCAAGAAAGATGCCTCCATACCAATAGCTGGCTCTGCATCACCAAAGTACAAGCCACTGGCTGGGGTCAAGGTAAGCTCTAATGATTCAATACCAGAGGTAAGATACCTGAGAGAGTCAGCAGTTATCTCCTGAAGCAGGACTGCCGCGCTTTCATCTCCATTATTAGCAGCAACTGTAAGATTCTTAATTCCCTCAATCTCATCCGTAGAAGAGGACAGGTTAACAAGTATCCTTGCCCTAGCTATATCTGCTTCAGTCTGCGGGACTTGAGGCAAATCCCTCTCTATAGCAAACTTTCTTCCCGTCCAGTCTTTTGCAAACCTATTCACATAGAAGTCAGGGTCTTCAAGCGCACGATCAACTACATATTTAGCCTCATCTAAAGTATTTGTTGGGTCTAACTCAATCTCCTGTTCCCCATCCCTAAAAGCACCAGTGCCTACGATCCTGTTATATTCTTCTCCCTCTATTTTAGGATGTCTAACATACCACCGCAAATAATCAGCACCCTCTTCTCGGCTATACCTCTCTAGTTCAAACCCACGATACATATAAAGTCCGGGCTTTAATTTCGTAGCTGTCTTCTTGTTTATTTTGAGAGCAAAGGCTTCTTTCTGGATAGAGTTAGTATCCCTATCTATAGAGAACTTCCTTGTCGCTGCATCTGGAAGGTCAGGCTCTGTCTGGCGTATCCTCTCCAAATACTCCTCTGCTTTCTGTGCATCTTCAGGAGTAATCTGTTCTGCTGCCGCAACAGGAATGATGCGCCTAGCTGGAGTCTCTGGTTCGCCATACAAACGGACGAACACTTGATTGCTGTTCCTGATATCTGCACTGGTGAGACCATTCTTCAGGGCAATAAAGAAGTCTACGATACGCCTGAACAATGAAGCTGGTTTGCCAGACACTCCCTTGCCAGCGGCCCAGTCACTAAAGGCATTCCCTATTGCCTCTTCAACAAATAACTCTTCCTGTCTCTGCTTAGTCTCATTGGAATACTTGCCAGCCTCAGTGTATATTCTCTTGGCTTCCTCGTACCAAGTTTCCTTTCCTCTTGTGGCAGGAGCGGCCTGCTTCTTCACAAACTTGGTGAGTAACTTCCACTCCTTGTCAGTGATAATCCCTGCCTCTTTTAAGCCATGAATCACCTCGTGGTTAAGGGTATCACCTAATGCTTTAGCGGCTTCCTTAACTGTTGAATTAGGTTTGATTTTATCTAGGGCCAAAGAGATAATCAGTCTCTTGCCCTCCCAATCAATAGTACCCTTATCCCCAGCCAAGGTATCAACAAACTTTGCCCTTAACCCATCCATCTTCTTTGCGAGATCAGGATTATTCTTGGTGTATTTATTTAGCCTTTTCTTAATCTCTTTCCCAACAGCAGCAAGTACCGCTCTTCTACCACCCTGTGCCTCAAGCCTTCTGCTTACCTCTTTGTTTATACTGGCAGCAGCAAGCTCTGCTTTGTACTGTGCAGACGCCTCGTCCAGAGACATGGTTGAATCAACAGTTCTCTCTGATCTCTTTATGATGATCCCTCTGCCTGTACCACCAGTATCTTCAGGAGGGATTCTCAAACGGGCAGAACGCCGCCAATCAACAGCAGCAACACGCCCTCTCTCAGCGGCAGCCTCTACTTCTCTACCCCTAGCAGCCTCCGCTGCTCTGGCTTCTACTTCTACCTGCTCACCACGAGTGAATGGCGTTGTGCCTTCTATGTCCTCTTGCTTTACAGCCCTTCTGATCTGAGCGAGGGTTGGCTTCTTGCCTTCCTTAGTCGGTACTACGGTAGGCTTAACTCTATATTCCTCATGCCAAGCCTTACGGTTAACCACATCTTTATGGATGTAGGTATTCTTCTTGCGCGGCACTACGATCAGATCGCCTCTAGCAACCGCACTATCAAGGATAGCCTCAGTAGGAACCTTGGTCTTTCTCTTTCCTTCAAGAGCCTTGGTTATATCAGACCTTAACACCTCTCCTTCACGGAGCTTCCTGTCAGGCCGCGCTGCCTGTGTGCGTGCAGCGGCCATAGCAGTGATATACTGAGAGCGGTTAAACATTGGCCGCTCAATAGTTGGTAACGACTGAGGAGTAGTCCCCGGCAATGTCGGTAATTCATTCAATGCACGAGCAAGATAGTAAAGCTGGGTGTTAGACATCCTGTCTAAGTTCTTACTGCCTACCTTACGAGCAGCAAATCTCTCAAATCCGGGGTCATCTATTTTGATGTTCCTCTGATAGGCAAGACTTGCAATGGCAGTCTTGTTCCAAAACTCAAGATCAACTTCTACAAGCGGTGGGGGCAGTAACGCATCTATCTTATTCGGATCTAGTCCAATAGCATCAAGCTCCTCTACTGGAACTGTATCGCCTTCTACATACTGTCTTTGTCTCGTCTCACTTCTTCTTTGATTAAGCCTGACGGCATCAGCGTCAGCCATATCATTAAAGTCTATCATTGTATCTGGTCTGGTGAGGATAGCAGCCGCCCTGAGAAGGTCGTTGCGTTCATCAACCCCTGCTTTCCTGAGCGCCTCAGTTGCTAGGATTTCTGTCTCTGCCTCATCCTGCTGTCTCAGGATATCATTGACCCCGATATTAAGCTCATCACTAAACAGTTGTGCCTGTGCCTTGGTAGAGAAACGGGGAGAAGCACGCACCCCATGCTTTGTCTCTACAAAAAAGCCGCCATCCTTGTCTTCAGGCAACATCACTGGCTCACCACTGGCATCCAATACCGGATCACCTGCCGTATTAGTGGCCGGGATTCTATCCGGGCTTATCCTGTAAACATCAGGTGTACCTGTCTCATCTGTGGTGATAAGCCCCCTGTTGAATGCCAAAGGAATATCAGTGCCAAATTGGGCAAGAGTATTCTGTGCCAACAATGCGGCATCTTGATCAGGAGGAAGTACCTTCGTGCTTGATGCACTATGATCTTCCAATTGTAATAGGGGGGGAGTGACAGGTGGGCCAGTGAGAAGCAATGGCTCAAGTGGTTCAGTTGTTTCTTCTATAGGCTTATCGGGAGTATCCTTTGCCTTCTGAGGGCCACGCATATCCCTGTCAGCATATGTCTGGATACCAGCGCCGATAACTCCGCCAGCAGCAAGGGCTGCTGCCCCAGCCTCTGCGTATTCCATCAGGGCATCATCGGACGTAAGAGGTAAGTTTGCCGTCCAACGCTCTGCCATCTGCTGGTACATCTCAGTCGGGATTTCAGCCCCGGCACCTCTGGCACCACCTCTTTGGATAGATTGGAACAAGGTTCTAGCCGCCTGCTCCGCAGCATCTCTTCCGACTTTTGATCCAACACCGCCAGTAACCAGAAACAGTATATACTCGGCAGCAGCCTGTGTCGGGGCAGCAATAGCGGCTCGTGCTATGTTTAACTCATCCTGAGTCTTGGCCCCTTCTTCCATTTGACGGCCAATGTTTAATCCAAAGAACTGCATTGAAGCAGATCCTATGAAACCAGCAGCCGCGCCGGGAGGGCCAGCAAGAAGAAATCCTGCTGCACCAGCAGCAACTGGAGCAACCATAAATGGAATAGATCCAGCAATAGCTTCAGATGCAAACTGTGGTATTCTACTGGCAGCGGTTAAGACGCCTTCTTCCTTATATAACCTTGCAAGTTCAGCAAGATTCATAGGCGGAGCTTGATCTGCTCTCTCTCTATTATCCTCTGCTAACTCAGCCCGCTCTTCCTGAAACTTCTCCTCGCTTCCAAGAGCAGCACCATAGAAACCCGGTATATCTGCTAACGTGCCGAAGCCCTTCTTCCCTGCCTGCCATGTGCCGCCGAAGAAATCACCTACACCAGAGAAGAGACCTTCCTCTTCTTCCTGTGGAGGGGGGACAAACAAACGTGCATCGAACTCCTCTCTGTCCATATCAGAGTAATATTTATTATACAAATTATCAGCCACTTCCTGATCACTCATATAATTGTATTG
>Ga0209644_1000104_pt1 | contig 31220 bp, 26 predicted proteins | sample ETNvirome_2_1000_FD_184069 | JGI IMG/M metagenome (GOLD analysis project Ga0209644, IMG submission 184069) | Marine viral communities from the Pacific Ocean - ETNP_2_1000 (SPAdes) (version 2) | ecosystem: Environmental > Aquatic > Marine > Oceanic | place: Pacific Ocean | collected 2013-06-22 | reverse complement strand
ACACCAAAACGCTCGTCGGCGAAGTCGGCGGGCTTGAGTGCTTTCAGGGTCGTGCTGTCGCCAATCAAACCTTTCACATCACGGCTATTCTGCTTGGCGATGCGCTCCACTAGCGTATACGCCTCGGGGTGAACGGCACTGGCATCCAGCGGGTTCTCAGCATTGCTAATACGCAAAAAGCCTGCGCACTGCTCGAAGGTTTTCGGGCCAAGGCGGCTCACTTCAAGCAGCTCTTTACGGCTCTTGAATGCCCCCTGCAGATTGCGCTGAGCGACGATATTTTCGGCAATAGCGGCGCTTAGGCCTGCCACACGGGAAAGCAGCGCGCTGGACGCGGTATTGAGATCCACGCCCACGGCGTTAACACAGTCCTCAATCACGGCTTCCAAGCTGCGAGAGAGCTGCACTTGGGAAACATCGTGCTGATACTGGCCCACACCAATGGATTTGGGCTCGATCTTCACCAGCTCGGCCAAGGGGTCTTGCAAGCGGCGAGCGATAGAGACAGCGCCGCGAATGGTCACGTCCAGATCCGGGAGTTCGCGCGCGGCGTACTCGGATGCCGAATACACCGATGCGCCCGCCTCGGATACCATTACCTTGCTCAGCCGATGGGCTGGGGCCAGCGCTTTTACTAGCTCGCCCGCGAGCTTGTCGGTTTCGCGGCTGGCGGTGCCGTTACCTACCGCGATCAGCTCCACACCGTGCTGTTTTACTAGCTTGGCCAGCACGTTAAGGGATTCATCCCAGCGGTTTTGCGGCGCATGGGGGTAGATCGTTGCTTGGTCAATAAACTGACCGGTGGCGTCGATCACCGCTACTTTACAGCCGGTGCGCAGGCCGGGGTCTAATGCCAACGTGACTTTCTGCCCGGCAGGCGCTGCCAGTAGTAGGTCTTTCAGGTTGGCGGCAAATACGTCGATGGCGGTCTGCTCGGCGTGTTCACGCAGGCGGCCCAGTAGTTCGGTTTCCAACGCGGTGTAAAGCTTCACGCGCCAGGTCCAGCGAACTACTTCGCTTAACCATTTATCCGCCGCGCGTCCCTCATCACTAATGCCTACTTGCTTGGCAATCGCCACTTGGGCGGGATGAATGGGTGCGTCGTCTTCGCCCGGCAAACGGATCGCTAGGCTTAAGATGCCTTCGTTGCGGCCACGGAACATGGCCAACGCCCGGTGCGAGGGCACTTTCGCCAGCTTTTCGTCGTGCTCGAAGTAGTCGGAGAACTTCGCGCCCTCCTGCTGTTTGCCATCCAGCACGCGCGCACTGAGCTCGCCCTCTTGCCATAGCCGCTCCCGCAGTTGACCAATCAGCTCGGGGTCTTCGGCAAAGCGCTCCATCAGAATCTGCTTGGCACCATCCAGCGCCGCCTTGGCATCTTCAATGGCGGGGATATCCCCTTCGGCTTCGCGCAGGTATTGAGCGGCTTCGCTTTCGGGGTCAAGCGTTGGATTCGCTAACAGCGCATCCGCCAGCGGCTCTAACCCGGCTTCACGGGCAATTTGGGCTTTAGTGCGGCGCTTTTTCTTGAAGGGGAGGTATAAATCTTCCAAACGCTGCTTGGTATCGGCGGCTTGAATGGTCGCTTTGAGTGTGGGGTCTAACTTGCCCTGCTCATCGATGGCGGCCAGTACCGCTTCACGACGCTCTTCAAGCTCGCGCAGGTAGCGCAGGCGTTCGTCCAACTGGCGAAGCTGCGTATCATCCAGCGCGCCAGTGACTTCTTTACGGTAACGGGCAATAAAAGGAACGGTAGCGCCACCATCCAAAAGCTCTACCGTTGCGGCGACCTGTTCAGGCCGGACGCTTAGCTCTTCGGCCAAGCGTGCAGTAATGCGTTGTTTGACATCCATAACGTGCAACTAACTCATGCAGCATTCGAGGTGCCGACAAGGTACCACAAACCACCTAGACTGGCATGGATTGCCCGCTACCCCTATCTTCACCTTCCCTCTACCTCTGCCAAGCTCACCTACCACACTAGCGGTGAAACTGCTTTTCTCGTTCCGGCTGCCAAAAAATAGCGTCTATGCGCAGTCTTACATTAGCGTTATTAGGCAACGGCCACTCAATCTCATCCCCTACTTTTAAACCGATTAACGCCGCTCCAATGGGTGCCATGACAGAAATTCCGTCAGCCACACTTGCTAAAGCGTGAGGGTAGACCAGCGTCCTGACCATCTGACAGCCACGCGTCAGGTCCGTGAAGCGGATTTGGCTATTCATGCTTACCACATTGTCAGGTATGTCCTGTGGGTCTAATACCTCACCACGCGACAACTCTTCTTCCAGCAGTTCTGCCACCACTTGATCTTTTTCAGACGCGTGGTCAATCAGTCGCTGCAGACGCTCAGCATCCAGCCGATTAATGATAATGGGAGGCCGCTGCCCCATGGTCACTCTCCTTAAGAACATGCCAACCAATGCAAAAAAGCCCTTCCCCGGGGTGGGAAAGGACTGCGTATTGCTGCTACACGCAAACTCGTTGATTTAAAGCCTTAGGTGACACCCTGCTCAATCATGGCATCCGCCACTTTGCGGAAACCGGCAATATTAGCGCCTAGCACTAAGTTCTCTGGTTCCCCAAATTCCTTTGCTGTCTCAGCACACTGCCGATAAATATCCGCCATAATGCGCTGTAGCTTTTTATCCACTTTTGCTAACGGCCATTGCTCCATACTGCTATTTTGCGCCATTTCTAACTGACTGGTGGCCACGCCACCTGCATTAGCCGCTTTACCTGGACCATAGGCTAATTTAGCGGCAAGAAAGTGCTCTACTGCCGCTTTGGTGGAGGGCATATTAGCCCCTTCGCTTATGCAGCGAACGCCATTTTCAATCAGCACCTTGGCGTCGCATTCCGTTAGCTCGTTCTGGGTGGCACAGGGAAAGGCGACATCTCCCTGAATACGCCAGACGGCATGACCATCGCTCGGATAATCATGCGCAGGCACATATAGTGCTTCCGGGCGCTCACGTAAGTACGCCTCTAGCGATACCCGTTCGACCTCTTTTAAGCACTTTAAAAGCTCAAGATCAATCCCGCTAGGGTCATGGATCGTACCGCGAGAATCACTGCAGGTAATGGGCCGCGCGCCCAGTTCATAGAGTTTCTCAATGGTATAAATCGCGACATTACCTGCGCCAGACACAAGGCAGGTTTTGCCTTCTAGCGTTTCACCACGAGCTGCCAGCATGTTTTGGGCAAAATACACCGCGCCATAACCCGTCGCCTCTTTACGGCCCAAAGAACCACCCCAAGACAAACCTTTTCCAGTCAGGACCCCTTCATAACGACCGGTTAACCGCTTGTACTGGCCAAATAGGTAGCCAATTTCGCGTGCACCAACCCCGATGTCCCCGGCAGGAACGTCGCTATTTGGACCTATATGACGGTACAGCTCCGTCATAAAGGATTGGCAAAAGCGCATGATTTCGTTGTCCGACTTACCTTTTGGATCAAAATCAGAGCCACCTTTACCACCACCAATAGGTAAGCCGGTAAGGGCATTTTTGAATATCTGCTCAAAACCTAGGAACTTGATGGTGCCTGCTGTCACGCTAGGGTGAAAGCGCAGTCCTCCTTTATAAGGCCCCAGTGCGGAGTTGAACTGCACACGATACCCTTTATTCACCTGGACGCGGCCAGCGTCATCCAGCCAGCTGACACGAAACATAATTTGCCGTTCAGGCTCAACGATCCGTTCAATAATACTGTGCTGGTGATAGTGTGGTGTGCGCTCAAACAGCGGTCGCAGGCACTCAAGCACTTCTTCCGTCGCTTGATAGAACTCAGTTTGGGCAGGGCTACTCTTAGCAAGTCGCGTAAGCGTGTCGTGAACATAAGGCATGGAAGTGTACCGTTCCGTGTAAAACTATCGTTATGCTGGCCAGCGCATAGCCACATTTAACTGTGGGAACGAATTCCTGCATACCCTATGCAGGTTTGGTATGGCAAAAAAACGCCTGCATAGAGACTAAAGTCTATGCTTTATTGCTCATTTATGGTGCATCTATAATTTCTAATCAATGGTAATTAAACGATTCACGCAGGAACAAGGCAGAGTGCAGCGCTGTTGTTACTTATATACCCACCCTCAATCAGGCGAGGGTTTACGCGGTTTTGCGAATAAAAAAGGGGCAGTGCCGTGGCACTGCCCCTTTCTAGCTAGCTCTTCCCAGCGACGCTTGTAAGTACCTTTTTAGATACCTTTTAAACCTTAGGTGAGCTGTGGGCCTGCCTGGATAATGGCTTCGTTAACGCCTTCAAACTTCTTGAAGTTCTCAACGAATTTAGTGGCCAGCTCTTGCAGGTGGCGGTCATAAGCGTCGCGGTCTGCCCAGGTCTCGCGAGGGTCGAGCAGGCTGGAGTCTACGCCCGGTACGGCTACCGGCACCTCCAGGTTTAAGCCTTCAATGTGCTTGGTTTCTACATCGCGCAGAATGCCAGACTGAATCGCGCTGATGATGGCGCGAGTGGTCGGAATGGAGAAGCGTGAACCGCCTTCACCGTAAGCACCGCCGGTCCAGCCAGTGTTGACCAAGTAAACCTGGGCGTCTTTCTTCTCAACGCGCTTGATCAGAAGGTCGGCGTACTCACGGGCCGGACGCGGGAAAAATGGAGCGCCGAAACACGTAGAGAACGTCGCCGCCAAGCCTTCGGAAGAACCCATTTCGGTGGAGCCGACTTTCGCCGTGTAGCCTGACAGGAAGTGGTAAGCCGCCGCTTCTTTCGACAGCACGGAGACCGGCGGCAGCACACCGGACATATCGCAGGTCAGGAAGACGATGGCATTAGGCTCGCCTGCCAGGTTTTCTGCGACGCGCTTTTCGACGTGCTCCAGCGGGTAGGCAGCACGGGAGTTCTGAGTCAGGCTGTCGTCGGCGTAATCCGGCTCGCGACGGTCGTCGAGTACGACGTTTTCCAGCACGGTGCCAAACTTGATCGCGTTCCAGATGACCGGCTCGTTCTTCTCAGAAAGGTCGATGCACTTGGCGTAGCAGCCGCCTTCCATGTTGAAGACAATGCCGTCGCCCCAAGCGTGTTCGTCATCACCAATCAGGAAGCGCGCTTGGTCAGCAGACAACGTGGTTTTGCCGGTGCCAGAGAGGCCGAAGAACAGGCAGGTTTCACCATCTTCGCCCACGTTAGCCGAGCAGTGCATCGGCAGCACGTCGGAAGCGGGCAGCAGGAAGTTCTGCACAGAGAACATGGCTTTCTTCATTTCGCCGGCGTAGCGCATGCCGGCAATCAGCACTTTGCGCTCAGCGAAGTTGATAATAACACAGCCATCGGAGTTGGTGCCGTCGCGGTTCGGGTCACACTCGAAGCCTGCGGCGTTAAGAATGGTCCACTCTTCTTTAGCGGCTTGGTTGTAGGCCTGAGGACGTACAAACATGGTGCGCCCAAATAGGTTCTGCCAAGCGGTTTCAGTGGTGACACGTACCGGCAGGTAGTGAGTGGCGTCGCTGCCCACGTGCAGCTCAGAAATGAAGTGCTCGCCGTTACTCAGGTGATCTTCAACCCGCGCCCAAAGAGCTGAGAATTTTTCAGCGTCGAAGGGGCGGTTAACGCTGCCCCAATCAATGCTGTCACGGGTGGAGGGCTCATCGACGATAAAACGGTCTTTCGGTGAACGCCCGGTGCGTACGCCGGTGTTGACTACCAGGGCTCCGTTCGCCGCGAGGCGACCTTCACCACGGGCCACTGCGCGCTCGATCAGTTCGGCGCTGCTGAGATTAACGTGGGCTTGGGGAGCGGCTTGAGTCGTGGTCATGTCGATTCCTGGGTCTCTAATTTTCCGAGCGTCGCCGACGCCTTGAGAAATCATCCTAGCCCCTGTTATAGCGGTCACAGCAGGCTAGGTGCGCTGAAGTTTGGTGCATTATGGCAAAAAGAAAGCCCCCGGGAAACGGGGGCTTTTACCAAATATCTTGTAGTTAAACTACTACAATGACACTACATCTTGTGTTGCAGCGCAGTATATTTTCAAACACCTGTTTGGCTTTTCGCCATCAAACGGTGCGGTGCGCGGGGTGCAGCATCCCGCCCCAAACGCACCCTCGTCAGGTGCCGACTACACAATTAGTGAATCACCGGCGGTGGCGCGCCTGGGTCCTCCAACAAAGTTTCAATATCCGCTGCGGTGTAGTGATATTTCGTATGACAAAAGTGACATTGGGTATCAATCGCGCCCTGTTCGCGCAAAATATCCCGAAGTTCATCCTTGCCAAGGGTGTAGAGCGCATAACTCATGCGCTCCCGCGAGCAGGTGCATCCAAAGCTCAGCGCTTTGGGGTCGAAGACCCGCACGGTCTCTTCATGATAGAGGCGATACAGCACTTCTCGCTGCTCTAAGCCCAGCAGCTCTTCTTGCTTGATAGTATCGGCTAGGTGAACGCTGCGCTCCCAGGCGTCTACATCCTGGTTTTGCGACGCATCCGGTAAGCGCTGGAGAAGCAGCCCTCCTGCCCGTTCGCCGTCAGCAGCTAGCCAAAGCCGCGTGGGCAGCTGCTCCGACTGGCCGAAGTAGGCTTCCAGACAGCCGCCCAGAGTATCGTGATCCAGCCCGACGATGCCCTGATAGCGATGCCCCTCTTTAGGGTCTAGGGTAATCACGATTTGGCCGTCCCCTACCAGCTCGCGGAAGCTAGCGTGTTCGCTGGGCAGTGCGGCGTCTTCGGCAATACGTGCAATGGCCCGCAGCTCGCCGCCGGGGTTGGACTCTGCCATTAACAGGGCGAGCACTCCCTGGCCGCGCACTTCGATACTGAGCGTACCATCCAGCTTAACGGTATCGGTCAATAGGGCGACCGCCGCTAGCAACTCACCCAGCAGTTGGTTAACTGCGGGTGGGTAGGCGTGGCGGTCGAGCACTTCGTGGTAAGCCGTGCTGAGCGTAACGATCTCGCCACGCACGTTAGTTTGGTCAAACAAAAAGCGTTGAATTTGATCAGACATAAAAAGACCATGGGAGGAGAAGTAGGAGGAGAAGTAATAGGAGAGCACAGCAGGGTAAGCGGCTGCTTACTCCCCTTGCTGGCGCTGGAAGCGCTGGATATCGCGCCGCTGTTTTTTATCAGGGCGTTTAAGCGGGTGCTGCATGGCTTCGTTGGTTAAGCGGCGCGCTTCGGCCTCTTTGGCACGACGTTTAGCGCTATCTTCGGTTTCCGCATAGAGCTTACGCGCTTCCGGTGCGCCTCGACGCTGGTCGGATAGCGCGGTCACTTCCACCTCGAAGATATCCCAGCCTTGCGGCACACGGATCAGCGCACCCAGCTCAACGTTCTTACTGGTTTTTACACGAGCTCCGTCGTAATGGACTTTGCCGCCTTCAATGGCTTTTTTGGCCAGAGCACGGGTTTTAAAAAACCGCGCTGCCCATAACCACTTATCCAAACGAACGCTGTCACTCATTCACGCCCTCCTAATGTATGTGAGGCCAGGTTTATGAACTCAGATGTGTGAGCGTTGCCCTGGCAACTCTGCGGGTAGCAGCCGGGCAAATCGGTCAAGGGCAATAAATTCCTGTAGTTCTTTCTCTGGGCGTTGGCTGTCAGGCTGTTTAATCCCTAACAGATGCTTAATGCCAAATTCGCGAGCGCTCTCTAGCACCCGGGCATTATCATCAATAAACAGGGTGCGGGCGGGGTCGAATGGCTCGCGTTCTTGCAGTGCAAACCAGAAGGCTTGCTCCTCTTTCGCAGCGCCCACGTCTTCTGATGAGATGATGGCGTCTAGGTAGTTTTCCAACCCCGTGAGCGGGAGTTTTAATGCGAGACTTGCGCGGTCGGCATTCGTAGCAAGTACCACTCGGGGGTGAGCTTGCTTGAGCCATGTCAGGAAGTCCAAAGCATCGCTGCGTAGCCCAATCAAGTGCTGCACTTCGCGCTTGAGGGCAACGATATCCACGTTCAGCTCGCGGCTCCAGTAGGCAAGGCTGTACCAGTTCAGTGTGCCCTGCTCACCCATAATGCGTGCTTTGAGCGCATCCTGACTGGCTTGGTCTAGCTGGTGCAGCTCTACGTAGCGCCGCGGCAGGTGCTCAAGCCAAAAGTGGCTGTCGAAGTGAAGGTCTAGCAGCGTGCCGTCCATGTCGAGTAGGACGGTATCGATCTCGCGCCAATCAATCATTGCCGCTCCAGTCTTAAAGAGTAAGCGTGCTATTGTAGCGTAACCCGTTTTTTGCAGCCACGGAGGCATGATGTCACGCGACGACACAACAACAGGCGATACGCTAACCGGCTATCCGCGCAAGCCGCAAATCTTAGGCCGCCAGCGCGTCGCCCAAAGCCGTCTATTTCAAATTGAGTCACTGGATTTGCGCTTCTCTAATGGGGAAGAGCGACAGTTTGAGCGTTTGACGGGGGCTGATCGCGGTGCGGTGATGATTATTGCCATGCCCGACCCGGACCATGTGCTGCTCATTCGGGAGTATGCTGCGGGGTTCGAAGATTATGTGCTGACGCTTCCCAAAGGCTTGGTCGACCCCGGCGAAGACATAGTCACCGCCGCCAACCGCGAGCTGATGGAAGAGTGCGGCTTCGGCGCGCACCGCATGGAACCCTTAGTGGAGCTTTCGCTAGCGCCCAACTACATGCGCCACCGCATGCAGGTATTAATGGCAACGAACCTCTACCCCAAACGCTTACCGGGTGACGAGCCCGAACCGCTGATTGTAGAAACCCATGCTATTGAAGAACTTCCTGCACTACTCATGCGCGAAGACTTCCACGAAGCCCGCGCCATCGCCGCGCTCTATATTGCGCGGGATAAACTACGCGAAGAGAAGCGCCGTGGCGGGATGGATTTGCTCTGATACCTGCCCCTCGTACCGCTTTACTGTAAGAAATACAGCATTATTTCCCATTTACGCTTAGAGCCATCTTCGGCACCCCTAACGGGGTGCTTCGCGGGTGCGCTATCGCTTACCACGCGCTACAAGGTGCCTATCTTAAGTACTTGGAGCTCCGTAGCGCGGCGTAACGAATGAGCGAGAGCAACGAGCGAAAGAGGCACCTGCGGGGGCGGCGAGTAGCCGCCTGGAAGGTGCCACTGCTGAGTTGCTATAGGTGGTGTTTTAACGGGATCCAGCGGCGTTGGCGGTGGCTGTCTAGACCAGCTTCGAGGAGCGCCATGCAACGCAAGGCGTCATCGATATCCACGGGAAGCGGCGCTTTATCACGAATCGCCGCGCTTACCCCTCGGTAATAGGCGAGATAGTCGCCGGGCAATGTGGGGTGGTCGTGACGGACAAGCGGTGCGTCTTCACCCTCTCCCTCGCGCAGGGTCAGCGTTCCAGGGCTATCTTCTCCCCAGGCTGAAGACGGCGTTTCCCCGGCTTTCAAACGATCTTCCTGCGGGTCTAAGCCGTACTTGATATAGCTGCCTTTGGTGCCATGGATGCGGTAGCGCGGCGTGGGTTCTGCCACCAGCGTACCGGCGCTTAGGCTGACGCGGCAGCCGTCGTATTCCAGCAGCGCGAGGAAGTCGTCATCGGCTTTGGCTTCGTCGCGCCGCACGCCGAGCTCTAGCAAAATGGCGTTGGGCGTGCCGAATAGCTCGCAGGCCTGATCCAGCAGGTGCGGGCCTAGGTCGTACCAAATACCGCCCCCTGGAGTGGCTTTTTCCCGCCAGCGGTCGCGCACTTCAGGACGAAAGCGATCAAAGCGCGACTCAAAGCCGGTCATCCGCCCCAGCGTGCCTTCCTTTAAGAGCGCCTGAATGGTCAGGAAGTCGCTATCCCAGCGGCGGTTATGAAATACCGAAATCAGCCTTTCCTTATCCACCGCCAGGGCTTTTAGCTGCTTTGCTTCTGAGAGCGTAACGGTAAAGGGCTTATCCACCACCACATGCTTACCCGCCGCGAGCGCCGCTTTGGCTAAGGGGAAGTGGGTATCGTTTGGCGTGGGAATCACAATGAGATCAAGGTCTGGGCGCTTACATAGCGCCAGCGCTTGGCTCTCTATTTCCACATTAGGCAGATCCGCCTTCACCTTGGCCGCATCGCTTGAGGAAACGGCTACTAAATCCAGCCCTTCGGTCGCTTGAATCAAAGGAGCGTGAAACGTCTTGCTCGCAAACCCATAGCCAACAAGGCCAACGTTGATGATCGCCTTCATTACAATCCTTAGTCGATGTGACGGTTCAGGTTGGCAAAAAAACAGCCCGCACAAGACGGGCTGTTGGACGGAGTGATTAATCCAGCTTGGAGAGGTCGCGCACCGCGCCTTTATCGGCGGAGGTGGCGAGTAGCGCATAGGCTTTAAGCGCGGGAGTGACCTTGCGCGGGCGCTGTTCGACCGGCTTCCAGGCGTCTTTACCCTTGGCTTCCATGGCTTCACGGCGTTTAGCCAGCTCGGCATCGCTGAGTTGCACGTTGATGGAGCGGTTGGGGATATCGATCAAGATGGTGTCGCCCTGCTCGACCAAACCAATCGCGCCCCCTGCTGCCGCTTCCGGGGATACATGCCCAATCGACAGGCCTGATGTGCCGCCAGAGAAACGACCATCGGTGAGCAGCGCACAGGCTTTACCCAACCCTTTCGATTTCAGGTAAGAGGTCGGGTACAGCATCTCTTGCATGCCGGGGCCGCCTTTGGGGCCTTCGTAGCGGATGACGACCACATCGCCCTCTTTTACTTTGCCATCTAACACGTCGGCCACCGCTTGGTCTTGAGACTCCACCACGTGGGCTTTGCCTTCAAATACCAAAATGGAGTCATCAACCCCTGCGGTTTTCACCACGCAGCCATCCAGCGCGATATTGCCGTAAAGCACGGCCAGGCCGCCCTCGCGGGAGAACGCGTGCTCCAAATCGCGTATACAGCCGGTGGCGCGGTCGCCATCCAGGCTTGGCCAGCGGGCGCTTTGGGAGAAAGCGGTTTGAGTCGGTACACCGCCAGGGCCAGCCTTAAAGAACTCAACCACTTCTGAGCTAGGCGAGCGCATGATGTCCCACTCTTCCAGCGCGGCCTTTAGGCTATCGCCATAGACAGTCGGCACAGAGGTATCCAGCACGCCTGCCCGGTCCAGCTCACCCAAGATGGCCATAATGCCGCCGGCGCGGTGGACGTCTTCGATATGGTACTTCTGGGTATTAGGAGCCACTTTACACAGCTGCGGCACTTCACGAGAAAGGCGGTCGATATCCGCCATAGTGAAGTCAACTTCTGCTTCCTGAGCGGCTGCTAATAGGTGAAGAATGGTATTGGTGGAGCCGCCCATGGCAATGTCGAGCGTCATGGCGTTTTTAAACGCCGACTTATTGCCAATCGCACGGGGCAACAGGTGAGCCTCGTCACCTTCGTAGAAACGTTTAGCGAGTTCGACAATACGGTGACCGGCATTTTCGAACAGACGGCGACGATCGGCGTGGGTCGCCAGGACGGTGCCGTTACCCGGCAAGGCCAACCCCAATGCTTCGGTGAGACAGTTCATAGAGTTGGCGGTGAACATACCCGAGCAGCTTCCGCAGGTAGGGCAAGCACTGCGCTCTACTTCCGCCAGCGTTTCATCATCCACACTGTCATCGGCAGCCATGACCATTGCATCTACCAAGTCTAGGCCGTGGTTGAGCAGCTTGGTTTTACCGGCTTCCATCGGGCCGCCTGATACAAAGATCACCGGAATATTGAGGCGCATCGCGGCCATCAGCATTCCTGGGGTGATTTTGTCGCAGTTGGAGATGCACACCAGTGCATCGGCGCAGTGGGCGTTACACATGTACTCGACGCTGTCAGCAATGATATCGCGGCTCGGCAGCGAATAGAGCATGCCGTCATGACCCATGGCGATGCCATCGTCCACGGCGATGGTGTTGAACTCTTTGGCTACGCCGCCCGCTTTTTCAATCTCACGCGCCACCAGTTGGCCCATGTCTTTTAGATGCACATGACCGGGTACAAACTGGGTGAAGGAATTGGCGACCGCAATAATCGGCTTATGAAAGTCGTCATCTTTCATACCGGTGGCACGCCAAAGGGCACGGGCGCCAGCCATATTGCGGCCAGCGGTGGTGGTACGGGAGCGATACTCAGGCATGGTGTCCTCTACATCTTTATCATGGCCTGCCGCATACGTGGCGGCAGGCAGTTGAATCCAGCGGCCTTAGATTGTGGCATGAGCGCACCGCCGAGACTAGATGTAGAGGGCAACCAAAGGCGGGAGGAAGCCGCCCGTCGGTTATTAGAAGGTTTCCCACTCCTCTTCAGCAACAGCGGCTGCAGGGCGCTTCAGTGCCGAACGCGGCTCTTTTGGCAGTGAAAGGTTCTTTTGTGAAAGGTTTTGTTGTGAGGGATCCTGGTGTGACAGGCTCGGCATCACTGAACTGTCCCGAGACAAACGCTGACGAGCCGTTTCACTACTCTCTTCGCCCGCCCCTTCCAAACGGAACGCAGCAATCACGTTAGCCAGGTCCAACGCTTCGTTGGTTAAGCGCTGTGCAGCACTGGAAATTGATTGAACCTTGCTAGCGTTCTGCTGTGTGACGTGATCCATTTCAGAGACCGCCATATTGATCTGATCGATACCACTACTCTGCTCGTCAGAGGCGGTGCTGATCCCCCCCATGATATCACTCACGCGCATGACCTGATGCGATGCTTTTCACCAGTAAACAGATGTAAAAAAGCGCCGCTCTTTTCAGAGCGGCGCTAATCAAACCCTATTGCCTAAAGCAAAAACCAGCGAAGAGCGCTACTTAAATACCACGTTAGCAACATCCCGGTAGCGATTAGCAAAGTGCACCGTCATCCCCTCTTTTAGGTAATCCGGTAGCTCCTCGTAATCACGGCGATTTGCCTCAGGCAAGATGACCTCAAAGATATCGCTGCGCCGTGCGGCAATCACTTTTTCGCGGATACCGCCTACCGGTAGCACCTGGCCGGTGAGGGTTAACTCACCGGTCATCGCCAACGGGCGAGTGATGGCTTGATGTTTAGCCAACGACAGTAGCGCGGTGGTCATGGTTACCCCGGCAGAGGGGCCATCCTTCGGCGTGGCTCCTTCAGGCACGTGGAGGTGAACAAAGGCAGAGTCAAAGAAATCTGCATCCGCACCGTACTCCGCCAAATGCCCCAAGGTGTAGCTGTAGGCAATATTGGCCGACTCTTTCATCACATCGCCCAGCTTGCCGGTTAGCTTGAAGCCGCGATCTAGCGAATGCACCTTGCCTGCCTCAATGGGCAGCGTGGCACCGCCCATGGATGTCCAGGCAAGCCCTGTGACGACTCCTTCGCCTTTCAGGACTTTCTCTTTACGGAAAAGCGGTGCGCCCAGGAACTCTTCCAGGTTCTTGACCGAGACCTTGACGGTTTCAACATCTTCTTCCAGCAGTTTCACCGCGGCTTTGCGCACAATGCGGTGCAGCTGTTTTTCTAACTGACGTACGCCTGCTTCACGGGCATAGCCGTCAATCACCTGCTTCAGCGCCGCATCGCTCAAGTTAATGCGCCTCTTCGACAAGTTGTCGCGCTTAAGCAGCTTGGGCCAGAGGTGATGCTTGGCGATCTGCAGCTTCTCTTCAGCGATATAGCCCGACAGGCGAATCTGCTCCATACGGTCGAGCAACGGCCCGGGGATGCTATCCAGCGTGTTAGCGGTGCACACGAAGAGCACCTTGGAAAGATCCATCCGCACGTCGAGATAGTGGTCGAGGAAGTCAACGTTCTGCTCGGGGTCAAGCACTTCCAGCAGCGCCGAGGCGGGGTCACCCTGGAAAGATTGACCCAGCTTATCAATTTCATCCAGCATGATGACCGGGTTTTCTACCTCAACCTCTTTGAACGCCTGAACGAGCTTACCGGGCATTGCGCCTACATAGGTGCGTCGATGGCCTTTGATTTCAGCCTCATCCCGCATACCGCCCACCGAGAAACGATAAAACTTACGTCCCAGCGCTTCGGCAATAGAGCGGCCAATGGAGGTTTTACCCACCCCTGGCGGGCCAACCAGCAGCACAATCGAGCCGCCCACATCGCCTTTAAAGGTGCCCTCGGCAAGGAACTCGACAATCCGCTCTTTCACGTCTTTTAGGCCATCGTGGTCGCGGTCGAGGACTTCTCGAGCATGGGCAAGATCCAGCTTATCCTGGCTGGTTACTCCCCAAGGCAGCGAGGTTAACCAGTCCAGATAGTTGCGGGTGGTGCCATACTCCGGCGAGCCCGTTTCCAGCACGCTGAGTTTATTCAGCTCCTCATCGATACGTGCCTGAACTCGCTCTGGCACCACCAAGGATTCCAGCCGGTTTCGGAAAGTATCCACGTCGTTTTCGCGGTCATCTTTAGAGATGCCCAGCTCACGCTGAATCACCTTCAGCTGTTCGCGTAGGAAAAATTCCCGCTGACGCTCCTGCATCTGGGCATTGACCTGCTCGCTGATTTCGCTTTGCAACTGGGCGACATCGATCTCTTTACGCAGCAGCGGCAGCACTTTTTGCATCCGCTCGGCAACGGGTAGCGTTGCCAGCACGTCTTGCAGCTCTGGGCCTTTGGCCGAGGTAATCGCGGCGGCAAAGTCGGTCAGCGGGCCGGGCTGATGGGGGCTAAAACGGTTAAGGTAGTGTTTTAGCTCCTCCCCGTAGAGCGGGTTAATGGGCAGCAGCTCTTTAATGCCGTTGATGATCGCCATGGCATAGGCACGGGTCTCTTCATCTTCGGCATTGACCGGCTCTTTCGGGTAAGTCACTTCCACCAAGTAAGGCGGCTCTTTGGAGAGCCAGCGCTGGATTTTAAAACGCTGCAACCCCTGAGCAATGAACTGAATCTGTTGATCTTCGCCTTTGAGCTTATGCACCTTCACTGCGGTGCCAATCTCGGGGAAGACTTCATGATCCAGCGACTCAACGCCATGCTCCCCAACAAACGCAACGCCGATAGTGTGGTGTGGCGTGTTATTGACCCGGCGCATGGTCTCTTCCCAGCGCTCGCGGTTAATGACCAGCGGCTGAACCTGGGCAGGAAAGAAAGGACGGTTATGAATCGGTAGCAGGTAGATGCGCTCGGGCAGCATCTCACTGGCAGGCAATAGCGAATTTACCCGCTCCCCATCAGAGCGGTAACCGTTGCTTTTGGGGTTATCTTCTTGAGAATCGTGCGACTCACTCTCAGTAAGCCAGTCTTGATGTTCGTGTTCTCGATCGTAATCCTGGTCGCTCATGCGCCCTCCCATCAACAGTCACTAGTGGCTTGGGCCACTCAGCATTGCTAAAGGAATGTGGGCACACAGGGAAAACTTCAACCCTCAAGGCAATTTAGCCAATGGTTATGAAAGCATTCATGGCCAAAGCGTCGGCATAGGGCGGCCATTCACACGCCAGACTCCTCGAATCACATCAAACTGCAGCTCCCGCGTGCCTAAAGGCAAGCCCAACCAAAGGGCGGCAACCGTTGGGGCATCATGCCAAATAAAATCGCCGTCGATGCGCTCTAGCCAGCGAGCACGTTCATCGGATTTACCAAGAGCCGTGATACTTAACTCATCCAGGCGGCGCGCATCAAAAAACAGAGCCCCCTCGGCATCCACCTGCAAGCCAAGCAACGGGCTATCAATATCAATAGTGGTAACATCTAAGCGCGGAGAATTACTGAGTACCTGGAGCAAATTTGGCTCTAAGCGTGACAATAAGCCTTCTGCCATAGGCAGGCTAGCATCGCCCCAAGCAGCCTCCTGACGCAGCCGACGAATGGTTGCCCGCACTGCATCTCCGTTTAGCCGGGAAAGCTCCGCTTCTATACGGCCGCTTAACAGCGAGGTATCAGGTGCTTCGCTAGGCACACGCACATCGCCAATAATCAGCTCGCCCTTCAAGCGCAGCTCACTCTCATCCAGCTCCATATGGCTATGCACATCTAAGGGTGTGACATGAATATCGTAAGCGGGATAGCGCAGCGCTAAACTTTCAATATGCAGATGGTCGCGCTGAGCAAAATGGTAGGCATCTTCAATATAGGTATAACGGCTTTCTAGCTGGGTTGGCCCCAGCGTGAGTTGGGCAAGGCCATCGGTCAGCGTGAGCTGTTCCAGCAACCCGCGCAAACGCCAGTCACCAAACAGCCCCTCTAGCCGAACGCGAGCACCACGAACCGCCAGCTCACGCCCGCTCTGCTGAATCACAAAGGGCGCCAGGGCCAGACGCAGTTCGGTGTGCCCACTCAACGTTTGGTAGCGGCCTTGCCAGCGTGGCACCGAAGGCGCCGAGACCTCACCCACCGCTTTCTGCAATACACTATCCAAGCGCGGCAATAGGGTGCCTTCAACATCCGTGCTGAGCACACCATGACGGGCCCGGTAGGTCAGTTCCAAACGCCAAGGCCGACCTAAAAGAGGAGAAAGAACCAGCCCTCCACGGGAGGTTAGCCACCCCTGGTGGTTCTCAATTCGACTGACACGCCACTCGCCCCGCGCCTCCAGATCTTCCAGCGCTTGGCGTAGGCTACGTTCAAAAAGAACGCTGGATAGCAGTTGCGCGACCATCCAGATCACGGCCACGGCCGCGAGGATAGGCACGATCAAACGTTCCTTGCGCATGCTATCTCCTTGAATAGCCTCGCCAAGAAGGCTTCTCTCCATACAAGCAGTAGGCGTGCAACACAGTCAGCATAGCAGTTGATGCGCAGGCTTAACTTAATGCAGCCAAAACCAAAGGTGCATAGTACTCCAGGCGTAGACCCCTGCCATCACATCATCAATCATAATGCCAAAGCCACCGGCTACTCGACGGTCAGCCCAGCGAATGGGCCATGGCTTAAAGACATCGAAGATGCGAAATACCACAAACCCCCACAGCGCTGCCTCCCAGGAGAAAGGAACCGCTGCCATGGTAATCCAGTAACCAACAAACTCATCCCATACGATCCCTGAGTGATCATGCACCCCCAGGTCATGAGACGTTTTATCGCACAGCCATACGCCAACCACAAAGGCTGCCAGCACAATGCCTAGGTACCAGCCTAGCGTCAGGTCGGCCATCATCCAGTAGAAAGGAATCGCAGCCAGAGTACCAAAGGTGCCCGGTGCCCAAGGCACCGTGCCACTGCCTAGGCCAAAAGCAAAAAAGTGGGTGGGGCGCCGCCAGACGCTCGCCGGTGCTCGGTTCATTGGGCACCCCCACGAAAATGCTGCCAGCCAGTCGCCCCTTCTACAGGCACTCCCGTCACCCCAAGCGCTTCGGTGCAGCGGCCAATAATGCTAAGCGAAAGGCCTAACTCGGCCAGCTGCATTTGCGCTTGAGCAACCTTGGAGGGAGGTAGTGTCACCAGCAGTTCGTAGTCATCACCGCCAGATAGCGCTGCGGTTAAGGCCGCTTCGCTGCCCAGCACTTCGGCTAATCCTTCGGCTAGGGGTAGCGAGTCGGGCTGCAAAGCGACACCTACCTGGGACGCTTCCCGCAGATGCGCCAGATCCGCTAGCAGGCCATCGGAGATATCCATCGCCGCTGTGGCCAGCCCGCGTAGCGCAATGCCGGCCTTTAGTCGGGGCTGAGGCAAGAGATAGCGCTGTAGCAACGGGTGTTTCAGATCCCGTTCACCCTGTTGCCACAACGCTAGCCCGCCAGCACCGCCACCTAATGCGCCGGTCACGGCCACCACATCACCCACCTGCGCGCCCGAACGCGTTATAGCCGTGCCAGTAGGCACTTCGCCCATCACGGTGACGCTAATGCTGAGCGCGCCAGAAGTAACATCGCCTCCAGCGAGTGTCGTCGCATGCTGCTGACAAAGCGTGTGAAAACCGCTGGCATAATCGGCAAGCCACTGCTCAGCGGCAGTGTCATCTTTAAAGGCGCGCTGATCCAAGGTGATAGCCATCAAGCACCAGCGCGACTTAGCCCCCATCGCGGCTAAGTCGCTGAGTGCCACGGCTAACGCCCGGTGTCCTATCGCATAGGCGGGGGCATCGTGGGGAAAGTGAACATCGACGACGGATGTATCAACACTCACCGCCAGCTGCTGCCCCGCCTGGGGTACCAATAGAGTGGCGTCATCGCCGCATCCTAGGGCAACGCCATCTGTCGCTTGTGCCTCCTGCGGCGACATAAAGTAACGTCGAATCAGATCGAATTCGGCAAGCACAAAGGCCCCTTAAACGCTTGATCAGGCGGCCCGCTTACAAGCGGCGGGCGCTGACTTCGGCACTTCGTAAGCGGTTTGCCAGCTTATCGAGAATGCCATTCACGTATTTATGGCCGTCGGTGGCGCCAAATGATTTTGCCAGCTCAACGCCTTCGTTAATCACTACGCGGTAAGGCACTTCCATTCGCCGGGAAAGCTCGTAAGCGCCGAGACGAAGAATCGCCAGCTCCACCGCGTCCAAATCTTCCAAACGGCGATCAAGCAATGGGGCAATTTCACGGTCCAGCTCGGTTTTGAAACGCACCGTGTTATGCAGTAGCTCATGGAACAGCGCTTTGTCCGCGATTTCCATGACCTTTACCCAGTTCTCATGATCTTCTAAGTCATCGTCAGCCACTTGGCTACGAAACTCAGCTTCAATCGTGGTAATGGACTTACCGGTCATCTGCCACTGGTAAAGCCCCTGTACCGCTAACTCCCTTGCGGCGTGACGCCCCTGCTGTGCCGCAGAGGGCTTGCGCTCACGACGCTCGCTCATTGAGAATCTCCTACCGGCAGCGCGCGCAGCAGAGACACCATTTCCATCGCGGCCATCGCCGCTTCGGTGCCTTTATTACCGGCTTTGGTGCCTGCACGCTCAATGGCTTGCTCAATAGACTCAACGGTCAATACGCCATTGGCTACGGGCGTATCAAACTCAAGTTGGAGATGGTTAATAGCCGTGTTGCAGCCACCCGCCACGTACTCAAAATGTGGCGTGCCGCCACGAATGACCGCACCGAGGGCAATCACCGCATCCGGCTTCATCACATTGAGTACACGCTTCACGGCCAGGGGCAGTTCCCACGCGCCCGGCACATGAACGATATGGATATTTTCCACATCCACACCGTGGCGTGTCAGGCTATCGACGGCACCTTCCACCAAGCTATCGACCACGTGGTGATTAAAGCGGCCCACCACGATGACATAGCGTCCATCAACGTCTACAAAAGTGCCTTCAATTTGCGAAAGGGGTTGCATCAATTTATTCCTGCTGAAAAGTTGGCTCATACACCGTGTCATTGGGCCCCAGGCGCTCGACTACTTCAAGACCAAACCCAGAGAGCGCTGAGAATTTCCACGGAGAGCTGAGTAGCCGCATTTTACCAACGCCTAAGTGGCGCAGAATCTGCGAGCCAGTACCAATCGTTAAGTAGTTGCCAGAACCGTCTGAGTCGTTGGTACGCGGCTGGCGTACGCGATCCAGAAAGATATCTAGCTGGTCTTTCAAATCTTGATTAGGACGCCCATCATCAATCAGTACAAACACACCGGCCTGGGCTTGGGCAATTTCATGAATAGCGCGGTTGGCATCCCACCGACACTGCTCACCCTTCATTAAGCCCATCACGTCGCGCAGCGTATCGGCAAGGTGCACACGTACGGTGGTGGCCTGCTCCGGCGTCGGCTGCCCTTTTACCAGCGCCAAATGGTGCGCACCTTGAATGCGATCACGGAACACATGTAGCGCAAGCTTGCCGTGAACGGTCGACACCTGAGAGGTTTCTATATGGTCCACCGTTTGCTCGTTCACAATACGGTAGTGGATCAGATCGGCAATGGTGCCCATCTTAATGCCATGCGTCTTCGCAAACACTTCCAGTTCCGGACGACGCGCCATACTGCCGTCATCGTTCATAATTTCACAAATCACACCGCTGGGGTCAAAGCCTGCCAGCGCTGCCAAATCACAGGCCGCCTCCGTATGACCGGCACGGCGAAGCACGCCGCCCGGCTCGGCCATCAGCGGGAAAATATGCCCTGGCTGAACGATATCCGAAGGCTTGGCATTCGGTGCAACGGCTGCCTGCACAGTGCGCGCGCGGTCAGCCGCTGAAATACCGGTCGTGACACCTTCGGCTGCCTCAATAGAGAGCGTGAACTTGGTGCCAAAGCCTGAGCCGTTGTCCCGTACCATCAGCGGCAAGTTGAGCTGCTCGCAGCGCTCACGGGTCATCGGCATACAGATCAAGCCGCACGCGTACCGTGCCATGAAGTTGATATGCTCAGGCTTCACCATTTCGGCGGCCATGATGATATCACCTTCATTCTCGCGATCCTCATCATCCATGAGAATCACCATTTTGCCCTGGCGAATATCGTCCACCAGCTCAGCGATAGGGGATAAGCCCTCAGAAGAGGAGTGCGCCATGGAATCTCCAAAAAATGTGGTCGCATCGTATGCGATTTCGGGCGTCAGGGTACCTTGCAATGACGGCTTGCGCTAGTCAGCGTGAGGGGTGGCGGTAATCCACCAGTCTTGCCCAACGGTTCGCGACTCTTTAATCGTCAAGCGTTTCTGATCGGCCATCTGGGTAATTCCCGGCAGTGCAAATAGTGGCCTTGCTTCACCGCCTAATAGCGTAGGAGCGACAAATAGCTGCAGCTCGTCGACTAAATCCGCCTCCAGTACCGCTCCCGCTAGCGTTGCGCCGGTCTCTACCAACAGCTCGTTAACCTGCTCATTATCTGCCAGCCAACGCAGCATGTCAGCCAGCGCAATCCGGCCCCCTTCGGCAGGAAGCACCTGAATCTCAGCACCCGCCGCCGCCAGTTTACGCCGTTTCTCTTCGCTATGCTGATCGGTGGTGATAATCAGCGTGCGCCCTGGCTCTCGTAGGCAGGCCGCGGCAAGCGGTAAACGAAGGCGCGAATCCAAGATCACTCTTAGCGGCTGGCGCTGCACGATCTCGGCGGCGTTATCCAGTGCCAGTTGGTCGGCACGCAGCGTTAAGCGTGAATCATCCATAATGATAGATTCCACGCCGCTCAGAATAGCGCTTGAGCGGGCGCGCAGCCGCTGCACTTTGGTGCGCGCTTGCGGGCCGGTAATCCACTGGGACTCCCCCGACCCCATGGCGGTACGGCCATCCAAGCTCATCGCCATTTTCAGCCGCACAAAGGGGCGCTGACGCTCCATACGGGAAATAAAGCCCGGATTCAGCGCCCGGGCATCTGCTTCCAACAGGCCTACCTGCACCTGAATGCCTGCTGCTTTCAAATACTCAATACCGCCACCGCTGACCTGGGGATTAGGGTCCCCCATCGCCACCACCACGCGCGCAACACCCGCTTGCGCCAGCGCCACCGCGCAGGGCCCTGTTCGCCCGGTATGTGAGCAAGGCTCTAGCGTGACATAAGCGGTGGCACCCTGGGCGGCGCTGCCTGCCGCCTTTAGGGCGTGAATTTCTGCATGGGGTTCTCCCGCACGCACATGGTATCCCTCGCCCACAATGCTGCCTTCCGCGCTGCCATCAAAGTGCACCATCACACACCCCACCCTGGGGTTGGGGTCGGTGGTATAAAGCCCGCGTTTGGCTAGCTGGATAGCGCGAGCCATGTAGCGATAGTCGGCGGTGGAGAATTCACCCATTACGATGCTCCGTGCTGTGTCCCACTGCCCTCTGGCTCATCCGTGGGCTCTTGGGAGAGGCGGTCGATTTCCGCCCGGAACTCGTCTAAATCCTGAAATTTACGATATACCGAGGCGAAACGAATATAGGCCACTTGATCCAAGCTACGCAGCGCTTTCATCACCGCTTCACCAATCTCACGCGCGTTGACTTCACGGTCGCCACGGGCGCGCAGCGTCTGGCGAATACGCTCTACCGACACTTCAATCGCTTCAGCGCTTACCGGGCGCTTTTCCAGCGCGCGCAGCATACCGTCGCGTAGTTTCGCCTCATTAAAGCTCTCGCGAGAGCCGTCGGATTTTACGACCCGCGGCATAATCAGCTCAGCGGTTTCATAAGTCGTAAAACGCTCTTGGCAGTTGGCACACTGACGGCGGCGGCGCACCTGGTCGCCTTCCGCCACCAGCCTGGAATCTGTCACTCGGGTATCATTTGCACCACAAAAAGGGCAATGCATGGCAGTCAACCTATTATCAGTACGCACTAGTAGCTGTGCGTGCAGCGTGTCAGCCTATACGAATAAAAAACGCTACAAGGCTTCATGCCCTGCCCGTTATTCGCCATTTTATAAACTGTTTTATCGCCTATTGTCAGCGGCAGCCTTATCGCTGCCCTTAGGGCGTAGCTGTGTTATACAACGCGTATCAACACGGTATTGTAACGATTTGGCACACAAGCTGCAGCGTTTGTCGAAGGTTGATTTATAGGACGCCCTTTATGACCCCTTTCGAGCAGACCGTTCACCACTACCTTACCCACCTGTATGGCCCCCGTGCGGGGGAAGTACAGCGGCGTATTGGCCAGCATCTTGCGAATTTTCGTACCGCCTCGACGGCTTCCCCACCCGCTAACACGGCGGGCCACGACGCACCAACATGGAGCGAAAAAGATCAGTGGGTCATTTGTTACGGTGACTCCATCTTGGATGAAGGTACGCCGCCTTTAGCGGTGCTGGATACTTTTCTACAGAGCTATCTGGGGGATGCCATTAGCGGGGTTCACGTACTGCCCTTTTTCCCCTGGAGCAGCGACGACGGCTTTTCGGTGATTCACTACCGCGAGGTCAATAGCGAGCTGGGCGAGTGGGCGCATATCCAAACGCTAGCCAGCCACTATGACTTGATGGCTGATTTAGTGCTGAACCATGTCTCCAGAGAGTCGCTCTGGTTTGTGGATTACCTGACCGGCAGCCTGCCCGGTCGCGACTACTTTATCGAAGTGGATCCGGATACCGATGTCTCCCAAGTCACCCGCCCGCGCAGTAGCCCACTTCTAGTGCCGATCTCTACGCGCCGGGGTACGCGCCACGTGTGGGCGACTTTCTCGGAAGACCAAATAGACCTCAACTTCGAAAACCCGGATGTGTTGTTAGAGTTCGTGGGTATTCTGCTGTTCTACCTACAGCAAGGGGTGCGCATTATTCGCTTGGACGCGGTGGCGTTTTTATGGAAGCGATTGGGCACCTCCTGCATTCACCTGCCGGAAACCCATACCGTTGTGCGCTTACTTCGCGCCATCGTGGATGAAATAGCCCCCGGCACGCTGCTGATCACCGAAACCAACGTGCCCCATGCCGAAAACATCAGCTACTTTGGCTTGGAGCGATTAGCGAAAGGCGCGCCCGATGAAGCCCACATGGTGTACCAGTTCGCCCTGCCGCCCCTGCTGCTGCACACCCTAACCCGCGGTGAAGCGACGACGCTGCAAACGTGGTTAAACAGCTTGCCGGTGCTGCCTGATCAGTGCACCTACTTAAACTTCACCGCGAGCCACGATGGTATTGGCGTACGGCCGCTAGAAGGCCTGCTGCCTGACCATGAACGCGACGCGCTGCTGGAGCTGATGCATCGCTTTGGTGGGTTTGTTAGCATGCGCAGCAACCCTGATGGCAGCGACACGCCCTACGAGATCAACATTACCTGGTTTGAGGCCATGCGTGGCACCCGCCGCGGGCCAGACCCGTGGCAAATTGCGCGCTTTCTATGCAGCCAAGCGATCATGCTCAGCCTACAAGGAATACCCGCACTCTATATCCATACGCTCACCGGCACGCTAAATGATGTCGAAGGTGTGGAGCGCAGCGGTCGCTTACGCTCGATTAACCGTCGCCGCTGGCAGCTTGAAGAGCTGGCACTGCTGCTGGAGAGCCCTTCCACCCCCACCCATGACGTTTTCCATGCCCTGCACCGGCTGTTAGAGCAGCGTCGCCAAGAGCCCTGCTTCCACCCCAACGCGCCGCAGCGCGTGATAGACACGCCACCCGAGCTGCTAGCCATTGAGCGCGGGCCACTCCGTAACGGGCGACGCCTACTCGCGCTGTATAACGTCACCGATAGTAAGTTTGACCTCGCTCACGCAGGCGATGCCCTGAACCAAGCGCTTACCCAGCACCACTGGCAGCCGCTAGACCCGCTGACAGCTCACCACGAAGAAACACTGCCGCCCTATGCCGTACGCTGGCTGGCTGCTGAAACGTAAAAATTGCGACATAACGACTCAGGGCAACGAGAGATAATCGTTAAATAATCTTATTCTGACACACTCACGCTAAACCACTGGTGAAAGCGTGAGTGACTATGTTGCAGCAAAGCGTTGCGATTGGCCCCATGGGGTTTAGTCTGCATCAATTGATGATTGGATTTGCCTTTTTACTGGCCCTGCTAGCGGGTGCGCTTATTGGCCAGCGGCATCGCGTGGCGGTCAGCGATACGTTATTTACCCTGCTATTTGTGGCGCTGGTGGCCGCACGCCTCGTCTTTGTTGTGCGTTACTGGAGCGACTATGACAGCATGCTATCGCGCTTAGATATTCGCGATGGCGGCTTCGATATACTCGGTGGTATAGTGGCGGGCCTTAGCTACGCCGGATGGGCAATATGGCGCTCACCGCGCCAACGAGTACCGCTTGCCGGGGCGCTTTTGGTAGGCGGTTTAGCCTGGGGCTTGACAGCTGGCAGTACGCTACTGATCGAACAGCAGGCACGCCCACTGCCCACTACTCCGCTTGCTACGCTCAACGGCGAGCCTATTACCCTGCCCAAACTTGCTCAGCAGGAGCAAAAGCCCATGGTAGTTAACCTATGGGCAAGTTGGTGCCCGCCATGTATTCGTGAAATGCCGGTGTTTGAAGAGGCCCAGCAACAAGCGCAGGACATTACCTTTGTGTTCGTTAACCAAGGTGAAAGCCTTCAACACATTCATGCGTTTATGAGCGAACACGGCTTTGATTTGAAGAATGTATGGCAAGACCCGAGCAATGCCCTGGGTCAAACCACCGGAGCCCATGCCATGCCCACAACGCTTTACTACAACGCGGATGGACAGCTCGTGAGCACCCATTTTGGCGAGCTTTCCCGCGCCACTTTGCAAGATGGCCTTTCGCGTATTCGCTAATATATTTTGCCTCGCGGCACCCACACCAAGCCGTTTTCATAAGGATAGTGCTATGCAACGTGTTTTCTTACCCCATGTTGGCCGTTTCGCTTTACTTGCCGCGCTGGGTAGCGCAGCGGCAGCCAGCCATGCCGACGAGCTACCAGCGCCTGTGCAGGCGCTGGCCAACCAGGGCTTAACCATTCACGGGCAATTTGAGGCGCCCGGGGGAATGCGCGGCTTTGGGGCCAGCGCTCAGGGCCAGGATATGGCGATTTATTTAACGCCAGATGGAGAGCACGCCATTATCGGCACGCTAGTCGATAGCGAAGGTAGCAACCTGACGGAAGCACAGCTTGACGAGCACGTACGGGCACCCTTAGAGGCCGAAACCTGGAAGCTGCTTGAAGAGAGCCGCTGGATTCAGGATGGCGACCCGGATGCCCCACGCGTCATCTACACCTTCACCGACGCCAACTGCCCTTACTGCCGTCAGCTGTGGCAACAAACACGCCCCTGGGTAGAGGCTGGTGAGGTTCAGCTACGCCATATTATGGTCGGTATTCTCGCCCCCAATAGCCCTGCGTTAGCCGCTACCATTCTCGGCGCTGACGACCCCTCCGCTGCCCTGCACCGTCACAGTGAAGGTGATGAACTCTCCCCCAGCGCACAGCCACGGGATATCGAAGAGCAGGTATATGCCAACAACCAGCTCTTTGAAGAGCTAGGCCTCTACGCCACCCCCACCAGCGCTTTCCAACGTGAGGCTGAAGGCGGCACTGTGCGCATTGACCGAATCCAAGGCCTCCCCAGCCAAGAACGCCTCATTGAGATGATGGGTAGCGAAGCGCCTTAACAAAAGAAGTAGGAGGCCAATTTATTGGGCGGCGGCGGCGTCAGCCGCCCTTAGCCTGCCGCAGCAGTGGTGCCTTCATTATCGCGAGCTGAAGCTCCCTCCCACACCTGACTGCTTGAGGAGTGAAGAGCTCAATGTGGGAGGCCAATTTATTGGGCGGCGGCGGCGTCAGCCGCCCTTAGCCTGCCGCAGCAGTGGTGCCTTCATTATCGCGAGTTGAAGCTCTCTCCCACACCTGACTGCTTGAGGGGTGAAGAGCCTGATGTGGGAGGCCAATTTATTGGGCGACGGCGGCGTCAGCCGCCCTGAGCCTGCCGCAGCAGTGGTGCCTTCATCATCGCGAGCTGAAGCTCCCTCCCACACCTGACTGCTTGAGGGGTGAAGAGCCTGATGTGGGAGGCCAATTTATTGGGCGACGGCGGCGTCAGCCGCCCTGAGCCTGCCGCAGCAGTGGTGCCTTCATCATCGCAAGCTGAAGCTCCCTCCCACACCTGACTGCTTGAGGGGTGAAGAGCCTGATGTGGGAGGCCAATTTATTGGGCGATGGCGGCGTCAGCCGCCCTTAGCCTGCCGCAGCAGTGGTGCCTTCATCATCGCGAGCTGAAGCTCCCTCCTACAGAAAATGCTACACAGCATGTGCTAAGTTAATTAAAAATTATAGGGAGCATATAATGAACAGGAGCCATCTGCTTCGCCAAGGGAGGCAATCAATCCCGAATGCTCACTACTTAGTCACTGCGACGACCCGCCATCGTCAGCAGGTTTTTACTAATTTTCATACTGCCTGTTGTGCATCCAGGCACTTTTACCACCCTCGCGTGAGCGAGCTGGCGACAACACTTGCTTTTGTCGTCATGCCAGACCATATCCATTGGTTGCTTCAGCTAAACGGCGACCTTTCTGAGGCTGTGAGACGTTATAAGGCTTACGTATCGCTGAATATTGACAGGCGTCTTTGGCAAGATGGCTTTCACGATCGAATGATTAAAGATGAAGCATCGCTAAAAGCAGCTGCTAGATATATCGTTGCCAATCCTCTAAGAGCCAATTTGGTCGAAGATATAGGAAAGTACAGCTATTGGGATGCTATTTGGCTATAAGTCACATCCTAGAAGACAAGTGTAAACAACCAGCTGTTTGTCGATTAGAAAGCCTGATGTGGGAGGCCAATTTATTGGGCGACGGCGGCGTCAGCCGCCCTTAGCCTGCCGCAGCACTGGTGCTCTAATCGTCGCGAGCTGAAGCTCCCTCCCACACAGTCATTACCTACTCTTCAGATAATACTGGCCTTCAACAGAACAAAACCTTTGCACAGTAGAAGGTCAGTATTATTGGCCCAACCCAATAGCTAGAGAGATAAGATCACTTATCGAACAGCGGCATACTCGACAGTGGGAGGCCAATTCATTGGGCGACGGCGGCGTCAGCCGCCCTTAGCCTGCCGCAGCACTGGTGCTCTAATCGTCGCGAGCTGAAGCTCCCTCCCACACAGTCATTACCTACTCTTCAGATAATACTGGCCTTCAACAGAACAAAACCTTTGCACAGTAGAAGGTCAGTATTATTGGCCCAACCCAATAGCTCGAGAGGGAAGGTCACTTATCGAACAGCGGCATACTCGACAGTGGGAGGCCAATTCATTGGGCGACGGCGGTGTCAGCCGCCCTTAGCCTGCCGCAGCACTGAAGCCCTAATCATCGCGAGCTGAAGCTCCCTCCCACACAGTCATTACCTACTCTTCAGATAATACTGGCCTTCAACAGAACAAAACCTTTGCACAGCAGAAGCTCCGTATTATTGGCCCAAGCCAATAGCTAGAGAGATAAGATCACTGATCGAACAGCGGCAAACTCAACAGTGGGAGGCCAATTTATTGGGCGACGGCGGCGTCAGCCGCCCTTAGCCTGCCGCAGCACTGGTGCTCTAATCGTCGCGAGCTGAAGCTCCCTCCCACACAGTCATTACCTACTTCAGCTAATACTGGCCTCAACCAGAACAAAACTTTTGCACAGCAGAAGCTTAGTATTATTGGCCCAAGCCAGTAGCTAGAGAGATAAGATCACTGATCGAACAGCGGCAAACTCAACAGTGGGAGGCCAATTTATTGGGCGACGGCGGCGTCAGCCGTCCTTAAGCTGCCGCAGCACTGGAGCCCTAATCATCGCGAGCTGAAGCTCCCTCCCACACAGTCATTACCTACTTCAGCTAATACTGGCCTCAACCAGAACAAAACTTTTGCACAGCAGAAGCTTAGTATTATTGGCCCAAGCCAGTAGCTAGAGAGATAAGATCACTGATCGAACAGCGGCAAACTCAACAGTGGGAGGCCAATTTATTGGGCGACGGCGGCGTCAGCCGTCCTTAAGCTGCCGCAGCACTGGAGCCCTAATCATCGCGAGCTGAAGCTCCCTCCCACACCTGACTGCTTGAGGGGTGAAGAGCCTGATGTGGGAGGCCAATTTATTGGGCGACGGCGGCGAAAGCCGCCCTTAGCCTGCCGCAGCAGAGGTGCCCTAATCGTCGCGAGCTGAAGCTCACTTGGCTGCGCCCGGCTACGCGCCGCAGTAGCGCATGTAGCCTTGCCACCAGCTCATCTAAATCAAAGGGCTTCACTAGGTAATCATCGGCCCCGCTTTGCAGCCCACCCACTCTGTCGCGCACGGCATCCCTGGCAGTCAGCATGAGCACAGGTGTCGTCACGCCCTCATCGCGCCAGGATTGCAGCAGCGCCAAGCCATCGCCATCGGGTAGTCCACGATCAAGAATCACCACGTCGCTGGCGACACTTTGCATCGCCTGACGCGCAGCCTGCACCGAGGTAACGTGCTCCACAACGAAGTGGTACATCATCAGCCCAGAACGAATACCCGAGGCCACCAGTGGATCATCTTCTATGAGTAGGACGTGCATAGCGGTTTCCTTGTGATGGAAGCAGCATGACAAACGTGCATTAACCGAACGTTAAGCCCTTTGGCCAAACCCTTGCACCAGATCAAAAAAAGCGCCCTTACCAGGGAAAGTAAGGGCGTCATCGTGAACGGAGTTGCTCACTTAGCGAGCGATACGCTGGGCAATAAACCAGCCCAGCACCATCGCCGCCAACAGTGCAAGCAGCGGCAGCGTTAGCCCACCAATGGAGGCAATGGCAGGCCCAGGGCAGTAGCCGGAAAGCCCCCACCCCACCCCAAACAGCGCCGCTCCGCCTAGCAGCTTGGCATCAAGCTCCTGGTTGGTTGGCAGCTGGAACTTGGTACCAAAGAGCGGCGTGCCGCGGGCGAAGACTAAACGGTAGCCCACAAAGGTGGTGCCTACGGCGGCCCCGAGTACAAACATCAACGTGGGATCCCAGGCACCGGCAATATCTAAAAAGCCGAGTACCCGCGCAGGGTCGGTCATCCCAGAAATCGCGAGCCCCAAACCAAACAGCAGGCCAGCGAGGTATCCCGCTGCGGTTTTGACGGCCGGTGTGCTCATACCCCACCTCCGATGACATGCCGTACCACATAGACCGTCGCGATGGCCGCGACCAGGAAGGTTCCAGTAGCCGCCATAGACCGGGGCGCTAACCGCGCCAAGCCACATACGCCATGGCCGCTGGTGCAGCCACTGCCAAGCCCCGTGCCTATCCCCACCAGCAGGCCTGCTAACAACATAAGCGGCACACCGCCTGCAGGTTCACCAATCACCGCACCGGGCACGCCTGCCACGTTCCCCAGCCCACCCCCAACGGCCATGACGAGCAGCGGGCCACTAATTAGCCCCGCTAAAAACGCTACCCGCCAAGCACTGTCTCCTTTAGGCCGCTGAGTAATTAAACCGCCAATAATGCCGCTGATACCGGCAATGCGGCCTAGTGCGCCCATCAGCCACACTGCTGAAAGTCCAATCAGCACACCGCCCACTAGCCCGTGCAGGCTCGCTATCCAATCCACATCTAGCTCCTTATGTTACCCAACGCTCGTTGCCTAACGCTTGGTTTTACAGGTGGATATACCCATGAGCGAATACACCGGGCAGAAATTGAATAGCCCCGTTGCCAACGGCGCGACCCCTATCCACCCCCATACACCAATCGTGCCCATCAAGGTCAGCACGATTAACAGTAACCCCACAGCAATCCGCGCTATTTTGTCGATGCCGCCTACGTTCGTTTTCATCACTGTTTCCTACCCATTTATGTGTCGTTAAGTAAACCCACCGCCGCTTAAAACCTGTTAATTGGTACTTTTAGGTATACCTGACCGTTATCTTCGGCGGGCGGCAGCTCGCCGGCCCGCATATTGACCTGTACCGAAGGAATAATCAGACGTGGCATTCCCAGCGTGGCATCCCGTTCGGTACGCATTTTGACGAACTCTTCCTCGCTAATGCCGTCGTTCACATGGACGTTGGCCTGGCGCTGTTCGGCAACGGTGGTTTCATGCTGATAGGCGTCTCGCCCCGGCGCTTTGTAGTCGTGGCATAAGAACAGCCGCGTTTGCTCGGGCAAAGACAGTACTTTCTGAATAGAGTGGTAGAGCGTGCGAGCATCGCCGCCAGGAAAATCGCAGCGCGCGGTGCCGTAATCCGGCATAAACAGGGTATCGCCCACAAAGGCGGCATCACCGATCACATAGGTCAAACAGGCAGGTGTATGTCCAGGCGTATGCAGTACACGCCCCTCTAACGAGCCAATCGTGAAGGTATCGCCTTCATTGAATAACGCATCAAACTGGCTGCCATCTCGGGCAAACTCGGTGCCCGCATTAAACGCTTTACCAAAAATCTCCTGCACCTCGACGATATGAGCACCAATGCCCGTTTTGCCTCCCAACTGCTCATGCAGATACGGCGCAGCGGAGAGGTGGTCGGCGTGGACATGGGTTTCCAATATCCAAGCCACTTCCAGCCGCTTTTCACGGACAAACGCTATAATTTGATTAGCTGAACGAATATCAGTGCGCCCTGCCGCGTAATCAAAGTCCAGAACAGAGTCGATAATGGCGCACGCGCTGCTATCAGGGTCTTGCACCACATAGCTGAACGTATTGGTTGGTTCATCAAAGAAGTGGGTAACGATAGGGCGCTGCATTCTGGAGCCTCCTGAGGATGGACTGCTAACAGTGGATCTATACAGTAAGTGTAGCGCAATAATGGTTATATATTTATATCAATTTATAATTACAGTACCTTTGTTTCTACTTTATGTTTATTAGATCGTCAGAATCCGCGCCCCCTCTAAGCAGTGGATAGAAAGGGTTTGCATTACAGACAGGTATAAAAAAACCGCTGCAGCTCACCGTGCAGCGGTTTCGAGAAACTGAGGCAACTTACGCTGATGCCTATCGTTACACCTTCCTTTGGTTATCCAACTCTACCGCCTCATGCATCCGCGCCAGTATGTCGGGTACAGCGGCCTGAACGCGGTTCCAGCTAGGAATAAATGGCCGTTCGCGGGGGTTATCCAAAAACAGGTTGCCCGCTTCC
>Ga0209644_1000101_pt1 | contig 32356 bp, 45 predicted proteins | sample ETNvirome_2_1000_FD_184069 | JGI IMG/M metagenome (GOLD analysis project Ga0209644, IMG submission 184069) | Marine viral communities from the Pacific Ocean - ETNP_2_1000 (SPAdes) (version 2) | ecosystem: Environmental > Aquatic > Marine > Oceanic | place: Pacific Ocean | collected 2013-06-22 | reverse complement strand
GGGGGGGGGGTCGTCTTCCTGGGCCCGCGCTGGTGGCCTGGGTGTGGCCTGACCTGACCGCTTGGTCGCGCCTGTGTGTGGCCAATAGGGGCCCACCTGAGCCCGCTTGCACCCCGTCCGCGCCAATTTCTTGACCCCTTGTACACCCATCGTTGCCAGCGTGTCAACAACTATTGTGCTTTTATTCCCCCTGGGCCAGTCCCCCCACACAACTAAGGGGACCAGCCAGGGACGACCTACCGCAGCTGCGGAACAGGCGCTTCGACGTACAAGTCGGTCAATCGGTCGTAGTGCTTCCCCTCCCTGCTGTCGTAGTACAGGACCTTACCGCACTTGTATTGAAATGGTCCTTCCATCCCCGGAATAGGTGGGAACTCCGCAGGGTCGAACCTTGCGACAGGTAGCGCCCCTAAACGCTCCATGGTCAATTCATTCCATTCACTTAAACTAGACATGCTCTCTCTCCCTTGTGTAGGTTTCACCACAAATGCCCGGGGATTACCCGGGCGAGTGGTGGCCAATAGGGGCCCGCGTATGTCTCTGGCTGGCTAGCTCTGGTTTGGGTCGACTCCCATGGGATACCACGCCCACTCCCGGCCTAGTGCCTTCTTTGGCTTGCCTTCTTTGGCCGACAATGCCCAACCATGGGGGTTAACAGCATACCGCAGGGGACAGCCCCGCTCTACCAACCACATACCGGGCTCGGTACGATAGGGACCAGCGGGAAAGCGACTCCAGACCATAATGTACTCGTCCCCACGGTCGGGGGCTGTTAGGTCTGTGTGCTCTCTGGGGCTCATGTTCTGACTAGGCATCTCTAATCCTTGTGTGTGTGGGCCACTTTTGGCCGATAGGGACACCTTATGTCCTTGTTTCCGACGTGTCAACAAATGAATGATATTAATCGCAACTAATAGAGCCACACACAAGCCACACAAGGGCCAACACGAGCCAGAGGGGGAGCGGATAGCAGTGGCAAGGGGGATTCGGGGGGAGTGAAGGGGGGATGGGCCAGCGGCTTAAGATGGGTGTCTTTTGGTAGCCGCCGACCCATCCCCGAAACGTTGCCCCCATTATACTCCCCAACCCCCAAAACAAGCAATCCCCCAGGCCTTCCCGCAGCTCCCGGACAAAAGTGAGCCTTTTCCCCAAATAGTGATCCTTTTCAAATCCCCCAACCCCACGGAATCATTCAGCAAGTGATCCTTTTGATCCAAATGACCCTTTTTTGGACTAACTTATTTTGTAGCTCCCATTAGGTGTTTTTCTCAAAACTTTCAAAACAGCGTCATAATGATCATAAGGATCACTTCCCCTGTAATTACACGCACTTAGCTTTTTAAAAAGGATCATTTTCCCCGAAAAAGGACCACAAAAGGATCATTTTCCCCCCCACCCCCTGAGATACTTGTTGACGCGGGGGAAACAACTCTATAAGATGACTCCAACGCCAAAGGGCAGCACACACACACAAGGGATTGAACATGAACGACCAAACACAAGCCACTATCCAACTCCACTTACAACAAATCCTGGAAGGCTGGCTTACCAGCGAGCGCACATCCGGGGGATGGTATGAGGGTGCCGCTGGCCAATATCGCCTGATTGCAGTCAAGGCCGCTATTCAATCCCAAGGCTAATAGGACGGTTAACCGGTCCCCGTGGGCAACCACTCCCGGGGATTTATTAACTGGCCAATTGGTCACACACACAAGGGAACACACACAAATGAAAGTAAGAATCACCCGAACACAACACGAGATACTGGATCACCGGTTATCAATCCCCGACTGCATAGCAGAGGTTCTAAACGAAAATGCTCGGGTGGCGGGCACAGAGCTCGTCTCTGAGGATGACGTAGAGAGCTCCGCTTGTGACCTAACCAAAATGTCCGAGCGGGGTGTGATTGATTGGGGTGCGCTGAGCGACCTCGACAAGTTGGTTCTGTGGGACAGCATCGACGGCTCGACCTTCATGGGATGCGCGGACGGTGCTGTGGGTACTTACATAACCCCTCAAAAGTATCAGGGATACAGCCGATCATTCGAAAATCTCGTTGATAAGTTGGAAGCCGTGGGTATGCCAACGATCCACTGCGGATTCATCTAAGCCACACGATAGGACGGTTAAGCAGTTCCCGCGGGTTTCAGACTCCCGGGCGCTGATTAAACGGCCAATTGGCCAGATAGAGAGAGAAAAAAGTGTCTACCATAACTATAGATTTGCAAGAGTACCGCACGCTCCAGACAGACTTAGCAAAGTCCCAAACGAGCAATCAAAACACGATAAAAGAGATCGAAGCTTGCTGGGTCGAAGAGTCCCGGCTTCAAAAGGAAGCGCTTGAGCTTTCACGGGAGCTTGAAAAGTCCAAAACCCACGGGAGCGATATGGTCAAATTAGAGCAACTCCAGTACGCACGAGCCAGCAAGCTGGAACACGAGATAGAGGAAGTACAGGAAGAGCTGAGCGCCGCCAAACAATTGGTTTCCGAGTATCAGGACATGTACAGGGAAGCCCAAAAGCAGCGGGATGAATTGCGGCGAGTGCTCCCAACCCTGCGGCACCTATGCGACAAAATAGAAACCTCTACAATTGACAGGAATGAGCACCGATAAGCCGTTTAAGCAACGCCCGTGGGTTACCGCTCCCGGGGGTTGATTAACCGGCCAATTGGCCAAAGGAGAAAACAAATGCCGATAACAGTATCATTCACCTATTCAGAGACCACCCCTGAAAGCGCGGAACACGGCGACCACTCCGACACCGGCTTTTATATTCCCGGGATGGGTAAATTTTCGGACCGGGATCCCCATATTCTAGCCGATATTCAAGCCAACCCCGGCGATTATGAGATCACGGGCTCGCTGGAAGATATGATTTATGATGCCCGTAATTTGGGTATTTACGAGCCGTCCTGCTCTCCTGTGGGCCCGGGCAGCTGGTTTAGCTCCCACCCTGAAACCGAAGACTATTCAACCGGCGCTGATGTTTCTTACTCCCTTCACATTGAGGGAAAGCACCGGAACAACGCGGCCACGATTAAGCATATTCACAACCTATTACAGGGGTAAATGATGCAAACAATCAAGATCACAGAACGTCAAATCGACATACTAGAACACCGGCTGAGCCGTCCTAGCCAGATCGCGGCTGATATTGCTGCAATGCGGGAAAAGATGGGGGCGCGTTATCCTTATCCCCGCCCGGGGCAAATCTCCCCCGCCGCTGTAGAGATGAGCGCGGCTCGCCTGATGCGCGGGGCCCGTGGTCGAGGTATCAAGCTATTTTGCCGCCCGGGGAACCTCCCTTGTGAATGGTGCTTGGATGATATTTTGGTTTTATGGGACACCGTTGACGGATTTGAAGTTGGCCCCCGGGATGACTGGCCCGGGTTAAGTAACCAAGGCTACACCGGGATCAAGCGCGCCTATCGTAATTTGTGCAACAAACTGGAAGCGGCTGGAATCGCCAAAATTGAAAGGAATGAGCCATGATTAAAACCATGATCTGGATTGAACACCCGGGGGATTGGAACCCCCACTATGAGACAGAAAAGGGGCAATTTGTTTTTAGAATCACGGCGCGCTCGTATACCACGGGCCCGGTTCGCTTTGACTCTCCCAATTTTGGGCCGGAATCCATTTTTGAATGCTCGCCCTTGGGTGAAGCCGAGCGGGTAACTATTTTGGATACTTCCGGCGATTTGTCCGAAGTCCGGGCGGCGATTGCTGCTCTTGATCACTTAGCACGTTGACCGGCTTAACAAGTTCCCGGGCTTCCCCGGGCGCTGATTATTCCGGCCAGCTGGCCAAAACTTAACCGGGCCCGCGCCCACACACACAGGAAAAAAAATGCAAGACAAGAGTGTTTTAGTCGTCGCCTCGCCCATCGGCGCTTTCGAGTTAACTTACAGCCACACGACAGAAGAGCAGGGGTACACATCAGACGAGCGATGGGGGATTGATTGCAAGCGCACCACGGGCAAGGGGATCCCGGTGCTTTCCGTTGACATAAAAGAAACCGTGACAATCAACCGGGTTGATTATGACCAAATCACTTTCCATCTGGTGGCCGTGGGATCTCCCGGGAGTTATCGCTTAGTCATTCCCGATGCTTGTTTGTATCATTTGGAGCTTGAGAGCTACCCACGGATCAAGCGGAGCGATTCCAGCACTAGCTTTGATTCTAAGATCAGCGATTCAGCCAGGGAGAAGATAAGGTTGTCGATCGCCGCCATGCTTGAGGCTATCAACGTGGCATCGCCTGAATTTAAAGACGAATTTCTTGGCGGCTTAATCAGCGCCGGGCTGAAAAGGGAGTGCGACGAAATCAAGGAAAAGGCGGCGAAAGTAGAAGAGCTGTTTCTGGCCCTTGCCCAAGTTGCGGAGCAAGTTCCCCAGAACTACCGCGCCCCCGATGGCCCGAACGATTCCCGGGCTGATTACGTTGTAAATCACCGGCCCCTTTTGCGGGATATTTCAAGCCACGAAATCGTGTGGAAAGCGGTTAAGGCGGCGCGCAAGCTGCCCGATGCCCCCCCTGCATTATTGGCCACCTTAAAAGAGCTTGAGGGCCTGAACTAAGTAACCGGTTTAACAGGCTGCCCGGGGGTATTGCTCCCGGTTAGCCGATTAAACCGGGCACCTAGCCCAGAGGAGAGAGAAAATGAAAATACTTAAGGACACAAACCCAACGGCTCGATTTTGGGTCCATCACAAGGGTTCTTTTGTTAAGCTGAGCGTTGCGCCCGGTAAAAGGCTAACTCATGAGGAGGGGGGGCAAACAGATGAGGGTTGGTCATCATACGAGCAAATCTGGAGAAATTTAGGGGATGAAGTTACTTGGGGGCAGTACAGCGATGGGGCCGATTGTGATGGGCGGCATAGTAGCGATCGGGTGCAATTGTGCCCGCTTGATGCGCTCAAAGCCTTTCCCGCTGAAACCGAGGCGGCCACCGGGTTTCGCCCGGGGTTATTTCGTGGCCCAAAACATCGCGCCCAATATGAGCGGCTTGGCTATCCCGGTTTCCGGACTGATACCCGATGGACCTTCACCGATGGGCCGCTATATCAGCCCGTAACAATGGCTTTTACAAAGCCCGGGATCGTGCGCTTGATTACGAGCCCCCCGCTCCCGGCGTGGGAAGATGAGAGCGCCCGCCAGCGGGACTATTTTGCGGAGTCGATGGGATATTAACACGGGCCAGAGGAGAGAGACGATGAATAAAAGACGATCAACGTGCTACGGGCACGATCCAGAACACCACGAAAGCTGTGCGGTTCAAATAGACCCCGTTCTACGCTGTAACTGCGCCCGACAGGATTCCATCGATGCGTGGCAAGCTAAGCGATCGGCTGAAATGCTTGCAGATAGGGCCCGGCGATCGGCAACGGCAACGGCTCGATTCTGGGTCTATTACAGGGGCGCGCTTGTTAAAATTAGCGTCGCGCCCGGCGAAATATTGACCCATATAGATGAGGGACCAACTGAGGAGGGTTGGTGTTCTGATATTAGCATGTGGAGACACGAGGGGAAAAAAATTGTGTGGGTTCAGGGTCACAAGGCCCGGGACTGTGACGGGGAACACAATGATTACAGGGTTAGAAGCTGCCCGCTTGATTGGCTTGCTGCATCGCCGCCGCCTGTATTGGCGGGTAAGCCAGCGCTCCCGGCCTGGGTCGATTTGTTTTAACCACGGGCCCGCGCCCACACATGAAAAAAAGGGGAGTGACCATGATTTCAGGGGTTCAAGTGATTAGAGACGGGGATTTCGGTGTGGTTTTCAGGAAAGACCACAGGAAGGGCGAGCCCTGCGCCCTGCCCCCGGGTTGGGTTGAAGAGCGCGGTACAGATAACAGGCGTTCCAGGCGTCACTATGTCCACGCGGACGGCAGGCGCGCCGTTCATTATTTGGAGGGTGTTTCATCGGTAATAAGGATGCCCGGTAAAACATCGGGGCCGCGTAAAACATTTTGTTGTATTTGTGTTCTTCCGGAATAGTTAACGGGGCCCGCGCCCACACACACACAGGAGAGAGAGATGACCGATAAAAGAGAAATCAAGATGGCGTTTGATTACACGCGCGTAAGACTTAAGGCCGGTGAGGTGGCTGAATTTGCCGAGTCCTTAGATACGGGCGCGTGGACACCATCCGCTCGTGATTTGGCCCCGGGGGGGGGTTGTGAGTCTTCAATCAACGATCCCAAAATTGCTGATGACATACGAGAGAACCCCAATGATTACCTCGTAACCGGGACAGTTGAGGACCATATCAAGACGGGCCGTTATTTGGGCATTGTGCCGGTTCCAGGCCCCATTAAACAGGTATGGTGGGTAGACTGGACAAGTGAAGGGCACGATGTAAAAAACCCCCACGAATCAGGGGAGCGGACCTATTACGGGATGAGCCCGGGGGGTTCCCCGGGTGAAGGTGAAACGCCAACCACTGCAGAACTTAACGCGATTAATGAGGGTTTGAGGTAGCCGGTTTAACAGGTGCCCCATCTACTGGACCAAAGTTTTTGACCATGCCACGGCAACCCCGCTAGACCTTAGGCTGACAAGGTTGGGGGGGCCGCAATTCAACGAAACTTAACGGCGCTTAGATGGGGCACTGATTAACCCGGGCACTAGCCCACACACACAGGAGAGATAAGATGACAAATGAACCCCGCACTGGTGATTATTTTTTCCCGCGCAGCCATTCCGCGCCCTTTGAATTTTTGGTTTGTGTTCACGGAATAGACAAAAATGGGCCTGATGTTAGCCAAACACGATGGGCCGCGCCCGCCCAACTCGATGATCAAATTGAGGCTTGGATGGTGCGTGGGAGCGGTTGGCTATTCAAGTCGGTTGATCACATCTGGTTTGGCAATCCGGGCGGCGATGGTAAGCACAAGATCTTAGACATTGAGGGAAAAGAGATTGAGGGGGTTATCCTGCCGGACGGTTACACCCCTATGTTGACGGAACACGTTCTACAGACTGTTATGCTGTTGGAATCCCTCCCCGCTTCCAAGCGTTGGAACCCCCTTCACCACTTTTTAGGAAAAGACCGCGCCGCCTGGGATCCAAGCCTTTACGAGTGGCACCAGTAACCCACACACACACAAGGGAGGGGTAAAATGCAGGATTCAGACAATAACGAACCGCGCTTTGATGTTGCCGGGCGGGTTGTTGGGATAATCATGCTTGCGCTCTCATGCGCTTGCAGTCTGCTTTTCCTAAGATTTATTTACAGATTATTGTGTCGATAAAGTTGACTCCGTGTCAACTACGCAATAGAAATGATTAAGCGCTCATAACGAGACAAACACAGGAGAGAAAAATGGCAGGTGAAATGATGGAAGAGTCGGTTGAAGATTACATGGCTTCCGAGGTTAAGCAGGATATTTATCAGCCGGGCGATGGCACACGCTATCGTTTCATTGTGACAAAGGTTCCCCACGAGTACCCGGGGCAGCAAGGGAGCCCGCACCAGAGCCTCGTGACCATTAGCACCGGGGCCGGGGGGCGCTCAGTATTCTTGGGGCTAGATGGGACGTATCTGGACCCATCCTACCCCCGGGAAAAAATGGGGGAGGGGAGTGATTACCTGTCTCTCGTATTCGCGCATTGGGTCAACATGAACTACTGCAACCGGTACGGGGAAATCCTTACAAACGCCATGAGCGGCAAATCTGACCACGTAGTCAAATTCTCTCCATTTCTCCTTACGCTCCCACACTGGCTGCGCTCTGATGATGCGATTGAAAAGGAGCTTGGGAAGTTGTCTTTTTGGAGCGCCCAGATGGAGAATTTGGATGCTCGTTTCAGTGCTGCCCTTATGGCCTCCCCTTCCGTCGCTGAAGCAAAAGAGAATGGCGGTGAGTCATGACTGAGGAAATGGTCAAACTAATTGCCGTTCTGGAGTCTATCGCTGCATCTCTCGGCAAGATTGATGCATCGCTCGACCAGCTCGCGGGCCTCAAGCAGCAGGAGCATGATGACTCTGCTGATTACGAAAACGAATGGCTGGAAGGAGGCGCTCAATGACTAGTAGAGAAGGTGAGCTGTGGGCAACCGCCACTGCAGAACTGCGCTCCGCCCTCGAAACACTGGAGGAGTACCATCTAGAGGAGCTTCAACCCGCTTATCTTCGTGGCGGCAAGGAAGGAGATGTAGTGGCTAAGGAGAACATCAAGACCCTAGATGTGGTCATCCCCGAGGTGGAGGAGGCAATCAAACAGCTTCTTAAACTCCGTGAATGGGTAGAGCGCAGACAACTAGACCACCCTTTTTGGCACCCTCAAGGGGCTAAAACGAATAAAGGAGTTGAGTCATGAACCCGACACAAATTGCAGCGTTGATTAAGACGCTACAGAGAATCGCGGTGGCCCTGGAGACTATCGCAGCGGCGGGTGGAGGTACGCAAACAGTCACGATGCGCAACAACGGTGAGACAACCACACACACGATGCACGCCAACGGTAAGACCATGACCGTGAAGCATGGAGGCCAATGATGTGGAGCATAGACTGCATGGATAACACCTGCTTTGTGATGGTCCCCCAATTAGTTGGGACCGTGGTGTACGGGGTCGGCATAGGGGCTCTCCTGGGTCTTGTTTTCATTCTCGTTTTCCGCCCGGTTCGCAGGTGGTGGAAGGGGGAACGGTGATGGCTTGGAAAACAACAAGCGAGCAGTGCGTTAAGCAGGTTTGGGATCCATCATGGCCCCCGGCTATAGATGACTGGCCAGTGTATTTTGCTTTATGTGCCCTGGCTGCCTTGGCTTTTACGCCGGTTCGCAGGTGGTGGAAGGACTTTAGGGATTTGTCATGACTAATGAAACGAACAAACAAATAGATGCGCTGGTCGCCAAAGCTAATGAGGCGGAGTCTACAATCACAAAACTATTGGAAGCGATTAAGGAGTTAAGGAAGGACAAGGAAAAACTGGAGGAACGTTTGTCACGCACTGACCGCTGGCCCCCTTACATGAGCAGAAGAAAGGGAGGCCAATGATGACTAAACGACTAAAGCAATGGGGAAGAGCCGCTATAGGAGGGAGGGCTGGTTTGCGCCGCTACCGGGCAATAGAGAAACACGCCCGGGAGCTGCGGGAGTTGATCGGCGAGGTAGAGAAAAACTATTGCGTGGGCCTAGCCCGCGACCTTCTTTTAAAATTAGACGCTCTTGAGGCTGCATATGAGAGCGACGGAGAGAACAATGTTGAACAATAACGAAAGCGCGATGCACACCGGATGGGCCAACAACTTGGAAGCAGAACACAACAGCGGAATTGAACCGCGCCAGGGGAGATACTGCGACCATTGCGACTGTGCGACAGAGCCCACCGATGGGCTTGATACCGAATGTGGAACATGTGGCGGCGATTACGGCGGAAACGCTTATGACCTGATTCAGAAGCTGGAGAAGAAGGTGGCGAGTTTGGAGGGCGAAATCCACTCTTTGGCTATGGCCCTGGGTTCAGAGATAACCCGTTCTGACAGTACACGCGAAGCCTTGGGCTGGCCAAAAGAGATAAAATACCCCCGGAATATTTATCACGAGGATTTCTCCAAGAAAACGAGGGAAACGCTCAAGCCTTTTATTGATTTAGATGCACTCCAGAATGCGGCACTTCACCGACTTCGCGCGTATCAATCAAAACTTAGTAGGGAAAGCGAGGCATTGCGTGAGAATCCCCCCAAAGAAAAGGAGACTCCCGCTGAAATGATTCGGGGGTTGTCCAAAGCGGTTGGTCTAACGGAATGAGAAAGGGGGGAGGGAACATGCGGAGAGGTAGGAACAAACTAAGGAGTCCAGACGGCGGCGGTATGCGCCGGTTTTTTACAACAATTTGGTATGCGCTCACCGATGGGGGCATTTAACCGGGAGGGTAGTATGAGTATTTTTAGTAATGAGGGAATAATTATTTTGATGGTGATCGCGGGGTGCTGGATGTTCGTACTCGGCCCCGCGATTGACCGGCTGGTCGCAAGTACACGCGCAGCGAAAGCTGGGAAAATTCTTAACTCTTATACCAGCCTGAGCATAACCACTTGGGGGAATCTGTTTTTTATTCCCCTGCTTTTGGGTGTGTTTGTTGGCCGGATGTTTTCTATTTTGGGGATGTAGGGTTTGGGGGGCGTGGCCCCCCGCACCTTTCTTATCTTAGTTTGCGCGACAGGAGAGGGCGAGCCTGGCTTTTATTTGCTCAGCGATTCTGTACGCCTCCCTTGTCCCTAACCCCTCGGTTGACCAATAATCTTGAATTGTTGGCGACCAATAGATTACCATAGCCTTTCCTTTAAAATCCTCGTGAACCTCAACCGTCTGGATGGCTAAATGAAACATGTTCAACATGAAAACTCCCTTGTGTTATGCCTGATAAGTTGCCACAGTGGAAAGAACAAGTCAACGTTGGTGTTGACGCAAACTCACAAACTGCTTTACAGTGGCTCCTATGCCTTTAAACACACATTTCGGGAGTAGTTATGAAAATTGTTCAACACCCGCGCTTTATTGCCGCTATGAGAACAAGTATTCTAAACGAGCGTGTTGACTTCGATTCAGAAACGGCGATTGCTCGCCACATCACTCGCCATGCGGGGCAGGTTGCCGCGCAGCTAGGTTTATCTGACACGGACATAATTTCAACTGACGGCTGCCTCTGGCAATACTCTCTCATGACAGGAACGTGGTCGCAGATAGAGATAGACGACATAATAACGCTCGCTCAGCTATTTGACGGATTGCTCCCGGAAACTGGCGGGGGCGGGGATAGTAAGCCGAGACGGATTAGGACAGGCCATCAGCGCAGCGTGAACATAGCGAAATCGGCGCTCCGCTTATACGAGATTCAAGCGCACGAATTCTTTGCGAGCCCCCGGCGCGGGATTGCTTGCACATCGGGGTTTGTAGAAGTGACCAGCGAGGGGGTTGAGCAGTATGAGCATGATTCGGGCAATCGGGCCACGGTTGCATATGATTTCGACCTGGACACCGAATCTGCCCCCCCCGAAAAATGGATCGGTTTTCTCGATACACTGTGGGCCGGGGATGCAGACCGGGACGCTAAAATCGCGGTTCTCCAGGAGTTTGTGGGTGCGAGCATTGCGAATCTGGCGACACAATATCAGAAGTGTTTGCTGCTCCTGGGGGCGGGCAGTAACGGGAAATCGGTGTTGTGCGAGTTAATCGCTGAGTTGCTATTCCCGGAGGGCACGGCAACGTTCATCTCCCCCCGGCGCTGGGACAGGGACTATTCAGTGGCCGGGCTCGGTGGGGCGAGTATCAACATAGTTAGCGAGTTACCCGAAACGTCGGCACTCGAAAGTGCTGATGTGTTCAAGGCGATTATCTCTGGTGACAAACTGGAGGCCCGCCTCCCGTACCAGCCGCCCCATTTCATCAGGCCATCTGCCGGACACATATTCAGCGCAAACGAGATCCCCCGCACATCGGACACAAGCCATGGTTTTTTCCGGCGATTCATCACGATGCAATTCAATCATAATTTTGATGAATCCCCGACACGCCGGACAAAAGCCGAAATCCTGGCAGACATAGAAGAAGAACGCGCTGCAATCATTGTGTGGGCCCTACGGGGGGCGTCACGGCTAATTGAGCGCGGCGGCTATACCGAGATCGCATCTCACAAAGAAACGATGACAAGCTGGCAGAACGAGTCTGATGTGGTGTGTGATTTTGCCCACACCTGTTTAGAAATCGGCAATGGTGGGGAGACTACATTTTCAGACCTGTTCAAAGAGCATGAAGAGTTTGCGCTGCAATCGAGGCGGGTTCCCGTGTCGAAAATCACAATGGGTAAGCGGCTTAAAAACATAAAGGGGCTCACGTGGAAAAAAACAGCGGCAGGAAAAACCTACAATTGCAACATCAGGTTAATCTCTGAGCGTGACCAGTACGCGAACTAACTAAGAGTCTTTCCAATTCCAATGTCGGTCAATCCACCGAGCCCTTCTCCCGGGCCTGCTATCGATATGTATGCGGCGCGGGTAGAGCCCCAAGCCCTTGAAATACATCTGCTCGGCCATCGTTGAGAGATAGAGCATACGTTGATTGCTTCGGGAGCCGGTGGCAAATGTAATATCAGATGCGAAACACATTCCATTGCGGGGTATGTGCCATGAGCGACTTGCGGCCCCGATAGATGCGAGAGAATCGTTATGCTCCTGGCACCTGATTCCTGATGTGATTTTCAACGGCTCGCCCACCGAATCCCTCAACCGTTGCAAATTGTCCATATGAAAGGGGGACATAGCACCGTAGCCACAGCCACACGGGCACTCAAATTCAAAAGTCGCAAAGTTTTTCGTTAGCTGCTTAGCCATAATACACACGGAGGGGACGATGGCGTAAGTGGTATGCCGGTCGGAAGGGCCGCCACCGCCCCCGTGTACATTCTATCATTCGCTGAAATAAACTCAAGTTCTCCTAAACATTCGCGTCATAAACGGTAGTTTATTAGCCTCCAGGAATGAACCGATTTCGTCTTCTAACGCCGATAATTCCGTCAATCCCTTTTGCAGACAAACAAGCGCGGCGGCTGTTTTCTCCCTCCCGGTTTTATCCAGCGGGCTGGAACCATCGGGGCCGCTAACAAGCTCCCTCCCGGAGTACTTGCTTGAGGCATCGGCAAGATGTTTAACGAGTGACTCAAACGCTAAGATGACACTGTTTGTTTCCCGAAGGTCTTGTCCCCGCTCCAGGATTTCTTCTTTTGTAACCCGGGGCTGCTCAACCGGGGCAATCCCCATATTTACAACATTGTTTTGTGCGTTACTGTTCATCTGCTCTCTCCAGTGCTTTCTCGATAATTGACTTCAGAACCTCTCGGTCAACATCTGTTATCCTGTTCTGCCGGTGGTACGGCTCAACAGGCCCTTGCTTTATGCTCGGTTGATTTGCTATGGGCGGGCGTATCGCCCGGGCTCTATTCGCTGAATACCAGATCCCGAATCCAAAAATCAGAATCGCGGCAAATGCAAAAAATGCAGCAAAAGGGAATCTAGGTTCTTTCTCTCTAAACCTGTTCATTATTTCCGCTCCTATCTCTAACCTGATCAAATAACCTATTGACGGGTGTTTCAAACGTCTGTATAATTTCCGCAACGGTAACATCCACCCTAATGGAGTGCAAGGATTATGGACGAGATAAAAGACAGAAATGAGCGGCTAGGCTCTTCAATGATTCACAACATATGTTTTGAAGGCGGGAGACGCTCTTATGAGCAGCTTGTTGAGAAGCTAGAAACCCCGCTGAACCCTGCGATGAAGAGGGGGAATTGGCTTGAGGAGCCTATTATGTACCGGGGGGCAGAAGACCACGGTTGGACATACCGCAAGGCTCCAACGATCCGAAAAGAAATCGAGGGGGTGCCCTTTAGGAACACCTGCGACTTTTGGGCCACAGGCAAGGATGGGGTGGAATTCCTGTGTGAAGTCAAATCACACTCCAGTTTTATCGAATCTCAGTACGGGGTGGATTACGGCGGGCAAGTGCCTGATAGGGTACACGTCCAATGCCAGATGCACTGTGAATTCAACAACACCCCATTCTGCCGGGTGATTGCATACTTTGGCGGGGACGCTCCCCGGGTGTTTGTCGTTAAGCGTGACCGGGAATTCTGGAAGCGGCTTGAGGCCAAGTGCATTAAGTTCTGGAACACATACATTGTAACAAAGACGCCGCCGCCGATTACCGATGCAGAAGCCTGTGTCGACGCACTTAAACGGGTGCCCATTGAGAGCGATGTTTTTGTTGGGGCAACGCCGGAAGACATAGAACGAGACAACCGGTTGCAGATTGTTAATGGCCAATTGAAGGTATTGAAGGTTGAGAAAGAGCAGTTACAGAACGAATTCCGGGAGGCCATCGGGGAGAACGTGGGGATGGAATCCAGCGATTGGAAGATTACGCTGCGAATGAGCAAGCCCAAGCCGAAGACAAATTATGAGGCACTCGTTCATTCTATCGGGGATAAAATCTCGCCCGATTGCATTGAGAAGTACACCACCACCAAAGAAGGCACACGCACTTTTTCTAGAAGGGAAGTCAACAATGGCTAATTCAAACGCAGGTCAAATGGTCGCTTACTTAGACAGTAAGTCTCAGGACATTCAACAGGTACTCCCCGCCGGGGTGGACATTAACCAGTTCATGAAGATGTGTTTCGTCGCATGTAATGAGAACCGGAAGCTCCTGGAGTGTGACCGGGCCTCTGTTTACACCTGTGTTATGCAGGTCTGCCAGCAAGGGCTGAGTTTGAACCCAGCAGCCGGGGAGGCTCACCTAATCCCATATGGCAAAATGTGTACCCTTCAGTTCGGGTATCGAGGATGGATAAAGAAGGCCAAAATGTCTGGAGAGATTCAGGACATTTACGCTGACGTGGTGCATGAGTACGACACGTTTGAAGTTACGAAGGGAATTAGCCCTGATTTGGTTCACAAGTATGCCTCTGGGGACAGGGGTTCCCCAACGCACGTTTACGCCGTGGCCCGCTTCAAGAATGGCTATGCCCGCTTTGAGGTTCTGGATTGGGAGGACGTGGACAAGGCCCGGGACGCATCTTCGCGTGGGGGCAAAATTAACCCCGCATGGAAGACATGGCCAAAGGAAATGGCAAAGAAGGTTGCAATCAAGCGCCTCTGTAAAACGCAGTCCATGAATGGCGTGACTCAGATGGCGCAGTTTGAGGACAACCGAGGGGTTATCGACATGGAAGTTGAAAGCCTTGATTCGATAAAGGAGAAGTTGATTGAGCAGCCAGATGCAGCCCCCACCGTAGTTGATTTCGAGGATGTGCCCTCGCCGCCCCAGAGCTTACAGGAAAGGCTGAACGATGACTTCGGGGATGCTTAATTGGGCATTGCTATACGGGACCGAAGGGTTTGCAGTTTTCCCGCTTCATACAATAAATGAGGCGGGATTCTGCACCTGTAGCGCGGCTAAGGAGTGCCAGAGCCCGGGTAAGCACCCCCAATGGGACGTAAAACTTCTTCATGATGGGCTGTGGGGCGCATCCACAGATGAGAGCAAGATTCGGGCGTGGTGGGCCAAGTGGCCTAATGCCAACATCGGCATCGCTACCGGCCAAGCCTCCGGGATTATGGTTCTGGATGTAGACGGGCCCCTTGGGAAAGCAAGCCTGAAGGATTTGCAACTTAAATGCGGAAAGCTCCCCCGAACGCTGGTGGCCAAGACAGGGAAGGGGGGGCACCTGTTTTTCAAGGTTGGAACCTCGAAATATAAGAACAAGACCGGGGTGATGCCGGGGCTGGATATTCGGGGAGATGGCGGCTACATCGTGGCAGCCCCTTCTAGGCACATTAACGGAAAGCTCTACAGTTGGTGGAACAATGCAAAGATTGTAACCCCGCCGATGTGGCTTCGTCAGATGTTAACAGAGCGCCAGTACCCGGCTAAGCCAATATCCGGACCCCAGGCATTTGACCGGCCAGCGAGACACGTTCGGATTGAGGACATACCCGAAGAAGGGGAGGGGGGGCGTAACAACTTCCTAGCTAAATGGGGCGGGCGCTGGGTGTATGAGGATTTGCCACATGAGAAGGTGAACAATCTTCTGCATTGCTTGAATAAGGCAAGGTGTAAGCCGCCGCTGCGGGACAGAGAGGTTGAGGGTGTTTTTAGGTCGGTAACTAGGCCGAGCTACCAGCGAGTGGCAACGGCGGGAGGATAAGAACAAGCCCCATCCCCCCGCCCCTCCACACACAAGAGAGAAGGTAGGGAGGATAATTGCCGAAAATGGGGCATAAAGCAAGAATACTGCAAGCGATAGCGAGGTATGAGAATAAACGGGAGGCTGACAGGATTTCAGGAGAGGGGGACGAGGAAGCCGCCGCGGCCATGACGCCAAAAAAGCCAAGGCGGGCAAAATCCACTGACCCCGGCGAATGGACAGAATATCAGGCGCAATGCGCCATAGCCTCGTTATTGAACAGGCTTGGTCTGCTCTGGTGTCACGTCCCGAATGAGGGGAAGCGGAGCGCCGTTGCGGGGTCAAGGTTAAGGGCTGCCGGTCTAAAATCCGGGTGTCCCGATATACTCCTGTTTTCTCCTGCGCCCAATAAGCCAGAAGTTAGAGGGGTTGCCATCGAACTTAAACGGAAGAAGGGGGGCCGACTTAGTGAGATGCAGAAAGAGTGGATTTGGAGACTGAACGAAGCGGGATGGTATGCAACCGTGTGTCACGGATACGATGCCGCGATAAGCGAGTTGGAAGAACTAGGATATATTAAGAACAAAGGAGAAGGCGGTGGGAAACGTAGGAAGAAGACCAAACCATCCGGGGCCGAGTAGAGGCTGCCGGGCGCTTGTAATGTGGATTGAACAGATGGAGCTATCGAGATCTGAGGCATGTAAATTGCTCGATTGGTCTAAATCGCGATTATCGAGGTACACAACGGGGTCACGAACCCCTAAGAGTGAATCAATGTATAGGATAGAGAAGTTGTGCAAAATCCCTATGTCATGGTGGTATGAGAGCTAATCACCATGTCAGCTTGAGCCCGGCAACGGCGGCCATCGCTCTCGTTGTTGCCGAGGCTTCTGCGAACACATGGAGGTTATCCCTGATTTCTGCGTCGAACCGGACAAACCCTTCTGGCCGGAGATCCCCCCACGATTCCCCGCTCACCCGCACTCCAGCCAGGAGGGCATTTGTATCAGGGCCGTCTAGCCCTAGGAATTTTTTTTTAGCATAGCTTCGGCAATGGTACTCGCGCTCGCATGAGCTGCGTCAGTCTTCCCTTTGGCCCAGGAGCGCCCGGCACTGTAGCCCATCGCCCCAAGGGCCGTTCCCGCAAGCCCCAATCCCTGGAGGACAACGCTATTGGTCACTGCGCCAGATGCCGTGAGTGCGCCTATAAACATCGCCGCAAGGCTCATCCAAAATTCGGTAGTTCTCCACCCGGGTTTACTTGTCATCAGCATCTTCCTTCGCCCACCTGATACGCGCTTCTTCTCTGAATTCGTAAAAGGCAGTTTTGAGTGTGTCAGTGCTGTCTTGGAGTTGGTCTATCTTGCCTTCCAGCGTCTTCTGCCTGTAAGCCCCAACACCGCCGTTGGCCTTGCCTGTCAATTTTTTGACAAGCTCTATAAGGGCCAAAACGATCCCAACAAGGGCGGCGGTGGCGGCGCTATCCTCCATGCTTCTCAAACTGCTGGTCTTCCCAGAATTCTAGTTCACAGGGGTCTTTTGCCTGGTCCATCTGGGGGATACAGAAATCTGTACTCAGACTGAATTCAGGAGTCGCTTGCCTCGCTGCACATCCGCTGAACGACATGGCCCAAGCGATATTTAACACAAGCATTGCCGCGACAAACACAACAACAAATATGCTATATAGTGCATCTCTCATCAAGAACCTTTCTGTTAGGACGATGGCCCGATATAATGACCGCTAAACTCGTTCCACGTTGCGCCCGCGTAATAGTTTACGGTATTATATGCTTGCAAAAACACTAAGTCGTCAGCGCTCAAAACCAAGATCGTTGTGAAGCACTCCCCATTTCCCTCTTCGCCAGCACTAAACACAATTGACGTGTTCACCATAAGCGCCATCTTTTCACCGTTCGCGGGGTTGTCCGTACTCCACGAATTCCAGCTAAATTGATAAAGCCCATCCTGAGGAGCGGTGAACTTGTAGGTACTTGTGTTATAATGGGATCCGATATTGAACACCGCCACGTTACCCGGGAAGATCGCCGAACTCAACAGTTCCACGTCGCCCCCTTGGTCGTCATACGCCTTAAACGCACAGGGGGCGGGGGTTAAATCGCGTTCGTTGCCCCCGTCGTCCTTGAAAAACAGGTGCGATGTGGGGGAGACTGTTTTGACATACACAGCCGATGAGCCGGTCGGGGGTGTCCCAGGTGCCGAGATCTCTTGCAGGACGAGATTTCCCTGAAGCGTTGTTTCTTGTGCTGCGTCAACAGTTATCGCTACGGAACCCGCCGTGGCAATTTGAAAAGTCCCTCCAACTCCATGGACATAAGCGGCATCGCCGAGTGAACCAGTGAAGAAGCTCCCGGCAACCCCCGCCATGCCGATCGTGTACAGTTTTGTCCCACCGTCTTGTGACAATTTGATAAGGGGGTTATCGCCCTCCCCGCCGATGTTGTCATCATCGGCGATGATATGAAGCCCACAATCCCCATCTGTCTGAAGGACTAGCTTTGCGTCGGCTGTGAATGCACCCTCGTAGACGTCGCCGATAAGCAATGCCGCTTGCGTTCCTGCACCCTGTCTCGTTAGCCGCATCCGCTCGGCGCCTTCCAGTTCAAACTGGAGATTTGAGGTAGAGCCAGCGGCGTTTAGCACTAAATGATTCGTTGTCTCGATCTTGGCTTGAGCGGTATTATCTCCCATAAGGATGTCGAGATGGTTACCTGTCGCCGTAGTGACCCTCAAGGTCTTAGTGGATTTGTCGTGATATATGACGGGCATAATTTACCTCGTTGGCTTGGGGGTGATTCGCGAAGTCAAGACGCTGGAGGTTGTGCCCCCGGGTATCCATCGAAAGATTCCTTTTGAAATGGGGAAGTCATACATGACGACCGTGGGCGTATCTGCTGCCACGGTGTCAGTTTGAACCACCTTCTCGGTCCCATCGTCATGGATGATGCAAAGGTTCGCAGTCCCCGCCTGTGCAGATGCGTTGACGTACCAGGCGACCCCGGCGTTGTTGGTGTTGTCCCATGAATGGTCGATGGCCGTCGTTGCGGCCTGGGTGGTTTCTTTCTCAAAGGTTCTCATAATAATCCCTATCTTTAGACCGTTGCCCGTTTCCGGTGCCCGGCATCTGAATTACAAAAGTTAGCCCGTAGCTATTCGCTCCACCTCTGTTGGCCCCATTCCTGGGTGCTTAATTAGGGGTGACGACTTAATTTTATCACCTTTTGGGGCTTTCTCGCCATAACTGGCCTGAAGAATGTTGATATTCTCAGTTTTAAACGACGAATCAAATGGGCGTTTAAAGAGGATGCTGAGTTGAGCCTTGTAGCCATAGGGTACAGTCTTGCCCCCTTCCTCAGCAAATACTGACATTCTGTCCATAAGGCCAATTGAGATATTCTGATAAATGGTGGGATAGCACCGCTCAAGCATGTCAACGTGTGTCGCTGTAAGCGTCCCGGCCTGGAGGTTGCTAAGGGTTTCTCCTATTGGGTCTTCCAGAACAGCGCATCGAATCTCAGTCTGGGCCATCTCCCGGTCGGTGGGTTGCCGCTCAGGGACGCCCATTAGTTTGTCTTCAATCGTCCGGTTATCTTTATTGAACCCCTCTGTAGCGTTTCCCATACCAGAGGCAAGTTTGCCCTTGATGGCCGCAGACAGCATGGGCATATCGTGTTCAATTGGCTCGGTTATCTTGCCAATGGACGACATAAGCAGCTCCGGGTCTGTCATCTGCACAACCCGTTTCTTCGCCGTATTGTACTGATCGAGTTTGCTTGCCTTCCTCTTCTCCTTCGCCGTCGACTCCCCGAACTGGTCAGCCAATGGAGCGAGAAACAGCTTCGTTCTGTTTGGCCGAACCGGAATGCTGCCGCCCGGGCCACCTTTGGCCATGCGGTCAATCGTCTTGTCCAGAGAGTCATTTAGGGCCTTTCTGCCTCTCCCTATGGCTTGTTCCATCATGGCCAGTTTGCGGGCTGTGCTGGCTCCGTCTGCCAATCCGCCCATAATCAGGCCAGCCGCCGCCCCAGCGGGGCCCAGCGTTAGGCCGCCAAGCGCCGCACCTCCGAACCGCCGATATAGAGCCGCCGCATATCTTGGGTGAAATCCATTGCCTCCCGCCGCCTCGTTAATGAAGCGGGTTTCTCTCATGTCGGTAACTATCGATTTTACCCTCTCCCTGGTCTTCTTGGCGTTACTTACAGCCCTACTCGCTGAAGTGGCTGCGTCATCCGTGAAGCCGTAAAGATGGCTTGATGATGATGCGAAGTCCTCAGCAGCATTCAAGAAATCATCAAAAACCGCCTCCTTCTCAATCCCCCATGACGCTTCCATGGTGTCATCGCCACGGCCTTCAAGATTCTTGAGGTATTGACCTATCTTCTTTGTGTTCACCAACTCATTTGAAACCGGGTCACGAAAAGCCTTCCTAAATAGGGCCTCGGCCTTGATGAGCCTTGAGAATTTGGGGTTTACCGTCTTCTGAACCTCAGCGGCCTTCCCCCAAAGGCTCTTGTCCTCCAAAAGCTCATGCACTCGTGACCAGGTGTCTCTCAGGCGGCTCTGGGTGTTAAAGTCGAGTTGGCTTCTGGCCTTCTTGCCAAAGGCAAAATGGGCGAGAAACTTCTTATAATCATCAAGCAGAAGGAAGGTATCTTGCCCGGCCTTTATAAACTCCCCAACCATTGCCTCGTGCGTCTGCGGGCGCGGGCCCCCCTTTGGCGCATCCCATTTGCGAAGAATCGACTCCAGGGCAGACATGGCCTTGGTCCTATCTGTTCCGGGCCTCGACAATATATCGTGCAAAGCCTTCGCATGTTCTCCCAGGTTTTTTGATCCACCAATCCACGAGTACCCGCCGAGCTTCTCTGATGCGTCCACCAAGGACCGTAAGTCCTCATATATGTCGGCCACAACATCCCTTGATTTAGCAATGGCCCTGTGGGCCATGTGCGCCTGAGACTCAAGGCCCTCAACGAAATCTTCACCCCGCGCCAATGCTCCCTCGGCGGCCTCGTCTGTGGTCACAAAGAGGTGCTTTCGCATAGCCTCTTGTTTTTTGCTGCCCCGGGAGTTCATGGCCACAGCAGACAAATCATCTAAGGTATCATTTAGCCCCGTAACAATATCATTCTGTGACTGCTTAAACGTGCCTTCCTTTGCAAGCGCATCGGCCCTCCCCTTCTTCGGGTCAGCCCATAATCCAACCTGTTTCTGGATAGTCTTACTCTCGGCCCCCAGAAGGCCACCGGTCAAATCTGCCAGTTTCTTCTGACCAGCAATTGAGAGTTCGCTATTAGTCGCTTTCTCATAAATAGACGCAAACCCATCACTCATCTTGCGTGTGGCCCCGACACCACCCATCAGCGTGGCATGAATCCCCGCATTCGCTAAGCCACCAAAAAGGGCACTATAGCCAATATTCGCCAAGAGCATTTCACTGGACTCATCCGGGTCGCCAAGCACCGACTCAGTTAAGGATGTTCCCGCCCCAAAGGCTGCCCCCTCAATTGCCCCGCCAACCGCCTTTGGCAAAGACGAGCTAACCATCTTTAGGGCTAGGCCCTTGTCAGCCCCTCTTGAAAGCAGGGCGCTTCTAGCCAAGGCTTGCTCAGCACCCTGGCCCCACTTGAATGCCACGGATGAGGGCAAGAAGGCACTAGCCTTTGCTCCGCGAGCAGCCAAACGGGCCCCTGTCGCTGCGCCAGCGCCCCCCCCGGTGGCTATGGTGGGCAAGATGGCACCACCAATCTCTGCCGCAGTGCTTACGCCGCTTAATTCTTCCCGCCATGTGCGCATTCGTTCTTTGCCAAGAATCGCCCGCAAGGGGACGTCAGAAGCGCCAAGAGTGGCACCCCTAGCGCCGCCAGCAAGGGCAGCTCCTAAGTAGTTCTCCCAGCCATCGCCGTATTTATCAACACGCGACCGGCGGTCTAACTCTTTGCCGCTCAAAAACTCCCCACCATGACCAAACGCTTCAAGGACGTTTGCGCCTGGGACTAGATGCCTACTTCCATCAGGAGCGGCAACCCCCACCTTCTCCGTGTCGGGGAACGCATACCGGCGCGACAAGATCTTATCCCGAACATGTTCTTCTGGGATTTCCTCATAAGAGTTCGTGTCAAAGTTATAAAGCCGAGGCATGAATTATTCCTTTATCCGTGTCGCTTCCCCAAAGAAATCGCCGCCCGATTCGCTAACCGACTGCTGAGAGAGAATCGAAACAGCTATCGTTTTTCTCCTGTCTGGGTCTTTCTCTAAGTACAACTGAACCAACTCAGGGCTGGCTTGGTTCATTATGCCCTTCTGCTGTGGGGTCAATGTTTTGTAGAAGCCCGCACCCTTCTTCGCCGCCCAATCAACCAGCCCTATAAGGTCTGCCCTGTTGGTAGATTCCAACTTTTTGGAATTCGGGAAAAACTTGTTTATTCGGTCAAACTCGCCCGGGCTCAAGGCAACCCCGGAGATGGAATGGAGCATTTCCACCAAGGCTTGTTTTGATTCCCGGTTAAAGGTGTCCCCTAACTGCTCCCCAGGCCATATCGCGTGGCCCACTCCAGTCAGCGGGCCCAACGAGAACTTTCCTACATCCTCCCATAAGGACTTCGCTGTAGCTTGAATGGCCCCAAAAGAAGATGCTGCTTTCGCCATTTCTTTGGGGAGTTTACCCGCCCTTGCTGCCCCCTTCGCCGCTGTTCCAAATAAATTGGCACGATGATAGTTCTCTTGAGCCTCTAAGCCGAGGGCCTGAAGCATCCGAGCATTTTCCTGATTGCTCAAACCGAACTGCTTGCTCATCGAGGTAATGCCCGCATTAAAGGACCGATAAGCCGCTGTTCTGGCCATCTCATCAGCCTGACGTTCATCTCCCAGGAGCCGCATCGCCATCCCGTAGACATTTCTCTTTTCGTCCACCAAGCCCTTTAACTGCCGATACTCGGCTTTCTGTGCATCAATGTCCCGGTCAATTGCAGCGTCCACAATTTGCAGCGCAGTATTTGGAAGCTTCCCGCCAGAAAGACCCTGAGCATAGGCCCCCATGGAAACACCAATAACAGCCGCCATCTTAGAGAACGCCGTTGGGAATGCCCTCTGTGGATTAATATCCCAACTCTTTAATCTCTCAGTGGCGGTATTCAGGGCACCTTTGGCCTTATCCATATGCCAACGAGCTTCATCCTCTTGAGACTGCTCATCTACCTCATCAAGATGCGTCCTATAGTTCTCTTCGGCCTTCTTGTATCTTATATCCTGAGCTATCTTCTCGGCCTTGATTTCACCTTTAAGCGTCCCAAGTTGGCCCTTTATACTTGCCATCCCTGGAATCTGAGCGGGCAAAGGGCCCTGCTGAAACGAAACTTGTTCTGGTTCTGGTTTTGTCGGAACCCCCCCTGTGTCAATCTGCTTCCCGCCTGACGGGTCATCAGACATCGGGATGCGCAAGTCAGGAGAGGAGCCCAATGGATTGGTGCCCGCCCTAACCTCTGCCCTTGCCGCATTCAGGTTCTCCATCGTGAAGGGAAGATTTCGGCTCATTAAAAGTTCCTGAGCCCTCTGTCCCTCATCAAACTCTTCCGAGCCTTGCCCTATTCGCCCCCCCAGCGTAAGCACATCTCGTATTCGTCCGGGCATTTGCGGCATTTGCTCCTGCGCGGCAGGGAACCCTTGAGCCCCCCACGATCCGGGGGCATAAGTCGTCTGAGGAGGAGGAGCAACTGCGGGAGTTTGGATGCCCGCTGAAGCCGGGGGTGTTGCGCTACGAATAGTCTGAGTCCCTGTGTCGTAAATATGCTCACCCGTTTCTTTGTCTTTCCCTAGATACTCCATCACTTGCCTCCTGCTGAGAGCATTTTAAGGGCCTCTCCCCAATCCCTCGGTTTTTTCTTTCGCCCCTCATACCACTCGCTTAATTCAGTCATGTCACCGCCAAATTGGCCCATGACCTGCTGCCCCGGCGACACTTGAGCCATCCTTCGCATATAATCCCCCGCATCTGGCTCTTGCGTAAGATAGCCAGTAGAGGGGTCACGTCGCACGGTGCCCCCCGTATTGGCCTTAGCTGCACCCCGGTTCTCCCCGACGCTGCGGCTTATCACCTCCATAAGCTGCGCACTTAGTTCCTTCGGGATTACGATCTCACCGGGGGTCAATTTGGCTGAAACGGTGTCCTCATTCCCCTCGCCTGGGACCACACCGCCATCCTTTGCGCCGCCCATGGTTGATGCAGCAGTACTGACACCGGTTGATATAGTCTGCCCAGCCTGAGCAGCCTCTTGCTGCCGGGCCATTACCGTTCCCCGCTTTATGTCCCCGGCCAATTGATCAAGTCTTTGGGCAAACTCATTATCGTTCATTGCCAACATGCCAGCGGCAGCGGATTCTTGCCTCGTGTACCCCTGCTTTTCGGCCTCTATCGCTAACTCCGTTGCCGCAATGGACTGAACAAAGGACTCGCCAGCCGCCTCGGTTCCTCTTCTCATGGCAGCCCCGCCGCCACCGCCACGAGATAGGGCTATCTGGGCCGCTGCTTGGTCCCTTTGAAGATCTCTGACTCCCTGCGTAGCTGGGCCGCCCTGCTGAGCTAACCGGCCAAGTTCGCCTATGTCTGTTTGAATCTGTTTGCGATATGGATCTTGGGCTTGATACTCTGCCCTGCCACCTATTTTGGGCTCCGAGTCGCCACCTACGAGCCAATCGGAAGCCTTGCCCGCCACATCGGAACCCTTTTCAAACAGATCAACGAAAGGGGATGCTACGTCTTTTGCCATCTCCCAATTACTTTTGCCCATGGTTCAATCCTTAACCTACTGCCCAATTCTGGCCGGACGATGTTGTTGGGAAATCTCCCATACGACTATTCGGGTTATTCCTGTAGGACCCGGAATTATCGGGTTGCTGTCCCTTTTCGTCGAAAAGAGAGGCCCCATAAGCCAATGCCGTACTCCCCGCCATCGTAAGGGCCTGGCTTTGTGAGATGTTTATCCCCTCAGTAACAAGATAGTTCTTTATCCTCTCAGCCAGAGCATGAAGCACCTGCCCCTGAGACAATAACTGACCAGCTTGAGCCACCCTCAAACCTTCGGCGTACTTATCAACCGACTCTTGCGCCATTGGTTGCCCATACTTGCCGACAATCTGAGCCCCAAGGCCAGCCCCTTGCTGCATTACCGCATGGGTCTTCGCCGGGGAGGCTCCACCCATAGCCCGGGCCTGTTGCCTGATTCCCTCATCACTCGCCATGCCCGCATAGCCCTGAGAAATCAGAGGGGCGCGGCGAAGGCTTTGGGCTGATTCGATACTTCGATTTAAGTTGGCCTGAGTTTCCGGGTCAAGCTGCTCCCTGGGGGAAGCCTTGAGGCCGGAAGTATCAACCCCGGTTATTAGGTTTTTTGCACCGCGAACAAATCCCATCATATCCCTCTAAGTAATGTGGTCCGAAGTCGGAAATTTAAAACTCGTGCCGGGCTTTTTAAGACCAGCCAGAAGTGAAACACCCTGAACAGCCATATAAGCGCCAGCACTAGGTGTTGTTTCAGTCAGTCGAAACTTCAACGCCTTAATCTTTTGTTTAGGCAACTTAAAGATAAGCTGAAATTTTGAAGTCCCAGGCACCGCATCCATCTCCACCGTAGTTGCCGATTCATCATAGTCGGTATGGTATAACACCTTGGGCTTGGATGCTGCGTTATAGTCCCCCAGAAACAAGAGCCGATAAACCCGGCTTAGTTGCTGAAGTTGGCCAACGTTAATCCACCCGGTTGTAAATCCAAAGGCATAACTTGCATTCGCGCCGCCGTGTTGGTCGTTATAGTCAGCGCCAGTCTGCTGCTTATAGGTTATCCCATTGGTCCCTAGTCGATAATGAGCGCCCCCGACGACAACAGACCCCGCATTATTCCCCAACGAAGCGTTAAGCGTCCAAAGTGACCACAGGTCAAAGACATAGTTATAAACCAGTATCTTCCCCGAGCCGGAGGCCGTAAACCTAACCTCGTGAGAATCCTCAATAACATGCCCATCAATCAGGAAGTTGGTAACGTCAAACTCCCCCTCAGCATAGGCCCCTTTATAGCTAACCTGCATATTGCGGCCAACAAGCATTAGCCCCTGTCTGGCCTGAAAGAATACACCCGCAGGTGTTTCCACACGGCAACTCCCAGGAACCACACTCTGGCCCGGGGCAAAAACACGCATGGAGGAGAAATCGGGTCCGGCACCCGAATCACTTGGCCCTTCCCCGGAGATGTAATAACCGCTCTTAGAGCCGAAAACTAGAAGATGCTCAAGGTTTGGGCATATGGAATTAATCTTCTCAGACTGATTGTCCACGGAGCGAACAAATAAGTCATTGAATCCGGCTTCGCGATCCTGCTTAAACCTCTTAGAGTGCCAAATGGTGTTATCGGTTGTTGCGAGCCAAAGCCGGTCTTTCCACACAGCAATGTCATACTGGGATGGCGGGCAAATATGCCCTGCATTGCCGCCCGTGGTGTAGAGGGCCGGATTATCAACCAAATCAGCATCAGAAAGATTGTCGGTAATCTCCTGTATGCGATCAAGCCGATTCATTAAAACCTCGGCGCAGCGAAAGAAGATGCTCTGTGATGCCTGGGTCCGATACAGAACAACCTTAACCTCTGAACGGGCCCCCCAGACAACCGAAGCATTCCCGGATGGGTCTAATAGGCCGGTGGCGTCTTTCTTGTAGGTTAGATGGAGGCCATAGATACGAAGGAGAGGGGACTTTGAGGAAAGTGTGCCCGTGGTGAAAGACTGCGATGGATTCGATTGCTGAACCTTCCCGTTATGGTCCACCCACTCGTACACCGCCTTATAGCTAAACGCGCCACTCAGAACACCCGACCCCGTTACATCTGACGAGTGAATCTCAGGATACCAAAAGAAGTTTTCTTCCTTAAAGTAATCACCTGAGTAATCCCACAAGATGCCCCCGGCAACCTTCAGCGCCCCGTTGGCCTGAACACTCGGAAGATAACGGGCAGGGGCAAAATCAATGAAGCCAACAGCCGCATCCATCGCGGTAAGGTCTGTTCCGTCAGACTGCGTGTTAACCCCACTATAGCGAGATGAGCCAAAGCGAAATGCAGTGGCACTTTCCTCAATCACCCGGGGGACGCCATACATGAAGTGCAGCCGATTAGCTGTCGCGTACTGCAAGAAACGAAAGTCGATTTCCTGACACCAGGGCCCCGCACTTGTCGGCCCCTTGGCCATAACCTGCCCCTGATGGTCTATAATCAGCCCAACAGATGTGTTGAACGTTGAGAGAGCCATCATTCCGGCACCGGAAACATGATTAGGGCGGCTGGCGTATCCAACACCTAGATACAAATCGCCGTTATAGTCGAAGCAATCGGATGTAACAGTGCAGCCGTAAAGATTCAGCCCCTTGTCTGCGATGCCGCCGCCACCGGCAAGCGTATAGTCGTAGGAGTTGACCAAGAACTTTGGAGAGCGAGCATTGCAATTACTCGTGTTCTTAATCATGGTGAGAAAGAACCGAACAGCGCCAGACTCATTTTTCCCGGCAGTCCCGTTTATGAGGACATAGCCCGGGGACGTTGTTGAGCCGAACTGAGTATTTGCCGATAAAATTACCGCCTCTTGCTCCGCACCTTGTAGAGCGAGTTCTTTGTCATACACCCGCATTGCAACACCGCCCGGCTCGTCTGCTGAGCCACCAACGGAAGTCTTATCCTCTGAAATAGTGTAGGCAATGGCAATATAGTCCCCCGTAGAAGCGTCGCTAGGCTGCACCACCTTGAGCATTAGGCCAGCAACAAGTTCCATATTCCCCTTTGCACTTGCCCCTGGGTATGTTGCCGGATAGGTCGTAAAAGATGTTGCCGCAACGCCATTATTGGCAGGGGGGAAGTGTGGAGCCGTGTTTATCGACACGGGGGTTTCAGCAGAACTTTCAGCGAGAGTTCCGCTTGTTGTGGAATAGTAAGAGAGGCGAAGATACTGAGAGGACGCCGTAGTCCTCCTAAAGACGCAAAGGCCATTGGTGATGGATGTGTTGCTAACCGATTCAATGCACCAATCGGGGTTAGTCAAATCCACCGAAAACAGAACGTCTGATGTATTGCTCACCAAGACAGAAGGAGTCAGAGCAGAAGTAAGGGCACCACTCCCCCCGCCCGTGTCCACCTTCGTGTACTTAACCCGACCGCTACCGACATGAACAAGGATGAAGACGTATTGCCCGGCAGATGCGACCTGTGCCCGGGGGATGTTATACATCGAGTTCGCAGTGGTGAACGTGTTAATGAGCGTTCTGGCCACAATCTCAGAGCGCGTCACTTTGTCGATTACTTTAGCATAGGTTCGCCAAGTAACCCCGGAGCCCGTATAAGTGGCTGTATCAGTAGTGGGGGAACCTGGAACGGTAGTCGTGTAGTCAATCACGCAATGGTTTTCATCAACAATTTTAGTGACCACATAATCATCATCGGCCCATCCCGCAAAATTAACCGCGAGTTTTGCCCCAACAGATAAATTATGGTCCGTTGTAACCCTGAGTTGAATCAACCCATCGGCCTTAGTATAGCCCCCGGGAATATCGGCCAGGCTAACCGTTCCTGAAAAGCTCACAGCCTCGGTGGGGTCCATTTCAGACCAAACCTGAACCTCAAAGTTATTGGCTTGGCCAATCTGGGCAGATGTTTGAACCAAACTGGTTCCCGCCTCAACAAACTCATTCTCAAGGGTGCAGCCAACAACCCGGCCCTTATTTACCCAATTGTCGCCGGTAGAAGTCTTTGAATAGGCATATCGGCCATCAAACGAAACAATCTCATCCCCATAAGCCGCAATAGCCTTGCCCGTCGCTACGGTCCCGGCTGAACTGCCAGACACAATCGCCGGAACAGTATTGGAGAGGTTATGAAACCCCTTCCTCTTTCGCAGTTCGCCGCCCTCAACCACCTGAGCATTATCAACCTCTGTTAGTTCACCCGGGGGCAAGTTGCGGTCAACAATTTTCCGGTTTAACCCCTTGGAGAGTGGAAGGCCGACAATTTTCTTTTCAAGAGCCATTAAAACACCCAAATATCGGCAGTTGCCGCTTGAGAGAACTGAATCACCAGGGTTTTATCGTCGTGCGCGTTATCTTCCTGATGAACAGATGGAAGATGCAAACCCGCATTACAGCGGGTAATTATCCAGCCACGAATCGGCCTTCCTAGCTTATGTTCAATTGTATTTAGGCCCGTGGCAATGGTGAGCCCTTCAAGCAGGTGGCCATCTAGGAGAGGGCAGGACTCAATAGAGCGAAAGCTGTTCTCAAGGCTGTTCTGAAGGACATTAACGCTCTCGTTGTCCGTGCTGCCCCTGATAAAAGAACTTATGAACGAATCCTGAGCCATTAAAAACCATCACTAATTAAAAAGATTAATCCTCGAATCTCCATGGGTTCCAACATTCACATCAACAATCTTATGGGGGTGTCCGGCATCTTTTTTAGAAGCCGTACCCTCTATTCGGCGCTGAATATCCACCTTCTCAGCCAAGAGCATACGAACATCAGACTCTTCTTTCATCAGGCATTTGATGGCAGCAGCAACCACAAGATACTCCTGGTAGCCAGTGGCCACACTCTTATTCTTGCTGTTAACGGTCGCGCTATCATCACCGCCGCCAGTCGCAAACTGCTGACATTCGGGAATGTAATGAAGCGTCACCGTCCCAGCGGGAGGGTCCGATGGAATAAACTTAATTACGCTGTCTTGGATATGGTATCGAAGAGTAGCAATATTACCGGCAACAATTCCGGCATTGCTGTTATACATGTTCCGCTCTTGAAACGAGTACGGCCTAACCGTGTACGTTATCCCGCCAGACTCAAAATCCACCCCAAGCGACTTATAGAACGTAGCGGGCAGTGTTCCCTGGCCGCCAGCCAAAGGCAGGGTATAGGTCTGGTCAGAGTTAACGTAATGGTCCTCAAAAGCGAGAATCATTATGTCATGCAGCTCAGCAAGGGCGGAATTCAGCCATGTCCTAATTTCTTCGTTGGACACGAAGGTGGAGCCTTCCATGTCGGCCCGCTGCTTAACCTGAGTAATCAACGTCCCAAAAGTCGTCGCGTTAGTCGGCATTCCCCCTCCAAAGAGTGGCAGGGGGAGCAAAAGCCCCCCCCGACCCTATTTCACAGAGCTATTTTTCACGTCAAAGACCATCGTCAAGGTTGCCCCATTTGATGGATCTGCCGCCGAGCCACCGGTCAGTGTCAAAATCTTGACAAGGCCAGATGTCGACACACTGTCAGTGTCGATATTGACACGAACATCTTCGGCTACTGGGTCCAGCAGCTTTCCGTCTGCCCAGAGCAGCTTATTATAATGGTCAGTCAGCGCCGAAGGCGTACCAAGTGTGACCGTATAGTCACCGGTGGTATTCCGAGCGATTGACTTAATGCCAAGGCTATCATCTTCAACAAGCGTGGGTGCCCCCGTTGCTCCGATTGTAGCCTTCATGTAGAGCCGCTTAACTTGACGCTCAGCAGCCTGAAAATTCTTAAAGTCTCTATTAGCCATATCTAGGCTCCTTCCCTAATCTAAGGTTTAAGCCAATTTGATACGGCAGTTCCAACCCGGAGCGACACAGGCCACATTGCCGTAAAAGCCAACGCGCACCTCGTATGCGTCCGAAGTGGCTTCCCGCAACATGCTGTTCCCGTCAAGGTCAAGAATATGAGGGGCTTCGTCCAGGCTGTTCAGGGACCAAGTATCAAGCTGCAATGCCCAGGCAACATTAGGCTGACAGTTAATGTCAGGGATGACATCAACGGTGCCGGAAGGCCCATGCAACTTAATGGTCTGAAAACCAACCGAAGCATCAGCCGCCTCCGCCACGCTATAGATAACCTTTGAACCCAAAGCCTTCTCAAGATTCGCGTAAGACGCAAAATCCATGAACACATGGGTTGGGCCGCCGCCATTCCGAGCCGCAAGACTCAGCCCGTCAACAAGGGCCTCCTCAATTGGCTTGGCGCTTCCATCAGAGCGATTACCACCCAAACGGGAGGGGTCGCTGGTTCTAACGGCACCAAAAATAGTAGAGTTAGTTCCATCCAGAACGGCGGGACACCAAGCCTCAACACCATGAATCTTAGAGTTAAGGTCGCCCTTTTGAACAAGAACATCATTCGCAACAACCGCCGAAGATGTGCCGGTAACGGTCACAGTACCAGCAGAGCGGTCAACAGCGGTTACGGTCAAGTCAGCATTATGCTGAGTCCCAGAATCGGGCTTCAGGTAAGTGGATAAGGTAACAGTTGTCCCCACTGGGGCATAAGCCTCAATGACCATCCCAACCTCAAAGTTGGCGGCCTGTTCCGAAACTTTCCCTGAGCTTGAACCCAAGGTAAGCACCCCTCCTGAATTCCCTTGCACAGTCCCGACTGAACCCGTCTGGTCCCGATACATCGCAACCGCGATGGAACGCTTGAGGCTGTGAATAGCCCCGTCGATTTCCATGGTTGCATACCGAATAAAGGCATCAGCATCACTTAGACTCGCCTTGATTGCCTCATGCTCGATTGAAGCAAAAGAATAATCCTTTGCGCGAGTCAGGAGGAACTGCTTCACGGCAGAAGTAGAAGTGTTCGCCTTCGCGGTCGTGAAATTAACAGACCGGCGCTGTGGCCCTGCGGTGATGATTGGAATCGGCATGTTTTCACCGCCGAATTTCGTATACTTGGGCATCAAGGCGAGAAGTGGCTGTTGCTTATAAACCATCTCCTTGATTCGCTGGGGTTTGTAGTGTCTTTTGAGTCCTTCTGTTACCAAGGTACTAAGTGGAGATGCCATGATTTCCTCGCTATAGGGGCGAGGAAGTTACACCCCGCCATGCGTTCGTATGTAATCAGCAGCCGCCTGTAATGAGTCCTCTCTTGATAAGAGTTCACCACCACGCGACGGAACCTGCGACGTTAGTTCATTAGACAATGTATTCGGCCGTTGTTGAACTACCGCTTGCTGGCTAGGCTCTGCTGCTTGCGCTTTTTCTGACTCAGGTTGCCAGTGTCCCCTATAACGTTCTCTTAGCTTGCTACTCTTAAAATAGCGTTCGGCTTCATCCTCAAAATACTTTTCAACAAGGTCAGCGGCTTGATCAAAGTGCAGGATTTTACCATCCCGCTCAAATTGGTCTTGCATGACCTGATATACTGTATGATGAGCATTATTAGCCTTAATCATTTCGTATTTATCGTTATTTTCCACTAAATCCGTAATCTTGTCAATCATCTCACCATAAATGGCCTTTTTGTCCCGCTCAATTTGGCGATTTTCTCTTTCTTGGACATTATTTGAGTTTATTTGTTTTAATTCTTCAATTTCCCTGGCCTGTTGAGCGAATTTATCCTCAAGAGGCACCTTCCCGTCATTAATAACGCGGCGGGTGAGGCCATCATAGGAAAGACCGAGGGCTTCAAGGGCTTGCATCGGGTCTGTTCGCGCTATTTGCCGCAGGTTTTCAAGGTCAGGGGCCTTTTGCGTTACTTCTTGGGTATTATTTCTTCTTTGATTAAATTCGTCCCGCTCTCCTCGCAATCTTGCCTCTTGTCGGGCGAGATTTGCGAAGTTTCGGGCGAAATCATCTCTTTCGTTATCTGACGCAGCCT
>Ga0209644_1000099_pt1 | contig 34268 bp, 30 predicted proteins | sample ETNvirome_2_1000_FD_184069 | JGI IMG/M metagenome (GOLD analysis project Ga0209644, IMG submission 184069) | Marine viral communities from the Pacific Ocean - ETNP_2_1000 (SPAdes) (version 2) | ecosystem: Environmental > Aquatic > Marine > Oceanic | place: Pacific Ocean | collected 2013-06-22 | reverse complement strand
ACCCGATGAGCGCCAGACTCGAACTTGAGGCGGGCATAGACGCCGTCGCCCTTCACGCGGGAAATGACTTCTTTATAACCGCCCTGCTCGCCGTGGCTAGCGCTAACAATTTCTACGCGCCAGCCGCGCTTTTCCGCATAGCGGGAGTACATGCGGAAGAGATCACCCGCAAAGATGGCCGCTTCATCACCACCCGTGCCCGCGCGCACTTCCAAAAAGACACCGCGACCGTCGTCCGGGTCTTTCGGAATCAGCAGGCGCTTGAGCTCAACGTCGAGCGCTTCCAACTGCTCGCGGCCGTCGAGAATTTCCATCTCCGCCAGCTCGCGCATCTCCGGGTCACTGTCGCGGCTTAGCTGCTCGGCTTCGGCAATGCTGTTTTCCACCTCAAGGTAGCGCTTCCAAGCGGCGACCAGCTCTTCCAGCTCCGAGTACTCGCGAGAGTAGTCGCGGAAGCGCTGCTGGTCGTTGATCACCTCAGGATCTGACAGCAGCATGGCCAGCTCTTCAAACCGGTCGGAGAAGCTGTCTAAACGTTGGCGCAAAGTCTCTTTCATGCGGGCGTATCATCCTTCTGGCGTTTTGCCGGGGGCGCAGGCTGCTCAAAGGCGGGCTTCGGTGGCAGCAACAGGCGCGGTGCGGCGCTAAGCAAATCGTGGTTTTCCTGAGAGGCCGCTTCGCGAATGGTGAGCGTTGGCTGATGCATTAGGCGGCTGGCCAGCTGATGCGCTAGGCGCTCAACCACTTTGGCCGGGTCTTCGCCTTTTGCCAAACGCTCAAGCGCCTGATCCCGCGCCTGATCGCGCAGCGCCTCACCGTGGCGGCGATAGTCGCGAATTACCTCACCGCCATTACGAATACGCCGCTCATGCTGCCAGCTACCCACGCCGTGCTCAATGAGCGACTCGGCCTGGTCGGCTGCCACTTGGCGATGGCGACGATTCTCTTCGATCACCTCTTCCAGGTCATCGACGGTATACAGGAACACATCCGCCAGCTCACCCACTTCTGGCTCGATATCCCGGGGTACGGCGATATCGACCATAAACACGGGACGATGGCGACGCTTCTTCAGCGCCCGTTCGACCATCCCTTTGCCCAATATAGGCAGCGGAGATGCGGTAGAGGAGATAACAATATCGGCATGCTCTAAGGCATCAGGAATCTCCGGCAGCGTAATCGCCGTACCGCCCAGCGACGATGAAACCTGCTCGGCCCGCTCCCGGGTACGATTCGCCACGGTGAGCTGACGGACACCAGCTTCATGAAGATGGCGCGCCACTAGCTCGATGGTCTCACCTGCGCCAATCAGTAACGCGTTGGCGCGGCTGAAATCATCGAAAATGCGGCTGGCCATGCTGACGGCAGCATAGGCAACGGACACCGGATTTTTACCGATGCCGGTTTCGGTGCGTACCTGCTTAGCCACGGCGAAGGTGTGCTGAAAAAGACGCTCCAGCTCGCCACCCAGGCCCTTGGCCTGACGCGCTTGCTGATAAGCATCTTTTAACTGGCCCAGTATTTGCGGCTCACCCAACACCATGGAGTCCAACCCCACGGCCACGCGCATCAAATGACGAGCAGCGTCGTTGTCGTGGTAGTGGTAGGCGCAGCGGGCGAGCTCTTCAACGCGTAAATTATGAAAACGACCCAGCCAGTCCAGCACAGTCTGCTCACCGGCGGCATCCGTCACACAGTAGAGTTCCGTGCGATTACACGTCGAAAGCACCGCCGCTTCGCTAATGTGTGGCAGGCTACGCAGTTCAGCCAACGCGCTTTCCAGCTGCGTCGGCGTAAAGGCCACCTGCTCACGCACAGCCACGGTGGCAGTACGATGATTGATTCCCAGGGCAAGAAGCGTCATGGGTTATGCGTCTTCGCTAGTGGATCGGTCGTCACGTCACTGTCGGTCATGGTTTCTTGGCTTGTTAATACAAGTCTAAGAGAGCAGCTCATCAAGTGAATTGCGCTGACTCGGCTCTTTTTCAAGGTGGGACATTCTATCACAGCCGAGCATCTTCTGGCGCACACCACTTTGCCGCAGGCAACCAAGCCGCTATGCTAAACACTCGGCCACTTGATCGAGATACGCATGCCCCATCGCGCAACACTACTGGGTATTCCCTGTTCGTTTTCGGGTTTTCCACTTTTGCCCTTGGCCGCCACGCTGATACTGAGCGGCTGCCAGCTGTCACCCTCTCTTTTTGACGGTGAAACCAACGCTCATGTTGAAGACCCAATGGTGACGGCACCGCCTATTACCAGCGGGCTGGATGCCGCTGGGTTACGTACCCTGCTAACCGCAGAGCTGGCCGGACAACGCGGCGATTACCGCTATGCGGGCCAGGGATATCTTGAGGCCGCCCAGCGCTACACGTCACCAGGGCTGGCCGAACGGGCCACGTTCGCCGCACGCTTTGGTAATGATGCCGCACTAATGGAAGCCGCCGCGCTGCGCTGGCGTGAATTAGACCCTCGGGCAGAAACACCCAACCGCCTGCTTGCCTCACTATCACTCCAACGGGGCGACTGGCTGGATAGCCTAGAGCAGCGGCTAGCCATTGCTGAATCAGGCGGCAATGGTGAAATTGCCCCCTTCGCTGAAATCGCCGTCGCCGAAGAGGCACCGCTTAACCTGTTAGCACAGCAGCTACGCAGCTATCTTTCACAGCCGGAGGTTTCCCAGCGCGAGTTTCACAGCGATGTGCTGCTGGGTACCGCCCTGATCGAAGCTGCCCTGGGAGAAACGCAAACCGCCCAGCGCTATTTAGATGAAGTAGAACAGCAAGAGCCAGAGTCAGCCGCCCTGTGGCTAGCTAAAGCACGCCTTGCTCTGGAAACTGGCGACCACCGCGGCGCACAGCAGGCAGCCCAGCAAGGCCTTAGCCTAGCGCCTGACGACGTGCGCTTTATCTTAATGCTGGCCCAAGCAGAAATACGCCTCAACAACATTACCGCCGCCGAAGTGCAAACCAATGCTCTATTAGAGAGCCACGGTGGCAACCAGGATTTACGCATTGCCTTGGCGCAGCTCTATTTAGAAGAAGGGCACAGCGAGCCTGCCTACCGGCTGCTGCAGCCGCTCATTAGTCAAGAGAACATACCCAACATTGCCTACTTCTTATTAGGTGCTATTGCCCAATCCCAAGGAGAGGTCGACAACGCCCTCCTCTACTACCGCCAAGTGTATGAAGGTGATGAATTTTTAGCCGCCAGGTCGGCGGCGGCTCGCATGCTCATTGAGGATGATCGTTTACTCGACGCCCGCGCTTTTCTACGCATTGAGCGCATGCGCCACGACGCCTATTTCGGTGACCTAGTAAGGTTAGAAGTGCAACTGCTGGACGAGTTGTCGCTTCAAGAAGATGCCACCGCCCTGCTGGATCGGGAAATTACCCGCACCCCAGATGACACTAGCCTGCTGTACCTTCGCGCCATGCGCGCCTGGGAGATGGGCGACTTAACAGGCATGGAGCGGGACTTACGGCAAATCTTACGCACCGAGCCCAACAATGCTGACGCGCTAAATGCCCTAGGTTACACGCTCGCTGACCTTAACTTACCCGGAAGACTAGAAGAAGCTCGTGAGCTTATTGAGCGTGCCTACGAAGCGGACCCAGATAACCCGGCGGTATTAGACAGCATGGGCTGGGTGTATTTCCGCCTCGGCAAACCCGACGATGCGCTGGCATGGCTAGAAAGCGCCTACGCGCAGATGCCCGACCAAGAAATTGCCGCGCACTTAGCCGAGGTGCTTCATTCACTAGGACGCAGTGACGAAGCGCGCCTGCTGATTGCACGCATTCTGCAACGAACCACTTACCATCCTCACATTGATGATTTACTTGAGCGTTACCCTGAACTTACGCCACCCAGCGCGCCCTAAGGCTTACTTCTTTACCGTTGCTAGTTTTTACCCTTAATAGACAGCACTGACATGGAGCCAGTTATGTTGACTTCTTTTTTGAACAGCGCGCCAGTGAGCACCCCTTCCGCATCACTCTATCGTTCTTCCCGCCTATGGGTGGCCGCCCTGGCGGTGGCTGCCCTTACCGGGTGTGCCAGCCAAGCGCCGACGGATGAAGGCGGCCGCCAAGCCGGCCAGTGGGAGCGCCAACAGGCAGATGTGGAAGCGTTCGAGAGCTGGACCCTGGTCGGCAAAGCGGGCCTACGCACTCCAGAAGAGAACACCAGCGCCAACCTGGACTGGAACCAAACCCCCTACTACTTCCGCATGCTGATTAGCGGCCCCTTTGGCGGTGGTCGCAGCGTACTGGAAGGCCGCGAGGGTCGCTTCTCACTGACCACCAGTGAAGGCCGTTTTGAAGCAGAAACCCCGGAAGCCTTAATGGAAGAGCAGCTTGGCTGGTCGTTGCCAGTGCGCGCCATGCCTGACTGGGTGCGCGGCCTGCCCGGCGACCACGCCAGCTACCAGCTCGAAACTGACGAACTCGGCTTCCCGAGCCACCTTCAACAAGACGGCTGGGAAATTGACTACCGTGACTGGGAGCAGGCTGAAGGTATGTGGCTACCGCGCCGCTTGGTCATGAACTACGGCGATGTACGCATTACCCTGGTAGTTAATCAGTGGCAGGCCTCCGAATAGAGCGCTCGGGCTGGCAAGCGCCGGCCCTCTTTCATACGTTTACATACGTTTAGCCAATAGAGAACCGGCATGCCCGCAACACCCCGCCCACTCACTCTACCCGCCCCAGCCAAGTTAAACCGCATGCTGCATATTGTGGGCCGCCGTCAAGACGGCTACCACGAACTGCAGACGCTGTTTCAGATTATCGACCTCTGCGATTATCTAAGCTTCAACCTGCGCCAAGACGGCGTTATCGAACTGACCACATCGATGGATGGCGTAGCGCACGATGACAACCTTATTGTGCGTGCAGCAAAGCGGTTGCAGCAGGCCAGCGGCACCCACCTTGGTGCTTCTATATCAATTGAGAAGCACCTGCCCATGGGCGGTGGCCTGGGTGGCGGCAGCTCCAACGCGGCAACCGTACTTAAAGGACTCAATCAGCTCTGGCAGCTTGGGCTCAGCGATGCCACCCTAGCAGAGCTGGGCTTAGCGCTAGGTGCCGATGTACCCGTCTTCGTTTTAGGCAAAAGCGCCTGGGCCGAAGGCGTGGGCGAGAAATTAACACCCGCGACCCTCGACACCCCGTGGTTTGTGGTCATCCACCCAGGCATTAGCGTCTCAACCCCCGCAATCTTCCAAGACCCGGAATTGACACGCGACAGCCTCCCCATTACTATGGCGCGCGCACTGCAGGGGGGAGTGGCCGAGTGGCGTAATGACTGCGAAGCTACCGTCAAAAAACGCTACCCGCGTATCGCGGAAGCACTTGACTGGCTCGCGCAGCACGCACCTAGTCGGCTGACGGGCACTGGCGCCTGTTTGTTTGCAGCTTTTGAGTCACAAGAGGCTGCGCAAACGGTGGCTGAACTGGCTAATCAGCGCTGGCAAGCATGGGTCGCGCGCGGACTTAACACCTCTCCCCTACAAGATGCTCTGGGCTGCTGAAAGCGCCCGGTCATCGCATTAGGTTATTGCTGGGGTATCGCCAAGTGGTAAGGCACCGGTTTTTGGTATCGGCATTCCCAGGTTCGAATCCTGGTACCCCAGCCAATTCTAATGTTGATCTGCGTTTTCTCCCCTGATCCCCAACACTGCAAAGGTGGCTGCGCGTGTCAAAATTGATGGTTTTCACCGGGAACGCCAATCCCGAACTCGCTCAAAAGATTGCCGAGAGCTTAGACAGCCGTATGGGTAACGCCACGGTGGGTCAATTTAGCGACGGCGAAATCGCGGTCGAGATCAATGAGAACGTGCGTGGTAAGGATGTCTTCATCCTGCAATCCACCTGTGCCCCGACGAACGACAACCTGATGGAACTGATCCTGATGGTCGACGCTCTGCGTCGCGCCTCGGCTGCCCGTATTACGGCAGTGGTTCCCTACTTTGGTTATGCCCGCCAGGACCGTCGTGTACGCTCCGCCCGCGTTCCCATCTCAGCAAAAGTTGTGGCGGATATGATGGTGAAAGCAGGCGTTGATCGCGTAATGACCATGGACCTGCACGCCGACCAAATTCAAGGTTTCTTCGACGTACCGGTTGATAACGTGTACGGCTCACCGATCCTGCTGGACGACATCGAGCGTCAAAACTACGACGATCTCGTGGTTGTTTCCCCCGATGTTGGCGGCGTTGTGCGTGCCCGTGCCATCGCCAAACAGCTGAATGCTGATTTGGCTATCATTGACAAGCGTCGCCCCCAGGCCAACCAAGCCCAGGTGATGCACATTATCGGTGAAATCGAAGGCCGCACTTGTGTGGTCGTCGATGACATGATTGATACCGCTGGCACACTGTGTAAAGCCGGTGAAGCGCTGAAAGACCACGGCGCTGCGCGCGTCGTCGCGTATGCTACGCATCCGATTTTGTCCGGCCCTGCGGTCGACAACATCACCAACTCTGTACTGGACGAGGTTGTCGTGACCGACACCATTCCGCTCGCCGACCATGCGCGTCGTAGCGGAAAGATTCGCCAGTTGAGCGTTGCTGGCTTGATTGCGGAAGCGATTCGCCGCGTCAGCAACGAAGAATCCGTCAGCGCGATGTTCCACTAACGCCTGACGTTATAAGCCCCCAACTGGGGCCCTGGAAACGTCGTCGTCTGGTCGCGGACGGCGGCATTTCCTTACTTAAACCAAGAGGCAAATTCCATGTCTGATTTTATCCTGCAAGCCAGCGTTCGTAACGACCTGGGGAAAGGTGCGAGCCGCCGCCTGCGTCGTGCGAACCAACAAGTACCGGCCGTTGTATACGGCGGTGAGAAAGGTGCTCAGTCTATCTCTGTAGAAAAAACTGCGTTCTACAAAGCGATTGAAGACGAGGCCTTCTTCTCCTCTGTCATCAAACTGGTGATCGACGGTAAAGAAGAGCAAGTGGTTGTTCGTGACCTGCAGCGTCACCCGTTCAAGCCGCTGCTGACCCACGCTGACTTCCTGCGTGTTGATGCTACTCACGAAATCACCATGAACGTGCCGCTGCACGTGGTGAACGAAGAGAAGTGTGTAGGTATCAAAGACCAAGGCGGCGAACTGCACGTCCTGGCTAACGAAGTCGCCATCAGCTGCTTGCCGAAAGACCTTCCGGACTTCCTGGAAGTGGACATCAGCAACGTTGAGCTGGGTACTACCCTGCACCTGTCTGACCTGACCCTGCCGGCTGGCGTCACTTCTGTTGACCTGTCCCACGGTGAAGAGCACGACAACGCCATTCTGAGCATCACCAAAGTGAAAGTACGTGGCGGTGACGAAGAAGAAGGCGAAGGCGACGCAGAAGCCAGCGCCGAGTAAGCCTTGCTAAAGGTGCTGCCAGCGTATGCTGACCAGTGCCGCCTGGGCCATGCCCGCATGGCCCAAGGATGTTAAAATCAAGCGCTTCGGCGCTTGATTTTTTTTTGCAGCGTGGCGCTACCCTGCTTATCTGCAAAGCAGCTGCCAGTGAGTCAACGATATATCTTCCAGAACCGTTGGAGGTGGGAAAATGAGCCAGGTAACGGCCATTATAGGACTGGGCAACCCAGGCGCAGAATACGACGCCACCCGCCATAATGCGGGCTTTTGGCTAGTGGACGCCATTGCACGCAGCGCCCACACCGAACTGCGTCCTGAGAAAAAGTTTTTAGGGTTATACGCCAAAGCCCGCGTGGGTGACCATGAGCTGCACCTGCTCAACCCCACCACCTTTATGAACCGCAGCGGTGCGGCTGTGGCAGCGCTAACCCAGTTTTTTAAGCTTACCCCAGACAACCTACTGGTCGCTCACGATGAGCTTGACCTCCCCCCTGGGCAGTCACGCTATAAAACCGGCGGCGGGCACGGCGGCCACAACGGGCTGAGGGATATTATCAGCGCCCTTGGCAACCAAAATCAGTTTCATCGGCTGCGGATTGGCATCGGCCATCCCGGCGAGGCGCGCCAAGTAGTGAACTATGTACTAGGCCGCCCTGGCAAAGCCGAACAAGAAGCCATTGAGCGCTCATTGGATGAGTGCCTAGCCACGCTTCCGCTTGCGCTTTCCGGCGACTGGGCTAAAGCCATGAACCGCCTACATAGCGTAAAATAGCAGCACGTTTTCAGCACACATTCTCTACGCGTTACGCACGCGCTTTTTTCACACTTGGCAGGCGCTTTATTGGTAGCGCCGCCCTAGCGGCCAGGAAGTTACTTATGGGCTTTAACTGCGGTATTGTCGGCCTACCCAACGTAGGCAAATCCACGCTGTTCAATGCGTTGACGAAGTCAGGGATTGATGCAGAGAACTTCCCGTTCTGCACCATCGAACCCAACGTTGGCATCGTCCCGATGCCAGACCCACGCCTGGATGCGCTAGCGGCCATCGTAAAGCCTGAGAAAGTGCTGCCCACCACCATGGAGTTTGTGGATATCGCAGGCCTCGTGGCGGGTGCCTCCAAAGGTGAAGGCCTGGGTAATAAGTTCCTGGCCAACATTCGTGAAACCCAAGCCATTGCCCACGTGGTGCGCTGCTTCGATAACGACAACGTGATCCACGTCGCCAACCAAGTAGATCCCCGCGCCGACATCGAGACCATCAATCTTGAGCTCGCCTTGGCCGACCTAGACACCGTCGAGAAAGCCAGCCAGCGCCTACTGCGCTCGGTAAAAGGAGGTGATAAAGACGCCATTGCCACCAAAGCCGTGCTGGACAAAATCCTGCCGCATCTTGCCGAAGGCCAGCCGCTGCGCAGCTTTGGCCTGGATGACGACGAAAAACGTCAGGTAAAAAGCTTTGGCTTTTTGACCCTCAAGCCCACTATGTACATTGCTAACGTCAATGAAGATGGCTTTGAGAACAACCCCTACCTGGATATCGTCAAAGAGATCGCCGCCGAAGAAGGTGCAGTCGTCGTACCGGTGTGCAACCAGTTAGAAGCCGAAATTGCCGAACTCGAAGATGAAGAGCGCAGCATGTTCCTCTCCGAAATGGGCATGGAAGAGCCGGGCTTAGACCGCGTAATTCGCGCGGGCTACGCCCTGCTGGGCCTGCAAACCTACTTCACCGCAGGCGTGAAAGAAGTACGCGCCTGGACAGTAAGACAAGGCGCAAGCGCACCCGAGGCCGCCGGTGTGATTCACACCGATTTCCAAAAAGGCTTTATCCGCGCTGAAGTCATCGCCTATGACGACTACGTCACGCTGGGCGGCGAACAAGGTGCCAAAGATAACGGCAAATGGCGCTTGGAAGGTAAAGACTACATCGTCAAAGATGGTGACGTGATCCACTTCCGCTTCAATGTATAAGCGAGAAAAGAAACAAATGCTTGACGGGCGGCATACCTCTGGGTAATATTCGCCCCCGTTGAACGGCTACGTAGCTCAGCTGGTTAGAGCACATCACTCATAATGATGGGGTCCCCTGTTCAAATCAGGGCGTAGCCACCAACACCGAATACTGCTAGCAATAGCAGAAGCCCGCTGACTCAGTCAGCGGGCTTTTTCGTTTCTAGACTTTTCTTGGTTAGCTCAGGAGAGCGTCGGGCGGTTCAGGAACACCGTCAGCGCCCGCGTCAGGTAATCCACATCTCGCGTACCGGACGTTTCACGAATCGAGTGCATCGCCCACTGGGGCAACCCGACGTCGATGGTCGGCACGCCCACTTCCGTGGCGGTAATCGGCCCTATGGTGCTGCCACAGCCCATATCCGCCCGTGTGACGAACGACTGTACGGGCACATCTGCTTCGCGACACACGTCCCGGAACAGCGCGCCGGTGACGCTATTGGTCGCGTAGCGCTGGCTAGCATTGACCTTGATCACCGGGCCGCCGTTAATGGCCGGGCCATGGCGCTCATCGTGCTTATCACGGAAGTTCGGGTGCAGCGCGTGGGCGTTATCACAGGAGATCATCAGCGACGATTGAATCAGCTGGATCAACGACTCCTCGCTGCCACCGCCCACCTGGGCATTCAAGCGTTTCAGCACGTCGCTCAAGAACGGCCCCTGGGCACCGCACGCGCTGGCACTGCCCACCTCCTCATGGTCATTCGCCACCAGCAGTGCGCCCTGGCTACCATCGCTTTCCAGCAGCGCTTCCAGGCCCACGAAGCACGACAGCAGGTTATCCAGCCGCGCGCTGGCCAGCAGCTCCTTGCGCAGCCCGACCAGTGATGGCGGCTGAACGTCGTAAAAACCCAACTCGAAATCCACCACCTCGACCGCGCGTAGGCCATGCTGCTCTTCCAACCACTGCCCCAGCAGTTCGTGCAGCTTGGCGGTATCGCTCTGCATCAGCACCGGCGCCATCTGTGTTTGCGGATTGATCGAGCGCCCCGCATTTACATCGCGGTCCATATGGATCGCCAAGCTCGGAATCATCGCAATCGGACGCGCCACGTTGAGCAGCACGCTCTCCAAGCGACCATCGGCATGGCGCACGTGAACGCGGCCCGCCAAGCCCAAATCTCGGTCAAACCAGGGGGCCAACAGCACGCCGCCGTAAACCTGCACGCCCAACTGCAGCCAACCTGCTGAATATTGGGTGGCGTTGGGCTTCAAGCGTAGCCCTGGGCTATCGGTATGAGCACCCAGCATGCGCAGGCTGGTTAACTTACCAGCGGGCAGCTGAAAAGCGATCACCGACGAATCGTTACGCGTCACGTAGTAGCGCTTTCCCGGCACCAACTGCCAGTTCGCGGTCTCTTCCAGGCGCGTAAAGCCCGCCTGCTCCAAACGCTCAGCCATGCTCTGGGTGGCATGCCACGGCGTGGGCGACTGCTGCAAAAAATCGCACAGCCGCGTTAAACGTTCCGCGTTGAAAGCCTCGGACATGGAATTCCTCATAACAGTAATGATTGAGTCTCACAGGGGAAATGACCTGCTACAATGCTCCCCTCGGCCTACGCAACTCATAGGCTGACTGCGGGTCTAGGGAAGAATGAGTGTACACAAATCCGGGAGAGCTTGACTGATGAGCTTGTTTGCAACGCTTTCGCGCTCGGTCGCCCTTGCCGTAATGCTGGTGATCACCAGCCCGGCAGCGCTGGCGCAACTTGCGCCGACCGACGAACAACGCCAAGCGGCGGTGGAAATTGCGGAAGCCCTCCGCTATGGCCATTATGCCGATATTGATTTCGACGAACAGTGGTCACAGGAAGCTTTCCAGCGCTATCTGGACATTCTTGATGGTCAGCGCAGCTACTTACTGAACCGTGACATCGAACCCTATCGCCACCTCGAAGACGACATGGCCGACGCGCTGTTCGACGGCGACCTAGACGATGCGTTTGCGCTTTACAACCGTCTCAGCGAGCGGCACACCAACCGCTTGGAATGGCTGCTTGCCGAATTGGACGACGGTTTATCGTTGGAGTTCGATAGCAACGAACGCTTGGAAGTCAACCGCGAAGACGCTCCCTGGGCCAGCCGCGAAAGCGAGCTGGATGAGCTATGGCGCAAACGGCTGAAAAACGACGCCCTGACCCTCGCCCTCACCGACCAAGACGCAGAGCAGATCGAAGACAACCTGCGCCAACGTTATGAAGGCCAACTCTCGCGCTTACGCCAAGCGGAGTCGGAAGATGTCTTCGGTCTGCTGATGGCGGCCGTCTCGGGCACCATCGACCCCCACACCGGCTACCTCTCCCCCCGCCAGGGCGAGTCCTTCGATATCCAGATGAGCCTCTCGCTGGAAGGCATCGGTGCGCTGCTGCAAGCGGATGGTGAGTACGTCAAGGTTTCCAGCTTGGTTCCCGGCGGCCCAGCAGAGCGCGCAGGCGTGCTAGAGCCCGCCGACCGCATTATCGCCGTTGGCCAGGAAGAGGGTGAAATGGTCAACGTGGTGGGCATGCGCCTGGATAACGTCGTCGACCTGATTCGCGGCCCGAAAGGCTCCGTGGTGCGCCTGGACGTGGTGCCGGCCCAGGCGGTGGATATGACCCGCTCGCAAATCGTCGAAATCACCCGCGACACGGTGAGCTTGGAAGATCAGGCAGCTGACAGCGAAGTGATTGAAGTTAAACGCGACGGCGCTCCTCACCGCATTGGCGTGATTAACGTTCCCACGTTCTACGTTGATTTTGATGCGTGGCAGGCCGGTGAAGAGGAGTATCGCAGCACCACCCGCGATGTAGCCCGCGAAATCGAAAAACTGAAAAAAGAGGGCGTTGAAGGTATCGTACTAGATCTGCGTAATAACGGCGGCGGTGCGCTCCAGGAAGCTAACTCGCTGATCGGCCTGTTTATCGACCGTGGCCCCACCGTGCAAGTACGCGACGCCCAGGGCCGCATTCAGCTGTACGGCGACAGCGAAGCAGGCACCGTGTACGACGGCCCGCTGACCGTGCTGGTGAACCGCCTCTCGGCCTCGGCGTCGGAAATCTTCGCCGGTGCCATTCAGGATTATGGTCGTGGCATTGTGGTGGGCGCATCGACCTTCGGCAAAGGCACCGTTCAAACCCTGAACGAGCTTAGCCACGGCCAGATCAAGCTAACCCGCGCCAAGTTCTACCGTATCTCTGGCGACAGCACCCAGAATCGCGGCGTCGAGCCCGACATCACCTTCCCCAGCCTGATTGACCCAGAGCGGATTGGCGAGAGCAGCCTGGACAACGCCCTGGCCTGGGACACCGTACAGAACGCTCAGTACCGCCGCTACGGCGAGCCGGAACGTGTACTGCCGACGCTGATTACTCGCCATGAAGAGCGCGCCAAAGAGAACCCCAACTTCCGCTACCTGGAGCGCCAATCCACGCTGGCTCGCCAGCTGCGTGAACAGCACACCAGCGTCAGCCTGAACCGGGAGCAGCGCCAACGCGAGCTAGAAGCCCAAGAAGCCGAACAGCTCTCGCTGGAAAACCAGCGCCGCCGCGCCCTGGGGCTGCCTGAACTGGAAGAGTGGATGGATGCACGTAGCGACGGCACCACCCCGACAGAAGACCCTGAAGTAGAAAGCGAAGGCGAAACGGAAGGCAACGAAGAAGAAGTGCCGGTCGACCGTGCGCACGTGCTCGAGGCCGCCGAAGTGCTGCTTGACTATGTACACCTGCAAAACCAACAGCGCATGGCCAAGCGTTAAGTAAACGGCTTGAGCTACCCTAAGTACGAAGACGCCAGCCCTCGGGCTGGCGTTTTTGTGTGTGCTGACTAAATCATAACCGCTAGCAGAGCGCGGCACGCCGCGCAGGGCGATCTCCCATACGCGTCAAACGCTGCGTCAGCGCGTTAAGCTGCACCGCACTCCCCTGCGCAGCGGATTCAATAATCGACTGCGCCCAGGCAGGTAGCTGCGGCGCTAAACGGTAATAGACCCACTGCCCTTCCCGCTGATCCATCAGCAGGCCGCACTGGCGCAGCTGCGCCAAATGGCGAGACACCTTGGGCTGAGACTCCTCCAGCGCATAGGTCATCTCACACACGCACAGCGACTGCTCTTTAGCAATCAGCAGCACCAGCATCAGCCGCGTTTCATCACTCAAACACTTAAAGACCTGCAGCGCCTGCAGGCTAGCCGCTTCTCCCACGACACCTTCCCACGCCATGAATTGGAAACATAGTGTACGTCATACGATAGGCAGGCGTTAAGAAGGGACGGACAGCTAACAAATACACACGTAAAAACACCCAAGATGCCAGGTGGCAACGGGCGATAAAATCATTCAGATAGGAAAGGTGATACGCCAATGGCTCCCCGAGCAGGACTCGAACCTGCGACCCAATGATTAACAGTCATTTGCTCTACCAACTGAGCTATCGGGGAACAACAGAAAATCTTTAGCAGAACAGCAGCTTGGCTCCTCGAGCAGGACTCGAACCTGCGACCCAATGATTAACAGTCATTTGCTCTACCAACTGAGCTATCGAGGAACATCATTTGCTGTTGCGTTTGAACCAGAGCCTATCACTTATTAACACTTACTTAAAGCAGTCTAAGCAATTGTGCTAACAAGTGTTTTGGCTCCTCGAGCAGGACTCGAACCTGCGACCCAATGATTAACAGTCATTTGCTCTACCAACTGAGCTATCGAGGAACTGCTCAAACACGGTGCGTAGTATACTGATTGAAACGCTCGGGTCAAGTATCGATTACGGGGGAATGCCTAGCCCCTGGTTTCGTGTATCCGTATAATGCAGGCATTCAACGGCCGCACCAATCGCTGCCCAACCGTTATTTCATTCATCCCTCGTCTCCCCCGACGACCCATAGATGACAGGTACCGATGGCGAAGAAGCTCTTCATCAAAACGCACGGCTGCCAAATGAACGAGTACGACTCCTCGCGTATGGCGGACCTACTCGGCGAATCTCACCAGCTGGAGCTAACCGATAACGAGAAGGAAGCAGATGTGATTCTGCTGAACACCTGCTCGATTCGTGAAAAAGCTCAGGATAAGGTCTACCACCAGTTAGGCCGCTGGAAAAAGCTCAAAGACGCCAATCCGGACCTTGTGATTGGCGTGGGCGGCTGCGTGGCCAGCCAAGAAGGTGAAGCGCTGCGTAAACGCGCTCCTTTCGTAGATATGATTTTTGGCCCGCAAACCCTGCACCGGGTGCCAAAGATGCTCGACGCCCGTGCCAATAATCAAATTGCGGCGGTGGATGTCACCTTCCCCGAAATCGAGAAGTTCGACCACCTGCCGCAACCCAAATCTGATGGTGCCACAGCGTTTGTGTCGATCATGGAAGGCTGCTCTAAGTACTGCACCTTCTGCGTGGTGCCCTACACTCGCGGTGAAGAAGTCTCCCGCCCGTTTGAAGCGGTGATGGATGAAGTCATCCACTTAGCCGACCAGGGCGTGCGTGAAATCAACCTGCTGGGCCAGAACGTGAACGCCTACCGAGGCGACAACGAAGACGGCGACGAGATTGACCTTGCCGAGCTAATCGCCTGCATCGCAGCGGTGGATGGCATCGACCGTATTCGCTTCACCACCTCTCACCCGGTGGAGTTTACGGATAGCTTGGTAGACGCCTATGCGGATATTCCTGAGCTGGTAAGCCACCTGCACCTGCCGGTACAGTCTGGCTCTGACCGTATTCTGAGCGCCATGAAGCGCGGCCACACGGCGGAAGAGTACATCGAGAAGATGGAGCGTATCCGCGCTAACCGCCCGGATATCAGTTTCTCCTCTGACTTTATTGTCGGCTTCCCCGGTGAAACAGAAGAGGATTTCGAAGCCACGATGGACCTGATCCACCGTATCGGTTTCGATCACTCGTTCAGCTTTGTTTACTCGGCGCGCCCCGGCACCCCAGCTTCCGGCTTGCCAGACGACACCCCTGAAAGCGTGAAGAAGCAGCGCTTGGCTATTCTGCAGGAGCGCATCCTTCAGCAGGCCGCTCAGATTAGCCGCCGCATGGTGGGCACTACTCAGCGCATTCTGGTTACCGGGTTTTCTCCGAAAGACCCCGGCCAGCTTTCTGGGCGTACCGAGAACAACCGCGTGGTGAACTTCCGCGCTGCCAATCCTACCGAGTTAATCGGCTACTTTGTCGATGTAGAGATCACCGAAGCGCTGCCCAATTCGCTGCGCGCTGAACTCGCCTCTGCCGAGCGTTATTGATCGCTTGCTTATCGTAGGTAATTGCCCCGGCATCGCCGGGGCAGTAAGCTGAGCCTCACATACATCAACTGACGGGTTTCTTACTCTTGAGCCAGCCATCACCTCAGGCCAATCGCATTATCACCCTAAGCCTTGAACCCAATGACCCGCAGCGTCTCGCTAGCCTCTGCGGCCAACAGGACGAGCATCTAAAGCTGATTGAGAGCCGCCTGGATGTGACGTTACGCAACCGTGGCAACGTATTTCAGCTGGCCGGTGCCGCTAACCGTATTAAAGCGGCGGCTAACGTGCTGGAACACCTTTACCGTGAAACCGCCGCCGACGAGCTATCGGCGGATACCGTGCATCTGTTCCTCCAAGAATCCGGGCTTGAAGCCCTGGAAGAGGAAGACGATGGCGAAGGCGGTAGCGATGAAGTCATCATGCGCACGCCGCGCACTATGATTAAGCCACGCGGGCTGAATCAGCAACGCTACGTGCAGAGCATTCGCGAACACGATATCAACTTCGGCATTGGGCCAGCGGGTACCGGTAAAACCTACCTGGCCGTGGCCGCTGCGGTAGAAGCGCTCAATCAGCAAGAAGTGCGCCGCATTCTGCTGGTGCGCCCAGCGGTAGAAGCCGGTGAGAAACTCGGCTTCTTGCCGGGCGACCTTGCTCAAAAAATCGACCCCTACCTGCGCCCGCTGTACGACGCGCTGTATGAAATGATCGGTTTTGAGCAGGTGGCGAAGCTGATCGAGCGTCAGGTGATCGAGATTGCTCCGCTGGCCTATATGCGTGGCCGTACGCTGAACAACTCCTACATCATTCTGGATGAGAGCCAGAACACCACGCCGGAGCAGATGAAAATGTTCCTGACGCGGATTGGTTTTGGTTCCACCGCCGTGATTACCGGGGATATTACCCAGGTCGACTTACCGCGCGGGCAGCGTTCAGGCCTCTCGCAAGTGCTCGACGTGCTCAAAGATACGCCAGGAATCGGCGTGACCCACTTTGCCGCGAAAGATGTGGTGCGCCACCCGCTGGTTCAGCGCATCATTGAGGCTTACGACGAGTTTGAATCCGAGCAGGAAGTTCAAGAGCGCGCCCGCCGCGAAGCACGCCAGCAAGAGCGTGAAGCGCGTATGCAGGCGTTAGAGCGCAATAGCGAACGTTCGGGAGAAGCCTAACGATGAGCGACATCATAATCGACCGGCAAGCGGCGATTGATGAGCCACTGCTACCCTCGCTTGAACAGCTCACCCATTGGGTGGGCTGTGTCTTTTCTCGCCACCCGGATGATGACCGCCTAGAGCTCACCATTCGTTTTGTGGATGAAGAAGAGAGCCAGGCGCTTAATCGCGACTACCGGGAAAAAGATAAGCCCACCAACGTGCTCTCTTTCCCGTTTGAAAACCCACCCGGCATTACCCTGCCGCTGCTGGGCGACCTGATTATTTGCCATGCCGTAGTCGCCCGTGAAGCCGAAGAGCAGCAGAAGCCGCTGGCCCACCACTATGCCCACATGGTCGTACACGGCACCCTGCACCTGATGGGGTACGACCATATCGAAGAGCAGGAAGCCGAAGAGATGGAGCAGCTAGAACGCGAGCTGCTGGCCACCCTTAATATTCCTGATCCTTATCACGTGTAAGCTGCTACCTTGAGCCAAACGTACGTTTAGGGTGGTGTCTGCTGTCACTCAGTGATAAAACGGTCACTTGAAGCGTGGTCACCCATTCGTGACCGCTTCTCCGTACAATATTTTCCGAACTACCTTTTCCGTAACATTCTGTCCGTAACTGAGAGAGATTTGACGCAATGAGCGAAGACCGATCGAGCAACCCCAATCAAAAATCATGGCTCGAGAAACTCTTTGGCGCCCTTTCCGGAGACAATGACGAACCCAGCTCGCGAGACGAGCTGATGACGTTTTTACGCCACACCGCAGGGAAACTGAAGCTGGATCAAGACGCCATCATGATTATTGAGGGCGCGCTTGAGATCAGCGATCAGCAAGTGCGTGAAATCTTGATCCCACGCTCTCAGGTATCGGCGATTACCCTCGACCAAACGTGGGATGACTACCTACCGTTGATCCAAGAGACTGGCCATTCGCGCTACCCGGTGGTGGGCGAAAACCTGGACGACGTAAAGGGCATCCTGCTGGTCAAAGACCTGCTGCCGCTGCTGTCGCAATCGCAAGAGAGCCGCGATGCGTTCAAGCTGGAAGACGTGCTGCGCCCTGCCATGTTTATTCCTGAGTCAAAGCGTTTGAACACGCTGCTCAAAGAGTTCCGCGAAACCCATAACCATATGGCGATCGTGGTGGATGAGTACGGCGGCACAGCGGGCATCATCACCATTGAAGATATTCTTGAGCAGATTGTCGGGGATATCGAAGATGAGCATGATACCGATGAAGAGGACGATATCCGCACGCTGGAGAACGGCCACTTCGCGATTCGCGCCCTCACCCCGATTGAAGATTTCAACGAGCGCTTTGGCACCGAATTCTCTGATGACGAATTCGATACGGTGGGCGGCCTTGTGATGCAGCAGTTTGGTCATCTGCCAGGCCGAGGCGAGCACACCAGCTTAGGCGGCTGGCGGTTTGTAATTCTGAACGCCGATAACCGCCGGATACGTCTACTTGAGGCCTATCGCGATAGCGAACCTACGGAAGACGAAAGCCAAGACGACTAGCCTGTCGCCCTCACCTTGCCTACCTCACACTGTTGATAGGATATCGTTATGGGGTTCACACCCACGTTGACGTTTCAGCTGCTAGCCGCCTTAGTGGCTGGCGGCTTTACCACGCTTACCGCTTCCCCGTTTGAGCTTTGGTGGCTTGGCCCTGTGGCCATTGGCCTGCTGTATGTCGGGCTGCATACCTTAAGCCCTGGCCAAGCCGCGTTAAAAGGCTGGCTGTATGGCGTGGCGCTGTTTGCTAGCGGCACCTCATGGGTTTACGTATCGATTCACGACTACGGCTACACCGGTGTGCCGCTCGCGGTCTTTTTAACCGCGCTGTTTGTGAGCGTGCTGGCGCTGTTCTTTGCGGGCACGTTCTGGCTCTACCGCCGCTTCATCGGCCCCCGCTGGGCGCTGCTCACCTTTGCTGGTGCGTGGGTGCTGGGCGAGGTGCTGCGCACTTACTTGTTCACCGGCTTTCCCTGGCTGTTGGTGGGGTCCAGCTACGTGGATTCTCCGCTGGCCAGTTGGGCACCCGTTGGAGGTGTGTACTTACTCTCGCTGCTGGTGGTGCTTACCGGCACGTTAGGGGCGGAACTGCTGCGCCGCCAGTGGTGGGCAGCGCTACCGCTGGCCGCTATCTGGCTAGCTCCTGTCGTACTGCCAAGCCAGTGGACAACGCCGGTAAGCGAACCCACTCGCGTCGCGCTGCTGCAGGGCAACCTGCCCCAGCTGTTAAAATGGACGCCTGAAGGCCAGCGCACCGCTGCGAATATTTACAGCGACTTAACCCGCGAAGTGGCGGATGAAGCGGATCTGATCTTATGGCCTGAAACCGCGCTACCCATGATTGATAGCCAAGCACGGCCAGTGCTTGAGCGCGTGCAGGCCAACCTGCCGCCAGAAGCCGCCCTGTTGACCGGCATCGTTCAGCTAGATGAGAATAACCGCTACTTTAACAGCGTGATTGGCGTAGGCGACGTGGAAGGCAGCTACCAGAAAGAGCACCTGGTGCCGTTTGGGGAGTACCTGCCGCTAGAGAGCCTGCTGCGCGGGACCATCGACTTCTTTGACCTGCCGATGTCCAGCTTTAGCAAAGGCGCATCGGAGCAGGTGCCGATGCAAGCAGCAGGAGTGGCGATCGGTAACGCCATTTGCTACGAAATCATCTACCCACAGCTCGTCGCACAGCGGGCCGCCGATAGCGGCGTGATCGTGACGGTTTCCAACGACACTTGGTTTGGTGCCTCCATTGGCCCGCACCAGCACCTGCAAATGGCCCGCCTGCGTGCGCTGGAAAATGGCCGCTACGTAGTTCGCGCTACCAGCAACGGCATCACCGCCATTATTAACCCCCGTGGCGAACTGGTAGACCGCGCCCCACAGTTTGAAACCACCTACCTCACGGGCGAATTCTACGCCATGGAAGGGCTCACCCCGTTTACCCGCATGGGCAGCCTGCCCATTTGGCTACTCGCTGGGCTGTTCCTGCTGCCGGGGTTTGTGCGTCGGCGTTGATGCCAACAGCACCTCGGCCATGAAAAAGCCCCCTGCCACATTCGTGGCAGGGGGCTTCGTTTTAGGCGGCTTCTTAAAAAGCCGTCTGCTAAGCGCCGGATTAAGTGCTGCTGGGGATTTCCCCTAGCACCTCGGGAATCGTCATCCGCACATAGCGGCCCGGCGCGGGTTCGATCACTGTTAGCTCCCCTTCCCCTGGCTGGCGGGCAGGTACCAGTTTCTTCGGGTCTGTATCCACGTAGCCGTTGTCGGTCATCCAGGCTTGCCAATGGGGCCACCAGGAGCCTTCGTTAAACGTAGCGCCTTCCATCCACTCCTCGTGGGTCTCGGGCAGCGTGTCGTTGGTCCAGTAGCCGTACTTGTTTTTATGGGGCGGGTTCACGATACCGGCAATATGCCCAGAGCCGCCCAGCACGAAGGTTACCGGGCCTTTGGGTAGCAGCGCACCGTAGTAGGTACTGTTCCACTTGGCGATATGGTCTTCTTTGGTGGAGACAAAGTAGCTGGGGGTTGAGACTTTGCGCAGGTCGATTTTGACCCCGTCTAGCTCGATACCAGCGGGCTCTACCAAGCGGTTTTCCAGATACATATGGCGCAGGTACCAAGCGTGGGTGCCTGCCGTCAGGTTGGTGCCATCAGTATTCCAGTAGAGCAAATCGAAGGCGGCGGGAGTCTCGCCCTTCAGGTAGTTATTGATATAGAACGACCAGAACAGATCATTTTCCCGCAGCAGGTTGAAGGTGTAGGCCATGGAGCGGCCATCCAGGTAGCCCTTCATCTGCATGGTTTGCTCAATACCCTGCACCACGCGCTCGTTCAGGAACACGCCGATATCGCCCGGGTCGCGGAAGTCCTGCAGCGTGGCCATGTAAGTGACCGACTTCACCTTGCGGCCACGGCGGGTGCTGGTGAGATACGCCACGGTGGAGGCGGTCAGCGTGCCGCCTACGCAGTAGCTCAGCAGGTTGACTGACTTCTCGCCGCAGGCCTGCTCAATCGCTTCCATCGCACTGATGGGGCCCATCTGCATATAGTCGGCCCAGGTAATATCGCGCTGTTCGGGGCCAGGGTTACGCCAGGAGATCAGAAATACCGTGTGGCCTTGATCCACCAACCACTTCACCAGCGAGTTATCTTGCCGCAGGTCCAGAATGTAGTACTTATTGATCCAGGGCGGCACAATCAGCAGCGGTGTTTTAAAGGTGTTTTCGGTGGTTGGCGTGTACTGAATCAGCTGAATCAGTTCGTTTTCATACACCACAGAGCCAGGCGTTACCGCAATGTTCTCGCCCACGCCAAAGGCGCTGCGGTCGGTCATGCGTACGTTGATGCCTTCCGCTGAGTTGGCTAAATCTTCCCGTAGCCGAGTGAGGCCATCGACGAGATTCTGCCCCTTGGTTTCCAGGGTGCGGCGCATCACTTCTGGGTTGGTGGAGACGAAGTTGGTAGGCGACATCGCATTCACCAACTGGCGCGCGTAGAACGTTAAGTTGCGCTTGAGGGTAGGGTCTACATCCAGGTCGTTAATCAGCTCTTCGACCACCTGCGAAAACAGCAAATACTGCTGCATGATCGCCATGTAGTAGGGGTCTGTAGTCCAGACCTCATCTTTAAAACGGCGGTCGTTCTTGGGCGGCGTTACTAGGGGGGCCACCTGCTCACCGGCCATGGTGCGTACACCCTGCTGCCACAGCAACCACTGGTCTTGCATCAAGCGCGACTGGGTTTGCCACAGCAAATTCGGGTTACTCATCAGCGAACGAGCAGCGGCTTCAAAGCTTTCGCGCATGTCGCTATAAACGGAGTCAGCGGCTTCGCTGGGCGCCATACGTGACAGCAGGTCCTCTAGCAGACCTTTGTACTGTTCACTTATGTCGTCAAGCTGTGCCTTCCATGCCTCCATATCTTGCTGGGACAACGGTTGAGACGGCATTTTCCACCCTGACTGCATACGACTTTCCCCCTCACCAACTGAGCAGTGGTTGCCCTGGCAACACGCTTAAGAACGCTGTAAAAGAACGCGGCGCCTCAAAGGCGCCGCGGACACTACTGACGATTAGCTTTTACGAGACGACTGGCTTGAGGCCTTCGCGGGCTGTTCACCCTTGGCTGTAGCGCTCACTTGTTCGCTCATTTTTTGTCCGGCTTCGCTAAACAGCTTTTCCATTTCAGATTTGAACTGCAAGCTCATCTCGCTCATCACCCGTGCGTCTTCCTGCATCTGCTGAGAAAGCTCGTTCATCATTTCCGCTTGCTTGGTACCGAAATCGCGCAGGCTCTCGGCATCATTAATTTCTGTCGCGCTGCGGATGCGCTCGGTGCCCATCTGGCTGTAGCGTTTCATCGCTTCCAGCTGGTACTGGGTCATTTTTTCCATGTTATTGAGCATCAGCGAGTTCATCTTGCGCATCGGCTCAAACATCTGGCGAGTTTGGGCGTTAAAGGCGTCCATCATTTTGTCTTGCATTGTGGTTGCTCCTGTCTCTCATTCCTTGGCATGAGCCTGGAGTGGCTCATCACATCGCAAATTGCTGCACTGCAAAAAGAGTAATGCTTAGCATGCTGCTTTGCAACAAGGAGCTTCCTACGGCCCCTCTGCATACCCTACAGCCGCCTCTGACTCAGCCTCACAGTGCCACGTATTTGATAGCGCCTTTATCGCCTACTCTTTGGCGCGAGAGCGAGAAGAGGCCGTGGCTTTCGCCTTGGTACTTTTCTCGTTTGCCGCTGACGATGGTTCGCTATCTTGGGTGCCGTTACTGGCACCACCCGTATGGGCACTACCGGCCTGACGCAGCATATCCAGCATCATTTGCTGATAGGTGCCAAAGTTAGCAAGCCCCTGTGAAAGCCCCTGCTGCATCATGGGTTGCTGCAGGAAAGGGCGCATTAAGCTCATGGGGTCATAACCTTCTACCCCCGATTCCATCTGCCGCTGAATATTATCCAGCAGGCTCTGCTGAAAGGCCTCCACATCGGGCAACCCCAGCGACTGCCGAAACTCAGCCGGCGTCAGGTCAAACTCAACGTTAATTTTCATAGGCGACTCCTTAACCGTCTTCCTTGAGTGTAGCAGCGAACCACTCAGCACACCTTGGCGTTATCGCTGACCTAATCGCGGTGTATCAACGCTAACATCAGCGTTTTGGCCCCGGTGGCGCAGCCAATGATCCAACAGCGTAATCGCCATCATGGCTTCGGCAATGGGCGTCGCTCGAATGCCCACACAAGGGTCGTGACGCCCTTTGGTAATCACTTCGACTGGTTCACCATGGACATCAATGGAGCGGCCCGGCGTGGTAATGCTGGAGGTAGGTTTCAGTGCCAACCGAGCCACAATGGGCTGCCCGCTGGAAATACCACCCAGCACGCCGCCCGCGTGGTTGGAGAGAAAGCCTTCCGGTGTCATCTCGTCGCGGTGTTCGCTGCCGCGCTGAGCAATACAGCCAAAGCCCGCGCCAATCTCGATCCCTTTTACCGCATTAATGCTCATCAAACCGTGCGCTAGGTCAGCATCCAGACGGTCGAAGACTGGCTCGCCCAGGCCCACGGGTACGCCATCGGCAATTACGGTAATTTCCGCGCCCACGGAGTCTTGGTCCCGTCGCAGTTGATCCATGTAGCTTTCCAGCTCGGCTACTTTATCGGGGTCGGGGCAGAAGAAGGCGTTCTGATCGACAGCCTCCCAGCTTTTAAACTCGATCTTGATCGGGCCAAGCTGGCTCATATAGCCACGGATTTGAATGCCCTGTGCCGCCAGCACCTTTTTGGCAATGGCACCCGCCGCCACGCGCATGGCAGTTTCCCGGGCGCTGGAACGGCCGCCACCCCGGTAGTCCCGGTGGCCATACTTGTGGTGGTAGGTGTAGTCCGCGTGGGCGGGGCGGAACTGGTCTTTGATCTTAGAGTAATCTTTCGAGCGCTGGTCGGTATTCTCAATCAATAAGCCAATCGAGGTGCCGGTGGTTTTGCCTTCAAACACGCCGGAAAGAATGCGCACCTGATCCGGCTCTTTGCGCTGGGTGGTGTGGCGCGAGCTGCCGGGGCGGCGACGGTCTAAATCGCCCTGCAGGTCCTCTTCGCTAATCGCAATGCCAGGAGGGCAACCATCCACAATGGCCCCTAATGCGGGGCCGTGGCTTTCGCCAAAAGTGGTGACGGTAAACAGTTTGCCAAACGTATTGCCAGACATGGGCGTTAATTCCTCACGCAAAAGACGCCGCATGGGCGTCGAGTTCAGCGGCGCTCAGGGCAAACACGCCCTGGCCGCCACGCTCGAATTCAAGCCAGATAAAGGGCACCTCGGGGAAGGCAGCCTCCACATGGCGGTCAGAGTTGCCAACTTCAACAATCAGCCAGCCCTCTGAAGTTAGGTGCTCGCGGGCCTCGCGCAGAATACGCCGCACGATATCAAGACCGTCGCTGCCCGCGCCCAGCGCTAGGGCTGGCTCATGGCGAAATTCGGCGGGCATCGTGGCTAAGTCGCGCTCATCCACATAGGGCGGGTTGGAAACGATCAGGTCAAAGCGCTGCCCTTCCAGGCCGTTGAACACGTCCGATTCCACGGCGCGCACGCGGTCGCCGACATCGTGGCGGGTAATATTCTGCCGTGCCACGGCCAAGGCATCCTGGCTGATATCCGCCAGGGCCACTTCGCAGGTCGGCAGCACCAGCGCCGTGGCGATGCCAATGCAGCCGGAGCCGGTGCATAAATCCAGCACGCGGGCGGGTGGTTCTTCTGGAAACCAGGCCGCAAAGCCATCTTCGATCAGCTCGGCAATCGGCGAGCGGGGAATCAGCACGCGCTCATCCACGTTAAACGGGTAGCCTGCAAAGAAGGCCTCTCCCAGTAGATAAGGCAACGGGCGGCGCGTGGTGACACGCTCCCGGGCTAAGCGAATAATCCGCTCGCGCTCAACTGGCAGCAGCCGCGCATCCAGCACGGCGGGGTCGACGTTCCAAGGCAGGTGCAGCGCGCCTAAGCAGAGCGCGACCGCCTCATCCCAGGGTGACTGCGTGCCGTGCCCATAGTGCAACCCCGCCAGATAGAATTCGCTGGATACCCAGCGCAAATAGTCCCGCAGTGTGTAAAGATCGCTTATCAGCGCCGTATCAGGCAGTGATAGCGTTGAGGGGGAGGACTCATCAGAGAGGTGCGTGGTCACAAGGGCTCCTGGCGTCAAAAGTTCGTTGGGGGATTGTACCTTTGACGCTGCCCGGTTCACAGCAGCGCCAAGCTCGCTATACTGTCTCGCCTTAGCGTTTTTTTATCCACCGCCCCTTTTTTCACCACTACTTAGTTGATTCGAGCCGACCATGACGCGACACCTGCCCAACGATGACGATATCAGTGCCTTTCGCCAAGCGCTGCAGGCGGCAGGCGTACGCCGTATTGCCACCAACCAAGCCGACCCCGGTAAGCCCAAACGCCAGTCAGACGCCAGCGAAGCGCGCCGCCGAGCGGCGGTAGAGAGCAATACACTGCAAACCAGCGGGCGCACGTCTGATGGTCGGGTGGAAGCCGTACGGCCATCAGAGTATTTAGAGTTCAGCGTGCCCGACCTGCCCTGGCGCACGTTTAGCCAGTTGAAGCGCGGCCAAATGGCCTGGCAGGCAGGGCTAGACCTTCACGGCTATACCCTGGAAGAGGCGCGGTTAGAGCTAGAGAGCTTTCTTCGCGATGCCGCAGGCCAAGGGCTGCGCTGTGTGCTGGTGGTGCATGGCAAAGCCTGGGGCACCACCTCTGATTTCCCGGTACTGAAAAGCCACACCAATGCGTGGCTGCGCGAGTGGCCCGGCGTGCTGGCGTTCTGCTCTGCCACGGATATCGATGGCGGCACCGGGGCGGTGTATATTTTGCTGCGCAAACGCGGGCAGTAATTCATGTTGTTTATTTAGTAGCGTCAGAGGCAATGCTAGGCATGCGCCGCTCCAAGGCTTCATCGGCCAAGTGGCGGCCTAAGCGGATGAGCTCCTTCGCCCGGTGAAACTCGTAGGTGCTGCATACCGTTTTAGGAATTTCGATCAGCACGTCCGGTGGGTAGCCGGCTACCTTATATTTCGCCAGCGCTGCCTGGGTAATATCAAACGATTCCAGAATCATATCCAGCTTGCCCCACTCGCGCTTGCCGCGCAGGTCTACTGTTTCATCGTCGTCGCTCTCTTCACTGCTGCCGCCTAGGCCACCCCATAGCCGCCGCGTGGTCGCGCGCACCTCCTCCATCCAGCCGCCAATATTGGCGTCGCGATCCCGCTCCAGGGCGGTGCGGCTGTCGCTACTCTCTTCTTGTGGCAGCAGCTCCTCCAGCGTGACCGGCTGCGGGCTGTGCGCGGTGACGTTCACCGCCACCACGAAATCCGCCTCATGGGCAGCCAACACTGGCATCATTGGCAGCGGGTTGAGTAACCCGCCATCCACCAGTACCTGTTCGCCAATGTGCACGGGGGTAATCACTCCTGGCACCGCAATCGAGGCGCGAATGGCGCGTAGCAGCGGGCCGTTTTGAAACCATACTTCCCGCTGGCGCACGAGGTCGGTGGCCACGGTGGTCACTGGAATGGGCAGGTCTTCAATCAGCCGGTCGCCCACTAGCTCCTCCAGCTTGCTCATCACTTTGTTGGCACGCATCGCCCCCATGGGGCTCCAGGTCACATCGACCAGCTTGAGCACGCCCAAGTAATCAAGGTTACACACCCACTCCCGGTACTCCGGCAGCTTGCCCGAGGCGTAAATGCCGCCGATCAGCGCCCCCATGGAGCATCCGGCAATCGAAATAATCTCGAAACCACGCGCCTCCAGCGCTTCAATCACGCCAATATGCGCATAGCCCCTGGCACCGCCGCTACCGAGCACCAGCGCTACTTTATTGCCACCGCCCGGCGTCCTCCCCGTTAATTGGCTGACCACGTTCTGCCCCTCCTTTGTGGCATGGCGTCTCATACGCACGCGCTTTTCTTTCGATGCGACGTTAACTGGCCGTGCAGCCTTCTAAGCAAATCACCTCGGCCACACGCTCAACGGCCTGTGGTTCCAAATGCAGATGGTGACCACCTGCCAGCACGTGCCGGGTGAGCCGCGGCATCGCCTGCCTTGCCTGGGCTGCCCAGGCGCGCTCGCCCAAAATCCCTTGTTCTCCTTCTATTAATAGCACGGGGGCTTGGATCTCAGCCAAAACGGCCAGCACCTGCTGCGGCGTAAAGCGCACCAGCGAGGGCTTGAGCAGGCGGCTATCGGTACGCATTTGTACTTTGCCATCGGCGGTGGCCTGGGTATTACGCTCCACTAACGGTGTAGCAGTGAGGCTATCCAGCGGCGTGACACCACCTGCGACGCGGGCCGCCACGGCGCTCTCAATATCTAGGTAGCGGGGCGCGCGGGAAGGCGGCCGCCGATGAGCGATTAAGCCTTTGCGCAGTTGGCTGGGCGTCTCTTGTGCCGGTGTATTCAGCGCACCTAACCCGTCAATCAGAATTAACCGGGCGACCTTCTCCGGTAACGCCGCGGCCAGCAGGCAAGAGACCGCCGCCCCCATGGAGTGGGCAAGCAGCGTGGCCTGTTCAAGGCCCAACGCCTCCATGGCATCCAGCACATCATGGGTGTAATCCCATAGCGCGTAGTCGTTGCCAGCAGGGGCATGAGCGGAGTGCCCGTGGCCACGAAAATCAATCGCTACAATCCGAATGCCCAGTGCGCTCACCAAGCGCGGGGCCAAGCGTGTAAAGCTGGCCGCGTTATCCAGCCAGCCATGTAGCGCCAGCCAGGTGGGCGCATCTTGCCGCCCCCAGCTCAGCGCTGCTAGCCGTCCATTGGCCAACGAAAGCGGTTGAGGAGCCGTGCCTACTCGGGAAGCGTCGTTCATAAAAGTGGGTCTCACTGCGAAAATCTGGCGCGTCAGGTGACGCTCGTAAATGTGAACATTACGATGCACATAGTATGGTGCAAACGTTACCATGCTCGACGCAGCGCTTGTGCTGCTTTTACACGGCCATGGGCCACGACGCCGTTAATTTTTGATGGAGATTGCCATGAAACCTCGCCGCGATACCCGTGTTCGCAACCTTGTGTTCTTTATTACCGTCGTGAGCGCCCTAGTCGTGGGGCTATGGTTAACCCGCTGAGGGCAGTGCTTGCAATTTCTCCCCCATGAATAAATACTGTTTAAACACACTGTACATAAACACACCATTTATTCATGAGGATGCCGACGATGCCGTCTCAACCCATCCATTTTGCAACAACCGTGGTTGCGACAGCCTTGCCGTTAACTTCTCAGCCGCTGCCTTTTCCTCTGCTCACAGGCCGTGCAGGCTTTAGCGGCTTTCCCTCTCCTGCCCAAGATTACGAGCAGCGCACTCTCGACCTCAATGCGCGGCTGATCAAGCACCCTACCCAAACGTTTTACCTCACCGCGACAGGGGACAGCATGGAGGGTTGGGGCATCTTTGACGGTGATTTACTGGTCGTCGACCGCAGCGTCACGCCGCGCCTAGGGCATATTTTGGTCGCCATGCTGGATGAAGAAGTGCTGATCAAACGCTATGCGCTGCATCGCGGCACGCCGCACCTCTGCTCGGCCCACCCCCACTATCCGCCGCTGCCCCTGGAAGGTACCGACTGCCAGCTATGGGGTGTGGTGCGCGCGGTGATTCACGAGTATCTGCCGTGATCGGGCTGGTGGATGCCAATAATTTTTATGTCTCCTGTGAGCGGGTGTTCAATCCGGCGTTGGAAGGCAAACCCGTTGGCGTGATGTCGAATAACGACGGCTGCGTGATTGCCCGCTCAGCAGAGATGAAAGCCATGGAGATCGCCATGGGCACGCCCGCATACCAGTTAGAGGGGCTACGCCGCCGCGGGGTAATCCACCTGCTCTCTTCTAACTACGAGCTGTACGGCGATATGTCAGCGAGGCTTGCCCAGCTGCTGCGCGATACGTGCCCCGAAGTGGCCCCCTACTCGATTGATGAGATGTTTATTTATCTGGATGGCCTCAGTGATACCCAGTGCCAAGCGCTGGGCACAGCACTGCGCCGCCGCATTCGTCGCTATTTGGGGCTTCCGGTGTGTATCGGGCTGGCCCCTACGCATACACTGGCGAAGCTCGCCAATCACCTAGCCAAAAAACAGCCTCACTACGCAGGAGTGTGTTTACTCCACGGTGAAAGCGCTACCACCCAGGCAGTGCTGAAACAGCTGCCGGTAAGCGATGTGTGGGGAGTGGGCAGGCGCCTTGCCGAACGACTAGCGGTCAGCGGCATTCGCACCGCCTGGGATTTGCGGGAGCACGACCCCAAACGGCTACGCAAACGCTTCTCGGTGGTTCTAGCCCGCACCGCCTTAGAGCTGCGCGGTACGCCCTGCCTAGAGTTGAATGCCGTTGAGCAACCCCGCCAGCGCATCATGACCTCACGCTCGTTTGGTAAAACCACCGGCGTAAAAGAGGAGCTTCACGCGGCGCTGCGCCGCCACGCCCAGCGCAGTGCCGAAAAATTGCGCCTGCAAGGCAGCCTTGCCCGCGCCGTCCTACTGTTTTTAAACACCAACCGCCACCGCAAGGACCAGCCCCAGCTGTCGCCTAGCACGATGATTCCGCTTGAAGCGCCCACCAACGATACTCGCGCCATTCTGGAAGCCGTTCGCGAAGGGCTCGACCAGATGTATCGCCCTGGCTTTCAGTTTATGAAGGCAGGCGTGATGCTGCTGGACTTGGTGGATGCACAGCAGTATCAGCTCTCTCTGCTACAGCCAACCACCAAGGCGCACCCTCACTTGATGAAGGCGGTAGACGAGATTAATCAGAAGATGGGACAAGGCACGCTGCGCTTTGGGATGACTGACGCCGACGCGCCTTGGCAGCTGCGCTGTGAGCACCGCTCAAGACGCTACACCACCTGTTGGGATGAGTTAATGGAGGCAGGCACTCACCCTGGCGCGATTGCCGCCGCCAGGGTGAAGCGTGAACAGCAGCGCTTAGCGGGCGGAAAGCGCTTGGCGAAGGCGCGGGCTAATGGCTTCACCCACTACGGCAATGAGCACCAGTAGCGCTAACAGCACTGGCCAGTGGGCAGCAAACGAGATCTGATACAAACCTAGGGCATCGACAAAAATCACTAAAATGCCCAGCGGACTCACGTAGCGCACCATGGCCAGCCACAGCGTATAGGGCAGCGGCGCCAGCCCCAGCTCGTCGCGGAAGGTTTCGCTTTTCAGCACAAAACCGGCCAGTAGTACCATGCCCAGGCCACCCAGCGGCATCATCCAACGGGAGGTGAGGTAGTCCAGCCAATCAAAGAAGTTCTTGCCTGCCAGCGTCCAATCAGCGCCCAGGTTGAACGACAGCATCGCCAGCGTGCTGATCAGCCACAGCACAATACCGGTGGCCCACGAGGCGGATTTACGGCTCATGCCTTTGTTATCGCACAACCAAGAGACCGTTGCTTCCACCATGGAAATTGAGGAGGTTAGTGCGGCCATGGAGAGCATTAAGAAGAACAGCGCTCCGAACAGCGTGCCCAACGGCATCGCCTGGAACGCTAACGGCAGGCTCATAAACAGTAGCCCTGGGCCTTCACCAGGGTCCATGCCGTTGGCAAAAATCACTGGAAAAATCGCCAGCCCTGCCATCAGCGCTACCACGGTATCCGCCACAGCCACGCTCAGCGTCGTGCGGCCAATGGAGGCATCTTTAGGCAGATAGCTGCCGTAAGTCAGGATGGCACCCGACGCCAATGAGAGCGTAAAGAAAGCGTGGCCCAAGGCCGCCAACATCCCTTCACTAGAGAGGCTGCCCGCCTTAAAAGAGAACAGGAAATCAACCGCGTCGCCGAAACCGCCGGAAAACATGCCGAATCCAATCAGCAACACCAGCATGAGCACCAGCCCCGGCATCATCCAGCTAACGCTTTTCTCGATGCCTTCCTGAACGCCTTTACCGACAATGATCATGGTCAGCAGCGTGACCAGGGTACTCCAGCTACCCAGCGTGATGGGGTTAGCGTTATTGGCACCAAACACGGCCGCCATCTCGTCCACACTGGTGCCCGCCAAGCCGCCGGTGAGCATTTTCCATAAATAGGAGAAGGACCAGCCGGCCACCACGACGTAAAACGATAGCACCATAAAGCCACACAGCATGGCCATCCAGCCAATCAACGACCACATAGAGGAGCGGCCAGACTCATTCACTACACGGCGAATAGCATCAATGGGGCTACCACGCCCCCGGCGACCAAACGCAATTTCGGTCATCATTACCGGTACGCCCACCGCTAAGATGCACGCTAAATAGACCAGTACGAAGGCACCGCCACCATACTCCCCCGTGATATAGGGAAATTTCCAAATATTGCCTAGCCCCACCGCCGAACCGGTGGCTGCCAACATAAAGCCCCAGCGGCCTAGCCACTGAATGCGAGGTTGCCCAGAAGACGCCATGACCTTCCACCCTGTCAGAAAAAAGCGCCTATCCTAGTGGATTTTGCTGCGAAAGCCCACGTATCACGGCGTGGCATAGCTTGCTTTTGCCTCGGCATCTAGCCGCTGGGCGGTTTGATCCACTCTGCGCAACCACGCCAACAGCAGCGCCCCGGCCCCTACAAAGCCACCAGCCAGCCATAGGCCCACATAATAATGACCAGAGGCTTCCGCGAGCATGCCGGTGAGCGCAGGGGCCACAATCTGCGCTGCGCCGTAGGCCAACGTCATTTGCCCCATCAAGCGAGCGGGGCTGGCGGGGTACAGCCTACCCGCCATGGTCAGCACTAAACTGACGCAGCCCAGGAACGTGCCGCCGTAGAGCACTGCGCTAATCAACACGCCCGGTAACGTTGGGCTGATCGCAGGCAGCACAATGCCTACTACCTGTACCAGCATGGCCACAATCAGCGCGCCTAAGTAACCAATCCGCCGCGCGATTAAATCCCACAGCATCACGGCGGGTGCTGCGGCCAACCCCACCAGCGCAAAGGCCCAGTTTCCAGCTCCAGCCAGCAGCGGTTCGCGCTCCACAATCGCGACTAAAAACGTTGCGCTGATCACATAGCCATAGCCCGCACAAAAGTAGGCGGGCAGCATAAGACGCATAAAGGTGCGGCTAGGCGGCGTTGCAGGTGCTTGATGACTGGCAGCGCTGCCTACCACCGGTTTTACCGGGCGCGGTAACCAGCACCAGGCAGGCACCAGCAGCACCGCCCCCAACGCGCTAAAGCCCCACCACTGCGCTTGCCAGTTCATTGCCAGCGCCAGCATCAGCTCTACCGCTAAGGCCGCTACCACAATGCCAATGCCGACACCTGCAAAGTGGATGCCCAGCTCGCCCCGCTGACGGTGCTGAATCAGCCAGTGCAAAATCAGCCCTGACGCCAACAGCATCGAGCCACTGCTGGAGAGCCCCGCCAAAAAGCGCAGCCCCACCCATACCCAAAAGTGTTCGGTCAGCGCCATACCGGCGGTGGTTAATACGGCCAGCACTAAGCCAATGCGAAACAGCGTGTCTTTGAGATAAATCGTGCGAATAGAGGCCGCCAGCACCGCTCCTAGCATATAGCCTGCGTAGTTCAACGCCGCTAGCCAGCCGCCATCGGCGTCGCTAATCCAGCTCTGCTGCTGCATCACCGGCAGTAGCGGCGTATAGGCAAACCGCGCAATGCCGATACATAAAATTTGGCTAAATACCCCCGCCAACAGCACTTTAAAGCGCTGGGCCTGAACGCTTGCAGTAGGCATGGACACTCCCTCGTCGTCACTATTTTTGTTGTGGTAGTGTGGCTTCAATGGATAGCCAGCTATCTTCCATCATACGCGGAAACCAGCGCCGTACTATCGGCTAAACGTGGCATGTGGAAGCAGCGCATTAGTGCTCGGAATCTGGCAGACTAACTCTCACGTTTCACCACCGTCATAAGCGAGTAAGCACGATGAGCAATACTGCAAAACCCTGGACGCAACCGATGCCCGACGCGCAGTTCAAACTGATGCGCGATATTTTGGCGGCCCCCAGCCCTATTGGCCTGGAAGGCGCGATGACCTACGGCGTGCTGAAGCCCTACTTCGAGAGCTTCGCCCCCAGCGACTGGCATTTGCACCAGTTTAAAGGCAATGCGGGCGTGGTGCTGGATACCCACCCAGGCCGCGATGATATGTTCAAGCTGATGATCATCGGCCATGCGGACAAAATCCGCATGCAGGTTCGCTCGATTGGTGAAGATGGCAAGATTTGGATCAACACCGACTCCTTCCTGCCCGGCGTATTGATCGGCCATGAAGTCACGCTGTTCAGCGAAGACCCGGAAGCCCCCGGCAGCTACCGCAGCATTGAAGGCGGCACGGTGGAAGCGCTGGGTGCTATCCACTTTTCTGACCCCGCCCAGCGCGATGGCAGCAAAGGCATTAAGAAAGAGCAGATCTATCTCGACCTGCAGATTCACGGCGAGAACAAGAAGCAGCAGGTGCTGAACCTGGGCGTGCGTCCGGGTGATTCGATTATCTTCAACCGCCCCATTCGCCCTGGCTTTAGCCCGAACACCTTCTACGGCGCGTATCTGGATAACGGCCTGGGATGCTTTGTGACGGCGGAAGTCGCACGCTTGATCGCCGAAGCGGGCGGTACCGAAAAAGTGCGGGTGATGTTTGCCATTGCCAGCTACGAAGAGATTGGCCGCTTCGGCAGCCGCGTGCTGGCCGGTGAACTCAAGCCCGATGCGCTGATTGGCGTGGATGTAAATCACGACTACGTCGCCGCCCCTGGCATTGGCGACAAGCGCATGCAATCGCTGGAGATGGGCAAAGGCTTTACGCTGTCGGTGGGTTCTATTGCCAGCGAGCAGCTCAACCGCATCATCGCCAGCGCCGCGAAAACGCAGGACATCCCCATGCAGCGAGACATTGTGGGTGTAGATACCGGCACCGACGGCATGGCGGGCGTGCTGGCCTCCATCGACAGCGCGGCCACCTCCATGGGCTTCCCCATCCGCAACATGCACACCATTTCGGAAACCGGCAATACTCAGGACGTGCTGGCCGCTATTCATGCGCTGCACCACACCATTCAAGCGCTGGATGCCATGCCGGATCTCAAACGGGAGTTCTTGGATAACCACCCCCGTTTAGACCAAGCCAGCCCACTTGCCCACCAAGGCAGCGCCAAGCCCGAAAGCGACGAAGAAGCCTCCGCTTAAACAGATCGAGTAGGAGGGGGAGTCGCCTCCCCCGTCCTCTCACACCACCGGGCAAACGGATCCGTACCACGGCGGTTCCTGTCCCCCATTATCGGGCTGAGCTTCGTTCCGCTGAATTCGCTCGCCTGTGTGCTCTGAGCGCTTCGACAGTCTTTGGGCTTCCGGCCCGCCATACAGTTATCGAGAGCCCTCCGGGGAGGCTTCTGCTCGTACACATCAGAAAGCGGTCAACTATCCGCTCGTGACAGGTTCAGCCCTTCAGCTCTTGGTTAAAGAGCCTACTATGGCCTCTGCTGACTC
>Ga0209644_1000096_pt1 | contig 36689 bp, 36 predicted proteins | sample ETNvirome_2_1000_FD_184069 | JGI IMG/M metagenome (GOLD analysis project Ga0209644, IMG submission 184069) | Marine viral communities from the Pacific Ocean - ETNP_2_1000 (SPAdes) (version 2) | ecosystem: Environmental > Aquatic > Marine > Oceanic | place: Pacific Ocean | collected 2013-06-22 | reverse complement strand
GAAGGCGGAAGGGCTGTCCGTCTCTGCCCATGGAGGCTTGCGTAAGTCCGGCACATCGTCGGCAGCTGCCTGAGAAGTGGGAAGCCTCGCCCGTGGCGCGTCAGCGCTTAGGGCGGGGAGCAGTCACGAATTTGAAACACTCTATCTCCCATCGAATATCTCAATTCATCTGTCGAAAATTTATGCCATCTGATTTAGAATATTGGTTATGAAGATTTTGATTTGTTATTTATTTATAACTTTTATTTTAATGGTGGTTTATGAAGCCTAAAGAAAAGATGGATTTGAACAAGCTTTATAAAAAAATAAGGGCTAACGCTGGGAGAGCTGTTTGTGATTATTCTATGATTGAAGATGGTGACAAAGTAATGGCTGCCATAAGTGGTGGCAAAGATTCATTTGTTATGCTTGATACTCTGTTGTATTTGAAGAGAGTAGCACCGATTAATTTTGATGTGGTCGCTGTGAATCTCGACCAAAAACAACCCGGTTTTCCGGAGCATGTTCTTCCTGGCTTCTTCAAAAAGAATAATATTGATTATTATATTATGGATAAGGATACATATTCAATTGTTAAAGAGAAAACTCCTGAAGGGAAAACTACTTGTTCACTTTGTTCGAGACTTAGAAGGGGTTCTCTATATGGGTTTGCTGAGGAGATTGGGGCTACAAAAATAGCTCTTGGCCATCACATGGATGACATTGTAGAAACTCTTTTTTTGAATATGTTTTTTAACGGTAAGTTAAAGGCAATGCCTCCTAAGCTGCTAAGTGATGATCGCAGAAATATTGTAATAAGACCGCTTTCTTATTGTCGTGAGAAAGATATTGCTAAGCTGGCATCAATTGTAGAATTTCCAATTATTCCATGTAATCTTTGTGGTTCTCAGGAGAACTTACAAAGACAGAATATAAAAAACATGTTGGCAGGCTGGGAAAAACAAAAAGCGGGTTGTATTGAAAACATATTTAACGGTATCCAGAATGTAAGTCCAAGCCAACTAGCTGACTTAAATCTTTTCGATTTCCACAATCTCGATATCGACAGGTCTAGTAAAGTCATCTCGAACCATACTGGCAGTGTAGATGTTTCTTCGACCAATTTTATAGAAGCAATCAACCTATGATTTTGTAAAGAATACATTGGTGTATCTGGGCTGTCTTTGGTTATATTTTGATCAACTGCATTTGCTTAAAGCTTTTTTTTACAAAAAATGAATTTTTTGTATGGCTTGTGTTTGTTTTCTTTAGAAGAAAGAAAATTAAGTGACTGTATTGTAATGCTTTACTCACTCACTCTTCCTCTTTTAAAAAATTTGGCATATAAGGCACCTTAAAAGCCATGCCACCGAAGCTGCTCTCGGATGATGGTAAAAACATCGTGATTCGCCCGCTGGCCTACTGCAAAGAGGCGGATATTGCGGAGTTTTCGAGGCTGATGGAGTTTCCGATCATTCCCTGCAACCTGTGCGGCTCTCAGCCCAATATGCAGCGCCAGGTTGTCAAAGAGATGCTGGCGGAGTGGGATAAAAAACACCCCGGCCGGTTGGAAAGTATGTTCAAAGCGGTGACCAACGTTGCCCCTTCGCAGCTTGCCGACCGTGAGCTGTTTGATTTTGCCGGTCTGGAAGCGAAGCAGGCCGCATTGATGGAAGGGCGCATTCAGGCGTTTAACGTGAGTTAACCGCCTGGGCTTCCTCTTCCGCCAGGGTGATGAGGCGCTGCATATCCAAAATATTGACCTCGCGCCCGGAGACGGCCACCACGTTTTGCTGCTGAAAGCGGCTAAGAATACGGCTAACCGTCTCCACCGCGAGGCCTAGATAGTTGCCCATATCTGCCCGTGACATGGAAAGCCGGAAGCTATAGGGGGAGTAGCCCCGGCGCCGAAAACGGTCAGAAAGTGTAATCAAAAAGCTGGCCAGCCGCTGATCGGCAGTTTTGCGTGACAGTAAACGCATCATCCGCCGGTCGTCTCGTAGTTCCTTGCTCATGCTGCGGTAAAGCTGGCCGCGCAGTTCGGGCAGCTCCTCGGAGAGCGAGTCCAAACGGTCAAACGGAATTTCGCATACCGTGGTGGTTTCCAGGGCAATCACGGTGCCGGGGTAGTGCTCTTCGTCAATCCCATCCAGACCCACCAGCTCGCTGGGTAGAAAGAAATTGGTGAGCTGGTCGTTACCATTCCCTTCGCTAGTCACCTGCTTCAAGCTGCCAGAGCGCACCGCGTAAACACTGGTGAAAGGATCTCCTTGATGAAACAGCGGCTCGCCTTTTTTCAACGGCGAGCGGCGGCGGATAATCGCATCGAACTGGCTCATATCCTCAAGCTCTAGGGCAAGCGGTAGGCACAGCGAGCTTAGGCTACAGGTTTGGCAGCGCGCCTCTTGCAGCAGTGAACGTCGTTGGCTGGCAGGGTATGACATGTGGTGCTCCCTTTTTATTAGCCATCATAGGCGCAGGGGGTAGGTGTCTCAAGACGCTTATAAAATCTTCGAGTAGCGTTGGTTGCCCTGGTGTTGCAGGTGATTATCGAAGGCCATGGCTAAGTGCCGAATCAACAGCCGCCCGGTGGGCGTAGCTTGTAAATAGAGGCCTTGGCGCACTAACAAGCCATCCTGCTCGGCGGTTTTCAACCGTTCAAGAGCGGTTGAAAAGTAGTCAGTGGCATTTATCTGCCAACGCTTGCCTATTGCTTCAAGGTCAATGGCCATATCGCACATTAAGCGCTCAATCACCTCTCTGCGCATTAGGTCATCCTTATTTAAGAGTAACCCTTTTACAGTCGCTAGCCTACCTTCATCTAAGGCAGCTTCATAGTGGGACAGCTGAGTGGGGTTTTGTGCGTAAACGTCGTCTACCCGAGAAATAGCCGACACCCCCAAACCAATCAAGTCGCACTGGGAATGGCTTGAGTAGCCCTGGAAGTTGCGCTGCAGCGTACCGTAGCGCTGTGCCTGAGCCAAGCTGTCCTCTGGGCGAGCAAAGTGATCCATACCAATATGTACATAACCCGCTTGGGTCAGCATCTCAATAGTGGTACGCAAAATAGCCAGTTTTTCATCCGCGCTGGGCAGGTCGGCTTCATTAATACGTCGTTGGGGCGCAAAGCGGGTTGGCATATGGGCATAGTTAAAGACCGACAGCCGTGCCGGGCCCAGTTCAATCACTTGGCTTAGGGTATCAGCGAAGCTTTGCTCGGTTTGAAAGGGCAGGCCATAAATTAAATCGAGGTTGAGCGAGCGAAAACCAAGCCGGTGCGCCTCATCCATCAAGGTTTCAGTGAGCACCCGTGGCTGCACGCGATTAATCGCTGCCTGCACCTGTGGGTTGAGATCCTGAACGCCCAGGCTTAAGCGATTAAAGCCCAGCGACTGCAGGTGGCGCAGGGTAAAGACATCCGCTTCGCGTGGGTCAATTTCAATAGCGTAGTCGCGGTCCGGTGCGCTCGATAAGCCAAACCGTGCATCCAGGCGGTCTATTAAATCGCTCATCTGCGCCAGGGTTAAGAACGTCGGCGTGCCGCCGCCCCAGTGCAGCTGCTGCACTGGCCGCTTTGTATCAAGGTGCCGGGAGGTCAGCACCATTTCTCGATCCAGCCGAGACAAGTAGGGCTCGGCGAGGGCTGTATTTTTCGTGGCGATTTTATTGCACGCGCAGTAAAAACAGATTTTGCGACAAAAGGGCACATGAACATAAAGTGAGAGCGGCTTTTGGCTGGCATTGCTGCGTTCAAGCGCCTGGGTCATATCGTCAGCGGTGAACTGGTCGTGAAACGAGAGTGCTGTAGGGTATGAGGTGTAGCGAGGGCCGCTGGTGTCGTAGCGGCGTATCAGGGCGTCATCCCAGGCGGTGGCCTCAATCGCTGCAGAAATAGGGTGAGCGAGAGCAGCAGTGGCATGAACGGGCATAAGGAGCGCTCCTAAGTAGCAGGGCAAAGCAAGAACCGATCAACATAAGCGACGAGCTTCGCAGCTCGAACGCGTGTTGGAATGCTACGTCAGCGTAGAAGGGAAAGCGTTGAGCTATATCAAGCGATAGGATGTTTGTATTGAGTATTGTCTAGAGGAGTTTGATGGGTAAGCTCTTTAAGCTCTTAATGCCCGGCATGGGGCATCAGCGCCCAAAGCTGCCACAGGGCAAAACCGATAATCGTCAGCGCGGCAAGGCTACGGGTCGCCGGGTGACGAATTAACTGGCTGAGCTGGCGGGCGGCCAGACCCGTGGCTAACAGGGCAGGCAGCGTTCCCAGGCCGAAGGCCCCCATCAATAGCGCCCCTTGTAGCGGGTCGGCAATGGCCAAGCTCCAGGCGAGCATCGAGTACACCAGCCCACAAGGCAGCCAGCCCCACAGGGCACCTAGCGCAAAAGCTTGCGGCAGGTGAACCACGGGCATCAAGCGCCGCCCAACAGGTTCAATGGCGCGCCATAGTCGACGCCCCACGGCCTCGACTTTTAACAACCCTTTCCACCAGTTGGCGATGTATAGCGCCATCAAGATTAGCATCACCGCCGCGACGACCTGCAGCGCGATACGCGCCTGAGGTGACAGCGATACCAAGGTGCCGAGCGCGGCCACCAAGGCCCCTGCCGTCATATAGCTCAGGATACGGCCCGTGTTATAGCTGAGCAGCAATCCCCCCATGCGAGCTGGGTGGCGCATGCTGGGCGGCACGGCAAAGGTGAGCGCACTCATGATGCCGCCGCACATGCCAATGCAGTGAGCACCCCCCATCAGGCCAAACACAAACGCCGCCATCAACGGCGGCAGGTCAAGTCCGGTCGGGTTCACGGCGGTGGCTCACGGTCATGGGGTGGCTTGGTACCTTTTTTGCGCTCGGCGCGCTGTTCGGGGGTGAGATCGTTCTCATCGTCGTCGAACAGAATGCGATGGGCAGGGCCTTCTAAGTCGTCGAACTGGTCATTCTTCACGGCCCAGAAGAACGCCCACACTGCCAGCCCCAACAGAATCAGCGACAGCGGAATCAGTAGATAGAGAATGGTCATACGGTCACCGGTGTGGCTGGGGCTATCTGAGGAGCGGGTGAGGTACGCCAGCGCGTGAGGCGCAGCGCATTACCTACCACGAAGAGAGAGCTTAGCGACATACCGATCGCCGCCAACCAAGGCGGTACCAGCCCCATCGCGGCCAGGGGAAGCGCAGAGAAGTTATAGCAAACCGACCAAATCATATTTTGGCGCATGATGCGCCGAGTGGCGCTGGCAATCTCGATGGCCTCGACAATACGTATTAAGCGTGGGCTGAGCAAGACCGCATCGGCCCGAGTGCGTGCCAAGTCGGTGGCGCCATTCATGGCAATGGCCACATCGGCACCGGCGAGCACGGGTACATCGTTAATGCCGTCGCCAATCATGACCACACGTTCGCCCTGCGCCTGCAGATCACACAGCCGCTCCAGCTTGCCCTCTGGTGATTTGCCCGCGTGCCAGGTGGTGATGTTGAGCTGCTCGGCTAAGCTCTCTACGGCTTCCTGCGTATCGCCTGACAGTAACTCAACGTTAAGTCCTCTGGCCTGCAGGGCGGCTACGGTTTGCGCAGCATCTTCACGGATACCGTCGTGGAGCTTAAACCAGGCCCGCGGGGCGCTATTTTCACTCAGCAGCAGCCACTGCCCGGCGCTGGGCGGCGTGAGTGGCTCGGTCGTTGCAAAATCGGGCTTGCCCAAGCGCCACGTTGTGCCGTTAAGCACGCCTTCTAGCCCGCTGCCGGTGACGCTTTTCACCTGACGCGCCTGCAGTGTGGCATCGCGGAACGGGCGAAACGCGCGGGCAATGGGATGCTCGGAGTGGGCTTCCAGTGCGGCGGCAATGGCCCGTAGCTGTTCGCTACTTTGCTCGTTTAACGGGCAGGTTTGGGTGAGCTGCATCTCGCCACGGGTGAGCGTGCCGGTTTTGTCAAAAATCACCCGCGTGGCGTTAGAAAGTGATTCGATGGCATCGGCGCGGGTGATCAGCACGCCACGCTGGCGCAGTTGCCCATGCCCTGCCGTGAGAGCCGTTGGGGTGGCGAGTGCCAGCGCACAGGGGCAGGTCACCACTAGAACGGAGAGCAGCACCCAAAGCATGCGGGAAGGGTCGATAAACCACCACGCCACGGTCACGCAAGCAGTGACCACCAGCAGGCGCAGTACGAACAGGTGCGCCATGCGCGCCGCCATTTGCGCCAAACGTGGGCGGCTGGCAAAGGCGCGGTCGGTTAAATCCACAATGCCCGCCACGCGTGCATGGTTGCCTGCATGAGTAACCCGCACCGTGAGCGGGTTTTCCATGTTTTGGCTGCCACCTACCACCTGTTCGCCCACTCGGCGGGTGACGGGCAGGTACTCGCCGGTCAGCATCGACTCGTCCAGGCTAGACTCGCCATCTTCGATAATACCGTCGGCGGGGACGCCATGGCCGGGCTTGATAAGTACGCGGTCGCCTGGGGCAAGCTCGCTAGCGGGCAAAATGCGTTCGCTGCCGTCAGCTTCCAGCCGTGTAGCAGACACCGGTAGCACGCCACTAAGCGCATTGCCGCTATGGCCGCTGCGCCGCCTAGCGCGTCCTTCCACGTAGCGGCCAAACAGTAGGAAGAAGGTGAACATGGCGACGGAGTCAAAATAGACCTCTCCCACGTTAAACAGCACCGCGTAGCTACTGGCGAGATAAGCCCCACCAATCGCCAGTGAGACGGGAACATCCATGCCTAGCACGCCCGTTTTTAGGTCGCGCAGGGCGTTACGGAAGAATGGCTGCGCTGAAAAGAACACCACCGGCGTTGCCAGAGCGAACGAGAGCCAGTGAAACAGCGCAAAGAAGTCTTCACTGAGTTCCCCAGGTCCCGACACATAAATGGGGATGGAGAACATCATCACCTGCATCATCCCGACCGCCGCCACTATTAAGCGGCGCACATTCATGCGCTCTTCATGCTGCAGCCGCGTCTGGGCTTGGTCGGGTTCATAGGGCTGAGCATCGTAACCAATCGCGGCAAGTTCAGCGAATAGCTGCGATAGCTTTACTACGTTTGGGTCCCAGGATACCCGCAGGCGGTGATGGGTCAGATTCACCGCGCTGGAGACAACGCCTTCAAGCGCGTTCAATCGGTGCTCGATAAGCCAGGCGCAGGCGGCACAGGTAATCCCTTCTACGGCAAGCGTTGCCCTAACGTGGCCCTCATCGCCATCCGGATGAACAAACTGCGACTGTAGGCCAGGGTCGTCAAATACCGACCAAGTATCCGCTTTTGCAGCTTGACGCTCATCGGGGCGCTCAGGCAGTTCGGTACGGTAGCGGTAGTAGCTCTCTAAGCCGCCGTCGACAATGGCATGGGCCACGGCTTCGCAGCCGGGGCAGCATAAAGAGTGGGACGTGTCATCAATGACGATACGCCACGGTGCCCCGTCGGGCACCGGGCTTCCGCAGTGGTAGCAGCTTAGCGCTTTAGTGCTCATTCGCTCTCTGACCGCCCTCCGGGCAGAAGGGCAACGCTCGTTTCATTGGGGAAGCGGGCTTCGCCGATCAGGCGCCACTCGGCGTCATCGCCTTGCACGGGCTGAATCTGTAGGTACCAGCGGTAGCGCAAATTATCCGGCCCCTGAGTGATATAGCGGCCTTCGCGCACGTGTTCTAGTACGAAGGATTGATCACGGTCATCTTCGGTGGGGAAGATGAGGTCCAAATAGAGTTTATCCGGACGAGCATCGCCAGCAAGGTCGATCACAATATCGCTAGTCAGTGGGTCGATGCGCAGGTCGGCGCTCAAATTGAGTTCGCGCGCGCGCTCCTGCTTCGCCAGCACCATGTTAATAGCTTTACCGTGCTCGTAGTAATCCTCCTGGACCACCATGCCGTCGTAGCTCTTGATCGACATGATGGCGAAGCCAGTACTAAATAGGATGGACGAAAACAGCAGCCCTAGTAAAAACCACGGCCAAAACTGTTTGTACCAGGGCGGAATCGAGGTGTCTGACATGACGCATTTATCTCCTAATGTCGCTCAAGAACCGCGTTTCGCGGGTCTGGCGAATTTGCTCATCTTGCTGCGCCTGCAGCGTAAACGTAATCGCGTGGCTGGGCTCGCTTAACGACGCTGGGTCGGCCAGTACGGTAATCACCTGAGTGCGTGATTCACCCGCAGGTACACGCAGCGAGGTGTTATCCAACTGCAAATTAGGTAAGCCTGCCGCGCTAATATCATAGGTGTGATCTTGGGAGTCCAGGTTGCGCACAGTCAGGCTGTAGACGTTGCTGATCTGCCCGTCACGGGTCATTTGGTAGAGCTGAGTACGCTCGCGCTCAGCGTCAAAGCTCATCGGGGTACGGTCATTAACTGCCCAGGCAAAAGTCGCCATCATCACCACCAAAGCAACGAAATAGCCAATCAAGCGCGGGCGAAGAATATGACTTTTCTTGCCTTCCAGCGCGTTTTCAGTGGTGTAGCGAATAAGTCCTCTGGGGTAGCCCATTTTATCCATCACGCTGTCGCAGGCATCGATGCAAGCGGCGCATGTGATGCACTCGTATTGCAGGCCGTCGCGTATATCAATGCCGGTGGGGCAGACCTGCACACAGAGTTCGCAGTCGATACAGTCACCCAGGCCCGCTTCTCGAACCTCGGCATGGCTGAGCGATTTCTTGCGGTGGCCGCGGGGTTCGCCGCGGGAGTCGTCGTAAGAGACGATCAGCGTATCGCGATCAAACATGACCGACTGGAAGCGGGCGTAGGGGCACATATAAATACATACCTGCTCACGCAGCCAGCCTGCGTTGAGGTAGGTAAAAACTAAAAAGAAACCTACCCAAAAATAGGACCAGCCATGGGCTTCTAGCGTGGGAAGCTCCTGGACCAGGTCACGAATCGGCGTAAAGTAGCCGACGAACGTCACGCCGGTGGCCAGGGCAATCAGCAGCCAAGCAGCGTGTTTTGCCCCCTTGCGCCAGGCTTTGTTGGCAGTCATCGGCTGATTATCCAGCTTTATGCGCTGATTGCGCGAGCCTTCGATGCGGTGCTCAAGCCAAATGAATAAAAATGTCCAAACGCTCTGCGGGCAGGTGTAGCCACACCAGACACGCCCCGCAAACACGGTGATGAAAAACAGCCCAAAGGCGCAAATGATCAGCAGCCACGAGAGAAGGATGAACTCCTGCGGGTAGAACGTGGCCGAAAAAATGTGGAATTCACGGCCCGGTAGATCAAACCACACGGCAGGGCGGTCGCCCCAGTTCAGCCAGGGGAGCAAAAAGAAGCCCATCATTAGCGCCCAGTTCGCGCTGCGTCGTACCTTTTGAAACAGCCCTTTGATCTCCCGCACGTAGATATGCCGCCGCTTGGCGTACATCTCTTGCGTGGTGGTGTCTCCCGGCGTGTGGTGCCCAACGGTTGGCGGCGTAATATCGTGGCTAGGTATTTTTTCCATGGCGGTGATCGCAGCTCAATAGGCAGGAGTGGACGATAGCCTGGCTCACGCAACCTTCATTGGTGAAGGAGATCGCGTCGCTGTATGTCGAATCGCTATACACACATTGCTAAACAATAGTGTAACGGATAGCCGGGTGGCTGAGCGGATGCTGGATGTAGAAAGGGTGCGGTATGTAACCGCACCCCTTCGTACACGCTGGCGTTAAACGCCTATCAACGGGGTTAGTCGTTGAAACGTAGGCTGTACACGTAAGCGGCCACGAGGTGAACACGCTCTTCACCAATGTAGGCTGCCTGGGCAGGCATGTGGCCATTACGACCGTTACGCAGCGTTTGGCGAATGGAGTCGTCAACGCCCTGGCCGGGTGCTAGGTAGAGCCACACGTCGTCGGTCAGGTTAGGCGCACCAAGTGCGATATTGCCTGTTCCGCTGGGGGTGTGACACGCCGCACACGCTGCCAGGAAGGTGCTTTCACCGCTGGCGGCACGCTCTGCATCATGCTCTTCACCGGAGAGCGACAGTACGTACTGAGTCAGGTTTTCGATATTGTTCTCACCGAGCTGCTGCCAGGACGGCATCAGACCGTTACGGCCATTGTTCAGCGTGGTCAGAATGTTTTCCGGTTCACCGCCGTAGAGCCAGTCGTCGTCGGTCAGGTTGGGGAAGCCGTAGCCGCCCTGGGCATTCGAGCCATGACATACGGCGCAGTTGTTCAAGAAGATACGCTCTGCCACCTGCATGGCTTCGGCATCCTGCGCGAGGTCTGGAATCGGCACTTCCTGGTACTGGGCAAAGATCGGCGTGAAGCGGTCTTCCGCGTCGGCCACTTCCTCTTCCCACTGGCTCTCCTGGGACCAGCCCAGTATGCCTGCGTAGTTGCCCAGGCCTGGGTAGAGCACCAGATAGCCAAGGGCAAATACGACGGTCAGGATAAAGAGCTTAAACCACCACTGCGGAAGCGGGTTGTCATACTCTTCAATGCCGTCAGCCGCGTGGCCAGTGGTTTCGATATTGCCATCAGCATCTGGGGTTTTGTCGGTCCGGCGGTTGGCTAACAAAATCCAAACGCTCAGAGCGATCGTGCCCAGCGTGACGACAATAATCCAGGCGCTCCAGAAGCTGGATAGGGAGTCACCCCATAAATTATTCATCTATTCTTATCTCCCCTGTCGTGGCGGGAATCCGCTTCGTGTTCTGTCGAAGCATGCTTGTCACGGGTCGGCTTCTCATCATCGTCGGCAAAGGGCAAGTTAGCCGCTTCGTCGAAGTCTGGCTTGCGACGCTTGGAGTAGGCCCAGAAAAAGATACCGATAAAAGCGACGATCAAAATCAGCGTGATAAGGCCGCGGAAAGTTCCCGTATCCATAACTTAACGAGTGCCCTCGAGCACGGTTCCTAGCTGTTGTAGATAGGCCACCAGCGCAGTGATTTCCTGCTGGCCGCGTACTTCGGCGGTGGCGTTGGCGATATCTTCATCGGTGTAGGGAACGCCCAGCTGACGCAGCACACGCATCTTGCGCGGTGTCGCTTCGCCATCCAGGGTGCGCTCGAACAGCCAGGGGTAAGCCGGCATGATGGACTCGGGCACGACATCGCGCGGGTTGTACATGTGGGCACGGTGCCAATCATCACTGTAACGACCACCAACACGCGCCAAGTCAGGCCCGGTACGCTTGGAGCCCCACAAGAAGTTGTACTCATACACCTGCTCGCCCGCTACGTTGTAGTGGCCGTAGCGCTCGGTTTCTGCGCGGAAGGGGCGCACCATCTGGGAGTGGCAGCCTACACAGCCTTCACGACGGTAAATATCACGCCCTTCAAGCTCCAGGGCGGTTAAGGGGCGTAGCCCCTCAACTGGCTCGGTAGTCTGCTTTTGAAAGAACAGCGGTACCACTTCGGCCAAGCCACCGAAGCTGATCGCAACCAGGATCAACACGGCGAGTAGGCCAACGTTCTTTTCAACAATCTCGTGTTTCATTGGTCTTAGCTTCCCCGGTTTAAGCGGCTTGCGGCGCAGTGAGGCCGATGGCTTCGCGACGCTTCACGGTCATGTACACGTTGAACGCCATAATCAGCATGCCGGTTACCCAGAAAAGGCCGCCAATCATGCGGACAATGTAGCCGGGGCCGCTGGCTTCAACAGACTCCACGAAGGTGTACATCAGCGTGCCGTCAGCATTGATTGCACGCCACATCAGGCCTTGCATGATGCCGTTGACCCACATCGCAGCGATGTACAGTACGGTGCCGATGGTGGCCAGCCAGAAGTGCACGGCGATCAGGCTGACGGAGTACATTTCGGTGCGACCGAAGACCCGCGGGATCAGGTGGTACATGGAGCCGATGGTGATCATGGCTACCCAGCCAAGTGCGCCAGCGTGTACGTGCCCAATGGTCCAGTCGGTGTAGTGCGACAGCGCGTTGACGGTCTTGATCGCCATCATCGGGCCTTCAAAGGTCGACATGCCGTAGAACGACAGAGCTACTACCAGGAAGCGCAGCGTTGGGTCGGTGCGCAGCTTATGCCAAGCGCCTGACAGGGTCATCATGCCGTTGATCATGCCACCCCAGGAAGGTGCCAGCAGAATGATCGACATAATCATACCCAGTGACTGCGCCCAGTTGGGCAGCGCGGTGTAGTGCAGGTGGTGAGGACCTGCCCACATGTAGATCATGATCAACGCCCAGAAGTGTACGATAGACAGACGGTAGGAGTAGATTGGGCGCTCTGCCTGCTTCGGTACGAAGTAGTACATCATGCCCAAGAAACCTGCGGTCAAGAAGAAACCGACCGCATTATGGCCATACCACCACTGCACCATGGCGTCGACAGCACCTGCGTAAATCGAGGTGGAGTACATAGGCGTGACGGGAATTGCGGCGTTATTAACAATGTGCAGAACGGCAACGGTCAGAATAAACGCAGCAAAGAACCAGTTCGCCACATAAATGTGCGACGTGGTGCGTTTCTTAATCGTCATTAAGAAAACGATCGCATAGCTGATCCACACTACCGCCAGTAGGATGTTGATCGGCCATTCGAGCTCTGCGTACTCTTTGGTCGTGGTGTAGCCCAGCGGCAGGGAGACCACCGCCGACAGGATCACCGCTTGCCACCCCCAAAAGGTGAACGCTGCGAGCTTGTCAGAGAACAGGCGTGTCTGACAGGTACGCTGAACGACGTAATACGACGTCGCAAAGAGCGCTGAGCCACCGAAGGCGAAGATAACGGCGTTAGTGTGTAACGGACGAAGACGCCCGAAGCTAGTCCAAGGTAGGCCGAGGTTCAGCTGCGGCCAGACCAGTTGGGAGGCAAGGATAACGCCAAGCGCCATACCTACAATGCCCCACACAACGGTCATAATCGCGAACTGCCGAACCACCTTGTAATTGTAGGTCGGGTGTTCCAATGCTGTGCTCATTTCATGTTCCCATCGAACGCGGTTAGGGGGTAACCCGTGGCATTTTGCACGGATGCGGCCACCCGCTTGATGATGCAGGTCAAGATCCGGCCTAGATTCTATCGCAGCCGCGCCCTAAGCTGAACACGCCAATGGATGTAACGTTGAATTATTAGGAGGGCTGAGTGTCCTATTACGCTGATCTTGGGTTTGAGGCCATCACCCCAGAGGCGTTGCGTGAACGCACCGCCAGCCCCGCTGTTCAGCGGTTTCTCGTGGAGGGGGTTGGCCCGGTGAGCGTCTCGGGCATCCCCGAACTGGGGCGAATTCTGCTAGCCCATGGCGCCGGGGCAGGCCACCTATCCGAGTTTATGCGGCAATTTGCCGCGATGCTGGCCAGCGAGAGGCTACAAGTGTGGGCGATCGATTTCCCCTATATGCAGCAGATGAGCGAGGAAGCAAAGCGCCGGCCTCCGCCTCCCGTCAAGAAAACGCTGGAACACTTTGCCGCTTGGTATGACCTGCTGGCGTCATGCAGTGGTTCGCCTTTGTGGGTTGGGGGTAAATCCATGGGCGGGCGTGTGGCATCGCTCTTTGCCAGCCAGCATCGCTGTGCAGGTGTCATTGCGGCAGGCTATCCGTTTCACCCACCCAAAAAGCCCGACTCCCTTCGCACCGATCATTTTCCTGACATCTCTATGCCTATGCTGATTCTGCAAGGTGAGCGCGATCCGTTTGGCTCTCGTGAAGAGGTAGCCGACTACGCTTTACCTGACTCTCTTCACATTCATTGGCTAACCGATGGCGACCATGATTTTAAGCCGCGACGAAGTTCAGGAGTAAATCAGCAGGTTTTGATTGACGAAGCAGCTATAGTTGCGGCATCCTTCGTCCGCGCTCAGTAAGCGGTTGCCGCGGGAACGTGCAGTACGCTGGTTTAAATCAAAAATTTAAACACAACGTGTTGACATTCAAACAGGCTTCTGTAGAATGCAGCGCCACGTGACCAGCGGGTGGTTAGCTCAGTTGGGAGAGCACCAGCCTTACAAGCTGGGGGTCACTGGTTCGAACCCAGTACCACCCACCATTTATTTGGCGCCCTGGAAACGTGATGCAGTAACTGATGTATATGCGGACCGGTAGTTCAGTTGGTTAGAATGCCGGCCTGTCACGCCGGAGGTCGCGAGTTCGAGTCTCGTCCGGTCCGCCATCATCATCTTAGTCTGCAACTAGTTATCGCTATTCGGACCGGTAGTTCAGTCGGTTAGAATGCCGGCCTGTCACGCCGGAGGTCGCGAGTTCGAGTCTCGTCCGGTCCGCCACGATAACTTAATAAGTAGTTATATTGATAAGCGATAAGCTTTCAATATCCCGGGTGGTTAGCTCAGTTGGGAGAGCACCAGCCTTACAAGCTGGGGGTCACTGGTTCGAACCCAGTACCACCCACCATTCAGTTTCACATTTATGCGCCTCTGAACCGCTTAAATTGTCTGTTGAATGGTTATGTGTCTTACAGTGGACCGGTAGTTCAGTCGGTTAGAATGCCGGCCTGTCACGCCGGAGGTCGCGAGTTCGAGTCTCGTCCGGTCCGCCATTAAGCACTTGTCGGCAGTCATTAAGATAAAGCCGAAAAAATTCCAAAAAAGCCCGAATCATAGATTCGGGCTTTTTTATTGCGTGTACATAACACGCTAACAAGCAGCGTGCAGTCAATGCGCTGCACGCTGCTGTTACTTGCTTTTGTTACTGACTAGGTAAGCGTTAGGCGATCGCGCTGACGCCTGCTTTGGCAATTTGCACGTCTTGATCTGGCTTAACGCCAGAGATGCCAACAGCGCCGACGACTTGGCCATCCACGATGATCGGCACGCCGCCAGATAGCAGACCCTGTAGCGGCGCAGAGACAAACGCCGTGCGGCCACCGTTAATCATCTCTTCAAACACTTGGGTCTCTTTACGACCCAGGGCCGCGCTACGCGCTTTTTGGGTAGCGACATCGGCGCTGAACGGGGCAGCACCGTCTAAACGGCGCAGTGCCAGCAGGTGGCCGCCATCGTCGGTGACGGCGATGGTGACCGGCCAGCTGTTGTTGTCAGCTTCTTTCTGTGCAGCGTCGAGTACTTGGATAACGTCGGCTTGGCCTAAAACAGCTTTGGTTTGCATCAAAGGATCCTTCTTATCATAGGGATGAAAGCGCTGCGCCCAACCGTTAATACGTTGTGAAAGCGCAGCGAGTGTTCAGGGTTATACCAGGGCAGCGTCCACGACTTCTACCCAGTGGCGTACCGGCGTGCGGTTGGCACTGGCCAGATGCGTTTGACAGCCGATGTTGGCGGTCACAATCACCTCAGGGTTGCCTGCTTCTAGCGCATTCAGCTTGTTATCGCGCAGCTGAGTGGCGAGCTCTGGCTGTGTCACCGAGTAGGTGCCCGCCGAGCCGCAGCACAGGTGGGCATCTTTCACGGGCGTGAGTGCAAAGCCGAGTTTGCTAAGCACGCCTTCCACTGCGCCGTTGAGCTTCTGGGCGTGCTGCAGCGTGCAGGGGCAGTGGAACGCTAAACGCTGGTGCTCTTTAAGCTGCAGCGCTTCCAGCGGCTCGTCGCGTAGTATTTCGACGATATCCTTTGCCAGTGCGCTGACTTTTTTGGCCTTTTCAGCGTAGGCGGGGTCGTCCTTGAGCATGTCGGCATACTCTTTGACGAAGGCGCCGCAGCCGCTGGCGGTTTGCACGATGGCTTCCGCGCCCTGCTCGATTTGCGGCCACCAGGCATCAATATTGGCGCGCATCCGCTCGCGGCCCGCCTCTTGGGCATTGAGGTGAAAGTCGATAGCACCACAGCAGCCAGCTTCACTAATCGGTGTGACGCTAATGCCCAGACGGTCAAGCAGGCGCGCCGTGGCTGCATTGGTGTTGGGCGACAGGCCTGGCTGCACGCAGCCTTCCAGGATCAGCACCTTGCGGGCATGGCGCTGGCTGTCGGGTCGCTGGCCTGCATCGACCGGTGCGGGCGGCATTTTGCTACGCAGTTTGCCGGGCACTAGAGGCTTGAAGGTTTGCCCCAGGGCCAGCAGCGCTTTGAAGCGTTTCGGGTCGACCAGCATTTTGCGCAGCGCATAGCGCTGAGCGCGTTCTGCCGCTGAACGCGGCACACGACGGTCGATTTCCGCACGGCCAATATCCAGCAGCTTGTGATACTCCACGCCGGAGGGGCAGGTGGTTTCACAGTTGCGGCAGGTTAGGCAGCGGTCTAGGTGCAGGCGAGTCTCTTCGGTGACTTGGTCATCGTCATCGCGGCTCTCCAGCAGCTCTTTCATCAAGTAGATACGCCCGCGAGGCCCGTCTCGCTCATCGCCCAGCAACTGGTAAGTGGGGCAGGTGGCGTTACAAAAGCCACAGTGCACACAGGTACGTAGAATGCGCTCGGCTTCCTGAATATGCGGTTTTTGGCGGTCGGCATCGGTAAAGTGCGTCTGCATGTCAGCTCTCCTGATTAAAATGCCGCATAAAGACGACCAGGGTTGAAAATACCGTGGGCATCCAGCTCGGCCTTCAGGTTGCGATGGTACTTCTCGACCACAGCATTCAGCGGAGTAAACGGTGACTCCGCGCCCCCTTGGGCATGCGGGGTGTAGCAGGTAGCGTGGCCACCGGCCTTCTGGCATTCATCGCGCAGCGTGTCTGCGAGTAGTGCGGTTTTCACCCAGCGCTGGCTGCCGCCCCAATCATAGAAGATATCGCTTTCATCAACGGCGAGCTCTAGCGCTGGGGTATGGGGCGGTAGCGAGAGGCGCCACAGTGCTTGCCCTTCGTTGAGGCTGAAAAAGCCATGCTGCTGGTCACGCAGCTGTTGCCAGAAATCCGCAGACAGTTCTTCACCGCCTAGGCGCTCTTTCGTGGCCTTGACGGAGCTTTCACCCCCTTCCAGCCGAATAAACAGCTCACCTGCGTGCCATGCCGCAGCGGTAATAGGCAGCGGCTGGCGGCCAAGCTCAGAGAGCTTCGCTAAGGCATCTTGCAAGCTCATTTCAAGGCGCAGGCTGTGGCTGGCGGTGGGTATGGGCAGCACCTTAAACGAGATATCGGCCAGCACGCCCAGCGTGCCCTGGGCACCTGCCATCATGCGGGACAGGTCATAGCCGGCCACGTTTTTCATGACTTCGCCGCCAAAGCGCAGCAGTTTGCCTTCCTGGGTGATCACCCGGGTGCCCAGCACGAAATCCCGTGCGGCACCTGCCCAAGGGCGGCGAGGGCCGGACATGCCGGTGGCCACCGCGCCGCCAATGGTGCTGGCGTCGCCAAAAATGGGCGGCTCGAAAGGCAGCATTTGATGTTTTTCTGCCAGTGCCGCGTTCAGCGCGCTCAGGCGGGTGCCTGCCCGTACCGTGACGACGAGTTCGATAGGGTCGTAAGAGACGATGCCGCTATGCGCTGCGACATTGAGTTCCGTGCCTTCCACCGGGCGGCCATAAAAGGCCCGGGTGTTGCCCGCTACAATGCGTAGCGGGGTGCGGTCGTGGTAGGCGCTACGAACCTGTTCGCACAGCTCATTGGCGATATCCTGGTCAGCGTGTATCGCTAGTTCGGTCATGGTCGATCCTTATAGCATCAGAAGCGTGGCAGTTCTGGATGCGGTAACTCGTTGTTATGCACATGCATCGCGCCAAATTCGGCACAGCGCGCCAGGGTGGGAATATTTTTCCCTGGGTTGAGCAGCCGTTTGGGGTCGAAGGCCGCTTTCAACGCGTGGAAGACCGTCAGCTCATCGGGCTGGAACTGGCTGCACATCTGGTTAATTTTTTCGCGACCTACGCCATGCTCGCCAGTAATCGAGCCACCGGCGGCCACGCACAGCTCCAGGATCTTGCCGCCTACGTCTTCCGCCAGGGCAAGCTGACCCTCTTTGTTGGCATCGAACAGGATCAGCGGGTGCATATTGCCGTCACCCGCGTGGAAGACGTTGGCCACGGGCAGGCCGCTCTCTTCTGAAAGTGCGGCAATGCCTTTCAACACGCGCGGCAGCTCGCGGCGGGGAATGGTGCCATCCATGCAGTAGTAGTCCGGTGACATGCGGCCTACGGCAGGGAAGGCATTCTTGCGTCCGGCCCAGAACTTGGCGCGCTCGGCTTCGTCCCGCGCCTGTTGAATGTTAGTGGCTCCGGCCTTTTCCAGTACGCGGCGCACGGTCTCGCAGTCGTCGTCCACGTCGGCTTCCACACCATCCAGCTCACAGAGCAGAATGGCTTCGGCTTCCACGGGGTAGCCTGCCTTGATGAAATCTTCGGCGGCTTTGATGGCGAGCTTATCCATCATTTCCAGGCCACCGGGGATAATGCCTGCGGCAATGATGTCGCCCACCGCGCGGCCCGCTTTTTCGATATCATCGAAGCTGGCCATCAGCACTTTGGCTGTTTCCGGCTTGGGCAGCAGCTTCACGGTGATTTCCGTGACCACTCCGAGCATGCCTTCTGAACCGTTCATCAGGGCCAAGAGATCAAAGCCGGGCGCATCCAGGGCTTCAGAACCCAGCGTCATGTGCTCGCCTTCGATGGTCAGTACATCCACGCGCATGACGTTATGCACGGTGAGGCCGTACTTCAGGCAGTGCACACCGCCCGCATTTTCGGCGACGTTGCCGCCAATCGAGCAGGCGATTTGTGAGGAGGGGTCGGGGGCGTAGTAGAGCCCGTAAGGGGCGGCCGCCTCGGAAATGGCAAGGTTGCGCACCCCAGGCTGAACGCGGGCAATGCGCGCGTCGGGGTCAACGGTAATAATTTGGTTGAACCGCGACATAACCAGCAGCACGCCCTGCTCAAGCGGCAGTGCGCCGCCGGAAAGGCCGGTGCCTGCGCCCCGGGTCACCACGGGTACGCCCAGTGCATGGCAGCGCTTTAACAGGCCCTCGACCTGTTCCAACGTTTCCGGCAGGGCCACCAACATGGGCAGCACGCGATAGGCGGCGAGGCCATCGCACTCGAAAGGACGTAAATCCTCCTCACGATGCAATAGCGTCAAAGAGGGGACAGCGCCTTGCAGGTCGCTGAGTACGTCAGCTTTATCACGGTGGACAAGCTCGCCATCGAGGCGCTCGTCGAAAAGGATATTCATGTTAACTCCTATGGATGAGGAGGATAGATGGCTATCTAATCACTTTATGGAAAATGCTTCCATAACGTATGAGTGGTTTTGGAATTGTTTTTCATAAAGTACTTGAGGAGTGGTCGGTCAGGTAAAATACATCTTTTTAATATAGTGCTGGGTAGCCCTAGGGCTACCCAGCGGGTGATGACCAATGAGGTAAAGAGGCCCTTTACATCAACGGGTCAGTAACACCAAGGACATAAAACGCGATCAGCGCGATAATGCCAGCAAAGACTAGGTAATAAATGGTCGGGATGATCGTTTTACGAATGGTGGTGCCCTCGCGGCCGAGTAGGCCAACAGTAGCCGACGCCGCCACGACGTTGTGAATTGCGATCATGTTACCTGCGGCAGCACCCACGGCTTGCAGTGCCACCATCATGGCTGTGGACAGCCCCAGCGTTTCGGCCACGCTAAACTGGAACTCCGCCAGCATTAGGTTAGACACCGTGTTGGAGCCTGCAATAAAGGCGCCCATGGCCCCCACAGCGGGGGCAAAGAACGGGTAGATGCCGCCCACACCGTTAGCCACCGCTTGCGCCATCATGACGGGCATCGAGACCAGGTCCGCGCCGTTGACGCCGGAGTTGATCAGGATACGTACCATCGGCACAGTGAAGATCAGGACGAAGCCCGCACCAAAAATGGTTTTGGTCGACTCGGATACTGCAGCGCTTAGCTGGCGCGGGTTCATGCGGTGCAGGAAGTAGGTCACCAGCACGACCGCTAGGATGATACCGCCGGGCAGGTAGAGAGGCTGGATGCCACCGCTCACGCCTGCTTCGCCGAAGATATTGGCCCAGTTCAGGTTGATGGAGGTTAACGCAGCTTTGAGCGGCTCGATGGTGCGTGAGGCTACCAGGAACAGAGCGAGCAGTACGTAAGGCACCCAACCTTTAAAGGTCGACATCGGTGCTTTACCGGCCACATCGTCAAGCTTGATTTGCAGGTTGCCGATCCACTCATCCGGCCAAGCGGTCGATTCTGGGAAGTCCCAGGTATCTTTGGGCAGCAGGAAGCCTTTACGTGCAGCAGGCACCACAATCGCTAAGCCCACCATCGCGCCAATCATGGAAGGGAATTCCGGCCCAAGCAGCACGCCCACCAGCATGTAAGGCACCACGAAAGAGACACCCGTGAAGATGGCGAATGGTGCAATCGAGAGCCCCTCTTTCCAAGAGCGGTTGGCACCGAAGAAGCGCACCATTACCAGTACGAGGATTAGCGGCATCAAAATACCCACGATACCGTGGGTGATCGCCACCGAACTGGTCACCTGCTGGAAAAACACGTCCCAAGTAGAGCCGTTCGCTTCTAGCTGCGCGGTAATGTCGGCACGGTTTAAGCCGCTACCCACACCCACCACAACAGGCGTACCCACGGCGCCAAACGACACTGGCGTGGATTGGATCATCATACCCACGACCACCGCCGCCAGAGCCGGGAAGCCCAGCGCTACCATTAGTGGCGCTGCCACGGCAGCGGGCGTACCGAAACCGGACGCGCCTTCGATGAAGCAGCCAAACAGCCAAGCAACAATCAGCGCCTGTACGCGACGGTCTGGGCTAATGCCCGAAAAGCCGTTACGAATGGCAGTAATACCGCCCGAGTGCTTTAGCGTGTTGAGCAGCAAGATAGCGCCGAAGATAATCCACAGCAGGCCAGCGGTCTGGATAAGCCCCTGTACGGTGGATGCCGCCACGCGGCTAAACGACATATCCCAGGCGGTTAGGCCAATAATGGCCGCCGTGAGGAAGACAATCGGCATCGCTATCTTGGCCGGGACTTTAAAGCCTATGAGCAAAATCCCAGCCAGCAATAGCGGCAGAAATGCCAGTAGAGCGAGTATAGTTTCATTCATGGGAGGAACGGCCCCTTGTTATTGATTTGGTATGCTCCGCAGTAGCCAACTTGTCATTTCAATGATAGCTGGGTCAGCGTGAAAGATACGGTTAGGTGGGCAGAATGACTACATTGGAAAATTGGTCTTACCAGTTGATGTGGGCCGTTTTGAGCATGATTTAAGCGGTCGTTTTAATTTAACGTGTTGTTTTTAAGATATTTTAAACATTGCATCAGAGTGTTAATACAGCAACAGTCATTAGACTAATAGACAGTGCAGCAGGCCTTCGCGCGGTGGGTTACTAACGTCGCTTGTGTCGCTAACCACTTAGACTCACTGTAGGTGGCGGATTGACCCCTGTAAAAAGGAGAACTAACAATATGGCAATAACACTTTATGACCTGTGCGGCCGTGATGAGCGCCTACGCTTTTCGCCTTATTGCTGGCGGGTACGTATGGCGCTTGCCCATAAAGGGTTGGACTACACAACAGTAGCCTGGCGTTTCCAAGAAAAAGAGGCGCTGGCGTTTGCCAACTACGACAAAGTACCCGTGTTGACCGATGGCGACACGGTAGTGACCGATAGCTTCGAGATCATGCGCTATCTGGACCGTGCCTACCCCGAAGCCCCGGTGCTGGGCGAGGGTGTAAGCCTTCAGCGCGTGATGTTTTTTAAACAGCTGGTAGAGCGAAGCATTACGCCTGCGCTGTTCAAGATTGTGGTGTTAGATCTCCTAGAGGCGATTCACCCTGATGACCGCGCTTACTTCCGTAAAACCCGGGAGGCGCGTTTTGGCGCTACCTTAGAAGCCGTCAGCAATCCGGAGCAGGGGCGTCAGCAGCTTAAACAGGCACTAGTACCGGTAAGCGCTCAACTGAAAGAGAGCCTATTTTTGGATGGTGAAACGCCCAGCGGTGCGGATTACTTGCTGTTTGGCAGCATGATGTGGGCCTATACCGTTTCTACCGAGCCGCTCGTGGAAGAAAGTGACCCTGTAGCAGCGTGGTTTGCGCGTATGCTAGAGGTGCATGATGCAGCCGCTGGCCAAGCCATGACGATTCGTGATCTATAACAGGTAAGGCGGCCATGGCCGCCTAACACCCACAGGCAACACTAACGGCGTAGTCCGTTAGTGTGAAAGGAGATGGCAATGATTGACCTGTATTACTGGACAACCCCGAATGGCCATAAAATCTCCATCATGCTTGAAGAGGCAAAGCTGGCTTACCGTGTTAAGCCCGTTAACATTGGCCGCGGCGAGCAGTTTGACCCTGGGTTTCTAACCATTGCTCCTAATAACCGCATTCCCGCCATTGTTGACCACTCCCCCCAAGACGGCGGCCAGCCGATGGCGCTGTTTGAATCAGGTGCGATTCTTGAATATCTCGCCGATAAGACAGGGCAATTTCTGCCAGCAGAAGGGCGAGAACGCTATGTAGTACTGCAGTGGCTGCACTGGCAGGTGGGTGGGCTTGGCCCTATGGCGGGCCAGAACCATCACTTTTGCCACTACGCACCGCAGAAAATTGAGTACGCCATAGAGCGCTATATACGCGAGACCAACCGGCTCTACAGCGTGCTGGATCAACGACTCTCTCAGCAGCATTATGTTGGCGGCGACCGCTACTCCATTGCGGATATGGCGATCTACCCCTGGATTGTGCCCTGGGAGAAGCAGCGTCAAACCTTGGAAGAGTTCCCCGATCTTGAACGCTGGTTCGAAGAGGTATCGCAACGCCCGGCGGTGCGTAAAGCCTACGCGCTAGTGGAAGATATCAATCCCCAAGCGGGCATCACGATGGATGATGAAGCTCGTAAACATCTGTTTGGCAACCGTTAATCCAACGGCTTTTTCTGGTCTTTGAGTGGGCGAAAGTGTGGCAAGCGCAGCATGTTGAAAATCATGTTGCGCTGCACAAAAATCGCTGCTAGCTTTGTGGGTAGCAACGGCAAACGCCCACTACCGGCCTGCCTCGGCGCGGGTCGAATCGCTAGCTCACTCAAGGAGATTGCGTGATGAACAAGGCCGCAGAGAAAACCAGTCAGCAGTTCGAGTCGGTATTCGTGTCCCCCATGCGTTCCTACACGTTGGCGGCACTGAACTACTACGAGCAGCTGGTCGGCGCGCAGATGGATGCAGCCCGTGCCTACTCCGACATGACCATTGCCCAAGCGCGCACATGGTTAGACGTAAAAGACGCGGACAGCTTCAAAAAAGCGATGGAGAGCCAGCAAAAAACTGCTGCCGATCTGATGGAGCGCATGAAAGGCGACTCTGAAAAAGTCACTTCTATCAGCCAGAGCTTCATGCAAGACAGCCAGAAAATGGCCGAAGAAACGACCAAGAAAGCGGTAGAGACTGCCAAGCAGTAATTATCCCGCTTGAGTGAAAAGATGCCGCGCCTGGAATTATTCCAGGACGCGGCATTTTTTTGCGTACTTGTTACTTAGCATGTTTTTTTGGTTAGTAGGAGGCGTGGCGATTATAGCGAGGCCTCGTTAGCGCGTGCTCGGAGCCGAAAGCGCGCTATGCGAATAATTTGCTGAATCGCGGTTTCACGCTCCTGGGCTAATCCGTTCTCCAGGCGTTCTTCAAACGCCGCGAGTATGTCGTAGCGGTCCAGCCCTTTCACCGCAATCACAAACGGGAAGCCGAATTTCTCTTTATAAGCCTGATTGAGCTGTTCAAAGCGGGCAAATTCTTCTGGTGAGCACTGGTCGAGCCCTGCGCCTGCCTGCTCGCTGGTGGAGTCGTGCGTTAACTCTCCCGCCAGTGCGGCCTTGCCAGCTAGATCGGGGTGGGCCCGAATAACGGCAATCTGCTGCTCGGGCGTTGCCTGACGCAGCATTAAACCCATCAGTTCGGCTAGCGCGTCAGGGTTGTCATGTTTAGGACGCAGGCCCTGGTGCCAAGCGGCTTCTGCCACCCAGGGCGAGTGCTCATACACATCGCCATAGTGGGCGACGAAGTCTTCCAGGCTGCATTGGCTGGGGGTAGGGGATAATGTGAGTGGGGTAGCAGTCGACACAAAAACTCTCCAGGCGTGCGAAAAGGGAAATGCTGTATACAATAAATAGCATCAACGGTACTCTTTGACCAATAGGTCAAACTCTACACATAACATCTATCCATAACACCAATAACCCCGCCAATGTAAGGAGTGACGATGGGACGCTTAACTACCCACGTGCTGGATACCGCCAAAGGGCAGCCCGGCCAAGGCATTACCATTGAGGTCTTTCGGCTAGCGGACGGCAGCCGCGAGCATTTAGGCACCACCGTCACTAATAGCGATGGCCGCTGCGATGCCCCCATTTTAAAAGGCGATGCGCTAATGCCAGGCGAGTATGAGCTTGTGTTCCACGCTGGAGACTATCTGCGCGCTCAAGGGGTAGAAGCCGCTGAACCGCGCTTTTTAGACGTTATTCCGCTGCGCTTCGGCGTGGCCGATGCAAGCCAGCACTATCATGTACCGTTGCTGCTTTCGCCCTACGGCTACTCCACTTACCGTGGTAGCTAAGAGGACTAGGCATGCAAGCGTATATCATCGAGTTTGTGAATCTACTGCTGCGCTGGTTACACGTGATCGCAGCGATTGCATGGATCGGCGAGTCGATCTACTTCGTAATGCTGGATAATGGCCTGCGCACTCCCAAAGCCGCTGAAGATCGTGAAAAGGGTGTTTTTGGCGAGATGTGGGCTGTGCATGGTGGCGGTTTCTATCATAACCAGAAATATGCCACGGCCCCGGCCAAGCTGCCCAACGACCTGCACTGGTCGTTCTGGAAAGCCTATACGACGTGGCTATCGGGTTTTGCGCTGTTCGTCATTCTCTACATGGTGAACCCCGGTTTCTACTTAGTGAATCCGGACAGTAACTGGGCCTGGGCGGCTAACCTCACCGGTTGGCAGGCGAACCTGCTGGCGCTTGGGTTCCTGCTAGGCGGCTGGGTGGTTTATAACGAGCTGTGCAAGCGTATTAGCCCCAACATGGAGCGCGATGGCCTGCTGAGTATTGCCGTAGCGGTGATGATGGTGGTGGTTGCCTACTTAAGCACCCAGATGTTTACCGGGCGGGCGGCATTTCTGCTCACCGGCGCGGTAATGGCCACGGCGATGTCGGCCAACGTCTTCTTCTGGATTATTCCTGGCCAGCGCCGCATGGTGAAAGCCATGAAGGCGGGCGAGGCTCCCAACCCACTAGACGGCAAGCGCGGCAAGCAGCGTTCGGTGCACAACACCTACTTCACGCTCCCCGTGGTGCTGCTGATGGTGAGTAATCACTACTCATTTATCTACGCCCACGAGCTCTCTTGGGTGGTAATGGTGCTGTTTATCTTTGCCGGAGCGCTGATTCGTCAGTTCTTTGTACTGATGCATGCCGGTAACATTCAGCCTGCCTACCCTGCAGTAGGCGTTGGGCTGATTTTGCTCGCGTTCTGGGTGGCAGCGCCCAGCCCACGTGCCGCTGTGGAAGGCGCTGGCGGTGCGCCCACGCAAGCGCAAATATCTGGACTCATCGAGCAACACTGTACCCAGTGCCATGCCCGCAACCCTGAACATGCCGGTTTCTCCGCGCCGCCTGCAGGCTATGCCTTTGATAGCTGGGACGATATTCTTGGTCACAAAGCGCAAATCCAACAGGTCGTTGGCAGTCGCTACATGCCGCTTGGTAATATCACCAACATGAGTGACGAAGAGCGCGATATCATTGCGGCCTGGGAGGAGTAATCAGAGTCGCAGACAGGAGACACTATGAGTGATGCGCAGGCGGCGTTAAAGCGGAGGCCTTCTGACAAAGAGGGCGATGAGCGCCACGAAGCGATTTACCGGGCGGTGAGCGATGCGATTGTGGAGCAGCGCCTTAAGCCCGGCGCTCGGCTGCGTGAAGATGCGCTAGCGGAAGTATTCGGTATTAGCCGCACGGGGATTCGTAAGATCCTTCAGCGGCTGGCGCTGGAGCAGCTTGTTACCTTGACCCCGCGTCGTGGGGCTAGCGTGACGCGCCCCACCGCCGATGAAGCGAAAGACGTGTTCGATGCCCGCCAGTTGATCGAGTGTGGCCTCATGCCCGATGTGGCCAGGCGAATGAACGCCGCGGCGGCGGCGGAGCTTCGCGAGATGGCCCGCCAAGAACGTCAAGCCCTACGCAGCGGTCAGCAGAGCGTGGCGATTCGTCTCTCGGCGGATTTTCACGTGCGCTTAGCCCAACTCTCCGGCAATGCCACCCTGGCAGAATTCGTCGAGCGCCTCTGCTCCCGCTCATCACTGATCCTCGCCGTTTACGGCCATCGCGGCCACCTAGGCTGCGAATCCCACGACCACGACGACCTGATTGGCTATCTTGAAACCGGCAACGGCGAACGCGCCAAAGCCTTTATGAGCCGCCACCTCAAAGCCATCGAAGCCTCGCTCTCCATGGTTGAAGAGGAAGAGAATGTACCGGATCTGCAGCAGATTTTTGGTGTTTAGCGACGACGCATCTGCTCAACTGTAATGGCGGTTAGGCAGTTTTTTTGGATTAACGTAAAAGCGCCACCGGAGCTCATCCGGTGGCGCTTTTAGTGGTTACCACGTTTTGCTATGAGCCATCACTTCATGGCTTAGTGCGCTTTTTGCTCAGCCATCACGGGCGCTGCCTTAAACCGCTTCATCAGCCCGTAATAGAACACCCCACCCAAGCCAGCGCCGATCAGCCAGCCATAGCCGCCTAAGCTGGCTAAAGCCGGTACCAATATGGTAGAGAGCGAGAACATTGCCGCCACGCCAAAGGCGATGAGGGCGCGGGTGTTCCAGCCGTTGACGTAGTAGTAGGCGCTGCTGGGGGCTGAGGAGAATAGCTCCTGCATGTTGAGGTGCTGGCGTTTGATCAGGTAGTAGTCCACCACGATGATGCCGTAGAACGGCGCGACGATAGCGCCCAACGCATTCACAAAGCCCGGCACGCCAATTTGGCTGATCACCGAGATCCACAGCGCACCCACGAAGAAGGCAATCACGGCGGTAATCAGGCCGCCCATTTTGAAGCTGATTTTGCTGGGGAATAGGTTGGCTAAGTCGTAGGCGGGGGGAATGAAGTTAGCAACGAGGTTGATACCCACCGTAGCGGCAAAGAAGGTGAGAGCAGCCACAATGGTCAGCGGCAGCGAATCGACGCGTTCCACGATATCCGCCGGGTTGGTTAGCGCTTCGCCAAACAGTACCAGCGTGCCGGCGGTGATAATCAGCGCAATAAACGAGAAGAACGCCACGTTCAAGGGCAGGCCCAGCAGGTTGCCCAGCTTCATCTGGCGTTCGGTTTTTACAAACCGGGTAAAGTCGCCGAAGTTGATCACCACTGCGGCGAAGTAGGCCACCATCGTACCCACAATGGCGAGAAACGCACCCAGGCCGCCCTGCTCATCGCTGCCGCTAAAGATGGTGCTAATGGCGGGGAGTAGCTCGCTACCGGCTTGTACCCATACCACAATCATCAACACCACCATCACCACATACACCAGCGGGCCTGCCCAGTTTAGGAAGTGTTTAATGCGCTCGATGCCCTGCCAAAAAATCGCGATCTGAAACAGCCACACAATCACGAACGACAGCCACGCCACCCCGGAAAGGCCAAGAAAGGTGCCGCCGTTGCCCACGCCAAACAGCGCGGTAATCAGCAGCGCCACGGCGGTGGAGGCGAAGTAGGTCTGCACGCCGTACCAAAAAATACCCACAATGGCGCGCAGCATGGCGGGCAGGTTGGCACCACGCACGCCCATGCTGGCGCGCACCATGACGGGGAAAGGTATGCCGTATTTCACGCTGGGTTTGCCGGTCAGGTTGACCAAAAACATGACGATAATCCCGGCCAGAATAATCGCTGCCATTACGGCCCAGCCGTTTAGGCCATAAGAGAGGAACAGCGACGCCGCCAGGGTGTAGCCAAACAGGCTTTGAATATCGTTGGACCAGACGTTAAAAATCTCAAAGGCGCCCCAGGTGCGGTGCTCTGGCTTTAGCGGGGCGAGGTCTTCGTTATAGAGCGTTGGATCAATCTGCTGGATGTTTAGGTCGCTTTGGCTGGGTTGTTCATTCATTGCAAGGCTCTTTATCCGGAAATGGTCGCCTGCCACGCGAGGGTGGTAGGCGTTGGCAAGGCGAGTTACTGGGTGAAGCGCTGGCAGGCGGGCCAGTGTTTCATCAGCAGGTAGTAGGTCAGCCCGGCAGGAATAAGGCTGGCGTACCAAGAGACCGCCGAGAACGAGAGTGCTGCGATAATCCCCACCGCCGTGGCAATCAGTGCGGCGTTGTTAATGCCTTGGTACGGGCCGTTTTCATCGTAGAGCTTGCCGATATCCAGCGTGCGGCGGCGAATCACGTAGTAGTCCACCACCAGAATGGCGAAGATGGGGCCAAGGAACGCGGAGTAGGTTTGTACAAAGAGCTGCAACCCTGCGGCCGATTCCGGCTGCACCAGCTTCCAGGGGAAAGTGGCGAAGGCCAGCAGACCCACAATCACCGTTGCGACGGGGAACTTGAGTTTGAACACGTCCATCAGCACGTAGGTGGGCGGCACCACGTTGTTCAGCACGTTGGTGGTTACCTGGGCGAAGGCGATAAACAGCAGGGTGATCATTAGTAGCGGCGTGTTATCTACCGCGTTGGCGAACACCTGGATGGGGTCTGCGGTGCCAGTGGCTTGCGACACCATGTAGCCAATCAGGCCCATAAACAGCGTGCAGGGCAGAATCGACATGGCGTAAATAGTGGTTAATAGCCCTTGGCCGGTGCCTTTTTTATGCTCACGGGAGTAATCGCTCACATTCAGCATCATGGTGCTGTAGATGCCCAAAAACAGCATGGTGGCGCTCCAGAAGGGCATCCCCCAAGAGCCTTCCATGGTCAGCAGGCTGGTGGAAAGCTCGTCACCGTAGCGCTGCACCGTGGCGTAGAACATGTACATCAGCGAGCAGAGAATAAAGGCGCTGCCGATATTTTCCAGCCACTTAATGCCCTGAAAGCCGAGTACCGAAAGGCCAATCTGCAAACACTGGAAAGCAATGAAGTAGAAGATCAGGTTGTCGAAGCCAAACAGTGTCGCCGACACCATGTTGAGGGCACCTGCGCCAATCCAGCTTTGAAAACCGTACCAGACGATGGCAGGAACGGCGCGCACCAAACCGGGAATACGCGTGCCGGTAAAACCGAATGCACTGCGTGCCTGCACCATAAACGGGATGCCGTATTTGTAGCCAGCAGCCCCGTTAATGGCGAGCGCCACGCCAATCACAAAGCAGCCAATGGCGATGGCCAGGGTGGCTTGAAGCAGGTTGAGCGTGCCCACCACGCTTGAGCCCATGGCGAAGGTGCCGATAGAGACACACCCCCCAAACCAGGCTAAAAAGTAGGAAGTGCGCCCCATAATGCGGGTACTTTGCGGAGCTAAGCTTTCCGCCCCAACGGCTTTGGCGGTGGCGGGGCTAGCCGCTCCCGGTAGTTCATCTGAGGTAAGAGCAGAGGTTGAAGTGCTCATGTTACCGTCCTCGCAAGATTATCGATGTTATTGGTAACCTGGGCAGACTCTGCCCAAGAGACGCTTGCGGCGTGGCGTGCTAATGGCGGTATTCGTACGGTTGTTATAGTTTTATGGTGCGTGATTTTTTAGCGTGTGGGTGGCAGGGTTAGGTTGGATAAATCCGCGAACTTGCCGGTAAAGGGTTTTGGGCGAGGGTAGTCTAAATCGCCGTATTTGCTGGTATGTAAGCCCAGCCCCACCAGCGATTCGGCAAGCTTCAGCGCCGCGCTTACCCCTTCCACCACGGGCAGGCCAACTTCGCGGCTAATGGCGTGGGTGAGGTTCGCCATCCCGCCGCAGCCCAGCACAATCGCGCCGATGCCATCCTCATCGCGGGCACGGCAGCACTCTTGCACAATGCGGCTAAAGGCGGCGTCAGGGTGGTCTTCCAAATCCAGCACCGGAATTTCAGCGGCGCGAATGCGGCGGCAGTGGTGGCTAAAGCCGTACTGCTCAAGAAGGTGCTCGGCAATAATACCGGTACGGCCTAGCGTGGTCACAATCGAGAAGCGCGTGCTAATCAAGGTGGCCATGTGAAAAGCGGCTTCGGCAATGCCAATCACTGGGGCGCGGGTCAGCTCGCGGGCAGCCAGCAAGCCGGGGTCACCAAAGCAGGCCACTACGTAGGCATCAATATTGCCCTCGCGCTCGCCTTTCAGCACCTCTTCGGCCACGCCCACCGCGCTCACTGCTTCATCGAAGTGGCTCTCGATAGAGACCGGGCCAGCGTCGGGTTGAGTGGCGCTCACCGTGGTCGATGGGGCCGCTAACTGTTCGGCTGCTTGTCGAATTGTCGCCGTCATGGCAGCCGTGGTATTAGGGTTAATCAAGCGTATATGCACGGGGTGATACTCGCATGTGAACAATATTTTCTATCTTGTATACGAAAATAGGGCGCTTTTCTGCGATGCGCAAGCCCTTTCATGCAACGGTTTAGCGCTCGTAGAGTTGATCAAGTGTTCAGGTTTCAAAGGGTTAGTGTGCTGTTGAGCCGAAAAGCGTCGTCATCTCAATTAATTAGCCCTGCGTTGAATTGCGATGGCCGTTCAAAATGGCTATTTTGTATACAAACTAAAACGCTCTGCCTTTGTTAAGGAGCCTGTCCATGACCTCTCATTACCCTCGCGATTTAATCGGCTATGGCCGCACGCCGCCCCACGCTAACTGGCCAGGCAAGGCCAAGATCGCCGTTCAATTTGTGCTTAATTATGAGGAGGGCGGCGAGAACTGCGTGCTGCATGGGGATTCAGGCTCGGAGCAGTTTTTGTCCGAGATTATCGGTGCGGCCAGCTACCCAGACCGCCACCTGAGCATGGAATCCATCTACGAGTACGGCTCCCGCGCTGGCGTGTGGCGTATTCTGCGCGAGTTCGAGCGTCGTGGGTTGCCGCTCACCGTATTTGGGGTAGCGATGGCGCTAGAGCGCCACCCGGACGTGGCCCAGGCGTTTAAAGAGCTTGGCCATGAAGTGGCGTGCCACGGCTACCGTTGGATTCACTACCAAGAAACTCCTGAGCATGTCGAGCGCGAACATCTGCAAAAGGCCATGGAGATCTTCCAGCGTTTGTATGGTGAAAAGCCTGAAGGTTGGTACACAGGGCGCGACAGCCCCAATACGCGCCGTTTAATTCTGGACGAAGGTGGTTTCCTTTACGACAGCGATTACTACGGCGACGACCTACCGTTCTGGACCAAGGTGAGCGATAGCCAGGGGGCTGAGCATAACCACCTGATCGTGCCTTACACCTTAGATACCAACGACATGCGCTTTGCTGCTCCGCAAGGTTTCAATACGGCGGACCACTTCTTTACCTACCTGCGCGACGCCTTTGATGTGCTGTATGCCGAAGGAGAAGAGGCGCCGAAAATGCTCTCAATCGGCATGCACTGTCGTTTGTTGGGCCGTCCGGGTCGCTTCCGCGCGCTGCAGAGCTTCTTAGACCATATTGAAGCCCACGACCGAGTGTGGGTCACTCGCCGGGTGGACATCGCCCGCCACTGGGCGGAGCATCATCCGGCACCGACTCGTTAAAAGGCAGCATCATAATGAATAAAACGACTTACTACGCCCCCTCCGGCGGTCACCCGCCGCAAACCCAACTCACCGCTGACCGTGCGGTCTTTACCGAAGCCTATGCACTGATTCCCAAAGGCGTGATGCGCGATATCGTGACCAGCAACCTGCCGTTTTGGGAGGGCACTCGGTTGTGGGTGCTGGCGCGGCCGCTGTCGGGATTTGCGGAAACCTTCTCCCAGTACATCATGGAAGTGCAGTCCGAGGGCGGTAGCGATAAGCCTGAGCTAGACCCCCAAGCGGAAGGCGTGTTGTTTATTGTGCAGGGTGAGTTAACGCTCACTTTAGCGGGTGAGCGCCATACGATGGGGCCGGGTGGCTACGCGTTTATTCCACCTGGCAGCCACTGGCAGGTGCGCAATGAAACCCGCGAGCCGGTGCGTTTCCACTGGGTGCGCAAAGCCTACGAGTATGTAGAAGGTCTGGAAGTGCCCAAAGCCTTCGTGACCAATGAGCAGGAGATTGCACCGATCGAAATGCCGGGCACCGAAGGCCGCTGGGCCACGACGCGTTTTGTCGACCCTAACGACGTGCGCCACGATATGCACGTCAATATCGTTACCTTTCAGCCGGGCGGCGTGATTCCGTTTGATGAAACCCACGTGATGGAGCATGGCCTCTACGTACTTGAAGGCAAAGCGGTGTATCACTTGAACCAGCAATGGGTCGAAGTGGAAGCGGGCGACTTTATGTGGCTACGCGCCTTCTGCCCTCAGGCGTGCTACGCCGGTGGCCCTGGCCCGTTCCGCTACCTGTTGTACAAAGACGTTAACCGCCATGCGGCGCTCAAAATCTGAGTTGGGAAGCCCACCACAACGATCACTCGTTAGGATGATGCTATGTTAAATCTGACGGCAAAACCGCTGACGGCGGAGGCGTTTGCGCCCTTTGGAGACGTCATCGATGCCCGCACCTCCGCATCGTTCCCGATTAACGCCGGGCGCACCCAGCGCCATCACGATCTCGCCAAGGTGGAAACCCTCGGCGACAACGCTCGAACGCTGATCAATATTTTTGTCAGCCAGCCAGTGACGCTGCCGCTCAATCTCACGTTTTTAGAGCGCCACCCCCAGGGCAGTCAGGCGTTTATGCCGCTGCATCAGGAGCGCTTTATCGTGGTGGTGGCACCGCCTGGCGACACCATTGCGCCAAACGAGGTGCAGGCGTTTGTCACCGACGGCCGCCAAGGGGTGAACTACCACGCCGGTACTTGGCACGCGATTCAGTCGGTGCTGGAGCGCGAAGGGGAATTCCTGGTGGTGGATCGCGGTGGGGATGGCAATAACTGTGACGAATATCCCCTGGATGTTACCGTCACTTTAGCGGAATAGCCCACCGCAAGTGCATGCGAGTGTCATCTTGGTTGGGTTATGCTGATAAGCTGACACTCCACTCTATATGAACGGTTAGGACATTTATGAGCGCAAACACCCATATCCCCCTTCGTCGTACCAAAATTGTCGCGACCCTCGGCCCCGCCAGTGACCGTGAAGGCGTACTGGAAGCCATGTTGAAGGCGGGGGTGGATGTGGTCCGCTTGAACTTTTCCCACGGCACGGCGGACGACCATCGCCGCCGCCTTGCCCGTGTGCGTGAAATCGCCGCTCAGCTAGGCCGCAGTGTGGCCGCGCTAGGTGATTTGCAAGGCCCCAAAATTCGCGTTGCTCGCTTTAAAGAGGGGGCGGTTTATTTAGAAGAGGGCCAGCCGTTTGTACTGGATATGGCCATGGATAGCGACGCTGGTGATATCCACGGCGTCGGCTGCGATTACAAAACCCTGGCGGATGATGTAACCGCGGGCGACCGCCTGCTGCTGGATGATGGTCGCGTGGTGCTGGATGTTACCCGCGTAGAGGGCAAGCAGGTTCACACCGAGGTGGTGGTGGGTGGCAAGCTCTCTAATCATAAAGGCATTAACAAGCAGGGCGGCGGGCTATCGGCTCCCGCGCTAACGGAAAAAGATAAAACCGACCTGAAAACCGCCGTTGAGATTGGTGTCGATTACTTGGCGATCTCCTTCCCTCGTACTGCGGAAGATATGCTGGAAGCCCGCCGCCTGTTGGGCGAAGAGGGCAAGGAAATTGGCCTCGTTGCCAAAGTGGAGCGCGCCGAAGCCGTGGCCGATGACGCCACGCTGGATGGCATTATCGAAGCCTCCGAAGCGGTGATGGTGGCCCGTGGCGACCTCGGCGTGGAAATTGGCGATGCCAAACTGGTCGGCGTGCAAAAGCGCATGATTAAACGCGCCCGTTCGCTTAACCGCGCGGTGATTACCGCCACCCAAATGATGGAGAGTATGATCTCCGCGCCGCTACCCACCCGCGCTGAAGTTTTCGACGTGGCGAACGCGGTGCTGGATGGCAGCGATGCGGTCATGCTCTCTGCGGAAACCGCCGCAGGCGACTACCCGCTGGAAACCGTAGAAGCGATGGCGCGTGTGTGCCTGGGTGCCGAGCGTGAGCGGGTCGCCCAAGAGTCGGGCCATCGTATCCACGAAGGCTTTACCCGCCCGGATGAAACCATTGCCCTTTCGGCCATGTATGCCGCTAACCACATGAAAGGCGTGGTCGCGATTGCCTGCATGACCGCCTCTGGTTACACGCCGCTGATTGCCTCGCGCATTCGCTCGGGCTTGCCCATCGTCGGCCTGGCTCACAACCCGATTGCCCAGCGCCGTATGGCCATGTACCGGGGCGTGGTCTCACTTCCCTTCGATACCTCGAAAATGACCGCCACCGAGCTTAACGACCAAGCCCTTACGCTGTTGGTGAAGCAGGGCGTCGCCAAGCCGGGTGATCACGTCATCCTGACCCGTGGCGACCACATGAACGCCCACGGCGGTACCAACACCATGAAAGTGATGGCCATTACCGAGCAGCACGCCGAAAACGCGAAGGCGTAAACGTATGCGTGCACTGCTGCTCCTGTGCGGTTGGCTGCTAAGCGCGCCTGTGATGGCGGGCGCGCCCATCGTGGCGGCGGCGTCTAGCCTGCAGTTCGCCCTGGAGGAAGCCGCCGCCCAGTTTACCCAGCAGACCGGGCACACGCTGCGGCTGAACTTCGGCTCCTCCGGCAACTTTCGTCGTCAAATCGCCCAAGGCGCGCCCTTCGAGCTGTTTTTGTCAGCAGATGAAGGGTTCGTTCAGGCGCTTTACGACGAGGGCTACGTGGATAACGCGGGCGTGATTTACGCCCGAGGACGGCTAGCCTGGGTACAGCCGGCTGGCCGTTACTCCGTACCCAGTGAGCAAGCGCCGCTTGCCGGCGTGCAGGAGGCCATTACCGCCTGGGAAGAAGGTCAGCGGCTGCGTATCGCCATTGCTAGCCCTGAACACGCCCCTTACGGCGTGGCTGCCCGAGACGTGTTGCAAAAGGCGGGCCTATGGGAAGCCAGCGAACCGCTGCGGGTGCAAGGGGAGAATGTCTCCCAGGCGATGCAGTTTGCCCTTTCCGACGAGGCGCGAGGTGGTTTGGTGGCTTATTCGTTAGCGGTGGCACCTGCGTTGGCTGAGCGCAGCGAGGCGGTGTTGATGCCTGAAACGTGGCATACGCCGCTGCGCCAGCGCATGGTGTTAACGCCGCAGGCCGGAGAAGTGGCTCAGGCGTTTTATGAGTGGCTGCAACAGTCTGACGCGAAAGCGATTTTTGAAGCCTACGGATTTAGTACCGATTAATGGACTGGTCGGCGTTCTCTGTCTCGCTGCGGCTCGCGGCGTTTACCTGTCTCTTCTTATTACCTCTAGGCATTTGGTGGGGGCGCGTGCTGGCGACGGCACAGTTCCGTGGCAAGGGGCTGTGTGAGGCGCTGATTGCGCTGCCGCTGGTGCTACCGCCTACGGTGCTGGGGTTTTATCTGCTTCAGCAGTTTGGCCGCGATGCGCCGTTAGGCGGTGCCTGGGCGGCGCTGACAGGGGGCGGGCTCAACTTTACCTTTAGCGGTATTTTGTTGGCTTCTCTGATTGCCAATCTCCCCTTTGCTATTCAGCCGATTCAGCGTGCCTTTGAGCATGTGCCTGCGAACCTGCGTGAGGCTGCGTGGTGCAGTGGGCTAAGCCCATGGCAAACCCTGTGGCGTATTGAATTGCCGCTGGTGTGGCCGGGCATCCTATCGGCGGCAGCGCTAACCTTTGCGCACACACTGGGCGAGTTTGGCGTGATTTTGTTGGTTGGCGGTGCGATTGATGGCGAGACCCGCACGCTCTCTATAGCCATTTATGATCGCGTCCAGGCCTTTGACGAGCAGGGTGCGGCGAGCATGTCTGCCCTCTTGCTGGTCATTTCCCTGGCAACCTTAGGCCTTGTCTATGGGCTCGCTGGCAAGCGCAGGTGGTCACGTGGATGATCTGATAGTGACCGCCCAACAGGCCGACCCGATTCCACTCAATGCCTCGTTTCGCTGCGCCCCTGGGGAGCTGCTGGCGCTGGTCGGGCCATCGGGAAGTGGTAAAACTACCTTGCTGCGCACCATTGCCGGGCTTTACCAGCCTCAGCAGGGCAGAGTGAGCTGCGCGGGCAGGGAGTGGTTTCTGGCCCAAAGCGGCCAGCGCCACTCACTGCCGCCGCAAGCGCGCCAGATTGGTATGGTGTTTCAGGATTATGCGCTGTTCCCTCATCTAACGGCGCTGCAGAACGTTCAGCTAGCCATAGGACACCTGCCCCGCGCTCAAAGGCGTGAACAGGCTGTTCAGTGGCTCACTAAAGTGCGCTTGGAAGGCTTAGAGGCGCGCTACCCTAGCGAGCTTTCCGGCGGCCAGCGCCAGCGAGTGGCCTTGGCTCGCGCCTTGGCCAGAGAGCCCCAAGCGCTGCTGCTGGATGAGCCGTTCTCTGCGGTGGATCAGGTGACTCGCCGCCGCTTGCAGCGTGAGCTGGCGCTGCTGCGCCAACAGATCTCCATTCCCATTATTCTCGTCACCCACGACTTGGAAGAAGCCACCGCGCTCGCTGATCAAATCTGCGTGCTGCATAACGGCGTCAGCCTGCAGCAGGGCACGCCTGAAGCGCTGTTTCGACAGCCCGCTTCGCCGCTTGTCGCTAGGTTGCTGGATCGCCACAACGTCTTTAGCGGGGAAGTGGTCGAGACGGACGCTGGGCGACGCTTGCGGTGGGGGGAATGGCTGCTAGAAGTCAGCGAAGGTATCGCCCAGTGTGAAGTAGGAGAGTCATTGGCCTGGTACCTGCCGCCGTCGGATATTGTACTGCATCGTCGGGGACGGCCTTCCCAAGGCGAACGCGAAAACCCGGTGGCGGCGACGGTCAG
>Ga0209644_1000095_pt1 | contig 38198 bp, 26 predicted proteins | sample ETNvirome_2_1000_FD_184069 | JGI IMG/M metagenome (GOLD analysis project Ga0209644, IMG submission 184069) | Marine viral communities from the Pacific Ocean - ETNP_2_1000 (SPAdes) (version 2) | ecosystem: Environmental > Aquatic > Marine > Oceanic | place: Pacific Ocean | collected 2013-06-22 | reverse complement strand
AAGACGTGCTGGAACAGCCCGTGGAACTGGTGATGTGGCAGGATGGCGTTCCGCTGCGGCGCTTTACCGGCGTGGTCAACGAATTCGTCCGGGGCGACTCCGGCCACCGCCGCACCCGTTACGACGTCATCGTCCAGCCACCCCTGTGGCGCCTCGACCTGATGCACAACAGCCGCATCTTCCAGACCCAGGCCACCGACGCCATCGTGCGCACCCTGCTGGAAGAGCGGGGCCTTATCGATACCGTGTTTGATTTGAAACGCACCCCCGAAGAACGGGAATACTGCGTCCAGCACCGGGAAAGCGACCTGGCCTTTGTCGAGCGCTTGGCCGCCGAAGAAGGCTGGCACTACCGTTATTACCACGGCGATGTGGAAGGCAACGACCAACCCGCCCTGATCATCGCCGACCACCACGGCGATGCCCCCCGGCTCGAGCCGGTGGAATACAACGCCAAGGCTGGCGGCAGCACCCGCCAGAGTACCGTCTTCCAGTTCCGCTACCGGGAACGGGTGAAAGCCGCCTCCGTGGCCATGAAGGACTACACCTTCAAGAATCCCGCCTACGCCCTGATGCACGAACATCAGGCCGACAAACTGGACGGCCAGCGGGAAGACTACCAGCACTACGACTACCCCGGCCGCTTCAAGCAGGACGCCAGTGGCCAGCCCTTTACCGAAAGCCGTCTCGATGCCCTCAGGAACGACGCCGCCATCGCCGATGGCCAGAGCAACCGCCCCGACTTCACCGTAGGTGCCAAAGTCGAACTCACCGACCACGACAACCCACGCCTGAACCGGGAATGGCTGTTCACCAGCATCACCCACACCGGAGAACAACCCCAGGCCCTGGAAGAGGATGGCAACAACGGCGCCACCACCTACCACAACGCCTTCAACGCCATCCCCGTGGACCGCACCTGGCGGCCCCAGGTCGAGCATCGCCCGTTGATGGACGGCCCCCAGGTTGCCATTGTCACCGGCCCCAAAGGCGAAGAGATCCACTGCGACGAACACGGACGCGTCAAAGTCCGATTCCCGTGGGACCGTTACAGTAAAAACGACGAACACAGCAGCGCCTGGCTCAGAGTCAGCCAAGGCTGGGCCGGTGGCCAGTATGGCTTCATGGCGCTGCCGAGAATCGGCAACGAAGTCATCGTCAGCTTCCTGGACGGCGACCCGGACCAGCCGATCATTACCGGAAGAACCTACCACGCCACCAACACCCCGCCGTACGCGCTGCCGGAGCACAAGACCAGAACCACTCTCAAGACCCAGACCCACAAGGGTGAGGGCAGCAACGAACTGCGATTCGAGGATGAAGCGGACAAGGAACAGATCTACGTCCACGCCCAGAAAGACCTGGACCTGCTGACGGAAAACAACCGCACCGAAGTCATCAAAAATGACAGCCACCTGACCGTGGACAACCACCGAAAGGCCCACATCAAGGGCAATGACCACGCCACCGTGGATGGTGAGAAACGGGAATCCATCGGCGGTGACTCAAGCCTCACCGTCAACGGCAGCTACCACAGCAAACAGGGCAAGAACCAGCTCATTGAAGCCGGCAGCGAAATCCACCACAAGGCCGGTATGAAAATCGTGATCGAAGCGGGTGCGGAAGTAACCCTGAAAGCCGGTGGTAGCTTTGTGAAGGTGGACCCCAGCGGTGTGACCGTGTCCGGGCCCATGGTGAAGATGAATTCCGGGGGCGGGCCTGGGAGTGGTAGTGGCGTTGGGGCACAAAAGCCTGAAAAGCCCGACCTCATCGAGCCAGTGGCAGGTGCCAATGTGACGCAGGGTTCGTTATCCGAAACCGGCACACGAATCAATGCTAAGCCAGATAGCACCACTAGTGTCAGTGCTCAGTCTGGCAGCAGCGCCGGGCCTATGCCCTTTGGCGCCTCTTCGACGAAATCCAGTGGTGCGTCAGAGGAGGCCCCTGTTGTTGAGGAATCTGGCCGACTGATCGACGTTCGTGGTCGGGAAACCGACGATGACGCAGTGAAAAGTGCATCGGCCCCGCACGGGGAGACAAAGGCATGAACCAACCACTAACGCTCAAAAGAGAAAAGTTAGAGAAAACCGTCCGCCTGAGGGCGGAAAATGACAAGGGCGAGCCTGCGGGGATGGCGCTTGCCATCCCCACTCAAGATGGCGGTTCCTTCATGGTTCCCGTTCTGGACGACTGGCAATCCACGGAAGAAAAGCCGGAAGGTGAGTTGGGCAATACCTTGATGAGTGTTTGCCCCGTTGCTGAAGTTCACAGCAAACGCCCCATTGAGTCCGGTGGCGTAACGATCTTCGGTGGCCGCGCGGTGTCCCTTATGCGCCCGGGTTACCTCTATGTATTCAGGGACCAGACACTTTGGCGCGAATTCGAAATTGGTCCGGAAGGCACTCTCAGCGAAGTCGATCTCGTGACCGCGCGCCAGGATAAGGCCTCCGCCCGTTTGGCGGCGGGCAAACCAGTGACTGATTTTCTGGTGCCAGTATTGCTGCAGAATCGATTTGAACTGACGGACTGCCGCATTGCCTATAGTGAAATCCAGTGGCCATGGTCCTATATTGAGAAGCTGGAAAGCGCGCCAGCCGTTCTGGAAAAGAGGGCCCTGTCCATCGCGCCTGCCTGGGCCGCTGCGACGGACGATAGCCTGAACTTCGACGGCGGTTTCCCGGCTTCGGTCATTTCGTCGGTACCCACCTTGCGGCCCAGAGATCTGGGCATTGAACTGATGCTCAGGGACCCTGCCGGATTTACGCCCGAGTTCCGGGAGCCGGGCAGTGGTGAGTTGATTTCCCGAGTCGTCGAGCGATGGAAGCGGATTCCCGTCGATGACGAGCAGCCTGGTAGGGAACTGCCGGATCTAAGTTTGCAGGCCGAGGCATCAGGGGACGCATTGGTGGGTGCCAGGGAGCACAGCGCGATCGTATGCGTGGCCATCCCCGACCCGCTGTTCCGCCTGCGCCATGCCCTGACACAACTGCACCTGGCCTTGCATTACCTTGATGCGATTGACCTGTCCCTTAAAGATCGACCGCTGATTCACTCCGCCACACTGATACGTCAGGCATTGTTCGATCCGCAGGTTTCAGACTCCAGCGATCAAGTCGAAACCCTGCGAGCTGCGGTGGACCAAGAGAAGCTTCATAAGACTCTGGATCATTCCGAGCGCAAAAAGGTGCTTGAAGAAATCGCGATCCACCTGCAAACCCTGGAATCACTGGTCAACAGCGGTGACTTCGAAATCGCCTGTGATGATTACCTCAACCACAACGGGTTGGGGCCCTGCGAAGCGTTTGCGCTCCAGGCTGATCTGTTAAATCTGACCCAACAACTCCCGGGCGTATTGAATGCCCATGGCCTGGAGTCACCGGGCATCCTGTCAAGACTGCTCAAGCAGGGGCTGGGAAAGAACCCTCTCATTGACACTTTGGCTGACGGTGGAAACGCAAGCAGCGACTTTCCTCCTGTGCTGGCGCAATTAAAGGAACTCGCGGGTGACCAGGACACGCTGACGGAGGAGCGTTTGAACGGCGCGGGCCTGTCGTCCATAAGCGCGTTGGCCCAGCAAATGGCGCAGGAGGAAGATGGCTCAGGTTCTGACAGCGGCAATGGCTCGCAGGCCCTTCCCAGCAGTGCTCCAGGCACCGCTGCGGGAATGGTTAAAACAGCATTGGGAGGCTGGAGTGCGGCCGTTCTAAAAGCGGTGGAAAACTTACGTCAGAGCGACGACCTGGCGGCCATCAAACTGGACCGCGTGTTCACTTCTGTCAAAGCAGTGGCCGATATCGCCGACCCCAATCTGGGCGGGGAGTTGCAGGTAATGCGCCGAGGTGAGGTTGATCTCACGCGTTACAGCATTGTGGGCGTTCACGGAAAAGGAATTTCTTTTGGCTTAACCGATGCAGACCGCCAGAGCGAAGCTCTGACAAGGCGCAATGATTACCTGTTTGCAGACAGGACAGACGCAGGGGGTAAACGGGTGGCGTCCACCAGCCCGAGTCGATTGGTTGATGAAGGTGGAGAAGCTCTTGTTAAGGCAGCGGCTCATACCTGGGTGTTTGTTCTACCCGTCGATCATCCTGAAGCCCGGAAATTCAGTGCCTTGAAAATTGATTGGGCGAAAAAGGCCAAGGCGTTTGCTGATGGGCCCGGGTTGTCGAGGGTGTTGGTGGGGTTGGCTGCATATAATCTTGTTTCGGAGATGTGGTCTTTGAGGCAAAGAAAATCAGGAGAAGCGGGGTATTCAGTCACTAAATTAGTGGGAGCTGGCCTAGACCTGACCGCAGCAACAATGAAGCTTTATGTCGTTAGCGCTGTAGCCAATGATAAGCTGGTCTCTGCGGTAATATTGCGACCGCTTTTCGAGATGAAGTCTGTTCCATTGATTGGCCCCATTATCCAAAAACGGCTTTTGCAGGTTGGTGCGAGCACTATCGTACGTTTTATGGCATTGGTTAACTTTTCAGCTGGTGTCGCAATGGTGGGCATGAGTGCATGGGACTATCGCAGAAGTGTTAGTCGGGGCGATCTGGATGCTGCCTTCGGGCATGGTCTAGCTGTGGCTGGAGGTAGCGTCTTTTTGGCGTCGCCGCTTTTAAGCGGGTTGCTAGCAGTACCTGGTTGGGGCTGGGCATTGTTTGGACTGGGAGTTGTTCTGGGTGGCAGCGTGTTCGCAGCTATTGCTACCGACAGCATGATAGAGCGCGTGCTGAAGCAGGGACCTCTGGGGCTTGGGCCAGATCATGAGGGGCTTCCTGAGGACGATTCAGTCTATTTTCCACAGTTGTTGAGCCAGATCTCCCCGGTAAGGGTATCTGCCAAGCGCTATGGTGACTTGAGTGATGTGGAGCAGGCGATGTTTGCGAACCATAACCCATCTCCCGACGACTACAGGGTGACGGTGCGTTCTCCCCTGATCAGCCGTTTCAAACTTGGCCAGCCAAAGGAAGATAAAGAGAAAAGCAGTAAGCCGGACCTGAGGCTGGGGATTCAGGAACTGGAGTATACCCGCAGCGTAATGGATACCCCCGCCGGACAAGTCGATGAATATTACTTGACTCGAAACACGCCTTTGAAAAAGGTGACGACCTGGGTGCCCGTACCGGAAGACCACGCCGTGCACTTTCTGATAGAACGGAACCTGGCCGGTGGCGAAAGCCATGCGTTTGGCCACAGTGAAAGGCGTACCGTCAATTTGAGAGTGGTCTTACAAGCCCGAGTCGAGAGTGAAGTTGGCGCGTTTAGGCTTCCGATGCCAGTGCTTGATGCTTATGAGTCATTTGATGCTAATCGTCACGGCGTGCTGCCCGATAAGCAGCGCCAAGTGTTCAATCCATTCGAAAATGAGCCAGTGCCATATTGGATCGTTAAAGAGGTCGCAGTGTGAGTGAGAGTGACCTAATAAACAGAAGACAAGAAGTCGGTTTTCGAGCTGACCAGATTCCGAATCTGCCGGAGTCTGTGAGCGGTCGGGAGCGACTTGGTGAGGATCTTCAACCCATTGGTGACTACGCCAACATCGAACCCTACAATCGCGTGTACGAGGATGCTGGTGAAGTTCAGTACCAAGATCAGAGTGAATCGAAGGCCTTTGCTTTCGGAGACTGGTGGTGGGATCACCAACGAATTCGCTTTCTCAATGGCAAGGCATTTGTTGGGATTTCGGCTTTACTTCTCCTCATACCTTATGTCTGGGGAGGGGTAGTTTTAGTCGGAGGTGGATGGCTGGTCTATTACGGTTTTTATGTACTCGTGGTAGATGCAAACGTTGTAGTTTTTTTCTTGGTAATGTTCTTTGCAGTTCTTGTTTGGATACCCGCCTCCTTCTATGCCCTTATTAAAACCATGCCATGGGTTGTGGGCGGTTTCGCCCTGCTACTGAGACCATTCGACAAATTACTGGGCAAGCTCCTGGATCGTGGCCTGGATGCAGGCGAAAGCGCCTTCAACCGTGAGGCGGGTGAGGTTAGCTTCGCTCTACCGGGAGGTAAGAAACTGACCGCGCCCTTCGAGGAGTTCGATGCCTACGTGGAGCGCGTGGTCCAGCATGGCGGCATCTTCTATCGCCTGATGTTTGTTCACCGCTACACCGGCAAGCAGTTCAGCCAGACGTCCTTTAGCCGGATTGAGCCAACAAAAGAAGAAGTCATGGCTCTGTGGGATATGCTGCAGAGGTATATGGATGTATCCCAGCCGCTGCCGGATGTGCCGAGGCTGGAGCCCTTCCGCCACCTAGATCCGGTAACGGCGGAGCATGACCAGCACACCGGTCGGAATCCCCGGTTCTGGCGTGACCTGGATCTGGAAACCTGGAAGCAGGGTGAAGGGGCCGAATGGCTGAAGCGCCAGGCGGAGTACCCTTGGGATAAACGCACCTGCAAGCTGACACCTCAGATTGGAAAGATTTCCATGGAGGCCTATAGGGCAAAGATGGCTTCCTCAAGTAACCATGGAGAACTGAAGGAATCGGTGATGTAAGGCAGAGGCATGGGCCTCTGCCTCAGTACACCTAAGCCTCCCGCAACTCCCGGGCCGCAGCCACCATTCCCCTCAACGCCGGAATCACCTCCTCCCACGACCGGGTTTTCAACCCGCAGTCCGGGTTGATCCAGAGCCGCTCGGCGGGGATTCTTTCCGCGGCCTTGTTCATCAGCGACACGATCTGTTCAGTCCCAGGCACGTTGGGCGAGTGAATATCGTAGACACCCGGTCCAATATCATTGGGATATTGGAAGCCCTTGAAAGCATCCAGCAGCTCCATGTCAGACCGGGAGGTTTCAATGGTGATGACATCGGCGTCCATGCGGGCGATGGCTTCGATGATGTCGTTGAATTCCGAATAACACATATGGGTGTGTATCTGAGTGTCGTCCTTCACGTCGTTGGACGTAATCCGGAAGGCTTCGATGGCCCAGTCCAGATAGGTCTGCCAGTCGCTCTGGCGCAGGGGCAGGCCTTCGCGAAGGGCGGCTTCGTCAATTTGGATGATGTTCACGCCGGCCTGTTCCAGGTCCAGCACTTCCTCACGGATGGCCAGTGCCAGTTGCAGGCAGGTGTCTTTCCGGGGCTGGTCGTCGCGCACGAAGGACCAGTTCAGGATGGTGACCGGGCCGGTGAGCATCCCTTTCAGGGGCTTGTCTGTCAGCGACTGGGCGTAGCGGATCCATTCCACGGTCATGGCTTTGGGCCGGGAGATATCGCCGAACAGGATGGGCGGTTTCACGCAGCGGGAACCGTAGGACTGTACCCAGCCGAAGCGGCTGAACACGTAGCCCTCCAGTTGCTCGCCGAAGTACTCCACCATGTCGTTGCGTTCCGCCTCGCCATGGACCAGCACGTCCAGCCCCAACTGTTCCTGTTCCTCAACGCAGTGGCGGATTTCCGCGCGGATTCGCTCCTGGTATTCCTCGGGTGCCAGCTCACCCCTACGAAATTTGAGCCGTGTTTGGCGGATATCCTTGGTCTGGGGGAACGAGCCGATGGTGGTTGTGGGGTAGCGCGGCAGCTTCAGGTGGCTGGCCTGGATCGCGGAGCGCTGCTGGTAGCTGCTCTTGCGTTGACCCAGCTCAGGCGTGATCGCCGCGACCGCCTCGCGAACCTGTGGGTCCGTCACGCGGGTTGAGTTCCTGCGGCTGAGTATGGCGTCTGCATTGCTCTTCAGTTCCCGGGCCACCGCATCCTGGCCATCGGTAAGTGCCGTGGCCAACAGCTGCAGTTCTTCCAGCTTTTGCCGCGCAAAGGCCAGCCAGGAGCGTATCTCCGGGTCCATGGTGGTTTCGTTGTCCAGGTCTACCGGCACATGGAGAAGTGAGCAGGATGGCGCAATCCAGAGTCGTTCACGCAGCTTCTGATAAACCGGTTCCAGCCAGTCGAGGGTGGCTTCCAGGTCGGTTTTCCAGATATTGCGACCGTCGATCACGCCCAGTGAGAGAACCTTGTGCCCCGGCAGCCAGTCAGTCACGCGGGACACTTCGTCGCGGGCTTTTGTCGCATCCAGGTGCAGGCCGGCAACCGGTAGTTCACAGGCCAGTTGCAGGTTTTCCCGCAGTTGGCCGAAATAGGTGGTCAGCAACAGTTTTACCGGGCTTGCCTTGAGGTTGTGGTAAGCCAGGTTCAGGGCGTGCCGCCAGTCGCCTTCCAATTCTGTGACCAGGATTGGCTCGTCAATCTGCACCCACTCTGCGCCATTGTCGGCAAGAAGCTGTAACAGCTCCGCATAGACCGGCAGTAAGTCATCCAGCAGGCTGAGCCGGTCTGTATCGTCCTTGGATTTGCCAAGCCAGAGGTAGGTGACAGGGCCGATGATAACTGGCTTGGCATTGACGCCTACGGCCCTGGCTTCGGCCAGTTGTTTCAGTAAACGCGTGGAATTCAGGCTGAACCGTGTGTCCGCGTCGAATTCCGGGACAATATAGTGGTAGTTGGTGTCGAACCACTTGGTCATTTCACCGGCATGGATGCCACAGCAATCGTTATCAGCCGGGGACCGGCCACGGGCAATGCGGAAGTAGCGGTCCAGTTCGTGGTCATCGGCCTTGCCTGAACGCTTGGGCAGGTTGCCGAGTGTGGCGCTCATGTCCAGTACCTGGTCGTAGAGCGAGAAGTCGCCGACCGGCGCCAGCGTGAGCGGGCGTTGGTGCCGCCAGTTGCTGGCGCGAAGCCCTGCCGCGGTTTGCTGTAGGTTGTCTTCGCTTAACTCGCCTTTCCAATAGCCCTCAAGGGCAAATTTGAGTTCGCGACGTTGGCCAATTCTGGGAAAGCCCAGGTTATGGGTGGTTACCATGATGAATCTCCTGTCGTCATTCAGGCCTTCAAGACTAGTGCTGATCTGACATGAAAAATAATGGTAAAATCTCATTAATCCATGAATTTTTTTCAACTAAGGTCGGCCAATGATAGAGCGCAATCATCTGGAGATCGTCCGTGAAGTGGATCGGAGCGGCTCCCTGACCGCAGCGGCGGACGCGCTGTGCCTCACTCAGTCTGCCCTCAGTCATGCCATGAAGAAGCTCGAGCAGCAGTTGGGAACGCCCGTGTGGGTGCGTGAAGGCCGTAAACTGCGGCCAACTCAATCCGGGTTGTATTTGCTGTCACTCGCGAATCGTTTGTTGCCGCAGTTCGAGCATGCCGAGGAATTGGTGGGTCAGATTGCCAGAGGGCAGCGGGGCAGCCTGCGAATCGGTATGGAATGTCATCCTTGTTACCAGTGGCTGCTCAAGGTGGTTGGGCCGTATCTTGAGCAATGGCCCGGCGTGGATGTGGATGTGAAGCAGCGCTTCCAATTTGGCGGTATCGGTGCTTTGTTCGGCTACGACATCGATGTGTTGGTGACGCCGGACCCATTGCACCGCAAGGGGCTTGTTTACGAGCCGGTCTTTGATTACGAGCAGATTCTCGTAGTGCCGAGCGATCACCCGCTGGCCTCCAGGCCTTGGGCGGAGCCATCTGATCTTGAAAGTGAGACTCTGATTACCTATCCGGTGGATGCCGAGCGGCTGGACATCTATACCCGGTTTCTGGTGCCGGCCCACAGCAGCCCGGCCCGGCATAAGACCATTGAAACCACGGACATCATGCTGCAAATGGTCGCGGCAGGGCGGGGGGTATCGGCACTGCCCCGTTGGCTGGTGGAAGAGTACGCCCATCAGATGCCGATCAGCCCGGTACGGCTGGGGCGGGAGGGTATTGATAAGCAGATTTTCCTGGGCCTCCGTGAGCGGGATGTGGATGTGGCCTATCTTCAGTCGTTCATGACGATGGCGCGGGAAACGACCTGGGGGCTGGATTGAAGCTGGAATCCGTCGCAACTTTGGTTGAGATGTTCGCGGGGGCGTCGTTCTTCGGTTAAAATGCGCGAAATTATTCATCGGGGACATGTGACCATGAGCGAAACACCCGCAGATCTGAAATACATTGAAACGCACCAGTGGGTGCGTGTGGCCGACGACGGCACCGCAACCGTCGGAATCACGGATTTTGCCCAGGATCAACTGGGGGATATCGTTTTTATTGGTGTTCCGGATGTGGGTTCGACGGTAACTGGTGCTGAAGAGGCGGGCGTTGCCGAGTCGGTGAAGTCGGCGTCGGATGTGTTCAGTCCGGTGACCGGTGAGGTGATTGAGGTCAATGAGAGCCTTGAGGATGAGCCTGAGAAGGTGAATGAGGATCCTTATGGCGATGGCTGGTTGTTCCGGGTGCGGTTGGCGGATGCCGGTGAGCTGGATGGCCTGATGGATTCTGTGGCCTATGCGGAGCATGTGGCTGCCGAGGAGTGACCCCGCGGATTGCTTCGGAGTTAGGACCAAGCCGGGAGGGCCTTCCAAAACACGCCTCAAGACGTCCTTGTGCGGCTTGGGCTCCGCCATCCATGGCTCCGCACAGTTTTGGAAAGCCTGCCCAGCTTAATCTCCGAACCTGTGTGCTGGACTCGTCTCGAAAAGCCTTCCTTATATTATTTCTTCAGGCGTTTATTTATGAATTTTCCGGTTTTATACCTCCGAAAAGGCGCAGAACGCAGGCTCCGGGCTGGTCATCTTTGGGTCTACAGCAATGAAGTGGATACTCATCGCTCCCCGCTGACCGAGTTTGAAACCGGAGCCCAGGCTGAACTGCGCGCGGCCAACGATAAACCCATGGGAACGGTGTTTGTGAATCCGCATGCGCTGATCTGCGGCCGTTTGATCAGCCGGAATGCCGCTCATGGCATGACGCCGCAAAGGCTTACCGAGCGGGTGGAGACGGCGCTGGCTCTGCGGGAGCGGTTGTTTGACAAGCCGTTTTATCGCTGGGTGTTTGGCGACAGTGACGGGCTTTCCGGGCTGGTGATTGACCGGTTTGATGATGTGGTGGTGGTTCAGATTTCCACGGCCGGCATGGAGCAGATGAAGGAGTCGGTTGTTCGTGCGGTGCAGCGGTTGGCGCATCCGCGGGCGATTATCCTCAAGAACGACGGCAAGATGAGGAAGGTAGAAGGGCTGGATACTTACGTTGAGCAGGCCCATGGCCCGGAGATTGATCTCCTGCCGGTTGAGGAGAATGGCGTGCGATTCGAGGTGCCCATGGAAGGGGGGCAGAAAACGGGATGGTTCTATGATCACCGCATGAACCGGCAGCGGCTGCAGGCCTATGCGCCGGGCAAGCGTGTGCTGGATGTGTTCAGTTACGTAGGTGGCTGGGGTATCCAGGCTGCCTGTGCCGGGGCTACGCAGGTGACCTGTGTGGACAGTTCCTCTGGTGCCATCGACTCTGTTCATCACAATGCGAAGATCAATGGCCTTGATAACATCGAGACGATAGAGGGTGATGCCTTCGACGCCCTGAAAGCGCTGTGCGATGAGAAGGAAAAGTTCGACATCGTTGTCCTCGACCCACCGGCACTGATCCCCCGGCGGCGTGACCAGAAGGCTGGGGAAGAGGCTTATGCGCGCCTGAACCAGTTGGGACTTCGGCTGCTTGATCGGGATGGACTACTGGTGTCGGCTTCCTGCTCTATGCATCTGTCCCAAGAGAAGCTGACGGATATTATCCGCAGCAGCGGCCGCAAGATTGACCGGTTTGTTCAATTATTGGAGCAAGGCCATCAAGCGCCGGATCATCCGGTAGTACCGGGGATTCCGGAGACGGATTATATTAAAAGCTGTTTTGTTCGGTCGTTGACTGGGTTTCTTTGAGCTTGGGGGAGGTCAGTCAGCGGGGGCGCTGCTCCGGGATACGCTGTAAATACGTCCCTGTACGCTCGACAAAAACATCCATGTTTTTGACGCTCCCGGAGTAGCGCCCCCGCTGACTGGCCCAGACGATGGCAGTTAACCTCGAAGGCTCATAATCTTCCAGCCATTTTCTTTCGCAATGTTTTCAAGCGTCGGATCCGGGTCTACCGCTACCGGATTTTCGACTTTGCGTAGTAGAGGCGCATCGTTGTGGGAGTCGCTATAGAACCAGGCGCCCTCGAGACTTTCTCCAGTTGATTCCAACCAGTCATTCAGGCGGGCTACTTTGCCGTCCTGAAAGCTGGGAATACCTGCAACTTCTCCCGTATAGCGCCCATTGACCATTTCTGGCTCAGTGGCAATCAGGTGATCAATGTCCAGCAGCTTAGCCACTGGCTCGGTAACGAACCGGTTGGTTGCAGTGATGATCATCAAGGTATGGCCATCGGCCCGATGGCTATCCAGCAATGCCTTGGCTTTTTCGAGCATCATAGGCTGGATTTTTTTTGCCATAAACTGTTCGCGCCAGGCCAGAAGCTGTTCCGTGTCATACCGTGCAAGAGGCTGAAGGGCAAAGCTCAGGTAGCGCATGATGTCCAGCTCTCCATTCAGATACTCCTCATAGAAGCGGTCGTTTGCCTGCCGGTATTCCTCCGCATCCACAATCGACTCTTCCACCAGGAATTCCCCCCAGGCGTGGTCACTGTCTCCGGCGAGCAGGGTGTTATCGAGATCAAAAATCGCGAGCGTCAACTTGGATACCTCCGGGAAAAACGACGACTGTCACAGGCGCAACAGTCTAGCATGACGCGCCGCCGTCGGCTTCGTTTGCCGAAGCCTTGGGATTCTGTAAGAATGAGAGCAACTTGGATAAATCCGGCCGGTGAATTTTTAATCCGGCCAACCGACTTTTAAGAGGACTGTGCCGTGATCGATTCGGACGGTTTCAGACCCAACGTCGGAATCATTCTGGCCAATCACAGGGGGGAAGTCCTCTGGGCAAGGCGAATAGGGCAGGACTCCTGGCAGTTCCCTCAAGGTGGTATCAAGCACGACGAATCACCGGAAGAGGCCCTTTACAGGGAACTGGCGGAGGAAATTGGTCTCGGTACAGGCGATGTGGAAATCATCAGCTGTACCCGTGGCTGGCTGAGATACCGCCTCCCTCGCAGGATGGTGCGCCACAATTCGCACCCGGTCTGCGTGGGACAAAAACAGAAATGGTTCCTGCTGAGGATGCTTTCGCCGGATGCGCAGGTACGCGTGGACGGCACGGACTCGCCGGAATTCGACGGCTGGCAGTGGGTTAGCTACTGGTACCCGCTTGGGCAGGTCGTATCGTTTAAACGCGAGGTCTATCGACGTGCGCTGCGAGAGCTCGCGCCGCGGCTGTTTTACAACATGGAACAGTGGCGCCAGAGCGAGCCTTCCCGACGCGCGAAGGACACACAGAAATGACGGATTGAACCCGCCATGCTGAGCATACTGCGAAGTCTTGTACAAGAGGTAAACAGTGCCCGCGATTTGCAGGAGGCGCTGGATGTCATTGTTTCGCGGGTGCAGAAAGCCATGGATACCGAGGTTTGCTCGGTTTATCTGCTTGATCCAGCCACAAATCGCTACATATTAATGGCCACGGAAGGCTTGTACCAGCAAGCAGTAGGGCAGGTCAGCCTGGGTTATTCCGAGGGCCTGATTGGTCTGGTTGGCTCCCGGGAGGAGCCTATCAACCTTGAAGATGCTCCATCCCACCCCCGCTATCGTTACTTTCCAGAGACCGGCGAAGAGCGTTTCCGCTCGTTCCTGGGTGTTCCCATCATTCACCATCGCCGGGTTCTTGGCGTTCTTGTTGTTCAGCAACGGGAAAGTTCGCGCTGCTTTGACGAGGGTGAAGAAGCCTTCCTGGTTACCGTTTCGGCTCAATTGGCCGGTGTTATTGCCCACAGCGAGGCAACGGGCGCCATCAGCGGTCTTTCCCTGACCGGTGAAGAAGCGACCGATGTCAGTTTCAGTGGTGTGCCTGGTGCGCCGGGCGTTGCCATTGGCAAGGGTGTGGTGGTGTACCCTGCCGCCGACCTGGACGTAGTGCCTGAGAAGCCCACCGATGATATTGAATTGGAACTGTCGCTGTTTGATGGCGCGGTAACTGCGGTTCGGGAAGATATTGAGCGGGTGGCGGCCCGGCTCGCTTCCCAGCTTCGCCCGGAAGAGCAGGCTCTGTTCGATGTCTATTTGCGTATGCTGGGCGATGACGCAATGCCAGGTGAGGTGGGCAACCGGATCAAGGAAGGTTTCTGGGCCCAGGGCGCGCTGAAACAGGTGGTTCAGCAGTACGTTCGTCACTTTGAAATGATGGACGACCACTACCTGCAGGAGCGGGCTGTCGACATCCGGGATCTCGGCCGCCGTTTGTTGTCCCACTTGCAGGAAGGTGAGCAGAAGGACACGGTCTATCCTGAGAACACGGTCCTGGTCAGTGAAGAACTGACGCCGGCCATGCTCGGGGAAGTGCCCAAAGGGCAACTGGTCGGTTTGGTGTCGGTCAAGGGGTCCAGCAACTCCCACGTTGCCATCCTGGCACGTGCCATGGGGGTGCCCACGGTCATGGGTCTGGTAGATATTCCGGTCAACCAACTGGATGGCAAGGACCTGATTGTTGATGGCTTTGAAGGGCAGATTTTTGCGTCACCCTCCACGGACCTGAGGAACTTCTACCAGGAAATCTGTGACGAGGAAGATGAGTTGGTCAAAGGGCTGGAAGCCCTGCGGGACCTGCCTTGCGAAACCACCGACAACCACCGCGTGTCGCTGCTGGTGAATACCGGTTTGATGACCGATGTGGTGCGCTCTCTGAGCCACGGTGCTGAAGGTATCGGTCTGTACCGCACCGAAGTGCCGTTCATGATCAAGGACCGGTTCCCGTCAGAACAGGAGCAGCGTGAATACTACCGCGAGCAACTGGAAGCCTTTGCCCCGAACCCTGTCACCATGCGTACGCTGGACATCGGCGGCGATAAGGCGCTGACGTACTTCCCGATCCAGGAAGAGAACCCGTTTCTGGGCTGGCGCGGTATCCGGGTAACCCTGGATCATCCAGAGATATTCCTGGTTCAGGTAAGGGCGATGCTCAAGGCGAGTGAGGGCCTGAACAATCTGCAGATCATGCTGCCGATGATCAGCAATATCTCAGAAGTGGAAGAATCCCTCCACCTGATTTACCGGGTTTATCATGAGGTCAGGGAGGAAGGTTACAACATCCATATGCCCAAGGTCGGGGTAATGGTGGAGATTCCGGCGGCGGTGTATCAGATTCGCGAGTTGGCGGATCGCGTGGATTTCCTCTCTGTTGGCTCAAACGACCTGACCCAGTACCTGCTGGCGGTGGATCGCAACAATCCCAGGGTCGCGCAGCTGTACCATTCCTATCATCCCGCCGTGTTGCAGGCGCTGGTGCGCGTAGCACAGGACGCCCATGCGGTCGGCAAGCCTGTCGGTATCTGCGGCGAGCTGGCGGGTGACCCTGGCGGCGCGCTGCTGTTGATGGCGATGGGTTACGATTCGCTCTCCATGAACGCGGCCAGCCTGCCGAAGGTCAAGTCGGTCATTCGCAGTGTTAGCCGCGAATGGTCGGCACAGCTGCTGGAAGATGTGCTGTTGCTGGATTCGCCGCACGTTATCAAGAGCTGTGTGGATCTGGCCCTGCGTAATGCCGGATTTGGCCGCTATCTGCGCCCGGGCAAGTCCAGTGCCATTGCCCATGCCGAAAAGGCCCTTTCGTGAAGGCGTATAGCCAATTGGTCCTATATAGGGTGTGTACTCTAAAACTGGCTGCTAGTGTTGAAAGCAATAGCCAACCGCACCCGCATGGGGATATTGAATGACGGCAACCACAACAGCGATTAAGCCCGAACCTCGCATCGGCCTGGCCCTCGGCGGCGGTGGCCCGTTGGGAGGTATCTACGAAATCGGGGCATTGCGCGCGCTCGATGAGGCGCTGGATGGCCTTGATTTCAATAATATTGATGTTTACGTCGGCGTGAACGCGGGCTCCTTTGTTGCGGCCAATTTGGCCAACCAGATGACCACCGCCCAGTTGTGTCGGATTTTTGTGCGCAATGAAGCGGAAGTGCACCCCTTCCATCCGGAAGTGTTCTATCGCCCGGCGTTCCGGGAGCTGGGCAGTCGCTTGCTGGCGGTTCCGGGCCTGGTGACGACGGCTGTGCGACGGTTCGTAAATAACCCTTATGACCAGAGCCTGCTGGAAGCGCTGACGATTCTTGCGCAGGCTGCGCCTGCGGGCCTTTTCGATAACGAAGGCCTGCACGAATATCTGCAGCGGGCCTTTACCATGCTTGGTCGCACCAACGATTTCCGACAGCTTAAGCGCAGTCTTTATATTGTTGCGGCGGATGTGGAAAGCACTGAGGCGGTCTGCTTTGGTGCCCCCGGTTTTGATCACGTGCCCATATCAAAAGCGATTCAGGCGAGTACCTCGTCTCCGGGCATCTATGTTCCGGTCACTATCGACGGGCGTTACTACGTGGACGGTACTCTGAGAAAGGGGTTGCATGCCTCCGTGGCGTTTGAGGACGGTGCGGATCTGGTTTTCGCGGTCAATCCACAGGTTCCCATTGATGCGAGCTCAGCTGTGCGGGCCGGTACCATGGGGCCGGGTGATCTGACCCGGTCGGGTATGCCAAACCTGCTGTCCCAGATGTTCCGCACCATGGTGTACTCCCGAATGCAATCAGGCATTGCGCAGTACACCCGGGATTACCCGGACAAGGATATTCTGCTGTTCGAGCCGACCCGCGATGATGCCAAGCTGTTCTTCTCCAATGTGTTCAGTTTCCAGTCCCGCCGGATGGTGTGTGAGCATGCCTACCAGATGACGCGGCGTGATCTGCTGAACCGTGCGGACGAGCTGGAGCCTAAACTTGCGAAGTATGGTATTCGTCTGCGTCGGGATCGACTGGAAGACGAGCAGCGCACCATCAGTACCAGCCTGTACGGTGAGATGCTGCCCCTTTATGTGGCAAAAGGCCGCAAGAAACGGGCTCAGAAAGGAAAGTTGGCGACGGGCTTTGATAATGTGTCGGAGCTGTTCAGTAAGGCGTTGTAGGGGGCGCGAAGAACGCGCGCCCCAAAGGATACATTCGGGCCTTTCTGCCCTTGCGGGTCACAGGATATAGCGGCTCAGATCTTCGTCTTCTGCCAACTCACCCAGTTTTTCGTCCACAAACGCCGCGGTAACCTCGAAGCTGTCGGTAACCTGATCACCTGCCTCGTAAGACAGACTCTCCAGCAGTCGTTCCAGCACCGTATGTAGGCGTCTTGCACCGATATTTTCCGTGGTTTCGTTGACCTTGTAGGCGACTTCCGCAATACGGGCGATGGCGTCCTCTGTGAAGGTCAGTTTGACACCCTCGGTGCCCATCAGGGCCTCGTACTGCTGTACCAGAGAGGCATCTGGCTCCGTGAGGATGCGTTTGAAGTCATCCGGAGTCAGTGCCTGCAGCTCAACACGGATCGGCAGGCGGCCCTGTAATTCCGGGATCAGGTCAGACGGCTTCGACAGGTGAAACGCGCCGGACGCGATAAACAGGATGTGATCCGTTCGTACGGAGCCGTACTTGGTGCTGACGGTGCTGCCTTCGATCAGGGGCAGCAGGTCCCGTTGCACACCTTCCCGTGAGACGTCCGATGAAGTGTTCTCGGAGCGCTTGGCCACCTTGTCGATTTCGTCGATGAAGACGATGCCATTCTGCTCGACGGTCTGGATGGCTTTCTGCTTGATTTCCTCTTCATTGACCAGTTTGGCGGCTTCCTCGTCGCGAACGTGCTTCATGGCGTCAGCGACCTTCATCTTGCGGGTCTTGCGCTTATCAGAGGACATGCTCGAGAACATGTTCTGTAGCTGGCTGGTCATCTCCTCCATGCCTGGAGGTGCCATGATTTCAACGCCGGCGCCGCTGTTACGCAGGTCGATTTCGATTTCCTTGTCGTCCAGCTCGCCCTCGCGCAGTTTCTTGCGGAACAGCTGGCGGGTGGAAGAGTCTTCGGTTTTCTGGCTGTCTTCCTTGAAGTCCCGGGGTGGCGGGATCAGGGCATCCAGAATGCGTTCCTCGGCGGCGTCCATGGCGCGATGCTCGTGGCGTTTCATTTCCTTCTCGCGCAGCATCTTGATGGCCATGTCCGCCAGGTCACGGATAATGGACTCGACGTCCCGGCCCACGTAGCCCACTTCGGTAAACTTGGTCGCTTCCACTTTCAGAAAGGGGGCGTCGGCCAGTTTGGCAAGACGGCGTGCGATTTCAGTTTTACCCACACCGGTGGGGCCGATCATAAGGATGTTTTTTGGTGTGATCTCTTCGCGCAGACCACTGTCCAGCTGCATCCTGCGCCAGCGGTTGCGCAGGGCGATGGCTACGGAACGCTTGGCCTCTTCCTGGCCCACGATGTGTTTGTTGAGCTCGTGGACAATCTCACGGGGGGTCATTGCAGACATGCTAGCTCCGGATCAATCGTTGGCTGAGAGTACTTCGAGGGTGCGATTGTGGTTGGTGTAGATGCAGATGTCGGCCGCGATATCCAGGCCCTTTTCCACAATCTCGTTGGCTTTCAGGTCGGTGTTTTCCAACAGGGCTCTTGCGGACGCCTGTGCAAACGGACCGCCGGAGCCGATCGCGATCAATCCCTGTTCTGGTTCGATAACATCGCCGTTGCCGGTAATGATCAGTGACGCGGTTTTGTCGGCAACGGCCAGCAAGGCCTCCAGCCGGCGGAGAGCTCGGTCCGTTCGCCAGTCTTTGGCCAGTTCGACAGCGGCGCGGGTAAGGTTGCCCTGGTGTTTCTCGAGTTGGGCTTCAAAACGCTCGAACAGGGTGAATGCGTCGGCGGTACCACCTGCAAAACCGGCCAGCACCTTGTCGTTATAGAGCCGGCGAACCTTGCGGGCATTGCCCTTCATTACGGTATTGCCGAGGGAGACCTGGCCGTCGCCACCCATGGCAACTTCATCGTCACGCCTGACAGAGAGTATGGTAGTCATTCTGGCTCCATTTGCCTGATAGAAAACGGTATTCAGCAGTTATGGAGGCGAGGGGGCGGTTTTCAAGGGCGGGAGGAAAGAGAGTCAGGAGGGCAGCTCAGCCCTCCTTGGGAATCTTCCTGACCAGAGGCTGAATGTTGAGATTGACCAGCTTGTCGATAGCCGCATTCATCTGGCTGCGAGAGGTGAAGGGGCCTACATTGACGCGGTACCAGATGCTTCCGCTGTCGAGGTCGATGCGTTTGACCTGTGCACGGAGGCCCTGGAACGCGATTTCGGCCCGCTGCCTCTCTGCATCTTGCTGTTGTCGGAATGAGCCCGTTTGCACCAGGTAATCAAACGTTTGCTGTCCTGGCCCAGGGGTATATTCCTCGACCTCGGGAGGAACCACCTCCGAGTCAGGAAGCATGTCGTAAAAGCGAAAGCCGGGTTTTTCTTTTGCGGCGGTTTCCGAAGGCTTCTCCTTTACCGCAGGCGGTTCGGCTGTTGTTGCTTTTTCACCCTGGCGAGGCTCGGATGTAGGAAGTGAGTTGAGATAGGCAATAAAGCCGATAAAACCACCCACGGCTGCCAGTGACAGAATCCACTTCAATGACAAGCCACCTCGCTGTGACTTGGCTGCAGCAGGGCGTTTTGGGGGCTGCTTTTGTTTACGCGCAGGCCTCGCGGATTTTGTTGACGTTGCCGGTTTGCTGGCCGTTCTTGATTTGCGGGCATAGTCTCGGGACATGGCCGGGTTAGTTCCTGTTGCGTGCCTGAATATTCAGATCATGAAGCCTGACTTGCTACATTTCGTCGGGAGCGCTCACGCCAAGCAGATCGAGACCATTGGCAATCACCTGCCGCACGGCAAGATACAGGGAAACGCGAGCGTCCCGGACAGCAGTATCCTCGATCAGAACTTTGTGGGCGTTGTAGTAGGTGTGGAACTGCCCGGCAAGATCCCTGAGATAGTGCGTCAGGTGATGTGGTTCCCGCAATTTGGCTGAACTTTCTATAAGCTCGGGGTACTTGGCCAACTGGTTAGCGAGATCCTTTTCCTCGTCGAGCGTCAGTAAGGACAGATCTCCCACGCACTCGTTCAGGCCGCGCTCAACCCCTTCCTCTTTCAGTTTTCTGAGCACACTGCAAATACGTGCATGGGCATACTGAATGTAATAGACCGGGTTTTCATTGGTCTGGGAGCGGGCCAGATCGATATCGAAAGTCAACTGGGAGTCGACTCTGCGAGCTGCAAGGAAAAAGCGGGTGGCGTCGCGGCCTACTTCGTCAATCAGGTCGCGGACCGTCACGTAACTGCCTGCGCGCTTGGAAATCTTCACTTCCTGCCCGGACCGGGTCACCATCACCATCTGGTGAAGCACGTAATCCGGCCAACCCTGGGGGATGTCAGCGTTCAGCGCTTGCAGGCCGGCACGAACCCGTGTGACGGTGGAGTGGTGGTCGGCACCCTGCTCATTGATAACCGTGGTGAAACCCCGTTGCCACTTGTTCAGGTGGTAGGCCACGTCCGGCAGGAAATAGGTATAGCCGCCATCCTTCTTGCGCATCACGCGGTCTTTGTCGTCGCCGAATTCGGTGGTTTTCAGCCACATGGCGCCGTCATGTTCGTAGGTATAGCCGTTTTCCTGCAGGCGCTCGACGGTTTCCTCTACCTTGCCATCTTCGTACAGCGATGACTCGAGGAAATACACGTCGAACTCCACGCCAAAAGCTTTCAGGTCCAGGTCCTGCTCACGACGCAGATAGGCAACCGCAAACTCCTGGATGGCTTGTTGATCGTCCGGGTCGGCTTTACCGGTGACTTCCCGGTCGTCCGCGGTAACGGTTTCGCCGGCGAGATAGGCATTGGCCACATCGGTGATGTAGTCACCGCGGTAGCCATCGGCCGGCCAGTTTTCGTCCTCCGGTGTCAGCCCTTTCACCCGTGACTGCACTGAAAGTGCCAGATTGCTGATCTGTGCGCCTGCATCGTTGTAGTAAAACTCGCGGGTGACTTCGTAACCATTGGCTTCCAGCAAACGACTCAGGCAGTCGCCAATCGCCGCACCACGGCCATGGCCCACGTGCAGGGGGCCAGTCGGGTTGGCGGAGACAAACTCCACCTGGACCTTCTCGCCCTTGCCATTGTTGTTACGACCGTACTGCCCGGCGTTGTCGAGAATGGTGTTAACCACCTCAAAGGCACTGGCTGTGCTCATGAAAAAGTTGATAAAACCGGGGCCTGCAATCTCAACTTTCTCGACAGCGCTGGTGTCCGGCAACCGTTCCACCAATGCCTCTGCCAGCTTTCGTGGCGGGCAACCCGCCGCCTTCGATGCGACCAGAGCAATGTTGCAGGCGTAGTCACCGTGGGATTTGTCCTTGGTGTTGCCTACCTGTGGTGTAAAGGTCTGATCTGCTGGCAAGGTGCCTTCAGATTGCAGGGTCGCCAGCGCAGACTGGAGCAGTTCGGATACGGTCTCTTTCATGCTGTCGGATGACTCAGGTTATAAGAGAATGGAAGCTAAGGGCCGGGAACCCAATTATTCGGAAGGCAGATATTATCACTGAAAGAGGGGTGTGGCTCAAATTTGAGGCCCCGCGTTGTCTGCGCGGGGCCTCCGTTGTGGAAGGATCAGTCTGAAATCGCCGCCTGAGCGACAAATGGATCGCTATTGTATGGAGCGGGCGGAGTGACTTCTACTGTGAATGTGCCAGTTGAAGACGTACCGTCTCCCTCAACTGTTACGCACCGCTCTACAGGCGTTTCGCGGTAAGATGTGGGTGAGCTGAAGCTGCTCGGGGCAACAACTGAGCCATTAGTAGTTGAGAAGGCAATATCTGTTCCGCCTGGTGGAGGGCCCTCGATGGTGGCTCCGCTATCATTCGTAAAGACACCGGCAATTTCTGCGCAGACTTGTCCCGGTTGTACGGTTGTTGTAAAAGTGATTTGGATATTGTCGCTTGCCAGAAACAGTTTACCAGTCCGGGTTATCTCCAGTAGCGAGGTGGTGCACTCTACTCCACTCGTATCCGTGCATGCAGTGCCGTTGTATATGCCGTTCGCGGGGTCATATTGACCGTTGCTGTTGTAATCAAAGTACTCCTCACCTGAGTCGAAATTCCCGTTTCGGTTCCGGTCCAAGAAAGCCTCCCCAAGGTCGTTCTGGGCAACGTTGAAGTCATCTTCAGACTGAACATATTTGCCATCGCTGTTCAGATCTCTAAAGCTTTCTTCACCGACTGTGCGTGCGAGAATTAGGGCCACACCGTCATCAGCTCGGGGATTCTGGCTGATCCATTCGATTGAGCATGCGCCATCTTGGAGGATGCACTCACTTTGTACCGAGCCGGAGTTCGTAACAAAGTTCACCACAGCATCGCTAATGCGATTATTATTTCGATCCGCTGCCCGTATCGTAATTGGCACGGATACGCCGTCATAATTTCTGGCGTTTGGCAAAAAGTTTTCTTCAACCGACAGTGAAAAACTATCTTGGTCAGGGATCGTAGCGCTTATTGAAATAGGCGCAGAAGTTGTTTGAATGACAGGGCCTGTGTCGGGAGTGTATGTCGCGGTTACGCTGACAACAGTAGCCACTGTCCCGGCATTTACCCTTGTTGACGCTACGCCATTCTCGTCGGTCTCAGTTGATGCTTGGGATAGCGAGATTCCACCGACAGTCGTAGACAGAGTGAATGCAATACCTTCCCCAGTGGTAATTGGGTTGCCATTCTTATCGTTTAGCTGGAATGTAACATCTGAAACACTCGGCCTGCCGCTGGTCGAGCTACCGCTGAGTGCGATCGAGTCGGGGGTTACCGTTAAAAATTCAAGCTCTCCGATCTCTGGAGCCGCAACGTTAACGTTAGCAGTTGCAGTTGAACCGTTGGGAAGTCTGGCAGTTATGGTATCCGTGCCAGCACATCCGGCTTCATACGTGGTGCTGAATGAGCCCGAAGTCGTAGTGATCGGTGTATCGAAAACAGCATTTTGACACAAAGACGAGATGGTTACTGAGGTCTCAACTGAGTTGTATATTGAGTTTCCAGCGGAAGCATTTACCACGTTAAATTCGAGTCTAGTTGACCCACCGGAAGACAGGTTGGTTGCGGATGCATTCATTTGTCCTGATTGGAAGCCGGAGCCGCTGCCGGTACCGAGTTCCAGTGAAACGGTTTGTTCACCGCCTCCCGATGAGCCGTCCCCACTTCCTCCATCCCCTTCGCTGCCAGTACCGGCTAGCGAAGATGAGCTATCGTCGCCGCCGCATGCGGCGAGGAGTATTGAAAGCGATATAGCTGACGCACGCGCAAGGATTTTCCCTGACATTATTCTGATCTCCAGTTTTTCGTTACAGCAAAGCCAAATCGCTGCGCATTCCCTGCATGAGACACGCAAGCTTACGTAGATTTATAGATTTCATTGTCAATTTGCTGAAAATCATAGCACAGGATGCGTCTATGCAATGTTGATCGGTATTCATTTTTGAAAAACTTTGTAATTTGATGCGTGGCTTCAGTAAGGGGAGGTGAGTAAGTTAACCGGTTTCCTGCGGGTCTACGTCAATGGCCCATTTTAGTCCGGCTGGAAGCCGGCTCTGGTCCAGCGTTTCACACAGAACGCCGAGCGTGTGGTTGAGGTACTTTCGATTACTGCAAAGCAGAACCAGTTGAGCTCTAAGGCGATCAGCGCGGCGAGCAATCAGCGCGGGCAGGGGGCCCCAGATCTCTATCTGCTGGTAGCGGGCTTGTTGTTTTATGGTGTCCAGTAACTGCAGGCTTTTTTCCATCGTCTCAGCCTCCGCCCTGAAGATCGCCATCGCTCGAAAGGGGGGAAGCTGTCCCGTTTCGCGTTCTGCGAGCAGTTGGTCGGCGACTGGAAGGTAGTGTCCCTCAGCCAGGGAATGCAGCAGGGGGTGGTCGCTATGACAGGTCTGAACCAATACTTCGCCGGGTTTCTCCCCACGGCCGGCCCGGCCGCTCACTTGCAGTAATGTCTGGATCAGTTGTTCCGGAGCCCGGAAGTCCACGCTGAAAAGTCCGCCATCGGCATTGACGACAACCACCAGCGTAACGTTCGGGAAGTCGTGGCCCTTGGCCAGCATTTGCGTGCCAACCAGAATGCAGGGGCGCCCGCTGTTCACTTTTTTGAGGATGCCCTGGATGCTGCCCTTGCGCTGGGTGCTGTCCCGGTCGACCCGCACGACAGGAGTATCCGGAAACTGTGAGGTTAGAATGTCCTCGGTGCGTTCCGTGCCCTGGCCGACGGGTTTGAATGCCTCACTATCACACTTTGGGCAATGGTCCGTCGCGGCGGTCTGAAAATCGCAGTGATGGCAGCGCATGGCCCGGTCGCGGCGGTGGTAAGTCAGGCGTGTGTCGCAGTGAGGGCACTCCACCATATGGCCGCAGTCGAAACACATCATGACCGGAGCGAATCCTCTCCGATTCACGAATACCAACGCCTGTTGCCCATTGCTGAGGCATTTCTCGATGGCTTGCAGGGCTGGACGGGAAAGACCGCCTTCCAGAGGACGACTGCGGATATCCAGAAGTTTGATCGTTGGAGGCTTGGCGTTACCCGCTCTCTCTTCGAGTCGAACCAGGCGGTACTTGCCAGACAAGGCATTTTGGTATGACTCCATGGAGGGCGTCGCCGAGCCAAGAATAACTGGGCAATTATTAAGGTGCGCGCGATAGACCGCGGTGTCCCTGCCGGAATAGCGGAACCCTTCCCCCTGTTTATAGGAGCTGTCGTGTTCTTCGTCCACGATGATGGTTTTCAGGTCGGTAAAGGGGAGTAATACAGCCGAGCGCGTGCCTATCAGGATGACCGGCTCTCCATTGCGGATCCTTAGCCAGGTTGAGAGTCGTTCGCTGTCTTTTAGCGCCGAGTGCCATACCGCGATGCGTGACCCGAAATAGTATTGGAAGCGGGCTACGGTCTGCGGCGTCAGGTTGATCTCTGGTACCAGGACGAGCGCCTGGTGTCGGTCGTCCAGGTGAGTCTTCAGGTAATGAAGGTAGAGCTCGGTCTTCCCGCTGCCTGTAATGCCAAACAGGAGCGCTGTCGCGAAACCGTTGTCTGGCGATGGAAGTTGGTTGGCGGCTTCTTGTTGGGCTGGAGACAGCACGGGGATACGATTCCGGGTTTCCTCTGTTACGCCATCTGGGGTGGGTGGCGTGATCTCGCGGATCAGTTCTTTTTCCTGAAGGCTTCGGATTTGCGACTGCGTGAAACCGGCCCGCACAATCTGCTTGCTGCCTGCGCCGCCGGGTTGGCGGTTTAGCCACGCCAGCAGTTCTCTCTGTCGTGTTGCGTTGCCGGGCAGCAGCGCAGGATCGCCGCAGGCTTGCCAGTAGGGATCGGCATTCTCCACGGCAGGTCTGCCGCGACGGAGCGCTGGTGGTAGTGCGGTAAAAAGGCACTCTCCTAGTGGGTGCTGATAGTAATCAGATGCCCAGCTAAGAAGGCGAAAGGTTTCCGGGGGCAGTGCTGGCCACGCCTCGGCAGCGGACCGGACGGGTTTAAGGGTGATGCCCTCCGGTGGTTTTGCGTCTGTTTCGACCACCAGCCCGGTAGCCGATTGACGTCCGAAGGGGACCGTTACACGCTGGCCTGGTTGCAGTGCAATGTGATCCGGCACCAGATAATCGAACAGCCGCCGGATAGGGCGGTTCAATGCTATACGCGCAGTTCGGGGCACATGTGGCTCCATGGCGATGAAGGTGTCACGGTATCTGCCTATCCTTTTAAGGAGCTGAAAACCGGCGTGTCCCGTGTCGGGCGGGATGATATGACGGTCCGGGGCTTGCCTGATACCGCATTTGCAAGTAAGATTCGCGGTCTGTTTCCGGCAGGGCATGATTGTGCCCCGTCTTCTCAATTGATTCAAACATGCGGTGCCCGACACCCGGATTGCTATGAAAACCAGGCAGTCCCGTGATCTGGTAGCGGCATGACCGATAGAGGTTCGCCATGAAAGAAGGTATTCACCCCAAGTATGCCGAGATTACCGCTACCTGTTCCTGCGGTAATGTTCTCAAGACACGTTCCACGTTCACTCAGGACCTGACTCTGGATGTGTGCTCCCAGTGTCACCCGTTCTACACAGGCAAGCAGAAAGTGATGGATACCGGTGGCCGTATCGACCGTTTCCAGAAGCGTTTCGGTGGTCGCATCGGTGGCAAGAAAGCCTGATTCGAATGTTGATAACGAAAAAAGCGCCTTGCGAGGCGCTTTTTTTGTATCTGCAGGCTCGTCCTGAAGGGCGCGTCTGATGCGAATGTATACGCAAAAAGCCGTATTGACTGATTAGCGAGTGGTCAAACTGGCCTTGTCTGATGCAGTCCTTCGCGCCATAATGTCGCGCTCCGCTGGGCAAGGCCCGGTGGCTTATTACCTCTTAAACGTGACAAACGGAACAGTGGCAATGTCTCAAGATCTGAAAGAAGCAGCCCTTGAATACCACGCCAAGCCGCGGCCTGGTAAGCTGAGTGTGGAAATCACCAAGCCCACCAAGACCTCCCGCGACCTTTCGCTGGCGTACAGCCCCGGGGTTGCCGAGCCGGTCCGCGAGATCGCTAAGGACCCCGAGAACGCATACAAATATACCGCCAAGGGTAACCTGGTAGCCGTGATTTCAGACGGCACTGCAATCCTCGGTCTGGGTAACCTCGGTCCGCTGGCGAGCAAGCCGGTTATGGAAGGCAAAGGCGTACTGTTCAAGCGCTTTGCTGGAATTGATGTGTTCGATATCGAAGTCAATTCCGAAAGCCCCCAGGCATTCATTGAAACGGTCGAGCGTATTGCTGATACCTTCGGCGGTATCAATCTTGAGGACATTAAGGCCCCTGAGTGCTTTGAAATCGAACGCGCGCTGATCGAAAAGTGCAGTGTACCCATCTTCCATGATGACCAGCATGGCACCGCGATCGTAACAGCTGCGGGCATGATCAATGCCCTGGAGTTGCAGGGTAAGAAAATCGATGAAGCCAAAGTGGTTTGCCTCGGAGCTGGCGCAGCGGCTATCGCTTGCATGAAGCTGCTGATCAGCTGTGGCGTTCGGTCCGAAAACATCTACATGCTGGACCGCAAGGGTGTGATTCATTCCGGTCGCGATGACCTGAACCAGTACAAGGCAATGTTTGCCAACGAGACCGACAAGCGTACGCTTGATGACGCTATGGACGGTGCCGATGTATTTCTTGGTCTGTCCGGCCCGGATCTGTTGAGTGCTGAGCAGCTAAAACTCATGGCGCCGAATCCGATTGTGTTCGCCTGTTCCAATCCGGATCCTGAGATCAGTCCTGAAGTGGCATTGGCTACTCGTGATGACCTGATCATGGCTACGGGCCGCTCGGACTACCCGAACCAGGTGAACAACGTGCTTGGCTTCCCGTTCATTTTCCGTGGTGCTCTGGACGTGAGGGCGACCGCGATCAACGAAGAAATGAAAGTGGCGGCGGTTCATGCGATTCGCGAGTTGGCGAAAGAGCCGGTTCCGCAGGAAATCTGTGAAGCCTATGACGTTGCAAGTTTCGAGTTTGGGCGGGAGTACATCATTCCCAAGCCGATGGACGTGCGCCTGCTGGAAGTTGTTCCGGCGGCAGTCGCACGCGCGGCGGTTGACTCAGGCGTTGCTCGTAACGGCTACCCGGCCCATTATCCACTGAAATCGATGGACGATATCATCTGATATAGCCCAATCGAGTTTCGGAAACAAAAAAAACCGGCGATTGTTGAATCGCCGGTTTTTTTGTCGGTGGAATTCCCCGTCCAGCTTGCTGGTGTCAGAAGATCTGTCTCGACAGGTCATCGCTGCTGCCATTGTTACTGCCACCCGATGAATCATCTTGTGGGTCAAGTGGTGGCGGGGCATCTTCCTCGCGGAATATTTCGAACATGGCGCCTTCTTGTCCCGGTCTTGCACGCCGGCCTGTTTCAGGGTCGATGCGGATGTTAACGATGCCATTGGGTCTCGCCATCAATGACGATGGCTCGCCATTTAGTGCCACTTTCATGTAATCAAGCCAGACGGGCAGGGCAGTGCTGGCGCCGAACTCTCGGCGGCCAAGAGGTTGTGGTTGATCAAAGCCAACCCATACTGTGGTGGCTACGTCATGGTTGAAGCCGCCGAACCAGGTGTCTCTCTGTTCATTGGTGGTGCCGGTTTTGCCGCTGATGTCATCCCGTCCCAGGGCCTGAGCGCGTCGGCCGGTGCCTCGTCTGATTACATCCCGCATCATGGAATGCAGGATGTATACCGAGCGTTCATCGGCCAGACGCCTGGCAATGCGAACTTCTTTCTCGTCGTCGGAGTTGTTCTCCTGTTTCTCTGTGCAGTTTTCATCGCAGAGTTTGACGTCCGGTGCTTCGAAGATTGTTTCGTTGTTGATGTCCGAAATCTGGCTGATGAGGTAGGGCTCGACATCGTAGCCGCCGTTGGCGATTACTGCGAACCCTCGGGCCAGGTCCATTGGTGTCAGAAGTCCGCTGCCCAATGAGAGTGACAGGTCTTTTTGCATGTCTTCCGTGGGGATCTGAAGCTGCTCAAGGTAGTCTATGGTGTTCTGGATGCCCAGGTCCCGAAGCAAGCGTACTGACACCAGGTTGCGGGACCGGTACAGGGCTTCTCTCAGGCGAGTAGGGCCGTAAAACTGTCCTGATGAGTTTTGGGGGCGCCATGTGGTCTCCAGTTCGGAGTCGTCAAACACTATAGGTGCATCGTTGTAGATGGTTGCGGGTGTCATGCCGCTTTCAAGCGCGCTCAGGTACAGGAATGGCTTGAAGGTTGAGCCTGGCTGCCTTCTCGCCTGGGTGGCGCGATTGTATTTGTTCTGGCTGAAGCTGTATCCGCCGGCGAGTGCTTCAATGGCGCCGGTTTTTGCGTCAAGGGAGATTAGTGCGCCCTGCACCTCGGGTACCTGGGAGAGGGCAACGCGCCTGACTTCGGCGATATCCAGGGCTTGCTGTTCATCGCTTTGCTCCTGGGTGTCAGATTCATTTGGCTGCTCTGGGGTCATCACCACCATGGGCTTTACATAAACGATGTCACCCACAGTGACCACGTCAGATGGCTTTTCTGGTTCGGGCCCGGTCAGGTTTTCGGTTTTGTATCGTTTGGCCCAGGTCATTGTGGAGAATGCCATTACGGACTCGCCAAGCTGGCGGGCGTAAAGATCAACTTCGCTGTCTTTGTCTCTTACCCGGGTTACAACTGCAGGCACGAGTTCGGCTACGCGGGGGTAATTCGCCATCAGGTTGCCGAGGTTGTCCGGTTTCAGCTGATCTTCATCCACCTGTCCAATGGGGCCGCGAAAGCCATGACGCCGGTCATACGCTTCCAGTCCGGCCCTGAGTGCCCTGGTCGCCTCCTGCTGTTTCTCGCTCTCGACAGTCAGTCTGACTTCGTAGCCGTCGGTGTAGGCGGCATCGCCAAACCGCCGGACCAGCTCAGCCCGGGCCATTTCCGCAACGTGGTCCGCATCAACTTCAGTGGACGGTGCGTTAAAACTTGCAGTCAGCGGAGCGTTGGTCGCCAGTTCATAGGCATCATTGGTGATGTATTGAAGGTCGCGCATGCGACCGAGTATCCAGTCACGACGGATCTGTGCCCGTTCGGGGTTTGCCAGGGGATTATAGGCTGAGGGAGCTTTTGGTAGCCCGGCAAGCATGGCCATTTCTGCCAGAGAAAGCTCGGTCACGGGTTTGTCGTAATAAACCTGGGCGGCGGCGGCAATGCCGTAAGCTCGATTGCCCAGGTAAATTTTGTTGAGATAGAGCTCCATGATGCGGTTTTTGTCCAGTTCACGCTCGATCTGAAGAGCCAGAAGTATCTCGTTGAACTTGCGAATAAACGTCCGATCGCGTGACAAAAAGTAATTTTTTGCAACCTGCATTGTGATGGTACTGCCGCCGGACTGGATCTCGCCGGTGGAGACCAGTTCGATGGCAGCCCGCATCAGGCCTTTAAAGTCGACCCCGAAGTGTTCGTAAAAACGGGCGTCCTCCGCTGCCATAAAGGCATGTAACTGAATTGTAGGGATCTGTTCTATTGTGACCGGTGCCCTTCTCTTTTCACCGAATTCTGCTATTAATTTGTCGTCTGCGCTGTAGACCCTCAATGGGGTCTGCAACTTGATGTCCAGGAGTTGCTCAACAGGAGGCAATCCGGGGCGGAGATATAGGTAAAATCCTGACGCCACGATTGTGGCGAGACTGAGTCCAGTGAGAAAGAGCCATGCAAACAGGCGAGATGTACGCAACAAATGAGACATTTTTTTCTGACAACTGTTGGATATAGGTCTATCATTTGAGAAATTGCTTTAGGAAGGGCTAGCCGCTTCCCGGGTGCAATGCTCCTCAATTAAAGAAGAACGAGCATTGTAGACGGAAAACTAAAGAAATTCTCTTAAATAAAAAACACATATGAAAGAACTCCGTCGGGAGTTTTCATAACCCGGTGCATGTAACCAGGTATAGGGTGAGCGCGTGTTCGGATTGTTAGGAAAAAAATCCAGTTCGGTGCTGGGCGTGGATATCAGTTCCAGCTCGGTCAAGTTACTGGAACTATCGAAGCAGGGCGACCGTTACAAGGTCGAGAGCTACGCAGTGGAGCCGCTACCGGCCAATGCTGTGGTAGAGAAAAACATCACGGATGTCGAGGCGGTGGGCGAAGTGCTCAAACGTGTCGCGTCCAAATCACGTACGAGCGTCAAGCAGGTGGCTGTGGCCGTCTCCGGTTCCGCCGTTATTACCAAGCTGATCCAGATGGACGGTGGTCTTAACGAGTTTGAGATGGAAGACCAGATCACGCTCGAGGCCGATCAGTATATTCCCTATCCGTTGGATGAAGTGGCAATCGACTTCGAGGTTCAGGGGCCCTCTGAGGCTAACCCGGATCAGGTCGATGTACTTCTGGCTGCGTGTCGCAAAGAAAACGTCGATATTCGGGAAGACGCTCTGGAGATTGCTTCCTTGACCACCAAGATTGTGGACGTCGAAGCATACGCACTCGAGCGGGCATACGCCCTCATCGAGCCTCAGCTTGATTCCCAGGGTGAAGAACTCGTTGTGGCGATCGTCGATATCGGCGCAACCATGACCACACTGAGCGTGTTGGCTGAAGGCAAGACGGTTTACACTCGCGAGCAGATTTTCGGGGGGAAACAACTCACCGAGGAAATTCAGCGTCGTTATGGTCTGTCCCTTGAAGAGGCCGGCCTTGCCAAGAAGCAGGGTGGCCTCCCCGATGACTACGACTCCGAAGTGCTGACGCCTTTCCGGGAAGCGGTAGTTCAGCAGGTTGCGAGGGCGCTGCAGTTCTTCTTCGGCGCAAGCCAGTACAATGCGGTTGACTACGTAGTTCTGGCTGGCGGCACGGCATCTATCCAGGGGCTGACAGAAATGGTCGAGGAAAAAACGGGCACACCCACGCTGGTTGCAAATCCGTTCGCGGACATGGCAGTGGGATCAAGGGTGAATGCGTCTTCGCTGAGCAATGATGCGCCTTCACTCATGATTGCCTGTGGGCTGGCAATGAGGAGCTTTGACTGATGGCAAAGATTAACCTCAGACCCTGGCGCGAAGAACTCCGGGCGGAGAAGCAAAAACAGTTTGTGGTGATGATTCTGGGGGCGGCCTTTATTGCTGCTGGTCTGACCTTTCTCTGGAAAACCGATATGGACAACCGTATTGCCTACCAGGAATCCAGGAACGCCTACATCGAGACCGCGACCAAACAGCTGGATAAGCAGATCAAGGAGATTGAAAACCTTAAACGCAAGCGTGATGAGCTTCTTTCGCGGATGCAGGTTATTCAGGATCTCCAGGGTAAGCGTCCGATTATCGTGCGGGTCTTTGATGAGTTGGTTCGTACGCTGCCGGACGGGCTTTTCTACACTAGCCTTACCAAAAAGAGTGAGCGGGTTGAGATTGTTGGGATGTCGGAATCCAACAGTCGGATTTCAGCGCTGATGAGGCGTTTTGAGGAATCTGACTGGTTCACTGATCCCAATCTGTCAAATGTGTCTGCTGCCGATAACCAACGTGCCGGGTACAGTCAGTTCAATCTTTCGGTAAAGCAGCAAACACCAGAGCCCGAAGGGGGGGATAAGTAATGAGCCTCGCGGACTCACTGAAAAACCTCAATGAATTCGATATTAACGACTTGGATGTCAATAATGCCGGCATCTGGCCTGCGCCAGTCAAGGCCATCGTGGCGATCATCATCTTTGGCCTGATTCTCGGCGGTGGTTATTGGTTCTTCATCAAGGACCAATACGCTCAACTGGAGCGAGTCGAAAAGACGGAGCAGGAGTTACGGAAACGCTATGAAGACAAGGCATACCAAGTAGCAAATCTGGAAGTGTTCAAGGCGCAAATGGAAGAAATGGAAGAGACCTTCGGGGCACTGGTGCGTCAGTTGCCGAGTGAAACCGAGGTGCCAGGACTTCTTGAAGATATCACCAACACAGCGTTGGGCAGCGGTCTTGAGCTTCAAGAGGTTAAGTTGCAAGGCGAGCAGCGGCGCGACTTTTATGCAGAGCTACCGATCAATATTCGGGTTACAGGCTCCTATCATGAATTGGCGACGTTTGTGAGCAGTGTGGCAAGTCTGCCTCGCATCGTGACGTTGCACGACCTAACGATAACACCAACAGGCGGTGATGGAGAGCAGCTGAATATGCAGGTTCTTGCACGTACCTACCGCTACCGGGCTGGAGAATGAGCATGGCGAGACAGCATGCAATAAAAGCCTGGATGAGTATTTGTCTGGTATCTTTCCTGACTGCGTGCTCCCAGGGAAGTGGTTTTTCCGATCTTGACAAGTTTATGGCGGACACTCGAGCTAAGCCTCGGGGGCATGTCGAACCCTTACCAGAGTTCAAGGCGTATGAGGCTTTCAGCTATTCTGCAGCGGATCGCAGAGCGCCCTTCGAACCGCCGATTGATATCCAGCTCACAATGGTTGATCAGGAACCGGAAAGCGATATCGAGCCGGATCTGGATCGGCCGAGAGAGGTTCTCGAAAATTTCGATTTGAAGGAACTCTCTATGGTAGGCACTTTAAGTGACGCATCCGGGAGCCTTTTTGCCCTGATCAAGGATGGTATGGGCGGCATTCATAGGGTGCGCACCGGAAACTATGTAGGGCAGAATTACGGCCGGATTATTGGCGTCAATGAAACCCGGGTTGAACTGATTGAAATCGTTCCCAATGGCCGGGGCGGGTGGGTCGAGCGTCCACGCTCGCTGTCGCTGGATGAGAATGAGGGCTAAGGGAGCGGCATTATGATTATTGAAAGAAACATGCATGAACAAAAAAGTTTGGGGTCGAGGCTAGCGATGTTCAGAAAACTCAATGTATACGTCGGCGTGATTGCTTTTGGGTTGTTATCCGGCCTGGCCAATGCGGTCACGCTGGAAGACGTGTCGTTTTCGTCGCTGTCCGGGGATCGGGTCGAGGTGACGCTGGCGTTTGACGGCCAGCCACCAGAACCGACCGGGTACACGATCGAGCGACCTGCCAGAATCGCAGTGGACCTCCGGGACACGACCAGCGGTCTCGACAGTCGCAACATCTCGCTCGGGGGAGGTAACGCCCAGAGCATGACGGTTGTCGAAACCAAGGATCGCACTCGCCTGATCTTCAACCTGGCAGAGCTGGCTCCCTATGAGACGGTGCGTACCCAGAACAGCCTGGTCGTCACAATCGGCAGTCAGGGTAGTGGTGTCGCAGCGTCAGGCTCGACTTCTTCCTCTACACCGATGACTACTGCATCGGGAGGACAGTCGGTCTCATCGGCAGGCAACGACCTGGCGGGAGTCGATTTTAGGCGTGGGCAGAATGGCGAAGGACGCGTGATTGTAGATCTGGGTAGTGCCAATGCATCCGTGGATCTGTCCGAGCTCGGGGGCAAGATTCGCTTGACGATGGACGGTACCAGTGTGCCGGACAATCTTCGTCGCCGCCTTGATGTTACCGATTTCGCGACACCGGTAACCCGGGTTGATACCTACACGGAAGATGGTAATGCGGTTGTGGAAATTCGTCCGGAAGGCAACTACGACTACATTGCCTACCAGTCCGGTTCGCAGTTTACCGTCAGCGTGGAAAGGCTGACAGAAGAGGAAGCTGAGTCTCGTCGAGAGGAGAAGTTCCCGTACACCGGCGACAAGCTCTCTCTCAACTTCCAGGACATCGAAGTTCGTTCGGTATTGCAGTTGATTGCCGACTTTACTGGTCTGAACCTTGTTGCCAGCGATACGGTCAGTGGCAGCATCACGCTGCGTTTGCAGAATGTGCCCTGGGACCAGGCTCTGGACCTGATCCTTAAGACCAAGGGATTGGACAAGCGTCAGATTGGTAACGTACTGCTGGTTGCTCCGGCCGATGAAATCGCCGCCCGTGAAAAGCTTGAGCTGGAGACGTCCAAGCAGATCGCTGAGCTCGCACCGGTTCGCCTGGATATCATTCAGGTGAATTACGCCAAGGCTGCCGATGTCGTTGAACTGATTAGGGCGGATGAAGAACTTATCTCCTCTCGGGGATTCGTCTCTTCAGATGCGCGTACCAACACGATCAGTGTTCGTGAAACTTCGGAAAAGCTTGATGAAATTCGCCGCCTGGTTTCGACCTGGGATGTTCCTGTTCGTCAGGTTTCCATTGAGGCTCGAATTGTAAGAGCGCAAACCAACGTTGCCGAAAATCTCGGTGTTCGTTGGGGTGGTGCCGCCTACGATGTCAGTGGTGATAACGTTTTCTCAGTGGGTGGTTCGCAGAACGCGGTTGAGGAGGCGCGTCAAGCCGCTGGTGGTACCAACAACACGATCACCTTCCCGGACGCTCTGGCGGTAGATTTGGGTGTCACCGGCCAAGGTGCTTCCTCATTTGCCATCGGCTTGGGCAGTGATGATTTTCTTGTGGACCTGGAACTCTCTGCACTGGAGAGTGACGGACAGGCGGAAGTTGTTTCCCAGCCCCGCGTTGTTACTGCCGATCGCCAGACCGCCAAGATTAAGTCCGGTGAGGAGATCCCTTATCAAGAGGCTTCTTCCAGCGGTGCGACGTCAGTATCTTTCAAGGAAGCGGCGTTGGCTCTTGAAGTAACCCCTCAGATCACCCCGGATGACAAAATCATCATGGATCTGGTGGTTAATCAGGACTCCCGTGGTGAAGTGACCGCCGGTATTCCTGCCATCAACACTAATGAGGTAACCACTCAGGTGTTGGTTGGAAATGGCGAAACCGTCGTTCTGGGCGGTATTTTCCAGTCAGAGGTTACGACGACGACTACCAAGACTCCGTTCCTGGGTGATATTCCCTACCTCGGCCGCCTCTTCAAGCGCACTGAGCATGTTGATGAGCGTAGCGAACTGTTGATCTTCATCACACCGAAGATCATCAAGAGCGACCTGATTCAGTAATCGGGTTGCCTCCGAAAAAAAAACCGCCGTGTTCCGCACGGCGGTTTTTTTGTTGGTTCATTTCCTGAAACTTATGGAAAACGTTACCCTGTGATATTCTCACGCGCCGGAATGTAGATGAGCGGAAGTTATGTCCTTGCCAAAACGAGTTGTCCTGGTCGGCCCAATGGGTGCGGGAAAAAGCACAATTGGTCGCATGCTGGCCAAAGAGCTGGGCTATCGCTTTCTCGATTCCGATCGAATTATTGAAGAGCGGTGCGGCGCCAATATTCCCTGGATCTTCGACGTAGAAGGGGAAGACGGCTTTCGGCATCGTGAAACGGCCATGTTGGCTGAACTGTCGGAATATCCACAGACAGTGCTGGCGACGGGCGGTGGCGCGGTGATGAAAGAAGAGAATCACGCGCATCTTAAACGCGATTCCGTCGTGGTGTACCTGAAAACCTCGATTGAGCAGCAAGTTGAAAGAACGAGGCGGGATCGCAATCGTCCCCTGTTGCAGAATGACGACCCCGAGGCGGTCCTTAGAAATCTGTTTGCCGTGCGGGACCCTATCTATTCGCTCTTGGCCGATGTCGTCATGTTTACTGACCGCAAGAGCCCCAGGCTGGTCGTACGGCAATTGGTGAACCGGATTAATCCGAGGACACCTCGCCACAAAAGGCAAATACGTAAGGAAGGCAGAAATCATGCGTGACTCACTGCGGGAGTTGACGGTTGAGCTGGGCGATCGAAGTTACCCAATCGTTATCGGTCAGGGGCTGCTGGGTAGCTATGATCTGAGTCCCTTTGTCTCTGGTTCACAAGTCATGATCGTCACCAACGAAACGGTTGCGCCCTTGTATCTTGAGTCAGCCCGAGCCTGTTTCCCTGGAAAGCAGGTAGATACGGTTGTGCTTCCAGACGGTGAAAAATACAAGGATTGGCAGACGCTAAACCGTATCTTCGACGGTTTGCTGGGGAAGCGTCACTCCCGCAAAACCACGCTGGTTGCTTTGGGGGGTGGCGTGGTTGGGGATATGACCGGGTTTGCCGCCGCTTCCTACCAGCGTGGTGTCTCTTTTATCCAGATCCCGACGACATTGTTGTCGCAGGTGGACTCCTCGGTCGGAGGAAAGACCGGTATCAATCACCCGTTGGGCAAGAATATGATCGGTGCCTTCCACCAACCGGAAGTTGTACTGATCGATACCGACAGTCTGAGGAGCCTTTCTCCAAGGGAGGTGTCTGCTGGCCTTGCGGAAGTTATCAAGTATGGCCTGATTCGGGACACCGATTTTCTGGCCTGGCTTGAGAAAGAAATTACGTCGCTCATTGATCTGGAAACAACAGCCCTGGTGGAAGCTATCTATCGCTCATGCGCCTGCAAGGCGGACGTTGTAGCAAAAGATGAAAGAGAAGGTGGTTTACGGGCAATACTCAACCTTGGGCACACGTTTGGTCATGCCATTGAGACCTTCGCTGGATACGGCAACTGGCTGCACGGCGAGGCTGTTGGTACTGGCATGATGATGGCTGCGGATCTTTCCTTGCGCCAGGGCATGATAACCGAAGAGGATCGTGCCAGGGTTGTGCGCATTATCGAGAGAGCCAAGCTTCCGGCGCTTGCACCCACGGGGATGTCTCCCGATGATTTTCTGCGATTGATGGCAGTCGACAAGAAGAATGTGGATGGTTCGTTGCGCTTGGTCCTCCTTCGCAGGCTCGGGGATGCTGTGGTGACGGATGCGGTGGATAGGCGAGAACTGGATGCCACGCTTCGGGGCTTTTGTAGAGAAGTCTGAACAGGTATTGATCTGGGATAAAGCAGGGAATGACGGTGAACAACGAAGGACTCAATAGTCATGACGGTGGTGGTTTGTTTCCGCGACTCCAGGAGCGTTATGGGTTAAGGGCCGATCCGTTGGATATGGAAACACCCTTCTTTCCGGATGCCTCTCGCCACCACGCCCTGGAAACGCTTCGTCACCTCTGTGGTTTTGGTGACCTCGCTTTGCTTCTCACTGGTGATGTGGGGGCGGGCAAAAGTCGGTTGCTTGCGGAACTGGTGAGAAGTGAGTCTTCCCGTCTGGATTTTCATCGGGTACCAGCTGCGGCGCTGACGAGTACTCAGGCGCTGTCACGGGCGCTGCTCGGTATTGCGCACAAAGGGTTGAATCCTGGCGAAGGTGCGCGTGACGCCATTTACGGCTTTTTCCGATGGTCTGAAATCAGGGCTCGGAAGGGGCAGCGGATGGTCCTGCTGATCGATGATGCGGATCGTGCACCCACCGAGCTACTGAGATTGTTGTTTTCTGCTTTTGAAGCCGCAGATCGATCTGCGGCGGCGGTTCCTGTGTTCAGTGGCAGCGGGCGGTTGATTGAGATGCTTGGGTTGTCAGGGGACGGTGCCGGCGTGCATCAGGTTCATCTTCGCCCACTGACAAAAGAAGAAGTCGCCGCTTATCTCGAGCCCCGAATTCACCGAGCTGGTGGTAAGCCCAAGGAGTTGCTGTCGCCAGGGAAATTGTCACAATTACACAGTTTGAGTCAGGGGAGTTTTTCCCGTCTCAAGCGTGTAACACCAGCCGTATGGTTGGATATGGCATCGACCGGAGGTGGCGCCAAGCGGACGTTTTCGATGCCGATTAATCTGCGTTGGCCCGCGCTGGCCTTGGTCATACTCGCTGGTTCCTGGTGGCTTGTATCGCAGCAGTATGACGACTCTGTTGCAAGGGAGCAGTCAGAACCTGAGCCGGAAACCGTACGCAAAAGCATCACCATCGGCCCTGACAGCCCGGATATTGAACCGATTGAGACCGATGTAGAGTTGTCGGAACCGGTCGTCGAGACCAAGTTGCCCAGCGTGGAAGAATCTGATCAGGCTGTTCCAGAGCCAGAGCCAGAGCCAGAGCCAGAGCCAGAGCCAGAGCCAGAGCCAGAGCCAGAGCCAGAGCCAGAGCCAGAGCCAGAGCCAGAGCCAGAGCCAGAGCCAGAGCCAGAGCCCGGTTTCTCTCCCTCCCGCCCATCTGCA
>Ga0209644_1000094_pt1 | contig 38559 bp, 40 predicted proteins | sample ETNvirome_2_1000_FD_184069 | JGI IMG/M metagenome (GOLD analysis project Ga0209644, IMG submission 184069) | Marine viral communities from the Pacific Ocean - ETNP_2_1000 (SPAdes) (version 2) | ecosystem: Environmental > Aquatic > Marine > Oceanic | place: Pacific Ocean | collected 2013-06-22 | reverse complement strand
CGCCCAGATGTGGCTGCCTCATATGCGGTTCCTGTTCGTCGGGCCAGGAGTTTGCCTACAGCTTCCTTCAGATTCCGCCTCACGACGAACACCCTTGCTGTTCAGCTAACGGTTCCCGCTATCAGGGTCCGTAGGGGACTTTCACCCCCAAGTCATCCGGCCAACCACCACGGCGGACCGGATAGCGCCTAATTGGCGCTGCGCGCCATGCCTGGCGCACCATAAAAAAGCACCGCCCGAAGCGATGCTTTTTACACTTAAATTTTGCCGAGATACTGCATTTCATCAAGCATGTGAGTAGGTACATCCTCAATTAGCACTAGCGTAATTTCAGATTCACCCTCCGCTGTGGTTGCTACGTTTTCACCTAGTGATGCATTCAGGGTGTCAGGCGTAAGGTTGTACATGGCACCAGTAAATGGATCGACAATCAACCACCCAATCAACCCACCGAAAATAATATTACCACCGATATACCAACCATTCGGGCTAGCGTTAATCATCATCGTGCGGCTTTCATAGCCATCCTTGGAAATTTCAACCGTATAGGTTTTACCACCGAAGTAGCTTCCGTCAGATTTACGCAATTGCACCGTGGTCGGCGTATTACCGGAGTGCACTTCCATGCTACGCTCATCAGTGATTAGCACGTTTGCGTTGCTAGGACTGCTGTTGATCGTAATGCTTTGCTCCTTCTCGCCTACAATAGTAGCGCACCCAGTCATTAGCGATACGGTAGCAATAGCAGCGGTCATCTTCAGCATTTTCATTACAATAATCCCTTTTGATCCATAGTTATCGTAGTGGCTTTGGCCACTCTTCCATTACGCAGCCACCATGGCCACGCATTTGGCTTTATACCAAATTCTATTTATACCCCATGCTCCGACATCTTATGTCGCAACATATGCTTCATGCTAAATAGCGGAGAGGAGTTAATGATAGTGAGGTTACCATTATGACTTATGGCGGGCTAGTGTTTCAGGCTACTACTTTCTCTTACTGCCCTCCTCTCCACATAACGCCTAAGTATGCATATTCAAAAATAACGCGACATTAGTTGTCGCATCATCACTATAACGTGCACCTCTAACATCGCGGAGGGTTGAGATGATGGTGATGATGCCCGGTTGTTTAATCTCTGATGATTGCGCTCGGCAGGAGCTGGCGAAGTGGCAGGCGGATCGCGACACATGGGCCGAAACGCTGCCTGTTATGAGCTTTTTTAGCCAGTTCTTAATGTTGTCTCCTATTACTGATCAACATTTCGGTAGCGCCAGCACCGATGGTAAGTTTCTCTATTTTTGCCCACGCTATAGCGCCACACTCACAGAGGAATCGCGCCTCTATTTACAGGCGCATCTGATTTGGCACTGTGTGGCAGGCCATCTTACCGCCCCCTTGGTGGCTAGTCGGCATCGTTGGCACCTGGCCTGCGACCATGAAGTGAACACGCTGCTGCTGGCGTTAGGTGTTGCACTACCGGTTGATGCACCGCTGTTCCCGGTGTGCGTGGGCCGCAATGCAATGGAGGTGTATCGCTGGTTGGAGGGGCACCCTGACACATCGCTCGAAGTGACGGCAGATACTCACCCTGCCGAGCTTTGGTGGCACTTGCCCAATGCGCAACCCGATGTGCGAGTTGCCATGCTCTGGCGTCATCGCGCTCACCTAATCGCTAAAGAGACCAATGGGTTACCCGAGAGAGTCGCTAAGTTTTGTGAGGTTCGGTAAACTCTTCATCTTTATCACAGTGGCCAAGGTTGGCTTATTATGTCCGAAGCACGCGACACGCTCTTTCGTTATTTAACCATGCTGCAGCTGATTCCCCGCTTTCCTGGGCGTATCGCGACCCCTGTGCTAAAGGAGAAGCTTGCCGAGCGTGGTTTTAAGATCGACACTCGCTCCCTACAGCGTGACCTTAGCCAGAAGCTCTCCACTCAGTTTCCGATTGGCTGCGACGATAGCCAGAAGCCTTACCGCTGGTATTTTGATCGTGATTTTCAGTGCCAGCTACCGGCACTGGATGTACCCAGCGCCTTAACGCTGGTGCTAGCGGAAGAGTATTTAAAAGGGCTCTTGCCTCCGGTGGTGGTCGGGCAGTTATCGCCCCACTTTACCGATGCTCGGCGGTTATTGGATGAAATGAACGCCAACGGGCTTAGCCAATGGGCGCGAAAAGTACGCGCCATTCCCAACGGTAAAGCGCTGATTCCGGCTGAAATAGATGAGTCCACTTGGCAAACTATTTCTGAAGCCTTGCTTGAGCAGAAGGCAGTTGATGTCGTCTACCTGTCGCGCTCTAGCGAAACAGAAAAGCCGTTCACGCTTCATCCGCAAGGCATCGTCAGCCGCCATAGCGCGACCTATTTACTGGCCCATGTAAACGGGTTTGAGGATTTGCGCCAGTTTGCCCTGCATCGCATTAAACAAGCCACACTCAGCCAGCACCCCTGGCAGGCACAACCTGATTTTGATATTGACCACTACATTCAGGGCGGCGCGTTTGGTTATCGGCAAGGGCCGAGCGATGTGACGCTGGAAGCGGAGATCGCGAAACCTGTGGCGTGGTTGCTGCAGGAAACACCGCTTTCTGAGACGCAAACCATTGAAGCCCTCCCCGACAGTAACTGGTACCGGTTAACCGCCCAAGTGCCGGATGACCAACAAACCCTCTGGTGGCTGATGGGCATGGGCGCCAATGTGAAAGTCACCGCCCCTGCCACGTGGCGTGAGGCATTAAAAAAGAGTGCTGAGCAGGTACTAGCGCACTACCAGGACACAACGCTCACCTACGAGACACACTGAGGATTTGTACGAAAACTGCCTGCGCTCGGATTGGCGCTGCATGGCCACGCTGAAACGTTAATGGGGAGACATAATGGATAACGATACCCGCTTACTCGCGTTTTATCGCGGTGAATCCCCCGATCATAAAGGGCGTTTACTTGAAGATATCTGGGCGCTCTCGCCGTTTTGGCTAGAGCATACCCACGACTATATTCAGTGGCTGTTTCCTATTCCAGAAGCGAGCCGTTTTAATAGCTTTGCGCCGCTCTTAACGCCTGCAGTGCAAGCAGCTTTTGCGAATGACGAGCGCTTACGCCACCACCAGCAACGCTCACTGGATGTAATGTTAAATTTTTTGGGGCTAACACGGGATGGCAACATCATCACCGCTCAGCCAACGCTATCGATACAAACCCATATCTGGTTGAAAGCTGGGGGCCACAACCATCTGCGTATTACGCGCATGATTCGGTCGTTAGCGTTATGCCACCAACCAACTTTGGCCCGCGCGCTCCAACAAGCGGTGATTGAGATTGGTACGCAGCATGGCGTGGTATCAGAAACGACACTACAGTACTGGCACGAAGCATTTTAGCTCAGCATGAGCTAGCAGCGTCGTGCTTGCACCCTCTTTCATACGCCATATACTGTATGTTTAAACATATACAGCGACATATCTTACGAGGTGGCAGATGGCGGCGTTTGACCCTTCCCGCACTACCGTGCATAAAGGGCGTGGTGCAACCTACGACCCACATAACCGCTTCGCCCCTACCCGCAGCGTGGCGGAGGATGACGGCTGGTGGCAAGAGGAGGCCACCACCTCGCTGGCAACAGAAGTGCGCGAGGAAGCCAGTAAAAGCGCGCTCTCTTGGAACAACTCTCCAGATTTACCCTTTGATCGTTCGCTTAACCCGTATCGCGGCTGTGAGCATGGCTGTGTCTACTGCTATGCGCGCCCGTCACACGCCTATTGGGATTTATCGCCGGGGCTGGATTTTGAAACCAAACTGATCGCCCGCCACGGGCTGGTGGAGCATTTAAAAGAGGAGCTTTGCCACCCCCACTACGTTTGCAGACCCATTAACCTCTCCGGCAATACCGACTGTTACCAGCCGCTAGAGGCCACCTACCAAACCACCCGCCGCTTGCTGGAATTGCTGTTGGCTTGCCGCCACCCGGTGACGCTAGTGACGAAAAGCACGCTGATTTTGCGGGATATAGATCTACTAGCAGAAATGGCAGAGCATCGCTTGGTGCGGGTGTTCGTGAGTTTGACCAGCCTAGACGCTAACCTAAAGCGCACGCTGGAACCCCGTGCGGCATCGCCGCAGGCGCGCCTGAAAGTGATTCGTGAGCTAAACACGGCGGGAATACCGGTGGGCACGCTGGTATCGCCGATTATTCCCGGGCTGACCGACCACGAAATTGAGCGCATTCTGGAAGCCGCCAGCCGTGCCGGGGCGCGCACCGCGAACTGGATGCTGCTAAGGCTGCCCCACGAGGTCGCGCCGCTGTTTGAAGCGTGGCTAGAAGCGCACTACCCCGAGCGCGCCGCTAAGGTAATGAGTTTGATGCGCCAGTGTCGGGGCGGTAAAACCTACGATGCAGCCTTTGGTAAGCGCTTTCGCGGCGAGGGGGTATTCGCTGACTTAATCGCCCAGCGGTTTCAGCGTGCTAGCCGCCAGTGGAACATGCAGCCACGCACCGAGCAGGGACTGAATACCCGTGATTTTCGCCCGCCCCGGGCACAGGGGGATTTATTTGATTAGACTGCTGGCATACCCATCACTAAGAAGACGCCCTCTCCATGTCGCTCAGCAAAACAAAATCCAGCTTTTACCGCCGCCTTTACGTGGCCCACTTGATTGAGCAAGGCGTGGCCAGCGTGCCCGCGCTGATGGAAGCCACCGGCATGCCGAGGCGCACCGCCCAAGACACCATTACGTCCCTGGGGGAATTGGATATTGACTGCGTGTTTGAAAAAAGCCACGGCGAGCGCCACAACATTGGCCACTACACCATTAAGCAGTGGGGCGCGATTGACCCGCACTGGGTGGCATCGAACGCTGAGCGCTTAGGGCAGGCATTGGGCTATCGCTAGCCTCGTCAGGCTCTGCCCACGCAAGGCGCGCTGTGTTTAACGTCACGCTGAGCGAGCTTGCTGCCATCGCCAGCACGGCGGCCAAGGGCGGTACCGCCATCATGATCACCAGCCCAAGCGCCAGCGTGTTATAGAGTGCCGAAAACACTAGGTTTTGCACCATAACTCGGCGGGTGCGCTTCGCCAGTGCCAATAGCCTCACCACACCGCTCACCCCAGGCTGAAGCAGCTGTGCGGCGGCTCCTTCGCGGGCGGCTTCGCTGGCTTGCATGGGGGCGACGCCTACCCCGGCTTCGGCAAGGCTTAAGGTATCGTTCACCCCGTCGCCCACATAGAGCGTGGGCGATGGCAGCGCTTTGAGTAGTGCCGCTTTAGCTTCTGGCGAACGCTGAGCGTAGCAGGCGGTTTTTGCTAACCCCACCTGCTGGCCAAGCCAGCCCACCGGCCCCTGACGGTCGCCGCTGATCAGCGCCACGATGTATCCTGAGCGCTGTAGTTCGGCAAGGCTCGCTTTCGCATCGCTTACCGGCTGGTCGGCACAGTAAAGCGTGGCGAGCCAACCGCGGCTGTTGGCCACTACCACCTGTGAAGCAAAGGCGTAGTCAGGGTGTTGGGCGTTATCTGGCAAGGCTGCGCCAAGCTGCTGCTCTATCCATGCGGCGCTACCTAACCACCACTGCTCTCCGTTTTGAAACGTTACTTGCTGGCCTTTGCCGGGATGCTCTTCAATATGAAGTACGTTATGAAATACTTTATGAAGCGCTTTGGGCGGCGTTGCTGTTTCAGCCTTGTTCGCCCAGTCCAGCAAACCGCTGGCTAGCGGGTGTTCGCTTTGACTAACGGCGCTGTGCAGCATCGTCTGAAAAATCGTGAGATCTTCGCCTTGGCGCAGCGCGGCATGCACTACCTGATGCTGCCCACGGGTGAGCGTACCGGTTTTATCGAAGGCAATACCGCGTACTTTCGCCAGGGTTTCAAAAGCAGCAGGGTCGCGAAGCGCAATGCCCTGCTGTAACGCTTGGCTGCTACCGGCAAGGTTTGCCAGCGGAACCGCCAGCCCCACCGCGCAGGGGCAAGCCACCACCAAAACAGACAGCGCACGCACAGCAGCGTCTTCTAGACCAAGGCCCAATAGCAGCCCGAGTGGGAGTGTCAGCACAGCCAGCAGCAGCGCTACGGGGCTTAGCCATGAGGCAAAGCGGTCGGCCAGCTTGTGCAATTCGCCCTTTTTTGCCTGGGCGCGGCGCATTTGCTCGCACAGTTTATCCACCCGCCGCTGGCCGACGGTAGCAGTCACAGTCACCTTCAAAGGCGCAGCGTTTAGCCTCGCCGCATAGCGGCAGCCCGCATAGACGCGCTGCCCAGCATGCAGGTAGCGCGGCACGCTTTCCCCGGTTAGCGTGGCGGTATCCAGCCAGCCGGGCGTGTCCAGCAGGCCATCCAAGGGCACCTGCTCACCGGGGGGCACTTCAATCACGGCTCCCATGGAGACTTCCCCAACGGGCTGTGTGTCTCGCTGCTTGCCTTGGCAAACTACGACATCAGCCTCCGGCAGCCGTAGTGCATCAAAGGCTTTAAGCCCCCGCTGCCTGCACAGGGTTTCGACCAGCCGGCCCACCAGAAGCAGCACAATCAGCATCACCGCAGTATCGAAATAGACCTCTGAAGAGCCGCGCAGCAGCAGCCCTACCGATACCGCCATGGCGCCAAGCACACCCAGGCTTACCAATACATCCATGCCGGGGCGTCGGGCCAATAGCGTACGCCACCCCGCTCGGTAAAACGGCAGGCCGGAATAGAACACGACGGGCAGTGAAAAGGCACCGGACACCCACGCGACGACCAGCTCTATGGTGGCATTGGGCAGCGCGCCCACGTAGATCAGCAGCGACGCCAGCATGGTCCACATACCCAACACTGCACCTACAATCAGGCGCAGCGTGAGGTAGCGGCTCTCTTGGGCTAAGCGCTGCTGGGCATCTTGCATTGGCTCTAACTCGCTCAGCCGATAGCCCAGCCGTTTCACCACGGGGGCTAACGCAGCCAACTGGGTTGCTGAGGGAGAGCCGTTTACCCATACCGTTGCAGTAGGGTAATGAACGCTGGCCTGAGCGACGCCCGGTACGCGAGCTAGCGCGCCCTCTACCGCCAGCGCACAGCTGGTGCACCACATGCCATGAAGCGTATAGAGCGGTGCGTCGTCATTAGCAGGCGAGTCACTGTTCACGGTTACAGACAAGGCGGCACGCCAATGATGGGTAGCCCCGCAAACGCCACGCCAAAGGCAGAAAACAAGTAGAGCCAACCGGATACCACGGCATGAAAGCGCTGACGCCCCTGATGCTGCTTGGCTGTGCGGCAGCACCCCCAGGCCAACAGCACAAGCCCAGCAGCACAGAGAAGGGTAAAACCGCCCAGACCTGCGTTGAGTAGCGTGAGTGATCTTGCCTCCGGCGGCGGTGGATTTACCGCACAGGCCACCGATAGGCCGCTATAAACGGCCACAAACCAAACGCTCCAAAGCGTTAGCCCCACTATCAAATGGATAGGATGAGTAAAGTTAAGTCGTTCCATCGCCCTACCCTCCTAACACGCGGGGCAGCACCGCTAGCGCCCCTATGAGCAGCCCAAAGGTGACCACGTTATAGCGCCATAGCAGGGCTACTACGCCCGGCTCGAAGGGAGCATGAGCGCCCACATAGCCATAGCCCACACGCAGGCCTTGAAGCACGGTCAAGACGACCGCTAAACCGCCGTGGAACAGAGCGTAGACAAGGCCGACCAGCATCACCGCATCGTGGGAGGTTTGCGTGGGGGCAAGCTCGGCTTGCCACAGCGCCCAGCCCGTTAGCCCCACTTGTAGTGCGCCTAACGCAGCGGCTAAATAGAAGCCTGCACCTAGCCCGGCGTCACGCTGCTGGCGCAGCCCACGTACCAGCTTTTCCATCACACCACAACCGGCTAAAACCGCTACGCCAGCTGCACCCATTAATATGAGCGATAGCGGCGGCGACTCTGGCATCTGCCATTGCGGTGAAACGGTCCAAAGGTAGAACCAGCCAAACAGGTAAGAGAGATAAAACGATCCGTTGGCGATCAGAAAAACACCCATCGCCCAGAGGCCGGGGCCATCCATGGTGCGCGAGTGAAGCGGTGGGTCGCCGGGTTTGACGCCTGCATCCGGTGCCGCCTTGGGGTGGGCACCGTTCTCCCAGGACCAGCGCAGCAGAAAGATACCGGCAATAATGACGAATACGCCTGCCAACGCGTACACCTTGGTCAGCAGGCTCAGGCACACCACCGCCAGCGCGGCAGCGGCAAACAGCGGCCACCAGGAGTTACCGGGCAGGTGGATAATCTCGCGCACCTTGCCCGAAATTGGATCGGAGCCCCACATCTCCCGCCTGCCGTGAGAGGCTACCGCCAGCGAGTGCTTACCCTCGGCCATGGTATGCGGTAAGTTCGGGTCATCCCACAGCGGGTGGCGGGTTTCCACACTGGGGAGGCTCACAAAGTTATAGGCGCTGGGCGGCATGGTGTTGGCCCACTCCAGCGTATCGGCATTCCAGGGGTTATGCTTGGCAGGCTTGCCAAACCGAAAGTGCAGCGCGATATCCAGCAGCACCATGGCAATCCCTGCCGAGAGCACAAAGCTGCTGATCGACGAGAGCAGGTTAAAAATCTCCCAGCCCGACCCTGCTTCATAGGTGTAAATCCGCCGGGGCATACCGAGCAGCCCGGTCCAGTGCATGATCAAGAAGGTGCCGTTAAAGCCCAGGAAAGTAAGCCAAAACCCCCAGCGCCCCAGGTTTTCGGAGGGCATTCGCCCGGAGAAGAGCGGCAACCAATAGTAAAGCCCGGCGATCAGCGGGAAGAACATGCCCCCCACCAGCACGTAGTGCATGTGAGCCACTACAAAGTGGGTGTCGTGCACCTGCCAGTTAAACGGCACCAGCGCCAGCATGACGCCGGTTAACCCACCACACACAAAGATAATTAAAAAGCCCATCACCCACAGCATGGGCAGCTTCATTTTGGGTTTGCCAAGCCAGAGCGTGGCTATCCAGACAAACACCTGAATCGCCGTGGGCACGGCCACTAGCATACTGGCCGCCGAGAAAAACGCCTGGGCCAGCTGCGGAATGCCAATGGTGAACATGTGGTGAACCCATAGCCCAAAGCTGATAAAGCCCATAATGGTGATCGCTGCCACTACCCAGCCGTATCCCACGATGGGCCGCCCGGCAAACACGGGAATCAGCGTCGAAATAATCCCGGCAGCAGGCAGAAAGATGATGTACACCTCTGGGTGGCCAAACAGCCAGAAAAGATGCTGCCATAACACTGGATCGCCGCCGCCCGCAACTTGGAAGAACGGCATGCCGACCGCGCGCTCGAGTTCTAACAACACGCTGCCCAAGATCAGCGGTGGGAAGCCCACCACGATCATTAGCGCCATGGCGAGGATATACCACGCAAACAGCGGCATCTTATGCAGCGCCATGCCCTGAGTGCGGGTGCGTAAGATAGACACCACCAGCTCCACCCCCGCCGAGAGCGCCGATATCTCCACAAAGGTGATGCCCAGCAGCCAAAAATCAGAGCCCAAATCCGGGGCAAACTCTTTACTGCTCAGCGGCGTATACATAAACCAGCCGCTTGAAGGCGCCATCTCAATAATTAGGCTGGAGGTGAGGATAATCCCGCCAAACAGGTAGCAGAAATAACCCAGCGACGTTAGCCGTGGGCACACCAAGTCACGGGCACCAATCATTTTAGGGATCAGGTAAATCGCCAGCCCCTCCAGCATAGGGATGGCGAACAGAAACATCATCACCGTGCCGTGCATGGTGGTGACTTGGTTATAGATCTCCGGCGACATAAAGTCCTGGTCGTGCATCGCCAGTTGGGTGCGCACTAGCATGGCGAGAATGCCGCCAATCAGGAAAAACACCATCCCGGTGATCATAAAACGCAGACCTAGCGTTGTATGGTTCACGATGGTGAGGGCCTTTAGCCCTTTCGGGTTGCCCCAAATGTCATGTAGGTCTTCGTGTAGTTGCTGCGGGTCCTGCTCTACCGCCTCTTGATTCACGCTCTTCATGGGGTCAAGGTCTCCAGCCAAGCACCCAGGGCATTCAAGGTGTCCTTATCAATATCGTCGTGGGCGGGCATTTTATTGCCCGGCTTCAGCGTTTGGTGCTGCTGCAGCCACTGGCTCACCGCGCCCTCTTCCATGGCCATCACACCGGCACCCAGCATCGTGCGGCTACCGATATCCGAGAGGTTCGGCCCTACATCGCCCTGGCTGACGCCAGCCACTCGATGGCAGCTCGCGCAGTGGGTCGCAAAGGCCTCTCTTGCGCTATCGTGGGCTGAATCTTGGGTCGCTAATTCGCTTAGTTCTGCGTCTTGCCGAGCTGCCAGCCATGCATCGAATGCTTCACGAGGCACGGCTTCGACGTACAAATGCATATGGGCATGGCCCACCCCGCACAGCTCGGCACACTGGGCACCAAATACGGCGGGCTCATCGGCTTCCAGGCGGATTTTATTCACCCTTCCTGGCAGCATGTCGATTTTGCCGCCCAGGCGCGGCACCCAAAACGCGTGAATGACATCCGCCCCGCTCACATGAAAATCCACCGGCTCCCCGGCGGGCATGACGAGCTGGTTAGCGGTGACGACTTCGCCGCCTTCGGCGCCTGGGTAGCGTACCTCCCACCACCATTGGTGGCCGATCACTTCAATCACTTCAGGCGGCTCGCCTAGCGGGAGCGGTAGCATGCGTTGCCCGGCGGGCACCCCAAACATCAGCAGTGCAGTCACACTGGTGATCGGCAACACAAGGCCTCCACCAATAATCCAACGCCGGGCAATGCGTCGTTCTTGGGCAGGCGTGCGCTCCACGTTGCGCGGCTTGAAGGCGTACAGCCAAACCACGGTGACACCAATCAGCACGATGGTGGCAAAGCCCAGCATTACCCACCAAATTAACCGAACGTCTCGCGCGGCGGGGCCTGCAGGGTCTAAGATAGATCTGTCGCCAGTACAGCCCGCGACACTGAGCAGCAGGCTAAGCCCTAGCCAGCAGGCGGCTTGACGGGCTCGTCGCGATGTTAAACACGACATGATGGCGGACGTAGCGCTATTGCGTTCCCTCATTAGCGTTTTCCCTGAAGTGCAGTTGATCTGTCCGACTGTTTTGCTTTGTCTAACCACAGGAAGTGACGATGACACCTACTCCCCAACGCTCGATCAAAAGCCGCGCGTCGCTGGCGGGCCATCCACTCCATCCGGTAATGATTCACTTCCCGGTAGCGGCGCTGATGGCACTGGTCGCTTGCGATATCGCCTACTGGTATACCCAAGATACGTTTTGGTTGCGCGGCGGGCTTTGGCTGGCGGGTGTTGGCGCGTTTGGCGGCTGGATTGCGTCGGTGGCAGGCATTATTGACTTGGTCTCGGTAGCACGCATCCGTCGACTGATTACTGGCTGGAGCCACGCCATTGTGGCTGTGGTCATGCTCTCTCTGGCGTCGCTGAACTGGCTGCTGCGTTTCACTGAGCCCAGTGCGGTGCTGCCGTGGGGGTTGACCATCTCGCTGGTAACGGCCGGCTTGATTGCGCTGGCCGGGTGGCTCGGTGGCCAACTGGTGTACGAGCACGCGGTGGGCGTTGAAGTAGAATAGTAACCCGAGCGGCTCAATGGCAGCCCGTAATTGGATATTGGCCATTGAGCTAGCTCCACTCCAGCGGTTTAGAGAGCACAAACCCTAGCACCCCAAAGATGCCTACCAGCGCCAACAGCAGCGCACACAAGCTGGCTGCCTTCACCCCTTTAAAAATCCCCTTCTCAAGGCGCAGGATGAGCCAGCCAAAACAGCCGTGGGCAGCTACCATTAACACCACGGCCCCCAGCTTTAAGATCAACCAGCCGCCTAACAGGCCATGTAACAGAAATAGCAGCGTGCCTGAGGCAATCGCAGCGAGTGCCGCCGGGGTAGCAATGGAGTTATAAAAAAACCGCGGCATGGGCGGTGTGCCCTGGGCGAAGCCAGCGTCTTTACGTAGCTGCAGCGCTTGCAATAAAAGCGCAGGCAAATAGAGAAGTGCGCCGCACCAAATGACCAGCGCGGCGATGTGCAGCAGTTTTAGCCATGGCATCGAGGCTTCCTTGCGTGACTAGGGCAGAGTCTATTGTGACCCTAATAACCTTAGTCAACCGATGCCATTCTGGCTAGGCAAAACGCTAAGTTTCACTCCACCGAAATCTCGTAACCTGTGAATTTACGTAGATTTATCACACCCGTGTCGAATATGAGGTACTGCCCTTTCACGCCCTGAAGAGTGCCTTCTACCAGCGGCTGCTTATCAAAATTATGAGAGACCACCTTGCGAGGAAACGCAGCAACGGGATAGTCGAACTGCAAAGGCGCTTCGTCCAGCGTGCGGATGGCATCCTCGCCGTGAACACTGCGTAGCTGACTCAAGCCGTCTGCCAGTTTACTCAACAAGCGATCACGCTCAGCGCGCAGGTCGAGTGGTTCTACCTCACCTTTTAACATGGCACGCCAGTTAGTGCGGTCGGCCACCTGCTCTTTAAACAGCATCTCGACAAAACCAGACTGCTGGCGGGTATTCACTTCGAGAATCGGCAGCGCCTGAATAGCGCCTTGATCCAACCAGCGGGTAGGCATTTGGGTTTTGCGAGTAATGCCCACCTTCAAACCGGAAGAGTTAGCCAGATAAACGATGTGGGGCTGAAAGCAGTGCGCCTCGCCCCACTCCGGCTCGCGACAGGTGCCTTGGTAGTAGTGGCAGGTCTCTGGCTTCATGATGCAGGTATCGCACTGCGCCAAGCGCTTAAAGCAAGGGTAGCAGTAGCCTTGTGCAAAGCTTTTTTTGGTTGCCCGACCGCAGTGAGTACAGGCAATGGCACCGCTCCATGCAAGGCGCATGGGGGAGCCAATACGCTCATTCAACGCCACCCGATGCTCACCAGCGCGCAGATGGTAAACCACTTGCTCGTCTTGGCGGCTAGGCAGTGCCGCCGCCATTTTTTGCAAACACCCTTTAACGGGAGAGACCTCGGGGATTAACAAATCAGTCACGCGTGGCATCCCGGCCAAGGCCCGCCATTTCTGGGCTAACGCCTGCGCCCGTCGCACCTGCCCCGCAGGTACGCCGCTCCAAATAACCTACGCGATTCTCTTCCGGTACATTGTTTTCAACTTCATAACGCATGACAGCTTCCAAACACAGCTCGGTTTGCTCCGGCGTTAAGCGGCGGCCGTCAGGCCATTTGCGTAGCGACACTGCCTGCTTAAGGCTTTCATAAATCGCAGGCGTCATCTGGTTGATCATTTTATCGAAGGTCATATCGCTCACGGTTAGCACCTCAAGTATTTGCTGCTTTCAAATTGGCGGCGTTAGGCTTTGCTACGTTTGGAGGAATAATACCAGCCCGTGGCGAGCCCCACGAGCAGCCCGCCCAGGTGGGCTTCATTGGCCACGTTGCCAAAGCCGACGGTACTGGCAATATCGGTCATGGTGAACACCATCCAGCCGAGCATAAACACCACCAGCATTTGCGGCACGAAAAAGCCACTGTTCGGGGCACGGCGGGACATGAGCCACACATGGCCCAATAGCGCATAGACCACGCCGGACATACCGCCAAACAGCACCGTTCCGGTCACGTATTGCGCCAAGTTGGCACCGATACCGGCGACGAGAAGCAGGAGCAGCATCGTTTTACTGCCTTGGCGCAGCTCGATTTGCCGTCCGAAGTACCACACCCACATCAGGTTGAAAATCAGGTGCATCCAGCCAAAATGCAGGAATGCGGGGGAGAGCAGACGCCATACCTGCCCCCCCATCACGGTGTCTGCCAGCGACCCATATACCAATTGGCCGCCGGAGATACCCACCGGCACAATGGTGAGCGCCACAATTAGCAGATCGCCGAAAATGCCGCTTAGGGCAAATACCAGCAGGCTCACGCCGATCATTAACGCCGTGACCGGCACTTGGCGTAGCGTGGCAGCAAGGCTGTGGGCCGCAGGCGGGCGTTTGGGCCGGGTAGCTTCAAGAATCAGCGGTTCGCCTCGCTCCCAGCGGCTAACCAGGGTACGTAACTCTTCATGTTGGCGGGGGTCGGCCACCCAGAGCAGCTGGCCGTCCGCTTCGTCGGTGATCCGGTGGCCAATACGGTAGTGCCATAACGCTTTGCGCAGTGCCTGTGTGTCTGCGCCCGCGGGTAAGAGCATGACTGGATGCATGGCATCTCCCTTCTATCCAAGTGGTGGTCGCGCTTTAGCGCCGCTTTACCAAAGGATAAACAAAAAAATCCGGCGGAGGGGGCCGCCGGATAAAAGCAAGGGATCATTCAAGGGAACACTTACTCTGATAGCCGGCAGCTAGATTAGTTCAGCAGTTTTGCAAAAATTATGTAACCATTTGTAACTTCAATGTCGCGTGCTTAATCAAAGTCAATTTCCCAGGGTTTGGGTAGCGCACGCTCCTCTTTGGGCACTTGAATCCATAAAAAATGATCGGCATTCAACTGCGTTTCACCGCTCCAGCGATAGGCCACCAAACGACCAAACTTAACGGCGCTGTAATCTAAACAAGCAATATTGGCCGCGGGCAGTGCGGGAATTCCTTCGCACCAGTAGTGGCCAATAAACAGTGGCGGCTGCTCTGGGCCGTAATAACTTAGCCGCTCTCGCTCACTGTCGGTGAGTGGTCGCGCTTCCAAATCGCCGGGCAGGTTATCTGGCTGAAATACCACATCTCCCCACTGCTGCGGGTTAGCTGCCCAAAAGTGGGCGCGAAAGCTTTGTCGGGTAAAACCGTCCCCCGAGTGAATCGCGACACCTTTTGGTAACCGGATATGGGGGCCACGGGTAAGACGATCAAGTATTCGATACGCCTGGGAGCCTGGGTCGTTGGACTCTACCAGAAACTGATCATCCATTCGGGCAGTCGGTAAGCGCTGCTTGAGCTCGCTGATCAGCGCATCATCCCAACACGCGTGTACCACGCGAATACCGTCTAGCTCTAGAAACAGCGGAATGGTTTTGAACCAGGCCAGCGTGTCTTCCCACTCGTTGGTATGGTGGCGATACTGATCAAGAGTGTCTTGAATAATGCGGTTGTGGCGCGGGGTATGTTCGCGCAGCCAGCGCTTGTGGCTGCCAGAGGGCGCGGGATGGGTATAGGCCAACGCGTTATACTCGTGATTGCCCATCACAATATGCGCTTCGCCCGCCTCTACCATGCGCCGTGCAATGGTCACCGCCAAGCGAATACGTGGCCCGCGATCAATCAGGTCGCCCAAAAAAATTACTTTGCGCCGCGGGTGGCGATAAACACCGCCGCGCTGGTGGTAGCCAAGCTTTTCCAGTAGTGCCGCTAGCGTGGCACCGCAGCCGTGGATATCACCAATTAAGTCGTAACCCTCCATATCAATCCCCTAGCCGGTGGCTCCAGCCGAGTTTGCTGCGCAGCACGTCATAAAAATTGTGCCCAATCGGGTGCACGAGCTGAACGCGCTCCGGCTTACGAGTGATCACCAGCACATCGTCAGGCTTAGCCACCGCACGCGTTTGACCATCACAACTGATATGGGGATAGGTTTGGTTGGTTTCGCCGATATGAATACGAATTTCGCTGGCCGCATCAATCACAATGGGCCGACTGGAGAGCGTATGGGGAAACATGGGCACCAGCGTTACCACATCCAGTTTTGGATGCATAATCGGCCCACCACCGGAAAGCGCATAGGCGGTAGAGCCGGTTGGAGTAGCCACAATGAGTCCATCACTGCGCTGGCTGTAAACGAATTGCCCATCGATGAACAGTTCAAACTCAATCATGCGGACCGCTTTACCGGGGTGCACCACAACTTCGTTAAGCGCGTCGCCATTTCCTACGGCGACCCCATTGCGGTAGAGCACGGCATCCAGCAAGAAGCGCTCTTCAACCTCAAACTCCCCCGCCAGCACTTCGCCTACCCGGGTCTCTAACTCATCGGGAGAAATATCGGTTAAGAAGCCCAACCGCCCGCGATTGACGCCTAGAATCAGCGTACCGCTGCGGCACAGGGTGCGTGCAGCACCTAACAAGCTGCCATCGCCGCCTACCACAATCACTAAATCGCACAGTTCACCCAACATGCGGCGGCTAGCTTCAGGTAAGCCGTGTTGGGGCAGCGCCGTGGCGGTGCGGTCTTCGATGAGTACCTTATAGCCATGTTCCGTTAAGTAACGGACCAAGCGTTGAAGCGAGTCGACAACTTTGTCGCTGCCTAAGCGGCCAATCAAGCCAATCGTCTTGAACGGCTTCACTGGGTGACTAAGGCTACCGGGGTTGGAACCTGACGATGGGGTATTAGACATGGGCGACTCTCGCTAGCATCAGCCCACATTATGGAGAGGAAGACAGTATCGAGCAAATCACCCGGTGCGGCAGAGATAAGCCTTCCGCACCGGGAAAAATCAGCGGTTTAGCTTAGGCAGCCGCCACCTTGCGGCGCTGCAGCCACCAGTGGTTTAGCCACAGCGAAGCGCCCATGATCGCCGCCCCCAAAAGCAGTTTGCCCACATCAGCATCGCGGTTCCAAATCACCAGGTTAACGACCAAACCAGCCGGCACCAGCGCATTGTTCATAATCGCCAGGGTGCCCGCATCTACCTTGGTTGCCCCTTGGTTCCAGGCAAAATAGCCAACACCCGATGCCACCAGCCCCAGCCACGCCAATACGCCCCACTGCAGAGTGGTGGATGGCAGCGCGGCGCTATTACCAAACAGCAAGAAGGCAGGCAGCGCTACCAGCATAGCCCCGATAAAGAACCAGCCAAACACGTTATGCCAAGCAAGAGTGGGCGGCAGGTCTGCCGCTAGGCAGCGGTAACCGACTTGGCCGATGGCGAAACATAGGTTAGCGCCCTGCACGACCAAAAAGCCGAGCCAGAAGCCGCTGTCGATGCCGTCATAACGAATCACCCCGGCGCCTAGTACTGCCAAAATAGCTGTTACCAAATAGATCGGCGTAAAGCGTTTGAACATCAGGTCATCCAACAACGCGATATACACCGGCGTAAAGATGGTAAACAGCAGCACCTCAGGCACGGAGAGTAGCAAGAAGGAGTGATAAAAGAAGGTGTACATGATGCCTAACTGGATCGCGCCCAGCGCCATCAATGCCAAGCGCTGCTTACCGCGCAGCAGGCTTGGGCGCAGAAAAGGTAGGAACACCAGCATTGCCAGGGTCACGCGGACCAGCACGGCAAAGTAGCTATCAACCTGACCCGCCAAATACACACCAATTAAAGAGAACGAAAACGCCCAGAGCGCCGTTACGCCAACCAAATAGCCCATCAGTAAACCCCAAGAAAAAAGAAAGTTGACGGGGATTATACGCCTTTAGAATCCCCTGCCAATGGGCCAAAAGCGTAAGGCGGTTTTTACCGTTTATTCAGCCAAACAAGTGCATAGACAACACCGGGCAACCAACCTATTAGTGTCAGCACGACACTGATTAATACACGCTGGGCCCCGCCTTCGGTTAAACCAACGGCTAAGGGCGGTAGCAGCACGGCCAGGGCGCGATAAGCTAGCTGTAAGTTGGCAGGTTCTTTCGCGGGTGTGGCGGGTGGTTCTGGTGAAGTTTTTTCTTCAGGGGCTATAGGCTTCGCTGAGGGGGTAAAGTGCCCAACGGCCGCTTGTGCTTTCTCGGCCTGCTCCTTTTCATGGGCAAGCGCTTTACGGTGCGCCTCTTTATCTATTTTTTGCTCTAGGGTGTCTGCGCCCTCTGCCAAGTCGTCGTGGTAGCGCTCCCAATCTTCCCAGTCGTAGGGTGTCCCCGAGTTGGGCCGATGACTGCCTGCGCCACGGGCACGCTCCCAGGCTTTCTCTTCCAGCGTATTGGGCCTGTCAGGGTCTCGATCTAGGCCAACGCCTTTACGGTTCAGATATTCACGAGCATCCATAACGACTCCTCACAGCATTTGAAGCGGGCTTGAAAAATTGGCAAAGCGTTGAATAGAGACAGTATGGGGTCAGCACAGGGTGAGTTAAATCACCTACAGTAAGAGAATCGGCAGTGGCCTGTCGATCACGTTAAGGAGTGTTCCAATGAATAAAAAAATCCCGGATACCGTACGCGATATTATGTCTCGCGACTGCTACCGTGTCTCAGGAGAGACATCCATTACGACGCTTGCACAAGGGCTCGCCCTGCATCGGCTGCCTGGAGCGCCAGTCGTAGATACGTCAGACCGCTTAATCGGCTTTATCTCTGAGCAGGATGTTCTGGGGCACGTGCTCGACAGCATTTACCATGACCACGAAGCGCCGTTGGTCCGAGAGTTAATGCGTCAGGACGTGCTCACTACCTCCCCCAATAAAAGCGTGACCGATTTAGCGCAGGAAATGCTGGGCGCGAAACCGAAAATTTATCCGGTCGTCGAACAGCATCGCTTAGTGGGCATCGTCACGCGTCGGGACATTTTGATGGCCTTACTAATGATTCGCCGCCATTAGACGCTTGAACACCTGCGGCATGATGCTAATAAAGGTACCTACAAAAAAAACCGCTGCTTGAAACAAGCAGCGGAAGCAAGGGATCGAAAACAATAGCCAGAACAACACTATTAGCGACTGCTATCGCGATGTTGTCTGTACATACTCAGACACCCTGCAGAGAAAAAGTTCGCAAAAGGTTAAAATTTTCGTCTCAGCAGGCGCAGGCGTATACTAGGTGGCTATTCTCAACTGGGCGCATAAGCTGGCGTCTATCCTGATGTGGCCAGGAGCTATGCATGGCACTTTACTTACTGGTGTTTGGCGTTTGTTTACTGGTAATGGGGGCTGTGTTGCTGGTGCTGATGAACGCAGGAACGCCTCGCTACCGCACCGAGCCCAAGGATCTGATCGCGCTGTTTGATAAGGCGCTGGAGAGCAAGGTCAGCGAGACCGAGTGGAATGCTCTGATTGGCTACCCTATCCGCCATGATGAGTATTTAGACAACGTTCGCCGCCGTGCCTCACACCTAATGGATACACACGGGCGACGCTGGCAGATTGCTCAGGGCAAGCCGCTCCTCAACCAGGAGGGTTACGCGGAGCTAAAAGCATTACGTGATCATTTAGCGGCACATACAGCGCTTCGTCAGCGCTAACAGAGCAGCAGCGACGAGGAGAACCGTATGCCGAGTACCATTCGTCAAATACCCCTGGAAACGGCGACGAAGCATCACTCCCATGACTTCCATCAGATAGTGATCACGCTATGTGGCTCTTCTGAATTTGAAATCGAGGGGTTGGGTGGCCGTGTAAACGCTTTTTCCGGCTGCATCGTGCCTGCTAACCACGAGCACTACTATTCTGGCAACGGCCATAATCGTCAGTTGATTCTAGATTTACCAGAAGATGCTCCCGCTTTGACGGGTGAGCACCGTGAATTGGTGGCGCTATTTGATGCGCCGCGCTTTTTTGCCTTAGACAGCCCGCTGCGCCACTATCTTACCTTTGTCGAGAGCGAACTGGCCCGGGGATTAGACAACTCTGCCACCTCGTTTCAGCAAGACCGCCTAGCGGCCACGCTGTTAGGCTCGCTAAAAGCCCGCCTAGGTGCCTCAGGGGGCGCTGCCCAGCGACGCATTGACCTTAACCAGATTGACCGGTTTATCCGCCGTCACTTAGCCGATGAGCTGCGGGTGGCCGACCTGGCCAAGCTCGCCTGCCTGAGCGAAGCACATTTTTCTGAGCGTTTTCGCGCCCAAACCGGCCTCTCCCCCTGGCAGTATGTACGACGGCAGCGGCTTCACGCGGCACGCCAGTTGGTCATGCAAAGTCGTTTGCCACTTACCGATATCGCCATACAAACAGGGTTTGCCAACCAGAGCGCGCTGTCCCATGCGTTTCGCCGCAGCTACGGAGCCTCGCCGCGCCAGCTACGCCAAGGCTTTGCCAGCCCCTCCTTAGATACCAACAATCGTTCAACGGCTCATTCAACGGCGTTATCACCCTCAGCCACCCCCGCAGGGGCAAGCGTGCTCTCGTCTCGCTGATATTACGTTGGTGGATGTAGTAAAAAAGTCGCGTTGTTTGCCGCTAGCGAGCCGCACCCAACTCTACTAAAGTCGTAAATAGGCACAGCTTGCCGTGAAATTGACACGTTTTGCCACGAAAACGACATACACCTAACGACGGCTAGCTCTACATTCGAACGTCAGTCTGGGCATCTGCCCTGCCATCACTTTTTAAACGCTAGCTGACACAGCTATTCGTTCAAGCTGTTCGTTTCAGACCTGTCTTACGGGGGCCTCAATGCTCAATGCTAAAAAAATGCGTGACCCTGCCACCTGGCAAACCGACCTTGATACGCTAATGCAGCGTGTCAGCGAACACTATATCGTCGATGAAGATGCCTACGTCAGCGAGCTGATTAAACTGCTGAACGCCGACCAAGACGATTTTTCGCGCATTGAGGCCAACACGGCAGCGCTGGTGCGCGACGTACGCAACATGGATACCGCCGTTGATACTATCGACGAGCTGCTGCAGCAGTACAGCCTGGATACCCATGAAGGCCTGATGCTGATGTGCCTGGCGGAAGCGATGCTGCGTATTCCGGATAAAGCCACCGCAGATGCGCTGATCGAAGACAAGCTGGGCCCAGCGGATTGGCAGTCCCATGTAGGCAAAAGCGAGTCGTGGATGGTCAACGCCTCGACCTGGGGCCTGCTGATGACCGGCCGCGTGCTGAAGCTGGACCATCCGAAAGAGGGTCAGCCCGCCCACTTTATTAACCGCATGGTTAATCGTATGGGCGAGCCGGTGATTCGCCGGGCGATGATGGAAGCGATGAAAATCATGGGCAAGCAGTTCGTGCTTGGCCGTGATATCAACGAAGCCCTGAAACGCTCTAAGCCGCTATTCAATAAAGGCTACACCTACTCTTACGACATGCTGGGCGAAGCCGCACGCACCCGCGACGATGCCAAACGCTACTTTGACGACTACGCCCGTGCCATTGAGCAAGTGGGAAAAGCGTGCAAAACGCTGGGCGACAAAACCCCGGCACCGTCAGTCTCCATCAAGCTCTCTGCCCTGCACCCCCGCTATGAGTTTGGCCGCCGCGAACAGGTTCTGAAAGAGCTGGTAGACACCGTTATTCAACTGGTCACCAAAGCGCGCGAGCTGGATGTGGCGGTGACCATCGACGCGGAAGAAGTTGATCGTCTGGAGCTTTCTCTTGAAGTCTTCCGCGCGATTTACCAAAGCGACGCCGTCAAAGGCTGGGGCCACTTTGGCCTAGTGGTTCAGGCATACTCCAAGCGTGCGCTGCCCGTGCTGCACTACATCAACCGCTTGGCGGATGAGCAGGGCGATGAAATTCCGCTACGCCTAGTAAAAGGTGCTTATTGGGATAGCGAAATCAAAGAGTCTCAGCAGCTTGGTATCGATGGCTACCCGGTCTATACCCGCAAGGCGTGTACCGATGTGGCCTACTTGGCCTGCGCGCAGTTCCTACTGTCTGACGACACCCGTGGCCGCATCTTCCCTCAGTTTGCGACGCACAACGCTCACACCGTGACCACCATTTTGGAGCTGGCGAACCACGACAGCCGGCCGTTTGAATTCCAGCGCCTGCACGGCATGGGCGAAGCCCTTTACGATGCAGCCCTTGAGCGCGCCCCCAAAGGCACTTACTGCCGTATTTACGCGCCGGTCGGTGCCCATAAAGACCTGCTGCCCTACTTGGTACGTCGCCTGCTGGAAAACGGTGCCAACTCGTCGTTCGTTCACCAGATTGTCGACCCGGACGTGCCGGTGGAGTCGCTGTGCCAGCACCCTATCGAAACACTGCGCCAGCAAAAAACTTTCTACAACAAGCGCATCCCGCTGCCAAAAGACATCTACGGGCCGAAGCGCCGCAACTCCCGTGGGGTCAACTTAAACATCCGTAGCCACTACTACCCGCTGATGGAGAAAATGGCGACATTCATGGATAAGCAGTACCCCACCAAGCCGCTGCTAGCGTTTGATGTGGCCGACGATAGCGCCAATACCCATAGCGTCACTTCGCCTTTCGACCGCCGCCAAACCGTCGGCAGCGTGCAGTGGACCAGCAAAGAGCAGGCAGCGAAAGCCCTCGACGCTGCCTGGGAAGCCTTCCCGCGCTGGGACACGACTCCCGTAGCCGAGCGCGCAGCGATTGTGCGTCGGCTGGGCGACCTGATGGAAGAGCACATGGCGGAGCTGATGACACTCTGCTCCCGTGAAGGCGGCAAGCTGCTCACTGACGGCGTCGATGAAATCAAAGAAGCGGTTGATTTCTGCCGTTACTACGCCATGCGCGCTGAAGAGTCGTTTGGCGAACCCATCGAACTGCCTGGCCCGACCGGTGAATCCAACCGCTTGATGATGGGTGGTAAAGGTGTTTTTGCCGCCATTAGCCCTTGGAACTTCCCGGTAGCCATCTTCTGCGGTCAAATCGTTGCCGCCGCCGTTGCAGGCAACACGGTGCTGGCAAAACCCGCCGAGCAAACCTCGATCGTTGCCCACCGTGTCATCGAGCTGTTGTACGAAGCGGGCATGCCCCGTGATGTGGTGCAGCTGCTGCCGGGTGACGGCCCGACCGTGGGCAGTGTGCTGACCTCTGACCCGCGCATTACCGGCGTAGTGTTTACCGGCGGTACCGACACAGCACAAATTATTAACCGTGCTCTCGCCGCCCGTGATAATGCACCGCTACCCACGCTGATCGCTGAAACCGGCGGCATGAACGCGATGATCGTTGACTCTACCGCCCTGCCTGAGCAGGTCGTAGTGGATGTCATTCAGTCTGCCTTCCAGAGTGCTGGCCAGCGCTGCTCTGCCCTACGGGCGCTCTACCTTCAGGAAGACGTTGCTGACCGCGTTATCGAAATCCTCAAGGGGGCGATGAGCGAACTGCGCATTGGCGACCCTCGTGACCTGGGTACCGATGTCGGCCCGGTCATTGATGAAGACGCCCGTAAAGGCTTGATGGAGCACATCGAAAAGCTCAAAGGTGAGAACCGCTTAGTCGCCGAAACACCGATGTCTACCGAGCACACCCAGCACGGCACCTTTGTACCGCCGGTGGCGTTTACCATTGACAGCATTGATGCCCTTTCTCGCGAGCAGTTTGGCCCGGTGCTGCACATTGTGCGCTACAAAGCCCGCGAGCTTGATAAGGTGATCAACGATATTAATGGCCGGGGTTATGGCCTGACATTTGGGGTGCATAGCCGTAACGAATCCTTTGCCGCTGAAATAGCGCAGAAAATTCGGGTAGGCAATGTGTATATCAACCGTAATATCATCGGTGCTGTTGTTGGCGTTCAGCCGTTCGGTGGCCAAGGGCTGTCAGGTACTGGCCCTAAAGCAGGCGGGCCGCACTATTTGCAGCGCTTTGTGACCGAAAAAACGATTACTAATAACACCGCCGCCCTGGGTGGCAACGCGTCGCTTCTGGCGCTAGGCGATGAGTGAACGGCTCATCAACACTACTAACCTGAACTCCTGAAAAGGAACCGTCTCATGGTTGACAATAATAGAGCGATTGCCTTCACATTCGTGGCCCCTCCAGGCCGTGTGCTGGGCATAGGGAACATTGCACATAAACGTAGCCATAACCTCTCTAATGACATCCCTAGCGGTTACTCGCTAGGGTCAGCGACTTGAATACGAAAAGGGGTTAACAACAACAAGACTGCGCGGCGGCCAACGTTACTTGGTCGGCGCAGGCACCTGTCGGAGCTAGCTCCGTCCTGATGAATTGGAGATATTTTATGGATATTGGCGTTTGGGTCAGCCTTTTTGCCTACTTTGCGCTCATGATTGCCATCGGCGTTTATGCTATGCGCAAATCGACATCTACGTCTGAGGATTACATGCTGGGTGGCCGTACCCTCAGCCCTAAAGTAGCCGCCCTGTCAGCTGGCGCGTCGGATATGAGCGGCTGGCTGCTACTGGGTTTACCAGGAGCGATGTTCGTCTCTGGCTTGGGTTCGGCCTGGATCGGGATTGGCCTATTTGTGGGCGCACTCTTTAACTGGATTCTGGTCGCGCCGCGCCTTCGTGAACAGACAGTTCACTATGGTAACGCGATTACCATTCCAGCCTTCCTAGCCAACCGTTTCCCCACTCGGGCGCTGTCGCTGAGAACGGTGTCCGCTATCGTCATCGTGATTTTCTTCGCCGTTTACACTGCTTCTGGCTTGGTCGCAGGCGGTAAACTGTTTGAGAGCGCCTTTGCTGGCGTTATCAACATCGGCGGTATGAGCGACTACGCGGTGGGTGTGGTAATCACGCTGGGCGTGGTGCTGGCCTACACCGTGGTTGGCGGCTTTTTGGCCGTGAGCATGACGGACTTTGTGCAAGGCTGCATCATGATGCTGGCTTTGGTCATCATGCCAGCAGTAGTACTGTTTGGCGAAGGCGGTGGTGGCTTTACTCAAGCCTCACAGACCCTCAATGAAGTTGATCCCACGCTGCTGTCGTGGACTGAAGGGTTGACGTTCATTGGGTGGCTCTCTGCCGTTACCTGGGGCCTGGGCTATTTTGGTCAGCCGCATATTATCGTGCGCTTTATGGCTATCCGTACGCTGAAAGATGTTCCGATTGCCCGCAACATCGGCATGAGCTGGATGGCTATTTCCCTGATCGGCGCGGTCTCTCTCGGCATCTTTGGTCGCGCCTATGCGGTTCGCAATGGGATGGAAGTCCAAGACCCGGAAACGATCTTTATCATCCTGGCTGAGTTGCTGTTCCATCCGCTGATCACCGGCTTCCTCTACGCGGCCCTGCTTGCTGCTGTGATGAGTACTATTTCTAGCCAGCTGCTGGTGTCATCTTCATCACTGACCGAGGACTTCTATCGCCTGTTCCTGCGTAAAGAAGCTACAGACAAAGAGTGTGTGGCCGTAGGTCGTGTCAGTGTTGTGCTAGTGGGTCTGATCGCAGCCGTGATTGCCTCTGACCCGAACTCGCAAGTGCTGGGGCTGGTGAGTAACGCTTGGGCAGGTTTTGGTGCCGCCTTTGGCCCGCTGATTATTCTGTCGCTGATGTGGTCGCGTACAAACGGCGCAGGTGCTATCGCCGGTATGGTGGTGGGTGCTGCCACGGTTATGATCTGGATTGCGCTGGGCTGGAACGGCTCCTTCATGGGTGGCCCTGGCGTTTACGAGATCATCCCGGGCTTTATCGCTTCTTTCATTGCCATCCTGGCAGTAAGCAGCATAACCGCCGATGCTGGCGAGTATCAGCATATTGAACGCTAAACGAGCGTAACGTCGCTTAATTAGCCTAAGGCTTAACGGGTTGCAGTTAACCCGTTAAGCCTCCTCTTTTTTTAGCCCCTTCTTTAGCCCCTTCTCCCTTCAGATATTTACCTTGCTAGGCGCTGAACCTATCAGTTCACAGCTCTTTGCCCTAGGTCAATAACGCTCCCTCGTTGGCTCGATACACTGGCTATATGGTTTACGACAACTTTAAACCACTCACCCACCATGTTATCGGTCAGGAGCGACGCTATGCGCCATTTATCACCGCCTACCCTACTCGCCACTGGGCTTGCCGCTGCCACCTTAGCAGTTAGCAGCCAAGCCGTTGCCTATGGCGCTGGCGATTTCTTTACCCGCGTTGGCGTTGCCAACATCGCGCCGAAAAGCGACAACGGCTCGCTCGCAGGTGGTGCCTTCGCGGTCGATGCTCAGGATAAAACCGACTTCGCTTTCACCCTGGGCTACCGTTTCCACGACAAAATGGGCGTGGAGCTACTGGCTGCGCTCCCTTTCGAGCATGACATTGAACTCAACGGTGACAACCTAGCATCAACAAAGCTCCTGCCGCCCACTCTAACGCTACAGTATTACCCACTGGGTGGTAGCGACTCTCAAGTACAGCCCTACGTGGGTGCGGGTATTAACTACACGCGCTTCTCCGATGAGAGCCTCGCCATTGGCGAACTTGAGCTAGACGACTCATGGGGCGCGGCCGCTCAAGTTGGTGTTGATCTACTCATTGATGACCACTGGGCACTCAACGCCGCTGCCTGGTACTTAGACATCGACACCGACGCCTCTATTAATGGCGCAGGTGCGGGCACCGTCGAGATTGACCCCATGGTGGTCATGGCAGGCTTGAGCTACCGCTTCTAGCTTCTAGCTTCTAGCTCCCACCTTCGCTAACACGTAAAAAATGCCCAGAGCTTGCCTCTGGGCATTGATTTGGTCTGCCTTACTCGCGTGGTTAATTCTCTGTGACCAGCTTGTCGACACGCTCCACCGCTTTCACTACCAATAGCTGATCGCTTGCTCTTACCTTCTCCTGCATTAAATACGCCGCCACCGCTGGAGCGACTTCACACTTGGCGGGCATGGCAGCCTCGGCTTCAATAAGTGCATTTAAGCGGGCAACAAAGACATAGCGCACCCACTGGGGCAGCGACATGGTATCAATACAAAAAGGCTGCTGACTGGCAAAAGCGGCCGCATCTGGGGTGGGCGTGCGCCACAGATTAGCGGCCTTCATGGCGGCTTCAAGCTCAAGAAGCGCGGTTTGAAGCTGTTGATGGACGCTCATAAGCACCTTATGGGTTGGTCATATTTAGCGTTCATTATCCCAACTCTGTGGGTAAGTTGCCACTCAAAGGCGTGCTCAATGGAGTTATTCACCGATTCACAGAAAACCTGCAAGAGGCTGTGGATAAACTATGGAAAGGTGTCGCCACCGCTAGTCTCACGCGGCTTACGCAAAGTTGCTCATTTTTTAACCACCTAGATGATAAAGCATGGATAAATCAGCGGTTGCGGCTGACAGTGGCAGAACAGCAAGGTAGAGTGCAGGCTTGAAATGCGGAAGGATGTCATGCAGCCAATTAACACCCTTGATGAATTTTTTACACGCAGTGGCGCTGAGGTGTCGCTTTACCATATGGGGCGCAGAGTGACTGCCTGCTCCAGGGAAACCCTGCGCGCGTTTGAAAATGCCGAACAGGCCTGGCCTGAACCGTGGCAAGGGCAAGCACGCCTGGGGATCGTCTTTCGCCTAGGGGCAATGGAAGAGCCTGCTATCTGGTTTTTAGCGCTGCCACTGGATGAGCAAGGCATGCTATCGCCCGCACAGCGCGATGGCTTTATTAACCGCCTATTGGAAACCCTGGGTCGCAATGCCGCTGCTTCTGACCCGACTGTGCTCGACGCTGCAGAATCAGCAGACGTGGACCATTTAATGAAGGATAATCCGCTGGCCTTTACGCCTGATATCACCTTTCAGGCCATGCTCAATGCCCGGGCCACCTATGCCAGCGCCCTACCTGCCAGCCAGCACCTAGAGCCTGTAGAAGCCTATTTAAGTGGCCAACAGACGATTGATTGGCAAGCCCTGGGACTACAGGGCATCGCCGATTATGTAGTACGTTTGGATACACCAACGGCAGATGCCCTAGCGCTACGTATTCCTCAACTGCCGGTGAGCGTTATTCATTCGCTCTGCTACTGCCTTGAGCATCAGCCACTGTCTGAAGCGCTCATTGATGCGTTGCGGACACGAGGCGAGCAGGCGGCCAGCAGCGGCGATTTAGAAACGCTCTGCGCCTGCGTACGTAGCGTGGGTAGCTCAGCGCCGGCTTTTGCAGGCGACTGGTATACCAACCTGCTAAACGATAGCGCGGCCTGCGGCCCCGACCTGATGGCCGCCATGGCCGGGCGCGGTTGGCCATTACTGGAAGATGCCGAGCGTTTACCATTATTCTTACAACGTTTAGCAGAGGATGAGCGCAGCCACTTTGCGGCCGTTGTGCGCGATATCGCTTTAATTCCTCGGCTGCGTCTGCCCGTCATGCTGACCTTGCGCGACGCCCCAGCAGGCTCGGCTATCCAATCGCGTTTGTCGGCCATGCAGCCTAACCAAAAAGGCTAGCAGGAATCGTCATCACTATGTCTTGTTTCTCTTATATCGTCAGGAGTGCGCTGTGAAGGAATTACCCTATCAGGCCAAAGCGGTCATCGGCCGCCGTGAAATGGTGACGTTACCTGAACTAGGGCTTCACCTTTGCTGCAAAGCCGATACAGGCGCACGGACATCGGCGTTGCACGCCGAAGACATTGAAAGCCATGAAGATGCTGATGGACAGTTATGGGTAAGCTTTATTACCCATAGCGGTGGGCCAGAGACGCCTGCCCACCGCTATCGCCTGCATTTACACGACCGTCGCCGCGTCACCAGCTCGAACGGCCATAGCGAGTGGCGCTATGTTATCCGTACCCCAATGCAACTGGGCGAACTGAACTTTCCGGTTGAACTTACTTTGACCGACCGTAGCAATATGCGCCACGCGATGCTGCTGGGCAGGCGCGCTATGCGCCGCCTACTGGTGGCCCCCGGCGCTGCATTTTTGCACGGCGAGCCTTAAACACATTTAAACGACGACCCTTTTTGGCCCGGAGCCCTGCATGCATATTGCCCTGCTTTCCCGTAACCGTAACCTTTACTCTACGCGCCGACTGGTGGAAGCCGCCGAACAGCGCGGCCATACCGCCCGAGTGGTCGATACCCTGCGCTGCTACATGAGCATCGCCTCGCACCACCCTTCTATTCACTATAAAGGCGCAGAGATTGAGCCGTTTGATGCGGTGATTCCGCGTATTGGCGCCTCGGTGACTTTCTACGGCTGTGCGGTACTGCGCCAGTTTGAAATGATGGGCACCTACGTGATTAACGATTCGGTCGCGATTACCCGTTCCCGGGATAAGCTGCGCTCGCTGCAGCTGCTGTCGCGTAAGGGATTAGGCCTGCCGATTACCGGCTTCGCCCACTCACCAGATGATATTCCCGACCTAATCACCATGGTGAAAGGCGCGCCCCTGGTGATTAAACTGCTGGAAGGCACCCAGGGTATTGGTGTGGTATTGGCTGAAACCAACCAGGCCGCTGAATCCGTCATTCAGGCCTTTATGGGCATGAAAGCCAACATCATGGTTCAGGAATACATCAAAGAAGCGCGCGGTGCGGATATCCGCTGCTTCGTGATTGGCGATAAGGTCGTGGCATCCATGAAACGTCAGGCCGCCGACGGCGAGTTCCGCTCCAATCTTCACCGTGGCGGCACTGCTAGTGTGATCCGCATCACCCCGGAAGAGCGTTCCACCGCGATTCGTGCAGCCAAGGCGATGGGACTGCGCGTCGCGGGCGTGGATTTGCTTCGCTCGAACCACGGCCCGGTGATTATGGAGGTCAACTCTTCACCAGGTTTGCAGGGCATCGAGAGCGCTACCGGTAAAGATATTGCCGGCATGATCATCGAGCATATCGAAAAGAATGCAGTGCCTGCTCGCAAAGCACCACCCAAGCCTAAAGGCTAACGGTCAATTGCAAAAATAATCCCTATTAGGGGTGGCAAATCAACGCCGCCCCCCCCACAATCTGCGTCACCGAAGGAGGTAGACGCTCATGTTTCTCGACAATCGCCAAGTGGCGATGGACAGCGTGCTGGAAGCGCTGGCCGATAGCATTGATTATTTCCAGGATAATATCGAACGCCTGCGCCCCTCGCTGCGCGATGCACTGAAGCCGCACTATACTGAGCGACTCAAGCAGATGCGTAAGCTGCAGGAACTTGCCCGCGCGCACTTAAAAATGCTGCCTCGGGATGCTGACGTTGAGCGTGATGACTTCTTATGGCTCTGGAGCCGTTTAAAGAGCTTCGTTGGCAACGATAGCCAAGTCTTGATCAATGAGCTGTTAGAACAAGAGCGTGTACTGATGCAGGCCCTCTCAACCTTGTTTACCCACCCCCTACCCGACCCGATCGAACCGGTAGTGGATGAGTGCATGCGGGGATGCCGTAAGCTGATTCGCGAGCTATACAACCTGCAAAAACGTAATACTCGCCGCTAACTTTGCGGCGTTAACTCGGCTTTAATGCTCAGGGACTGTATATGCCTGCAGTGACTGCTGAAAAAATAGAGCGGCGTTGATATTGACGGTCGCCTCAGGCGTGTTTTCGCTACTCTCTTCTCTACTTTTATCGCCACCCTCCTGGCGATGAAGCTCGATAGGCTCTGCGGGGCCGAGAAAGTAGGGCTCCCTCTGCCATAAGTAGAGATCTCCCAGAGTAGCAATTCGCGCTACCCATTCACGCATTTTTAACCGCCACTCATCTGCCGCTGACTGCTCCTCAGCAATACAGCCCGTCACTTCCATCCCCATCGCACGCCCGATAAAAATAGCCCGAGGCAAGTGCCAACTCTGGGTAACCAGCAGCGCCTCTTTAAGCTGAAACACATCCCGCGCCCGCACCATCGTGTCATAGGTGCTGAAGCCAGCGAAATCCATTGTCAGTTGCTCCGCAGACACCCCTCGGCGATACAGATCGCGCCACATGGCACGCGGCTCATTATAGGCTTGGGTGCGATTATCGCCAGAGATGAGCAGATGCTGAACACGCTGGTCAGCGATAAGGCGTGCAGACGTTCGCATGCGGGCATGAAAATGCGGGTTACGTAGCCCACTACGAGTCCAGTGAGAGGTGCCAAAGACAATCGCCACGTCTGTGGGTTGGCACTGCTCTAAATGACCGTCGATATAGCGTGCGGTACTTGCAAGCACCCATAAATTACCGGCTATAAATAGCAATGTCGCCAGTAGCAGCAAGGCTCCTAGCGACATTAGAAAACGCTTTATCCAACGTAATAACAGGCTGTGCATCCAGCTCCCCAGCAGGGGTTAGAACATGCCGAGCTCAAGCTTGGCTTCATCGCTCATCATGTCACGACTCCAGGGTGGGCTAAAGACAATTTCGGTATGCACCTTGCTGATCTGCGGCGCTCCCAGAATCTTGTTGCGCGCATCGGCAGCGATGACATCGCCCATGCCGCAGCCAGGCGCGGTCAGCGTCATACGGATAGTGACTATCCGCTCGCCACTAATCAAGCGCTCGATCCGACAGCCGTACACCAGCCCTAGATCAACAATATTCACCGGAATTTCCGGGTCAAAGCAGGTGCGCAGCTGATCCCAGACAAACTGCTCAATCTCTTCATCAGTAGCACTTTCTGGCAGTGTCGGACGTGGCAGCGACTCAAGCCCCAGCGCATCAAGGTTACGCCCTTCAATGAGATACAAGCGGCCTTCAAAACCAACACTCACCGAGCTACCTTTGGCTTGCATTACGCTGACAATACTGTCTTCCGCCAGCGTATCCGTTTTGCCGAACGGAATCGCGATAGCCTCTACATCCCGCTGGAGCGGGAGTTTTTGACCGCGCTCAAGACTCGCAATTTGCTCGATATCCATAGATGTCCTTAGCGTACCATTCCAATCACACGGTTGAGCGCTGCCACAAACGTGTCTACTTCATCAAGGGTATTGTACGCAGCAAACGATGCACGACAGGTCGCCTCAACGCCAAAGTGATGCAGCAGCGGCTGGGCGCAGTGGTGCCCGGTACGAATTGCTACACCCAGCTGGTCAATCAGCAGACCAATATCCTGCGAGTGCGCACCTTCAACAACGAAGGAGAGCACGCCCGCTTTATGCGGCGCAGTGCCTAATATCCGCAGGCCCTCAATGCCACTCACCGCCTGGGTTGCATGGTTGAGCAGCACGGCTTCCCACGCACCAATCGCCTCAACGCCAACGCCCTCCATCCACTCAAGCGCACGGCCAAGCGCAATCACTTCGGCAATGGCGGGAGTACCCGCTTCAAATTTATGCGGAATATCCGCAAAGGTGGTACCTGCATCAAAGGAAACGGTTTTGATCATTTCACCGCCACCCTGCCAAGGCGGCATGACCTCTAGCAACGCCTGCTTGCCATATAGCACGCCAACACCCGTTGGGCCGTACACTTTATGGCCTGAAAACGCATAGAAATCCGCATCGATAGATTGAACGTCCACCTGCTGATGCGGCGTCGCTTGGGCGCCATCCACCAAGATGAGCGCGCCATGCTGATGCGCCAGCGCTGCCATCTCTTTCACGGGGTTGATCGTACCCAGCGCGTTAGAGACGTGATTCACCGCCACCAGTTTCGTGCGCTCACTCAAGAGCTCTCGATACGCCTGCATATCGAGCGCCCCGTGCGCGTCCACTGGGATGACCTTGATCGTGAAGCCGCGCTCCGCCGCCAGCAGTTGCCAGGGAACGATGTTGGAGTGGTGCTCCAACATCGAGATCAGCACTTCGTCTCCGGCATTTAGCTGGCTGCGGCCCCAGCTTTGGGCCACTAAATTGATCGCTTCAGTGGTGCCCCGCGTGAAGATGATTTGGCGGGCATCTTCGGCATTGAGAAACGCTTTAACACGATGACGCGTGGCTTCAAAGGCTGCCGTCGCTTCATCGGCGAGCGTATGCAAGCCGCGGTGAATATTGGCGTTGTAGCGCGAGTAGTAATCGCTAAACACGTCAATCACCTGCTGCGGCGTTTGGCTGGTGGCGGCATTATCCAAATACACCAGCGGCTTGCCGTGAACCTCACGATTCAAAATCGGGAAGTCGCGGCGTAGCGCTTCAACGTCATAGGCCGCAACGCTGCGCTCGGTAGGCTTCTCAATCACGCTATGGGGCATTGATGACTCCTTGATTAATCGTTGAGCGCAGCCGCCGCTTCAACCAGTCCGGCGAGATTGAAACGCTCAGGCAGTTTACCGGCTACCGCCAGCTCAACGCGCTCGGCAATAGCATCAAGCGCCACTTGCTCAAGTACTTCACCAGCGAAGGCGAGGGTTAACAGGCCACGTGCCGTGGCTTCGTCGATACCCCGGGTACGCAGTGCGTAGATCGCATCCTCGTCCAACTGACCGGTGGTGGTGCCGTGGGAGCACTTCACGTCGTCGGCGTAGATTTCGAGCTCGGGTTTTGCGTCGATTTGCGCGCGATCTGACAGCAGCAGGTTCTGGTTGCTCTGGAAGCCTTCAATCTTCTGACTATCGCGCTTCACGTACACTTTGCCATTGAAGACACCGTGAGCACGATCATCCAGAATGCCTTTGTAGTTCTCGTTCGAGAACGTCAGTGGCGCGTTGTGGTTCACCTTAGTGTGGTTATCCACGTGCTGGCGACCCTGGCCAAAGAACAGGCCGTAGAAGTTCGTTTCAGCGCCCTGACCGTTCAAGTCACTGATCAGGTCGTTGCGCACCAGCGCGCCACCCAAATTCAGGTTGTACGAGGTGTAGCGGCTGTCGCGGTTCTGCTCGACGTGAATGCTTGCTACGTGCAGGTCACCAATGGGTGCTTCCTGGAGCTTGTAGTGGTTCAAAATTGCCCCACGATCTAGCATCAGCTCTGCCACGACGTTGGTAAAGTTGGCGGCATCCGCCTCACCCACGTAGTGCTCAATGAGGGTAGCTTCGCTACGCCCAGCGGCTTCGACCAAAATGCGCGGATGGCTCATCACCGGCGTCCCCGCACGAGACAGGAACTGCAGCAAAATGGGCTTTTCGACGACGGTGCCCGGCGCGATGCGCACCACTGCGCCCTCTTCCATAAAGGCGGTATTTAACGCGGCGAACGTGGAGAAATCGACCCCGGTTAAACGCCCCAGCGGGCCGCCCACGGCTTCATGGTTCTCGGCCAGTGCCTTAGAGAGCGGCATCACCTGCACGCTGTCGGGAAGCGCATCGAGGTCCGATAGCGCTGCCGAAAACACACCGTCCACGAACGTCAGCCGGTAAGCATCCAGGGGCAGCGTGAGGGCAGCCGCCTGGGCCTGAGAGAACTCGGCGTTCTCTGCCAAGGCAAAGTTGCCCTGGGCGATGGCGCGCACGTCGGTGTACTTCCACTCTTCGTCGCGGCGGGTCGGGAAGCCCATTGCTTCGAAGCGAGCCGCGCCCGCCTGGCGGCGAGCGGCGATCCAGGTAGGCTCTCCAGCGCGCTGTTGGCTACGCGTGGCTAGCGTGTCCAAAAACGTTTGCGTATCGCTCATGCCACAGACTCCTCAATGCCTTCGTAACCGTTGGCCTCTAGCTCTTTGGCAAGCTCGGCATCGCCGGTTTTGACAATACGGCCATCGACCAGAACGTGGACTTTGTCCGGCACAATGTAGTCCAGCAGGCGCTGGTAGTGGGTGACCAACAGAATGGCGCGCTCTTCGGCACGCAGGCTGTTCACACCGTCCGCGACGACTTTCATGGCGTCGATATCGAGGCCAGAGTCGATTTCATCCAGCATGGCCAGCTTCGGCTGTAGTACCAACATCTGCAGGATTTCGTTACGCTTTTTCTCGCCGCCGGAGAAGCCTTCGTTCACTGCACGCTGCAGGAAGCTGGCATCCATTTTCATAAAGCCGAGCTTCTCTTTGACCAGCTTCATGAATTCCGGCGCGGGCATTTCGCCTTCACCGCGCGCAGCGCGCTGAGCGTTAAGCGCAGACTTCAGCAGGTAAATGTTTTTTACCCCTGGGATTTCCACCGGATACTGGAAACCTAGCAGCAGGCCCGCTTGGGCGCGCTCTTCGATTTCCATTTCCAGCACGTCCTTGCCTTCAAACGTGATGCTGCCTTGGGTCACTTCGTAGCCATCTTTACCAGCAATAACCGCTGACAACGTGGATTTACCCGCGCCGTTGGGGCCCATGATGGCGTGCACTTCACCGGCATTAATGGTGAGCGTCAGGCCTTTCAGAATCTCTTTGCCTTCGACGGTGACGTGTAAATCGTTAACTTGCAACATAGTGATCGCCTTTTAAATACTTGCGGGTCGCGAGTGCGACGCCCTAAAAATAAGTTGGGTGCCGGAGCGGTTAGCCCACCGCGCCTTCCAGAGTGACATTGAGCAGTGCTTCCGCTTCCACCGCGAACTCCATCGGCAACTCTTGGAAAACATCTTTACAGAAGCCATTCACAATCATGCTGACCGCATCTTCTTCTGAGATACCGCGGCTCTGGCAGTAGAAGAGCTGATCTTCACCGATTTTAGAGGTGGTGGCTTCGTGCTCAATGGTCGCGGTGCTGTTGCCAATTTCCTGATAGGGGAACGTGTGGGCACCACACTTGTCGCCAATCAGCAGCGAATCGCACTGGGTAAAGTTACGCGCGCCCTTGGCACGCGGCCCAATTTTGACCAAGCCACGGTAGGACTGGTCGCTCTTACCCGCTGAAATACCTTTGGCAACGATATAGGAGCGTGTACCTTCACCAATGTGAATCATCTTGGTGCCGGTATCCGCCTGCTGGCGACCGTTCGTTACTGCAACAGAGTAGAACTCACCGATGCTGTCTTTACCGCGCAGCACGCAAGAGGGGTATTTCCAGGTAATTGCAGAGCCAGTTTCTACCTGCGTCCAGCTGATGCGGGAACGCTCACCACGGCAGTCTCCGCGCTTGGTCACGAAGTTATAGATGCCGCCCTTACCCTCTTCATCACCGGGGTACCAGTTCTGAACGGTGGAGTACTTGATGTAGGCATCGTCCAATGCAACCAGTTCGACCACGGCAGCGTGCAACTGGTTTTCATCGCGCATGGGTGCGGTGCAGCCTTCCAGGTAGGAGACCTCGGCACGATCCTCGCAGATGATCAGCGTGCGCTCGAACTGGCCCGTATTGGCCGCGTTGATACGGAAGTAGGTAGACAGCTCCATCGGGCACTTCACGCCTTTTGGCACGAACACGAACGAGCCATCAGTGAACACGGCGGAGTTTAGCGCAGCAAAATAGTTATCAGCCACGGGCACTACCGTACCCAGGTACTGCTTGATCAAATCCGGGTAGTCACGAATCGCTTCGGAAATGGAGCAGAAAATCACGCCCGCTTCCGCCAGCTCTTTTTTGAACGTGGTGGCAACCGATACGGAGTCGAATACCGCATCGACGGCAACCCCTGCCAGGGCGGCACGCTCGTGCAGCGGAATACCCAGTTTTTCGTAGGTTTCCAGCAGCTTGGGGTCGACTTCATCCAGGCTCTGGGGGCGATCTTCTGGGCGCTTGGGCGCACTAAAATAGGAGATCTCTTGGTAATCGATGGGCGGATAGTTCAGGTGTGCCCAGGACGGCTCTTCCATCTTCAACCACTGACGGTAAGCGTCCAGGCGCCACTCCAGCATCCACTCCGGCTCGCCTTTCTTCTTGGAGATGAAGGCGATGGTGTTTTCATCCAGGCCAGGTGGCAGTGTGTCGCTTTCAATATCGGTTACAAAGCCATCTTTGTACTCGCGACGAACCAACTGTTCCATTTCTTCGCTTGCCATGGTGATACCCTCCGGGCAGTTGGGTGGCGAGGTTAGCTCGCCGTGAATAGGGTTAAATTGCCTAACGGTTTAAGCCGATGCCGCCGATAGACTGATACTTTGAATCGGTAACTGTACGGGTAGCTTGATGGGCGCGGTGTCCGCCAAGTGAGCAAGCGTCACGCTTTCAAGCAGCGTGCGAATGGCCAGCGAGACACGCTGCCAGTTATCGGCCACCCCACAGGTGGCGGCAAGTTCACACTCGCCCTCCGCTTGGCTGCACTCGGTCATGGCTACTGGTCCTTCAATCGCACTGATAATGTCGGCGGCGGTAATCTGGGAGGCTGGCCGAGCCAAACGGTAACCGCCTTGGACACCGCGCTGCGACTCCAAAAGCCCTGCTTTCACCAGCATCTTAAGGGTTTTGCTCACCGTGGGATGGGGCAATTGAACCGCTTCTGCTAAGTCAGCCGCCGCATGCGACGCCTGGGGATGACGGGCAATTTGTGCCATCACCACAGCGGCATAATCTGTCAGCCGAGAAAGCTTGAGCATAGTCACTCCCGTTTTCCATCACGTTAGGGCGAGCCGTTGGCTTACCCGTTAATTGAGTACCATTTTAGTACTGTATAAATTTGATGTGAAGCCCTTCTGCAAAATCCTTATCAAATAGCGCGACTTCTTAGCACGTTCGCGGCTGATAACATCAAAAAAGCCAATCATTATCATTTAGAGAAGCTATGACAGCTCGAAAAATAAAGCCCACGAGATTCATCGCAGGCTTGGAGAGGGAACTAGGATGATCTTAGCTCGATGCTAAGCTTTTTTGACAAAGATGGACTTCAGCTTCATGGGGCCAATCCCATCGACTTTGCAGTCGATATCATGGTCACCGTCTACTAAGCGAATATTCTTCACTTTGGTACCCACTTTCACAACGGAGGAGCTGCCTTTCACTTTGAGATCTTTAATTACAGTGACGGTGTCACCATCAGCCAGCATATTGCCGTTTGCGTCACGGATGCCTGAGCCCGCCTCCACTTCGCTTGATTCGCCGTCCTTAGACCATTCATTACCACACTCTGGGCAAACGTATTGAATGCCATCGTCATAGGTAAACTCAGAGGCGCAAGCAGGACAGTTGGGCATATCACTCATCAAAGGCTCCATCGCAGCAGACAATCACACAAACATTAGCAAGCGACGGAGCCTACACGGCTTCAGCGGAATGCTCCAGCCTGGGGAGGTAAATCAGGCGCGCTCGTAGGTGCCGACGAGACGGTTCATGCCTAACAAGTGAGGCTCAACGGCGCTCAATAGTTCAGGCAACGTAAGTCCTTCCGGCAGCATTGTTTGTTCATCCAGCGCCAGCACCCAGAAATAGTAAAGGTGGCTGCCGTGGCCTTCTGGGGGCATGGGCCCGCCGTAGCCAGGTTTACCAAAATCAGCCATACCCAACGTGCCTAGCGTGGTGTTTTCATCCAGCGAGGTGATATCCCCCGGCAGGTTGTAAAGCACCCAGTGCACAAACCCGTAGCTGCCCTCTTTCACCAGCGGGGCATCAGGGTCGTGGCAGATCACCGCAAACCCTTTGGTGCCTTCCGGAGCCCCTTGCCAAGCGAGCGCAGGGGAAACATCGTCGCCCTCACCCGTGTGCTTGGCAGGAATCGCTTGATGGTTACCAAAGGCCGTGCTGGTGACTTGCATGCTAGATAGTGCAAATGCCATAGAGCTCTCCTAATCAGCGAAATAAGGGGCAAGGGTCAATGTAGCGAATGTGTTAGCGCAACTCCAACTGTGTCGCATAGCGCTCCCACCACTGCTGAGCAATGCGCCGATTTTCCCCATTGGCGCTTGGGTCCAGTACCGTCGGCAGTTGAACGGCTTCGCCGCCGGTTTGGAAGGTCACGAGCGGGTCTTGTGTGGCTAACTGCAATGCGTAGAGCACCAGCATAAGTTCGTACTGGTCCTCGGTATTGAGGCGGGCAAACAGCAGCGGAACGGCAGGCATACCTATTTCGCCCAGACGCTCGGCTGCGATATACCAGGGTCTTGGGTTATCGGGCCCACCATACTGGCTGACAAAACGGCGGTCGGATAACCGGCTCACATAGTAAGCGGCGTCCTCTTCCGGGCTCGCCTGCAGCGGGGGTGCCCAATCTTCCGCCTGTGCCATTCTGACGGGTTGATAGCTCGATGCGGCTGCAGCAGGAACTATCTCTTCACTGCTCGCGGCAGGAGCTGAACGGCTGTCGTTACGGGCTGGGGCACTTGGTTGACCCGCACACCCTGCCAACAACAGCGTTAATGAACAAAGACTGGCGATCCCTATCATTTTGGCCTGCTGACGCATGACGCGATTCCCTTTTTGATCGTTCAACACGGAACACCCTATCCCATACGCGGTTTTAAAGCGTTTGATTGGTTTGCCCTAAGACCTCTAGGCTGTGTCATTAAGTGC
>Ga0209644_1000091_pt1 | contig 40443 bp, 39 predicted proteins | sample ETNvirome_2_1000_FD_184069 | JGI IMG/M metagenome (GOLD analysis project Ga0209644, IMG submission 184069) | Marine viral communities from the Pacific Ocean - ETNP_2_1000 (SPAdes) (version 2) | ecosystem: Environmental > Aquatic > Marine > Oceanic | place: Pacific Ocean | collected 2013-06-22 | reverse complement strand
CACTCGTCTACCGAAGGCGGCAGCAGGTAATCGGTCTGGCGATCCACAGGGATGAAGCGGCTCATGGCGATCTTCTCAGCTCGGCGATGACGGTGGTCAGTATCTCACGGTGCAACGGAAAGACCGACAGGCTGCTAGGGATTGCAGTATTACCGCACTTTTTGGCTCAGGAAGCGGGATTAGTTTGTATTGCTTCTGATCTTGGCGTGGATCAGCCTATTTACCTCGTTATCCAAACAGACCTGACGCAGTCACGCCGAACCCGTGCCGGACTTTCTTATTGAACTGGTCGCCAGTAACCATGCTCGCTTGAGCATGGGCTGAGAAGCGGGGGTATGACTCTAATTGATGCCATCAACGCCCTCTCCGTAGCCAGGGTCTCGGTAGCCAGGAGAGAGCGTTAAAGCCAAGCGTCAGCCTTTGGAGCTGAGAGCCTGAGCCGGTGAGTACGATGATGCACTGTGTGTCACGAGACTCACGCCGATGAATACTACGGTATTGACGACTAGGCCACAGAAGCCAGCGTGCCAGCCGAATGGAGTACTGACCCCAAACTGGAACAATAGGGTTAGAGCCGCGCCTACTGCTAAACCTGCAAAGGCACCAGAGCGTGATGCTCGCCGCCAGAATAGTGCGCCAAGCAGCATCGGCAGCAACTGCACCACGATGCCATAGGCGCCGAGTAACAAGCCAACCAATGAGCCAGGGTTGGCTAGGGCTAGCAAGTAGGCTGCTAAGGAGATTACCACCACACCGTAGCGAGTTAGCCTGAGTGCCTTGTCATCAGATATACCACGCAGCACGGGTAGGTGCTGCCCCACGTCTCTTACCAGAATAGTGGCGGAGGTATGAGCCAAGTTGGCAGCCGTAGACATTGCCGCGGCCAGCGCGCCGGAGAGGGCTATACCGATTAGCCACGCAGGGAAGTCAGCTAGTTCGACCACTAACGTCAACAGCACGCGATCAGCAGAGTCGAGCGGGCTATCTTCGAGTAGTAATACTCCTGCGAAGCCGATAACCAGCAATGGCACCAGCAAATAGCTATAAAGTGGATAGAGTACGAACACCTGTTTCAGGGTTCGCTCACTGCGCGCACTATAAAACTTCATGAAAATGTGCGGCCACATTACGCAACCTAGAGCACTTACTAGGATGGCTGTCGAGAAGGCTCCCCAGCCCATGCCGCCAGCACCGGGCATGGTTAGATATTCCGGCGCTTCGCGCTGCAGTTCGCGGAACATTTCACCGACTCCACCAAAGAACTGGTCAGCCGTTGCCAAGCCTAGAAACCACGCGACACCCACCATCATCACGCCCTGGAGCAAGTTGGTCCAGCCGATGCCTTGTAAGCCGCTCGCATAGACATAAGCCGCCACCACGCCACAGGCCAGTAAGCTGCCGAGCCAGAACGGAATGGTGCCTGAGGTTGCCGCCTCGAAGAGCAGTCCCGCACCCGCGATCTGAATAGTTAGGTAGGGGATCATCGCCAGTACGCTGACCACACCGATGAACAGCCCCAGCAGATTCCCCCGAGTTGGATAACAGGCAGAGAGGAACTCCGCCTGGGTCAGAAAACCATGGCGACGGCCAAGCCGCGAAATGTGTGGCGCGATTAACCACCATACAATCACAGCGAGGGCCAGGTAGGCGATGATATAGAGTGCCGGCGCCCCTTTGCTGTAGGCCCAGCCGGGAGCTCCAAGAAAGGCGAAAGCAGAGAATATCTCCGCTCCGAGGATGAAAAACAGCACCAGTAGCCCCATGTGGCGCCCACCAGCGACGTAGCCTTCCAAAGACGAACTCTGGTTATGCCTTGCTCGCAGGCCCACCGCTAGAACGATCAGCAGGTAGGCTAGGGTGATGGTAGTGATCAGCAGTGAATCACTCATCGTTCACCTCCTGTGCGGCATCATGGCGATAGGCAATCACTAGTCCCACAAATAGGACAAAGACCCAAGCGACGTACCAAAACATGAAGAAGGGCAAGCCAATCACCATCGGTTCGATGCGGTTGGCCACTAATGCGCCAGGCCAGATCATCGCCAGTGCACAGATAGTGAAGTAAATCAGCAACCCTCTAGGGGGAAGCGATGGCCGGGATTTCATATGCATACCTCATTATTGTGGTGTTATCGGTAGTAGAGCAGGCCTCGTTTAGGCGGCAGCGAGTGCGCCGAGGCCGATGGCCAACAGTAGTTGGCAACCAGTGGGAATAATGTCGTCGTTAAAGTCGTAACGAGCGTTGTGTAGTGGTGCGGTGGCTTCATCCTTGGCTGTACCGAGGAAGAAGTAGGCTCCTGGACAGCGCTGCAGCATGAAGGAGAAGTCTTCGCCGCCAAGGCTAGGATCGACGTCGCGCACCAGGGCAGCTTCGCCGAGTGTTTGCACTACGCAGGATTCCACGTGGCGGGTTTCCGCCTCGCTATTGACCGTTGCTGGGAATATGCGCTGGTAGTCGACCTCAATGTCGCCGCCATGGGCAATGGCCACCCCTTCACAAACACGGCGAACAGCATGCTCAATACGGTCCTGAGTGTCGGCATCAAGGCTTCGCGCTGTACCGCTGATGCGCACTTCGTCGGGAATAATGGCGAAACCGTCAATATCGCCCCCCTGCAATCCACACAGGCTGAGAGCCGCGGGGGAGAGAGGATTAATATCACGGGCGACCACGGAGTGAAGATTTTGAATCAGGGCACCCGCCATACGCACAGGATCTGTCGATAGGTGTGGGTTGACGCCTCCATGGCCCCCTTTTCCGCGTACCCGGATATCGAGCCGATCGGTGGCTGCCATGATGGCACCTGAGCGGACGGCCACTTGGCCAGCAGGCAGAGAAGGCCAGTTGTGCAGGGCGTAGATGGCCTGCATAGGAAAGCGCTCGAACAACCCCTCTTCAATCATTGCCCGGCCACCACCTAAACCTTCTTCTGCGGGCTGAAAGACTAGGTGAATGGTGCCAGCGAAGTCGCGGTGTTCAGCCAGGTAGCGGGCGACGCCAAGCAGCAGGGTCGTGTGACCATCATGGCCGCAGGCATGCATGCGACCGGGCACTTCGGATGTATGGTTGTGCTCGCTAAGCTCTTGGATCGGTAGAGCGTCCATATCGGCGCGTAGACCAATCTGGCGTCCATTGTCGGGCTGGTCACCGGTGACAGTTGCAACGATACCGGTTTTGCCGATGCCAGTTTCAAAGGTCAAACCGAGACGTTCTAGTTCTTCAGCGATGCGCTTAGCCGTGGCATGTTCCTGAAACCCTAGCTCTGGGTGACGATGCAGCTCGTGCCGCATTTGGGTCAGCTCGGCGTGGTGACGCTCGAAGAAATTTGCGTTGATGAGTTCTGTCATAGTCGATTCGCATAGTTGTTGGATGGACCAATTCATCTTGGCTGTTTCGGTGACATAGAGAAAATAGTTTTTTTATTGGCTTTCCATGCTTATATTGGATGGAGAGAGCCACGGCGTGTCATTCAATGGGAATGAGATGGACTTCAAACGCTTAAAATATTTTCAGACCGTCGTAGAGGAGGGAGCTATCTCCTCAGCAGCACGGCGGATACCACTTGCTCAGCCAGCCCTGTCACGTCAATTGCTGCTGCTTGAAGATGAGGTCGGTACCACGTTGCTAACTCGTTCACGGCATGGCGTTCGCCTGACCGCCGCAGGCGAATCGTTCTACCGTGATACTCGGCGTTTGCTTGGCGAGTTCGAACAGGCCAAGCGCAATGCACGGCGCATCGCCGATGGCCAATTCGGTGAGTTGCGTCTAGGGGTGACGGTGATGCATTTATGGGTACCCCAGATAATCGGTTTGCTCAACCGTTTCCGCGAGCAATATCCCGAGGTCACGCTGAAAGTAGAGTCAGTGCTTTCGGGGCCTCAGGTCGATGCAATCCGCCGTGGGAGACTGGATGCTGGCATGTTGTTTTTCCCTCCAGAAGATGATGACTGCCTCTGTAGCCATTGCTTGTATGAGGATTACCTCGTATTGGTTACCAGTGCCACCTCACGCCTAGCGCGACAACCGCCGCGATACCTATCCGAACTCAATGACGAAAATTTTATCTGGTTTGATCGTAGTGCCACCCCGGTCTATCACGACAAGCTGATCCACGCTTTTCAGCGAGAGGGTTTCACGCCCCATGTGGTTCAGGAGGGAACTGACAACGCTACTATGTTGTGTTTGGTAGCTGCTGGCATGGGCTGCAGTATTTTGCCGGCTATGACCATGGCAGGGGCACCAGAAGGCGTAGTAAGTCATCGCTTGGAGGATCTCAAGCTGGCTTTGCCTTTGATGCTGGTATGGCGCAGGGATTCAGGGCTGTCGGCGGTACGCCGGCTGATCGAAATTGCCGAAACAGAATCTTTGGCGACTGATGATGACGCTGACGCGTAACGTTCATCTTGATGGAAATTATTAGTGTAAGTGCCTGGTCTAAAGTTTTCGTGTAATATCCATGCCAGGATTTCTGACACGGACAGAACCATGGAAAAACGCTTCGTTGCCCCTCTCACTGAGCCTGAACAACAGACGCTGACTTCCGCCTATCACCATGGCGAGAAGCGCGCTCTCCGTCGTCGGGCGCATGCCATTCTACTGAGCGACCAAGGCCATACGATTAACCAAATCAGTGAGATACTTCAGGTTCGCCGCGATGCCGTATCACGATGGTTCAAGCAATGGGAAGTGTCCGGTTTGGATGGTCTCATCGACAAACCGCGTAGTGGACGAACACCCGTCCTCGATGAACACGATCACAAGCGCTTGCAAGCGTTGGTAGCCGAGCATCCCCATCATATTCGCGCCTTACAGGCTCGCTTTCAAGAAGAGACCGGCAAGTCTGTCGCCACGGTGACACTGCGTCGGGCGTTGAAAAAAAAATGGCTATAGCTTCAAGAGCATTCGGCATTCACTCAAGACCCAGCGTGACGAAACGGACTTTCGCAAAACGCAAGACCTGATGAAAGCGCTTCACGAGCGAGAGGACCAAGGCGAGCACGAGCTCTATTACTTTGATGAATCAGGTTTTTCACAAGCGTCGTCGGTGCCGTATGCGTGGAGTCCTATCGGCAAGCCCCGGGAAGTCACTGCCTACTCCCGCAGCCGAAGGCTAAACGTGTTGGGATTCTTATAAGCCGAGCCGGAAAACTGGTCTCTCACACGACAACCGAGACAGTGACCACGGAAACGGTCATAGAAGCGTTTGACCAGTTTGTGATCCAGAAGGATCCAGACATCTTCGCCGTTGTGGTGCTCGACAATGCCAGCTTGCATCGCTCCAAGGCCTTTAGGCGAAAGAGGGTGGAGTGGATGTCGCAACGTGTGCATCTGATCTATCTGTCTGCCTACTCACCAGAGCTGAATCAGATAGGGATTCTGTGGCGGCAGATGAAGTACACCTGGCTGCCTTTGAGTGCCTATCTCTCGTTTGAACGTCTATGTGAAGAGGTACACTGCTTACTCAGTGGTTACGGAACTGATCACGCGATTAATTTTGAATAGGCACTTAACGAGCCATTGATGGAGGTGGGCGGGGGGGGCGCAGTTCGTGGCTCACGGTAGCGATGAACTGATTTTTCATCTTATCCAGCCGTCGTCGCTCGGTAATGTCCTCTATCAGTGACCAGATGACGGGGCGCCCATCGGGGTAATGGCTCAGCATGCCCTGCAAACGAATCGGGTAGCGGCTACCATCCTTGCGGATGTACTCTTTTTCGAAAGGCCCGTAGCGGCCCTCGTTTTTGAGGCTCACGAGTACTTGTTCTTCCATGGCTTGGTACTCTCGGGGCGTAAGGTCCCAGTAGCTGAGCTTGACGAACTCGTCGCGGGTATAGCCGGAGGGCAGCGTCAAGGCGTCGTTGAGATGTGAAAAATTGTGGAGCGCCGTTTGGCGGGCCTGATGCAGCGAAGTAGAGTGAGGAGTGCCACGAATGAAACATAGCGTCTTAATAATGATGGTGGCGTTAGTAGGCTGTGCGGGAGGAGAAGGCGCTGATATGCAGACGGCAGCTGCGGCGTATTGCGTAAGCCTGGGCGGCGAGCGCCTCACCCGCGAAAGTGCTTTGGGAACGGGGCGTTACTGTCGACTGCCGGATGGCCGGGTCGAAAACGAGTGGCATTTATATCGAACAGAGCGATTGGATAATGATTAACGCCACCAACGATAGGCGTTTGAAACGCATCAAACGTGCTATCAACGCAATTTTGAGTGTATAAGGTTAGCGTTAATAAAAAATAGGGTGAGCTGGTGGGTCACGCCAGCTAGGGGATCGGATGGGTACGTTCAACGTCTTGTTGCGCTTTTTATGCGTAGGAATAATGGCTTGCTTGCTGTTGCTGTCCGGTTCTTTGGCCTACGCTAGCGCGCCTGCACCGCTGACCGATTGGGAGTATCGCTGGGGAGATGCTCCTTTAGAAGATGACGCGCCTTGGAGCCCCATCGATTTTCCTTCTAACCCACCGGAGCGCAACGGCCAGAAGTCCGTTTGGTTTAAAACGGTCTTGCCAGAGGGAGAGTGGCGTGACCCAGTGTTGCACATTACCAGCATTAACTTGGTGGGGCAGATCTACCTCGATGGCACGCTGATTTATCAGCATGGCGATATGGAGGCGCCTCGTTTCATCGGTTGGCCGTGGCATTTGGTTCCGCTGCCGGAGAATTCGGCGGGCAAGACGCTGGCGCTGCGTATCCACTCCGATTACACCAGCATCGGGCTGTGGGGCGATGTAGAGATCACCGATCGTATCGATGCGCTGAAGGGGATGCTCCACGCTTCGGTACAGGACCTTGCGGTGAGTGCCTTCAGCCTGCTACTGGCGATGTTGGCAGCGATTTTTGCTATGATTGGGCCTGAGCGTCGGGGCTTTTTCGCCATCGCGCTGTTTGCGTTTTCGTCAGGGTTGATGCTGTTGGCAGAGACCCCCGTTCGGCAGCTGTTGGCAGACGCGCCGCTTACCTGGGACATTTTAAGAGCCGCCAGCTACTTTACACTGCCCATTGCCATAGGCTTGTTGCTGAGCCACTGGTTGGAGGGTGTACCAAAGCGCTGGATGAGACGTTTATGGCAGCTCCATTTGGCGTACCTCGTGGTTTCGATTGGTCTGGTCGCACTTGGCGTGGTGAACTTGGCACTGACGTTCCCCATATTCGATGTGCTGCTGTTGCTCACGCTCCCCCTCATGCTTCTGCTGGCGCTGCTGCGGGTGCGTCGTTTGAATTTAGAGCAGCGGCTGTTCGTCACTAGTTTCCTGCTGTTTGCGCCACTTCTGTTGCTGGACATGTTGGTGGCGCACGAGCTGATACCTCGGCGTGACGTGCCACTGAGCTATGGGGCGTTGGGCTTCTCTTTGGCTATCGTGGGGATTTCGCTGTGGCACTACCGTCATACGCAGCGTCAGCTTGCTTCGGCCAACCAGACGCTAGAAGCACAGGTGATGGCGCGGACGGCAGAGCTAGATACCTTGGTCGAGCAGTTCAAGGGGCTCTCGCTTCAGGATGCCCTGACCGGCCTCAATAACCGTCGCCATTTCGACGCCTTGCTACATCAGGAAATGGCGCTCGCGCAGCGTAAGGGAAGCCTGCTTTCGCTGCTGATGATCGATATCGATCATTTCAAGAAAGTGAACGATAACTTTGGCCACGACGCTGGCGATGCCGTTCTGATTGAGGTCGCGGCGCTGTTAAAGAAGCATTTTCGCGGTACGGACGTGGTGTGCCGGTTGGGGGGCGAGGAGTTCGTCGCACTCCTACCGGGTACCGGAGCGGCCGAGGCCCAAACGCGTGCCGAGAAACTGCTGAAGGCACAGAGTAACCAAGCGTTGAGTCACCTTCATCAGCCGCTTGGACGCATTACGCTCTCTTGCGGAATCGCCACGTATCCGGCTCACACCATGGACCCTAAAAGGCTACTGCGCTTGGCCGACACAGCGTTGTACAAAGCTAAGAATAACGGCCGCGACCGTTGTGAAGTATGGGAAGGGGCCGTGTCGTCCAGCGAGCAGTAGCTAGTGGCCATGATGCTCAGCATATACGTAATGGTCAGCGTAAAGAGAAAAATGCCGTTGGCAGCTGCCAGTGGTGGTGCAAGCCGCCAAAGTGCTGCCCTCCAAACAGTCGTCTGCGGGTGAGTGGGAGCAGTTCTAGTCCTAGCTGTGACCATCGCGCCTTGGACTGCTCAACCATGCTGCCTGGGGTGCGATTTTCCTGACGATAACGGGTAAACTAGCGCCCCTTTAAACTGTGGTGGCTAGAGGCATGCACCCGACCTACGAATTAACCGACGCTGGCGACCGCTACTTTGATGGCTTGGCAGATAAGTTCTCTCGCTCGCTCTACCAAGCACCCCGGGGCGAGCTGCGCCTCGCGATGCTGGATTATCTTCTGCCGCAAATGCTGCACTTACAGGCCCAGCCGGTGTTGGATGTCGGTGGTGGGTTGGGGCAGCTCTCCGGTTGGTTCGCGGCACGCGGTCACACTGTCAGCATGGCAGAGCCTTCCCACGATATGCTGGCCCATGCTAAGGCGTGGCACGCTGAGCAAGAGGCCGCTGCGATGTGGCCTCCGGGGCAGCTTCGCTATGTGGAAGCTCCTCTACAGGCGCTGACGAGCCAAGCCCCCGGCCCCTGGCCGCTGATCACCTGCCACGCGGTATTGGAGTGGTTGGGCCATCCTGAGCAAGCGCTGCAAACCCTGGCAACGCTGCTGGCGCCTGGTGGTCAACTCAGCCTGATGGTGTTTAACCGCGACGCGCTGCGCTTTTCTAACGTGGTGAAGGGCAACTATCAAAAAGCCTTGAGTGACCAGTTAGAAGGCAAGGGCAAGCGCCAGCGCTTAACGCCGATCTCCCCAGTTACCCATGATGAGATTTGCCAGTGGGTGGGCCAGAATGGCTTACATATCGAGAGCGTCGCGGGCATCCGTATTTTTCAGGATTACGTGCGCCAGGCCCCAGAGAAGGCAAGCGATCAAGCAACACTGCTGGCGCTTGAAAAGCAGTACTGCCAGCAAGACCCTCATTGGCGCTTAGGCCGCTATTTACTTTATACCGTTACCAAACCTGAGGCTGATGTATGAGTGCACAACTGCCCGCCTGCCAACTGCTTGAACGTTACTATGGGCAGGCCGCCCGGTTATGGCCTGTCGCGCCCCCGGAAGATGCATGGCTGTTAACCCACTCCACCGCGATGGTGAGCGACAATGTCGCTCTGCGGCAGCAGTGGCAGGCCAGCGGACGCCTAGCCGTTAGCCCTTTCGAGCCGTTCGACTACCTACCCGAGGGGCAGGTGGTGCTGTTCTGGCCCAAAGCCCACCAGCTAGGCAAGTGGTGGCTTGAGTGGCTTTGCCACGTGCTGCCTGACAATACGCCGCTCGATATCGTCGGTGAGCACCAAGGGGGCATCAAACGTGTTCCCAATATGCTGGACGAGCTGGGCATGAGCTGTGACAAGCTCGATAACGCCCGCCGCTGCTCGCTGTTTGCCACCCGAACGGTGAAAAGGGAAGCGCCCGATAGTGCCTGGCAAACCTTTGATGCCCTGGATATGCGCTTAGTGAGCCATTCTGGCGTGTTTGGCCATGGCAAAGTCGACGAGGGAACGCTGCTTCTACTGCAGGCCCTGGAGACGGCGCTGCCGAAAAAACCGCTAAAAGTGCTGGATATGGGCTGCGGCGACGGCATTATCAGCGCCTGGCTGGCTAAACGTGGCCATGCGGTCACGGCTGTCGATGTCAGCGCCTTTGCCGCCGAAGCCTGCCGCCGCACCCTTCATGAAAATGAGCTGAACGGCACGGTGCTGGAGAGCGACGTTTACTCCGCGCTGGAGGGTGAGCGGTTTGATGTGATTATTAGCAACCCGCCATTTCATCAGGAGCGCGATATCAGCTATGGGCCTAGCACGCGTTTGATCGACGAAGCGTCTGAGCACCTTTGCGCAAAAGGGCAGCTCATTCTGGTGGCCAATGCGTTCCTGCCTTACCCTGAGCGGCTGCAGCGTGCCTTGGGTGGCTTTGAGACGCTATCCGATAACCGCCGTTTTCGGGTGTATCGCGCTACTAAATAGCTGTTACGGATGGCCATAGCGAATGGCCGTCACGGTATAGAACGTTTCGCCGTTGGGCGTTAGCACCGTGACATCGTCGTCGACCTCTTTGCCCAGCAGTGCCTTCGCCAGGGGGGCGTCGATGCTGATCCAACGCTTTTGGGTATCGAGCTCATCGTGGCCGACGATACGAATATCCAGCGTTTCTCCCTCTTCATCCTCCAAGCTTACGTACGCGCCAAAAAAGATTTTATCGGTGTTAGCGGGCAGACGATCCACCACCTGCAGTTCATCAAGCCGTTTGGTTAAATAGCGGATGCGGGCAATGACCCGGTTTAGCTCCTTTTTGTTATAGGTGTAATCAGCGTTTTCACTGCGGTCTCCAAGCGCGGCGGCTTCGCCCACTTTCGCTGATAGCTCAGGGCGTTTTACCCGCGAAAGGTGATCCAAAATGCCGCGCAGACGGGCGGCACCTTCTGCAGTAATCAAATGACTTTTCGGTTCTTGGCGAGGATCTTTGGCCGGATCCCGCCAGCGGGTCATGTTGCGACCTTTCATAAGCCAATCTTCTCCTTAAGTGCCTTGTAAGGCTTTCCTACCAGGGCATCAAGCTTACGCTACGGGAAGGTTTTATAACAAAGTCGCGATTCTCTGGCGAATCATTCAAACGTTCGTTACATTGTCTAAGTAAGCCGATACTTGGCTTACAGAGCCTTATGAATACAGTCGTTACAACAACAAACCTGGAGTGACTATGCGCGCTATTCCATTATCTCGCTTATTAATCGCCGCAGCCCTGGGCAGCACGCTGGCCCTGGCGCCTCTCAATGCCTCAGCATTTGAAGGGGAGGTTTTCTCGCTGAAAAACCGCTGGGAGCATACAGTAACGGAAATGCCTGCCAACCAGAGGGAAGAGACGCTAAAAGCGCTCGCCAGCGAAGCCGAACAGCTAGCAAGCCAGCATCCTAATGAAGCCGAGGTGCTGATTTGGCAGGGCATTGTGCTGGCCTCTTACGCCCGCGAGCGCGGCGGTTTGGGGGCTTTGGGTACGGCCGGTGACGCTCGTGATGTGCTGGAGCGTGCCATTGAGATCGACCCCACCGGTGGCAACGGCTCGGCCTATGTCACGCTGGGCGCATTATATGACCGTGCCCCAGGTCGCCCGCTGGGATTTGGTAACAGCGATACTGCCGAGCGCATGTTCCAGCGCGCGCTTGAGCTTCGCCCCGACGGCATCGACGTGAACTACTACTACGCGGCGTTTTTAAAAGAAGAGGGCAACACTCAGGCGGCACGGGAGCATGCCCAGCGCGCGGTGAACGGCACGGCCCGAGAGAATCGCCAAGTGTCAGATGAAGCGCTACGACGGGATGCCGAGGCTCTACTCAGCCAGCTCTAACGTAGCCAGTATCCTTTCGATGACGATGACACGCGGTTAATCACCGCATTGGCATTCCCGGTGGGCAGCATTGATAATAGTTCGATTGTTATCATCGGGAGTGCCGTATGGGCCCTACGCTTGGTCGTGATGATGTCGAACTCATCCAACGCGACACCCTTTATCAAGGTTTTTTTCGCCTAGAAGCACTGGAGTTGCGCCACCGGCTGTTTGAAGGCGGCTGGAGCGCTACTATGCGCCGAGAAGTGCATAACCGTTTCGATGCAGTGGGTGTGCTACTGTACGACCCGCCCCGTGATGCCCTGGTACTCATCGAACAGTTTCGCGCTGGGGCAATTGACGACCCGACCTCCCCCTGGAAATTAGAACTCGTGGCAGGCTTGGCAGATAAGGATGAATCCCTGGAAGACGTAGCCCGTCGCGAAGCCATGGAAGAAGCGGGTTGCCAAGTGGGGCAATTAACCAAGCTGCATACCTACTACCCAAGCCCGGGTGCCTGCAACGAACGTGTGACGCTCTTTTGCGGGTTGGTGGATACTCACGGCTTAGGCGGTGTGTATGGGGTCGAAGATGAGCACGAAGATATCCGCGTGCACATTGTAACGTTTACCACCGCTTGGGAACTCCTAGAGCAGGGAAGACTCGACAACGCCATGTGTTTGATTGGGCTGCATTGGCTGGCGGGGCAGCGGGCATCGCTGCGTGCTGCGTCTCAACGCGCCGCCCTCTCGAATACTGACGCCAAGCGAACCCAGTAAGGAGTCATCATGGCAAGAGCCGCCTACGTCACCGATTTAAAAACCCTGCAGGGCGAATGCAGTGCGAACTATCTGCGTCTGCTGCGCTTGGTAGGGGATATGGAAAGCGGTCAACGCCGTGATATCGCACTACGCAGCGACCATCAGCACTTTGGTGACCTGCATTTAGCGATACTGCAGGAAGCGCCCTATACCACCCTGGTAGAAGTGACCCAGAGCGGGCCGCTGGACGCAGTGATCGAAGGCCCGCGCATGCGCGTACATCTCTACCATGATGTGCGTATGGCGGAAGTGGTCGACTTTCAACGCGAGCGCCATTTTAGCGGCCGCTATCGCTACCCCAATGCCCGCATGCACCAGCCGGATGAAAAGCTGCAGCTCAACTGCTTCCTAGGTGAGTGGTTGGCCCACGGGCTGGCCCACGGCCATGCTGTGGACATGCCCGAATTGCGTTGATGGAATGTCGTTAATGGAGCTACTGTCATGAGGCTGATTCAAATCACCGATTCCCATCTTTATGCCGATAAGCAGGCACGCTCCCGGGCGGGAATTCCCTGGCAGCAGTTTCAACGTGTGCTGGAGGCTGTGATTACTGAACGACCCGATGTCGTCGTGTTCACGGGTGATATCAGTCAGGATGAAACCGCCGCTTCCTACGCCCTTGCTTGCGAGGCGCTTTCGGCGCTGCCATGCCCGTGGTTCTGGATTGCTGGCAACCATGACCAGCCAGAGCTGATGGCCGCCGAACATCCGCTGTTAGAGGAAGTGGACTTGGAGCAATGGCGCTTACTGCTGCTCAACACCCAGGTAGTGGGCAAGCCCCACGGCGAGCTGGGGAGTGTTGCCTTAAGCGCTTTGGCAGAACGGCTTGAGCAAGACGACCGGCCAACCCTTATTGCCATGCACCACCCGCCTGTGGAGGTAGGTGCTGCCTGGATGGATGCCATTGGCTTGCAAGACCGCGACGCTTTTTGGCAGTTACTCAGTGCCTATCCGCAGGTGAAAATGATTCTGTTTGGTCATGCTCACCAAGCCTACGCCCAGCATCATCAAGCAGCTGGTACCGATATTGGTGTCTACGGTTGCCCCGCCATGGCTGACCAGTTTTTGCCGGGAGCGGAGCAGTTTGCCATCGATGAAGCCTCACGCCCTGGCTATCGCGTGGTCGACTTCAACGCTCACGAGTGGCAGACCTGGATTGAGCGTGTGGTTGTCTAAAGAGCCTGTTAGGCGTTATAGGTATAAAAAGATAGTTATTAATTCTTTTGGGTTATTATTGGCATAGCGTTACCCTACCCATAAAAGCAAGCACCGTTTTGTGAGGGAGTAGGTAATGAACCAGTTTTCTGCGCCGTCGGCAGCGACGCAAGAGGTGCCCATCGCACCGGATGCCGCCCGACTGACCCACCTGAAGCAGCTCGAAGCTGAATCGATCCATATCATCCGGGAAGTAGCGGCAGAGTTTCGCAATCCGGTGATGATGTACTCCATCGGTAAAGACTCCTCGGTGATGCTGCACCTAGCGCGTAAAGCCTTTTACCCTGGCACGCCGCCGTTTCCGTTGATGCACGTGGACACCACCTGGAAATTCCGCGAAATGATCGCTTTCCGTGACCGTATGGCGGAAGAGGCGGGCATGGAGCTGATTGTGCACACCAACGAAGAGGGGCGGGCAGCTAACATCAACCCCTTTGATCACGGTAGCGCGAAGTACACCGATATCATGAAAACCCAGGCGCTCAAGCAGGCGCTGGACAAGTATGGGTTTGATGCTGCCTTCGGCGGTGCGCGTCGTGACGAAGAAGCCTCCCGTGCCAAAGAGCGCGTCTACTCCTTCCGCGACAAGTACCACCGTTGGGATCCCAAAAATCAGCGCCCTGAGCTTTGGAACGTCTATAACGCCAAGGTCAATAAAGGCGAATCGATTCGCGTCTTCCCGCTTTCCAACTGGACCGAGCTGGATATCTGGCAGTACATCTACCTTGAGTCGATTCCGATTGTGCCGCTGTACTACTCCGCCAAGCGCCCGGTGGTTGAGCGCGACGGTATGCAGATCATGGTGGACGATGACCGCCTTCCATTGGCCCCAGGCGAGGTGCCGGAGGAGAAGTGGGTGCGTTTTAGAACCCTTGGCTGCTACCCGCTCACCGGCGCGGTGGAATCCACGGCAGCAACGCTACCGGAAATTATCCAAGAGATGCTGTTGACCAAAACCAGTGAGCGCAGTGGCCGTGCCATCGACCACGATCAGGCCGGCTCCATGGAGAAGAAAAAGCGTGAGGGGTACTTCTAATGGCGCACCAGTCAACGTTAATTGCCGATAACATTGAGCAATACCTGCACGAGCACGAAAACAAAGACCTGCTGCGCTTTATTACCTGCGGCAGCGTCGACGATGGTAAATCCACCCTGATCGGGCGGCTGCTTCACGACTCCAAAATGATCTTTGAAGATCAGTTGGCAGCGATTACCAAGGCATCTAAAACCAGCGGCACCACTGGGGATGCGGTGGATCTTGCTTTGCTAGTGGACGGCCTACAGTCCGAGCGGGAGCAGGGCATTACCATTGATGTGGCTTACCGCTTCTTCTCCACAGAAAAGCGCAAGTTCATTATTGCCGATACCCCTGGGCATGAGCAGTACACCCGTAACATGGCGACCGGTGCCTCCACCGCAAGCTTGGCGATTATTCTGATCGACGCGCGCTACGGCGTGCAGACCCAGACACGCCGCCACAGTTTCATTGCCGACCTACTGGGCATTCAGCACTTAGTCATTGCGGTCAACAAGATGGATTTGGTGGGCTTCTCAGAAGCGCGCTTTAACGAGATTGTCGAGGAGTACCGGGCGTTCGCTAAGAACCTGCAAGCCCCGGATATCCGCTTCGTGCCGATGTCGGCACTCAACGGCGACAACGTGGTCAACCCCAGCGAGCAAACGCCCTGGTACTTTGACGATAGCCAGCGCTACGGAGGCAAAACGCTGATCGAGCTGCTGGAAAGCGTCGAAATCAGCCGCGATCAAAACCTCACCGACCTGCGTTTGCCGGTACAGTACGTTAACCGCCCGAACCTGGATTTCCGTGGCTACTGCGGCACGCTCTCGGCTGGTGTGTTGCGCCCAGGCCAGGCGGTTAAAGCGCTGCCTTCCGGTAAAACGTCTCGCGTGGCTCGCGTGGTGACCTTCGATGGCGATTTAGATGCAGCCTACCCCGGCCAAGCGATTACCGTCACCCTGGAGGATGAAATTGATATCTCCCGTGGCGACTGGATCGTGAGCGCCGATGCTGAAATTCCGCTCTCTAACGTGTTCAACGCTGATATCGTGTGGATGCATGAAGACGCTCTCACGCCCGGCAAGCTCTACGACATCAAGCTCGCCACCCGCGACTTAGCGGGGCAGGTGAGTGCCATTGAGTACCAGATCGACGTTAATACGCTGGAAAAGCACGCTACCGATTCACTGGGGCTGAACGCCATCGCCCGCTGCGAGGTGGAGTTAACGGCGTCCATTCCGGTAGACGACTACCGTACTAGCCCGGGTACCGGCAGTTTTATCGTGATTGACCGTTTGACCAACGTGACGGTAGGTGCCGGTATGATTCGCGGCGTGGCTAACGCCCGTGAACAGGCCGCTACCACCGATTGGGCCGCCTTTGAGCGTGACCTGAACGCGCTGGTACGCAAGCACTTCCCCCATTGGGAAGCAAAGGATGTTCGCGAATTGCTGAGCCGCTGAGCTGACGCCGCGTTATCTAAATCATAGCCCTAGAATCATAGTCCTAAAACCATAGTCATAAAACAAGGCCTGCTGCACTTGGTGCAGCAGGCCTTGTTGCGTTTGCCTCAGTGGCGGTGTATGCCAATACCGCCAAAGGCTCTTCTGCAAAAGACTACTTGGCGTTAGGGAAAAACAGCTGTTGGCCGCCTACCTCGAAGTCAGCAATCGCCTGCTGACCCTCCTCAGATACGAGCCACTGGTGCCACTGAGCGGCTAAATCATGCTTTAAGTGCGGGTGGCGTTCTTCCGAGAGCAGCAGGCTGCCGTACTGGTTAAACAGCGCTTCATCACCTTCGAACAGCAGCGTGAGGTTTTGCGGATTATCGAACGCGACCCAGGTGGCGCGGTCGGTAAAGGTGTAGGCGTCCATACCCACAGCGGTGTTTAGGGTCGGGCCCATGCCACTGCCCAGCTCGCGGTACCACTCGCCTTGGGGTGTCACGCCCGCATCTTCCCACAAACGCAGTTCGGCGCGGTTCGTGCCGCTGTCATCGCCTCGTGAGGCAAACGGTGACTCGCTCTCGGCGATACGCGCAAAGGCGTCTGCCACGCTCTCGCTGTCGCTAATGCCTGCTGGGTCGTCGCTGGGGCCTACGATTACGAAGTCGTTATACATGACGTCTAAACGCTCCGTGGCGTAACCGTCCGCCACGAACTGCTCCTCGCCTGCCGTATCGTGTACCAGTAGGCTGTCAGCATCACCACGGCGGCCGATCTCAAATGCTTGCCCGGTGCCGACGGCTACCACGCGCACGTCGATGCCGGTGGCCTCGGTGAACGTGGGGATAATGGCATCGAACAGCCCTGAGTTCTCGGTGGACGTTGTGGAGGCGAGTGTAATGAAGTCGTCATCCGCGAGTAGCGAAGCACTCCAGGCCAAGGCGGTCGTGCATACGCTGGCGGTGATAAGCGTGGTCGTTGTCTTCACGGTCTGCTCCTTTGGGTGTTGTTCAACGCTGATTGGGGGTCACCAAACCAGTTCGCCCCGGATAAACGCCCTGGCCTGCGAGGAGGTCGGGGTGTCGAAAAATCGCTCGGCGCTGGTGTGCTCCAGCACCTGGCCGCCGTACATAAACAGCACATCGTCGGCGAGCCGCTTCGCCTGATGCAGGTCGTGGGTCGTCATGACGATGCGCGTGCCGCTTTGGTGAAACTCGTTCACGGCATCTTCCACCGCCTTAATGGCGGCGGGGTCAAGGGCGGAGGTGGGTTCATCCAAAAACAGCACGGAAGGGGTTAACAGCCAAGCGCGGGCCAGGGTGAGCCGCTGCTGCTCGCCGCCAGACAGCACCCGCGCGGGGCGCTTGGCCAGAGCTGCTAAGCCGAACTTCTCCAGTGCCTGCCAGGCGAGTGCTTTACGCTCCCGGCGAGGCACGCGTTTGACGGCCAGGGCGTAGATCAGATTATCGATCACCGAGCGACGCAGCAGCACCGGTCGCTGAAACACCATGGCCTGCACGGGAGGTGCGCCTTCCCAGCTAACGTGGCCGCTGCTAGGGCGGAGTAGACCGTGAGCCAAACGCATGAACAGACTTTTACCCGCCCCGTTAGGCCCCATGATCAGCGTGCGCTGACAGCCAGACAGCGTGAGCGTGGTGGGCACCAACAAGGCGTGACCACGATGGGTAAAGCTTGCCTGCTGAAAGTGCAGGGCTGGCACATCGGCCTGTGAGGTGAAAGAGGAGGTAGTGAGCGGTGCATTCATCCTAACCGCCTCTTGGCCGCTTCACTGACCGCATGGGCCAGCGCATTGATGAGGGTGACCAGCGTCAGCAGTACGATGCCCAACCCGAGCGCCAGGGGAAGATCCCCCTTGCTGGTCTCCAGCACGATGCTGGTGGTCATCACCCGAGTCACGCCGTCGATATTGCCACCGACGATCATCACCGCGCCCACTTCGGCGCTGGCCCGGCCAAAGCCCGCTAGAATCACCGTCAGCAGGCCAAAGCGCGCATCCCACAGTAGGGTGGGCATCATGCGTAGCTGGGTCAGCCCCAGCGAACGTAGCTGCTCGGCGTACTCATGCTGCAGTGCTTCCACCTGCTGGCGCGTCAGCGCAGCGATAATGGGAAACACTAGGATGACTTGAGCAATTACCATGGCACTGGGCGTGAACAGCAGCCCAAACGAGCCTAGTGGTCCTGCCCGGGAGAGCAGCAAATAGACACATAGCCCCGCCACGACCGGCGGTAGCCCCATCAGTGCATTGAGTACGACGATCAGTCCGTTACGTCCAGGAAAACGCCATAGGGCGAGCGCCGCTCCCACTGGCAGCGCCAAGGCGCTGGCGATTAGCACGGCGACCAGCGACACCTGTAAAGAGAGCACCACGATATCGATCAAATCTGAGTCCATGCCCAGAATCAGCGCGAGTGCCGTATAAAAAGGGTTATCACTTGCTGGCATAAGTACCTGATATAGAAGCGTCGGGCCGCGCACACGATAGTGCGGTGGCCACGGGAGAATCGCGAGAGCTCAGCGTTTTCGTTAGGCTGCATAGTGTACGTTTACTTGATGTTATGCATTGGCTACTGAAATATATGCAGTCATACGCAGCTAAATGCAGGGTGAGCGATGCTAAACGACTATTTGACCACCGCTGAGGTGGCAGACTATCTGCGTTTGAAAGAGCGCAAGGTGTACGACCTGGTGCGTCAGGGCCATATTCCCTGCAGCCGTGCGACGGGAAAGCTGCTGTTTCCTCGACAGCATATTGATATGTGGGTGCTTAGCCACTTGGAAGGCGACCAGGCGCAGCGGCAGCCGCCTCCGCCGGTATTGGCGGGCAGCCAAGACCCGCTGCTGGAGTGGGCAGTACGAGAGAGCGGGAGTGACTTGGCCTCGTTGTGTCAAGGCAGTGGCGACGGCGTGCGCCGCTTGCTGGAGGGCAGGGCGATGCTAGCGGGGATCCATCTGCTCGACGCGGCTTCCGGGCGCTATAACGAACCTGCTGCGTTGGGCCTAGGCGGAGTGCGCGATCTGATCGTGCTGCACTGGGCCACGCGCCGCCAGGGGCTGCTTTTAGCGCCGGGGAATCCATTGGACATTCGGACGGTGGGCGACATTGCCAAGCGCAAAGCCATGCTTGCCCACCGCCAGCCAGGCGCAGGGGCCGCGCAGCTCTTGAACTGCATGCTACAGCAGGCGGGCGTTGTGCCCGAAGCGCTGAGGTGGGCGGCACATCCTGCGCTCAGCGAAGACGATTTAGCGCTGACCATTGCCCAAGGTGAAGCCGATGTTGGGCTGGGGATGGAGTCTGCCGCGCAACGCCAGCAGCTGGACTTTATCCCGCTGGTGGAGGAGTCGTTTGATCTGGTGATGCATCGTCGCAGCTACTTTGAGCCTGCCGTCCAAGCCTTGTTTGAATTTGCCAGAGAGCCCCGGTTTGCCCAGCGTGCGAGTACGCTAAGAGGGTATGATGTGAGCCATCTAGGCCGCGTGTTGTACAACGCTTAAGCGCGTAGCGACTAGTCTGATTCGGCCTCTACGCTTGACGATTGTATAAGATGCGCCACACTGGAGAGGTGTTGTAGACGTAACCTCATCACGAAAAGATCATCACGAAAAGGAAAGCACGATGAATCAAGCACTGAATGGTAAACGTGTTGCTATTTTAGCCACCGACGGTTTTGAAGAGTCCGAGCTGAGCGTGCCTCGCGCGGCGCTCCAAAAAGAGGGTGTTGAAGTGCATATTGTCTCGCCGGAAGGCAAGGGCATTCGCGCTTGGGCAGAAACCGACTGGGGCGATACCTACGAGGCCGACAAGGCACTGGCAGACGTTAGCGAGTCCGACTACCACGCCCTGGTACTCCCCGGCGGCCTGTTCAACCCTGACGAGTTGCGCCTGAACGAAGACGCCCTGAGCTTTGTAAAAGCGTTCTTCCAAGCGGGCAAGCCCGTCGCCGCCATTTGCCACGCGCCGTGGATTTTGATTAACGCTGGCGTGGTCGAAGGGCGCAAGATGACCTCCGTGCCGAGTGTCGCCCAAGACCTGCGCAATGCCGGTGTGAACTGGGTGGATGAGCCGGTAGTGGTCGATAGCGGCCTCGTGACCAGCCGCACCCCCAAAGACCTGGACGCCTTTAATTCCAAACTGCTGGAAGAGCTGCAGGAAGGGCGCCACTCAGGCCAGCACGCTTAATGGCGTGGTATCACCAGTGGGCAAGCTTTGCCAAAAGGCTTGCCCACGTTGTTGCAAAACCGATGAAGCGGGACAGTGGCCGCAGCGGGATGATGGTACACCCCTACCGCGGTTACGGTTCCCAGCGGGAAATATTTGTGATGGGCCGAGTGTTCCGCCAAGCGGCACTCGGCCGCGCCATTCCTAGGCGGGGCATGCTGCGTGATACGGCCGATGTGGCCCGGCGTGTTTTCCGCCGTGGGCTGTCCGGTGCCAAAGTAGAAATCCGCGTGGGTGATAACGAGCTCTGTTTAACCACCGACCGCGATGGCTACTTTGATGCTCATATCCCTATCTCTGCTTCCTTGCCGGTCGATGTTTCCTGGCATCGCGCCGATATTTTGGTCCATGCCGAGGGGCACCCACCGATCCGTACCAGCGTAGAAGTGTACGTACCGCCTCCTGAGGCGGACCTGTTGGTGATCAGCGATATCGACGATACGGTGATGTTCACCGGCGTGGCGGAAAAGCTCAAAATGCTTTACCGACTGTTTGTGCGCAAGCCCCACCGACGGACGGCGTTTCCCGGTGTAGCATCGCTCTATCAGGCGCTTTACCGTGGGCAGACCGAAAAGGCCGAGCGGCCGATTCTTTATGTTTCTCGTGGCCCGTGGGCGATTTATGAAATGTTGGAAGCTTTCTTCCAAATCAACCGGATTCCAGTGGGTCCTATTCTGTTTTTACGGGAGTGGGGGATCTCATGGCGTAAGCCGTGGCCCCGCCGAGCGGAGGATCATAAGCGTGACCTGATCGACCGCATGTTGGCGCTGTATGATGACATGCCGTGCATTTTGATTGGCGATAGCGGCCAGCACGACCCGGAAGTCTACACGGAGGTCGTCAAAGCTTACCCGGATCGGATCAAAGCGATTTATATTCGCCGCGTCGACAGCGACCCCCAGCGGGAAGCCGCCATTCAGCGTCTGCGCGATGAGTTAGCCCATACCGATTGTGAGCTGGTCTTGGCCGTAGATAGCATTTTGATGGCAGAGCATGCCCACGCCAAAGGCGATATCTCCGCCCGCGGGCTGCAAGCGGTTCAGCGCGACGTCGAAGCCCATCGTAACGAGCCTGCCTAAGCTGTGTTCCCCCGCCATTCGTGGTAAAAATGAGCGTTGATGTCTCTCTTACTTGGCGGGTTCCGGTGTTGTGATGCTCATCCTCTTAATTGTGCTGGCGTTGGCTATTTTTGTGCTGCCCAACCTATGGGCAAAATGGGTATTAAAGCGCCATACCCGAGGGCGTGATGATTACCCAGGTACCGGTGCGGAATTGGCCGAACACCTGATACGCCGTATGGGTGTGGAGGGCGTACGGGTAGAGCGCACCGAACAGGGCGACCATTACGACCCTGAGGCACGCTGTGTACGCTTAACGCCCGATCACTACGATGGCCGTTCGCTTACGGCGGTAACCGTTGCCGCCCATGAGGTGGGCCATGCTATTCAGCACCATGAAGGTTATGCGCCGCTGCTGGCCCGCAGCCGTTTGGTGCAAGTGGCGCAAAAAGCGGAAAAGCTAGGCGCTATTTTGATGATGGCCGCGCCGTTTCTGTTCCTGCTGACGCGGTTACCCGGTGGGCTTGCGATGATAGTCGTCATGGCGGTGATTAGCTTCGGCACCGCCGCGCTGGTGCATCTGGTCACGCTGCCGGTGGAGTTCGATGCTAGCTTTAACCGCGCGCTGCCGCTGCTAAAAGAGTACGTGCCGCCCGCCGATATGGCCGGTGCCCGACACGTACTCACCGCCTGCGCCTTTACCTATGTGGCCGCGTCGCTAGCCAGCGTGATGAACCTGGGTCGCTGGCTGGTGATTTTAAGGCGCTGATTTAAAAGTGCTGATTTAAAAGTACTGGTTTAAAAGTACTGGTTTAAAAATGGTGGGCGGCCATTACTCACTATTCCGGCTTGTTTGCCAGGATCACCGCGCGGCGTGGGGCGGGGTAGCCTTCTATGGTGCGGCTGCGGTCATTCGGGTCGAGAAAGTCCGCCAGCGACTGGTAGGTCATCCACTCGGTGGAACGCTGCTCATCGAGCGTCGTCATCGCTTCATCTACCACCCGTACATTGGTGAAGCCGCAGCGCTCCAGCCAGTGGCACAGTGCTTTGGAGGAAGGCAGAAAGTAGACGTTGGGCATGGCGGCGTAGCGCTCGCCGGGTACGAATACGGTCTGCTCATCGCCTTCTACCACCAGCGTTTCCAGCACCAGCTCACCGCCGGGGGCCAGCGCGCCTTTTAGCTGTTGCAGGTGCTCAAGGGGCGAAGGGCGGTGGTACAGCACGCCCATGGAGAACACCGTGTCGAAGAAGCCCAGGTTCTCCGGTATGTCCTCGATACCCACCGGCAGAAACTGTGTACGTCCTTCATCGGCGTTGCCGACAAAGTGGCGCACCGCCTGAAACTGCCAGTAAAAGCGTGGGGAAGGGTCAATCACCAACACGAAAGCCGCGCCTGCACCCGCCATACGCCAGGCGTGGTAGCCGCTGCCGCCGCCCACGTCCAGCACTTTGCGGTACTTCAACGGCGCGAGATGCGGCGCGACGCGTTGCCATTTCCAGTCAGAGCGCCACTCGGTGTCGATTTCGATACCACCCAGGTTGAACGGTCCTTTACGCCACGGGGCCAGCTTGCGCAGCAGATTGAAGCACTGGCGCTGCTGGCTGTCGGTGAGATCGATGTCTACCGTCAGCGTGTCGCTGTTTAGATCCACACGGCGCTCTTCCGGCAATGGCGGCAGCTTGGCCGCGGCTTTTTCCCAGGCGGAGAGATCGCCATGACGCTGGCGGTCCAGCCCGTTGGCGAGCTGTTCCGGAAGCTTGGCAAGCCAGGGCGTCAGCGAGGCGTCCTGGGCGGCTTGGTCCAGAAACGCTTGATACAGCACGCGATGATCGTCGGGGAGTAGCGCCACCTTAACCCTCCTTAAAGGCGATCAGCGAGGTGAAGTTCAGGTACTGGAACCAGGTCATGGAGCGGGGAAAACCCGCCAGCGACAAGCGCTCGTGCAGCGCATCGAGCGTATCGGGAATCAGCACGTTCTCAAGCGCGGTGCGCTTTTGGCTGATCTCCATATCGCTGTAGCCATTGGCACGCTTGAAGTCGTGGTAGCGCTCGACCCGCCAAGCGTTGTCGCGCTCGTCGGCATCAATGGTCTTTTCCGACAAAATCAGCACGCCGCCGGGCTCAAGCGCATCAAAAAGCCGCTTGAGTAGCGCATCACGATCGGCCGGTGGCAAAAACTGCAGCGTAAAGTTGAGAATGATCATCCCCGAAGGCGCATACTCGTAGGTACGAATATCGGCTTCTTCCACTTGCATGGCGTGGTCGGGGCACTCATCGAGAAAGGTCTGCTTCGCTCGGGCCGCCATGGCCGGGGAAAGGTCGATACCGGTATAGCCGAACGCATCGGCGGGCAGCGCGCCTGCCAGGGCGAGTCCGGATGCGCCCAGCGAGCAGCCCAGATCATAAACATGGGCACCGTGGCGCAGATGGCGTTTGGCAATCAGGCTCAGCATACCCAGAATTTGGCCGTAGCCGGGCACCGAGCGGCGGATCATATCGGGGAAGCACGCGACGACCTGCTCGTCAAAGGAGAACCTAGCCACCTTGTCTAGGGGTGTTGAAAAGATAGCGTCGCGGTAAGATGCATCACTCATGGGCAAGCCAGGATGGTTAATGAGGCTGCGTAGTTTACGCGCCCTTGTTAACGCAGAACAGGCCTGATCAACACAGATTCCTGCCTCACGGAACGACGCCACAGGAGAAGGCACATGGCTTCAGCAACAGCAACTCCCGATACGCTACCCGCTTGGCAAATGCTCTCACAGCACGCCCAGGCGCTTAAGCATGTCCACTTGAAAAACCTGTTTGGGGATGACCCTGGCCGTTGGCAGCACTTTACTCGTCAGGTGGCGGGGCTGACTCTCGATCTTTCCAAGCAGCGTTGGGACGACGATACGCTGGAGCACCTGCTGGCGCTGGCTCAAGAGGCGGGCGTGCCAGGGGCCATCGAGGCGCTGCTGAGCGGTAAGCGGGTGAACGTCAGTGAGAACCGCCCAGCGCTGCATACCGCCTTGCGCCTACCTGCGGATGCGAGCCTGGAAGTGGAAGGCGAAGATATCGTCGGGGCCGTGCATGACAGCTTGGCGCAAATGGAGCGCCTAGTTCAGCGGCTACATGCGGGCCAATGGCGTGGGGCCACCGGCAAGCCTATTCGTCACGTGGTGAATTTAGGCGTGGGCGGCTCGGATTTAGGGCCGCTGATGGTGACCCATGCCCTCGCGGACTATCGCCCCAGCGATATTCACCCGGTGGAGGTGCATTTTGCCTCCACGATGGATGGCTCCCAACTGGCGGATTATCTTAGCCGGTTCAACCCTGAAACCACGCTATTCGTGCTGTCGTCCAAGTCGTTCACCACCATTGATACGCTCTCCAACGCCAACACGGCCCGCGATTGGCTAATCGGGCGGCTTACACAGCACGCCGACCTGCCAGAAGTCAGCCCCCATGCCAAACCGATCAGCGCAGAGTTGATTGTGCGCCAGCACTTTATTGGTGTATCCGCCAGCCCTGACAAGATGAGCGAGTGGGGGATTACCCCGGACCACCAGCTGATGTTTTGGGAGTGGGTCGGCGGGCGCTACTCGCTGTGGGGCACCATTGGGCTGCCGATTGCGCTGGTCATTGGCATGGAGAACTTCCGCGAACTGTTGGCGGGCGCCCATGCTATGGATAGCCACTTCCGCGATGCGCCGCTGGACGATAATTTGCCGGTGTTACTCGGCTTAGCGGGCATCTGGAACGTCAACTTTCTGGATATTCGCGCCCACTCGATTCTGCCCTACGACGGGCGGCTTGAGTACTTTGCCGCTTACCTCGAACAGCTCGAAATGGAGTCCAATGGCAAGTCCGTGACCCGCCAGGGCCAAGCGGTGAACTACTCCACCTGCCCAGTGCTGTGGGGGCAGCTTGGCCCCAACGCCCAGCACGCCTTTTACCAGCTGCTGCACCAGGGCACCCAGCCCGTGGTGTGCGATTTTATCGCGCCGCTTAAGCGTTACGATGAGGTCGAAAATGCAGATACCCGTCGGCACTTAAAAGCGCAGCATCGCTTGGCGCTGGCCAACTGTTTTGCCCAGTCCCGTGTGCTGATGTTGGGCGATGATGCGCTAGAAGAGGATGGCCCTCGCCCCGAACACAAGCGCTACCGGGGTAATCAGCCCTCTTCAACGGTGCTGCTGGATAAGCTCACGCCTGCCACGCTAGGGTCGTTGATAGCGCTGTATGAACACAAAGTCTTCGTGCAGGCCGTGATTTGGGATATCAATCCCTTCGACCAGTGGGGGGTTGAGCTTGGCAAACAAATTGCCACTGACACCCAGGCCATTATCGACGGTGAAAAGAGTATCAGCCGTATGGATGCTTCCAGCCGTGGCTTGATTGAAGCGTTTTGGGCCGCCGAGCAGGAGTAGAGTGCTCAATTCATATGGCTGGATATACAGCTTTTTGGTTTTCAGCTATCCTATGTGCTTTTCCAAGCGGCCCTATTTTAAGAGTACTCAAGAGGCCGTCCTGTGACGGCTCCTATTGAAGCCGACAGTACGCTTTTGTTCAGTATGTTTTTTCAGGAACCGACGTTACATGACCCAGTTTGATGCCTCCCAGTACGGCGCGAGTTCTATCGAGGTCCTGTCAGGGCTTGAACCGGTGCGTAAGCGCCCGGGAATGTATACCGATACCTCGCGGCCCAACCACCTCGCCCAAGAGGTGATCGACAACAGTGTCGATGAGGCGCTCGCCGGGCACGCTTCCAGCATCAGCGTGGTACTTCATAGTGACGGTGCCATTGAAGTGCAAGACAACGGCCGGGGCATGCCCATCGACCTGCATCCGGAGCACGGTGTTTCAGGGGTCGAGCTCATTCTTACCAAGCTCCATGCGGGTGGTAAGTTCTCCTCTTCGAGCTATCGGTTTTCTGGCGGCCTTCACGGCGTGGGCGTGTCGGTGGTCAATGCGCTGTCACGGCGTTTAGAAGTCGAAGTGACCCGAGACGGTGCTCGCCATGCCATTGCCTTCGAGCACGGCGAAAAGGTCGAAGAACTGCATGAAATCGGCAAAGCCCCCAAGCGCGCTACTGGCACTCTGGTACGCTTCTGGCCAGATGAGAGTTATTTTGACAGCCCGAAGCTGGCACTTTCCAAACTGAAACACCTGCTGCGCGCCAAAGCAGTGCTTTGTCCCGGTTTGGCGGTTACGCTGGTAGAGCCGGATGGCACCAAAACCGAGTGGGCCTACGCTGATGGCCTGCGCGACTACCTGGCCGAAGCTACCGATGGCTACGAAGTGCTGCCCAAAGAGCCGTTCGTAGGCCACTTTAGCGACGACGAACATGGCGTAGACTGGGCCATTCAGTGGCTGCCTGAAGGTGGCGAGGCGCTGCTTGAGAGCTACGTTAACCTGATCCCTACGCCCCAGGGCGGCACCCACGTTAACGGCTTTCGTTCTGGGCTGTTAGACGCCCTGCGAGAATTCTGTGAATACCGCAGTCTGCTGCCCCGTGGCATCAAGCTCACCGCCGATGATTTGTGGGAGCGTGCTTCCTTCGTGCTTTCGGTGAAAATGCTTGACCCACAGTTTGCCGGCCAAACGAAAGAGCGGCTTTCCTCGCGCACCATTGCCGGGTTTGTCTCGGGCGTGGTGAAAGACGCCTTCTCGCTGTGGCTGAATCATCATATCGAGCAGGCCGAACAGCTAGCGGAGATGGTGATCAGCGCAGCCCAGCAGCGTCAGAAGAAATCGAAGAAGGTCGCGCGGAAGAAAGTGACCTCCGGCCCCGCGCTGCCCGGCAAACTGGCGGACTGCTCTGGCCAGGACCCCGCGCTGAGTGAGCTGTTTTTGGTGGAAGGTGACTCGGCAGGCGGCAGTGCCAAGCAGGCGCGTAATCGCGACACCCAAGCCATCCTGCCGCTGCGCGGGAAGATCCTAAATACGTGGGAAGTCGAAACCCACGATATCTATGGCTCTCAAGAAGTTCACGACATTGCCGTGGCGATTGGTGCCGACCCCGGCAGCGCCGACCTTGAAAAGCTGCGCTATCACAAGATCTGCATCCTGGCGGATGCCGACTCCGACGGGCTGCACATCGCCACGCTGCTCTGCGCGCTGTTCGTCAAACACTTCCCCGCTCTGGTCGATTCCGGGCATGTTTTCGTGGCCATGCCGCCGCTCTACCGGATCGACCTGGGTAAAGAGGTGCACTACGCCCTGGATGAGAGCGAGAAAGCCGCCATTTTGAAACAGCTAGCGAAAAAGCGGGGCACCCCCAACGTGCAGCGCTTTAAAGGGCTAGGGGAAATGAGCCCGCTGCAGCTACGTGAAACCACCATGGCCGTGGAAACCCGCCGTCTCGTACAGCTCACGCTGGACGAGGGCGACGGCACCCTGGAAATGATGGACATGCTGCTCGCCAAAAAGCGCGCCAGCGACCGCAAGAAGTGGTTGGAAGATTACGGTAACTTGGCAGACATTGAGGTATGACCCCCCGATGACCATGGATATTCAGGTAGCGGAGGGCGACGTCGAGCGTCTGTCCCTGCGCGATTACACCGAAAAAGCGTACCTCGACTACTCGATGTACGTCATTTTAGACCGCGCGCTGCCCAACATTGGCGATGGCATGAAACCCGTGCAGCGGCGGATCATCTACGCCATGCGCGAGCTGGCGCTGCATGCCAATGCCAAGTACAAGAAGTCAGCGCGCACCGTCGGTGACGTACTGGGTAAGTTCCACCCCCACGGAGACAGCGCCTGCTATGAAGCCATGGTGCTGATGGCGCAGTCGTTCAGCTACCGCTACCCGCTGGTGGATGGCCAGGGTAACTGGGGGAGCCCAGACGACCCGAAATCTTTCGCGGCGATGCGCTACACCGAGGCCAAGCTTTCCAAATTTGCCGACGTGCTGCTGAGTGAATTGGGCCAGGGCACCGTGGAGTGGGCGCCCAATTTCGATGGCACCATGCAGGAGCCGGTAGTATTGCCTGCGCGGTTGCCTCACGTGCTGCTCAACGGCGGCACGGGCATTGCCGTGGGCATGGCCACCGATATTCCACCGCATAACGTCTCGGAAGTGGTGGAAGCCACTTGCCATCTGCTGCGTCACCCCGAGGCCACCACGGCGGACTTGATGGCGTTTGTGCCTGCCCCGGATTTCCCGACGGATGCAGAAATCATCACACCGAAAGCGGATCTGCGTAAGCTCTATGAGACTGGCCGTGGCTCGGTCAAGCTGCGCGCCCGCTATGTACGTGAAGACGCCAATATCGTCATTACTGCCGTGCCTTATCAGGTCAGCGGTGCCAAAGTATTGGAGCAAATCGCCGCGCAAATGCAGGCGAAAAAACTGCCTATGGTGGCCGACCTGCGCGATGAATCGACCCACGAAGAGCCGACCCGCTTGGTGATTGAGCCACGTTCGAGCCGTGTGGATGTTGACGCGCTGATGGCGCACCTGTTTGCCACCACGGATCTGGAAAAGAACGTGCGGGTGAACATGAACGTGATTGGCCTAGATGGCCGCCCACGGGTGATGCCGCTGACCGATATGCTGGGTGAGTGGCTGCGGTTTCGCCGTGCCACCGTGCGTCGCCGCCTTGAGCACCGTTTAGGCAAAGTGGAAGATCGCCTGCATATTTTAGAAGGCCTACTGACCGCTTACCTGAATATCGATGAGGTGATCCGCATCATCCGTGAGGAGGATGAGCCCAAGCCTGCCCTGATGAGCGCCTTTGGACTGACCGAGCGTCAGGCTGAAGCCATTCTTGAGCTGCGTCTGCGTCATCTTGCCAAACTGGAAGAGATGAAGATTCGCGGCGAGCAGGATGAGCTAGAGAAAGAGCGCAAAACGCTGCAAGGCCTGTTAGGTAGCGAAGCCAAGCTGACGACGCTAATTGAAAAAGAGATCCGCACGGCGGGTAAAGAGCACGGCGACGACCGCCGCTCGCCGCTGGTGGAGCGCAGCGAGGCTAAAGCGCTCTCTGAGGTGGAGCTACTGGGTGCCGACCCGATTACCGTAGTACTGTCGGATAAAGGCTGGATTCGTGCTGCCAAAGGCCACGATATCGACCCCGAAGGGCTCTCCTACAAAGCGGGGGATAGTTTCCGCCTAGCAGCCCGAGGTAAAACCAATCAGCCGCTGGTGCTGTTGGACGATACCGGCCGAGCCTATACCCTGGCGGCACATAATTTACCCAGCGCCCGTGGCCAGGGCGAGCCGGTGACTGGGCGAGTGAATGTGGCGGCAGGGGCGCAGATGGCGGGTCTGATGCTCGCGCCGCCCACCAAGCGCTATCTGCTGGCCAGCGACGGCGGCTATGGGTTTGTGGCCCAGCTCGAAGCGCTCACCGGCAAAAACAAAGCGGGTAAAGCCGTGCTTAGCGTGCCGAAAGGCTGCTGCGTCATGCCGCCCATTGAGGTGCCGGAGGGCGAAGGGCTGTGGGTGGCTTCGGTTTCCAACGAAGGGCGGCTGCTGCTCTTCCCGCTAGACCAGTTGCCCGAGATGGCCAAGGGCAAGGGCAACAAGATGCTCGATATCCCCGGCCCCCGGGCGGCGCGGCGCGAAGAGTTCCTGCGTGATATCGCCATTGTGCCGGAAGGCGGAGAGCTGATCATTCATGCGGGTAAGCGCAAACTGACCCTCAAGGCGGATGATCTCGCGTATTATCGTGGGGAGCGTGGCAGAAGGGGCAGCAAGCTGCCGCGTGGTTTCCAAAAAGTTGATCGTTTAGAAGCAGGGGAGTAACGGATGGCACGCGGAAATATTCTGGTCACTCTGTTAGCGCCGCGCTTGACCGCCACAATAGAGTCGGCGATGGCGGCGTTAATGGTGCAGTTTGGCCTGCAGGAAGAGCGTCGCCAGACGTTGGCAGATACGGCACAAGGCGGCGGCATGGATTGCTTGGAGCTTCATTTGAGCGGCGCGCCCGACGAATTAACCGCCCTGCGCCAGGCAGCGTTGGAACTAGGCGAAACCCACGGTGTGGATCTTGTGGTGCAGCCAGCAAGGCCCGAGGCCACGCCTCGCCTGGTCTGCTTCGATATGGACTCCACGCTGATTAAAGCGGAAGTCATTGATGAGCTGGCGCGCCGTCACGGGGTAGGCGACGAGGTGGCGGAAGTCACCGAGCGCGCCATGCGCGGCGAGCTGGATTTTAAGGCCAGCTTCCGCGAGCGTATGAGCAAGCTGGAAGGCCTGGATGAGTCGGTATTGGCGAATATTGCTACTGAACTGCCGCTGATGGATGGCGTTGAGCGTCTGATGGCGAACCTGAAACGTTTGGGGTTCCGTACGGTTATTTTATCCGGCGGTTTTACCTACTTTGCCCGTTACCTGCAGGAGCGGCTTGGGTTTGATGAAATCCACGCCAACGAGCTGGTGATTGAGAATGGCAAAGTTACCGGTGCGGTCCATGAGCCGATTGTCGATGCCGAGCGTAAAGCCGCGCTACTGCAGCAAATTGCCGAGCGGGAAGGGGTGGCCTTAGCGCAAACCGTCGCCGTAGGTGATGGGGCGAACGACCTGAAGATGTTGGCGAAAGCTGGCCTAGGCGTGGCGTTCCGCGCTAAACCCCTCGTGCGTGCCGAAGCGCGTCAGGCGATCTCCGTGGCAGGGCTGGATGGCGTGCTGTATCTGCTGGGCTACGGTGAAGCCGACTTGATTTAACCACCGTGTACTCACCTAGTAAGCAAACGGCGGTGCTAAGCACCGCCGTTTGCTTAATTCGCCGCTCTTTGCGGATTTACTCCGCCATATTCAGCGCGCAGTTCCTCAAGCCGCTCGGCCTCGTTATCGGTTAACGCGGGAGCATCCCATAGCGGTTCACCTTCGCTATTGTTAACCCCGAGCAGTGTTAGTGTCAGTACGGCATTACGCGGTATTTGATCGTTGCCCCAGGGGCCAAAACGGTTAGGGGCGAGGCTCCAGGTGGCGCTTTCCCCTGGCGCTAGGCCGCCGGAAATAGCGTAGTAGAATGTTTCATCCACCCAGGCTACCTCGCGGTTAGGGCTTTTCAGTACGCCGTGCAGCATGAGCTCTGCAACCGCGTGGTCAGAGCCGTTCGTCACCGTTAGCTCAATCACCGGTTCCAGCGCGCCGTAGGGGCTGGTGCTGAGGTAGTAGCGAGCACTATCAATACTGATTTGTGTTAAATGCTCCTGCGCTTGCTGGGCGCTAGTCTGTTTAGCTTCCAGCCGGTTCAGCGTGCGTAGCGCCTGTTCTCGCTCTCTAGCACGCCGCTGACGCAGCATCTCGTCAGCGCGCTCAATAATTTCGTCGCCCGTTAGCCCGTGCATATAGGCATTAGCCGATTCAGCAATTTCAGCAGCGTTCATGCGTTGGGGGTTAAAGAGATCGATACCGTTAAACGATGACATGGCTATGATCTTCAGCGCGGTATCAAACTCGTCGCGCTTATAGGTGGGCAGCGACTCACGCACTTTCTCGATTGAGACCACCGCTGCAGGCATGGAGCTCGTATCGACTTTCGGGTCGGAGCAGCCTACGAGTACCAAGGCGGATAATGAAAGTGCAGATAGCCTGAGTAGGCTCCACATAGATGTACCTCACCACAAAAAATCAATCGGCAAGAGCTTACCGGAAAGTGGCATCCGCCACTACTTTCTCTTGAGAGCAGATCATGCGTGAGGCTGGCACTTTTGGTGCTTGCTCAGCGGTTTAGCATAGCGGGTAATAAAAAGCGCTGGCGGTTACCAGCGCTTGAGAAAATAGGGCAGCGAAGCTTAGCCGTGCCCTTTGTCCGGATGAGGTACCGGCTTTTCGCCGACCTCTTCAGAGCGCAACTCGACCGGTTTGCCCTGGGTTTTTTGGCTGTGCTTTAACTGCATATGCAAACCGGTTTTGGCCAGCAGGTGAGCGCTTACTGGGGCGGTAATAAACAGGAACAGCGTAATCAGCAGCTCTTGGATATCCGGCTTACCATCGACGCTCCAAAAATACCCCATGGAGGCAATCAGCATGCAGCCGATGCCCAACGTAGTGGCTTTAGTAGGGCCGTGTAGGCGCATATAGAAATCGCGCAGGTGTGCCATGCCTAGCGAGCCTATAAACACAAACACGCCTCCGGCTATTAACAGTAGGGAAATCAGCGCTTCAACTAAGAATGGCATAAACGCACCTCATTAATCGGGCTCATTCAATAATATCCCCGCGTAGAATGTACTTGCACACGGCTACCGTACTGATAAAGCCGAGCATGGCGATCAACAGCGCTGACTCAAAGTAAGTCTTGCTGTTGAGCCACAAGCCGAGCAATACAATCAGCGCGATGGAATTCACGTACATGGTGTCCAGCGCCAGTACCCGGTCAGGGAGATCGGGGCCTACGGTAAGCCGATAAAGGTTCATTAGCAGGGCCATCACCACCAGCGCTAAGGTGATATAGAGCGCAATACTCAGCATTCGTAAATCTCCTTGAGCGGCCGTTCGTAGCGTTCGCGTATTTGCTCAATGAGCGCTTCTTCATCATCCACGTTCAGTGCGTGAATCAGCAGGGATTTGCCATCCATTCGCAGGTTGGCCGAAACGGTGCCCGGGGTCAGGCTGATCGTGCTGGCCAGCAGCGTGATGGTAAAACGCTCCTCCAACATCAGCGGATACTCGATGAAGTGAGGCTTTAGCTTGCGCCATGGGTTAGCGATCAGGTACGCGACCTCAAAGTTGGCGGTGACGATATCGCCCAATACCCGCAGGCCAAAACGCAGCAGCATCATAGGATTGCTGATCCGTGGCCGAGCATCCCAAAAGCGGTGGGTTAACAAAGGGATCAGAATAGCCAGCGCACCCCCCAGAACGAGCTGGCCAAAGGCGTAGCTGCGCACCAGCAGCAGCCACACCAACAGCAGCAGTATCGAAAGAACTGGGGTGGGCAGCCATTTGCGAGGGGTAATCATGGAGTCTCTCCTGCATCGGGCAGCAGCGTTTCAATTAGCAGCTGTGGGTTGGCGAGCTGCTCGCCGGTGGCTTGGGTATAGCTGCTCACCGGCCCGGCAAACGCTACCAGTAAAGGCGCTGCGCTGAGTAGCCAGAGCATACCGATCCACTGGTAGCGCGAAAGGGTGCTACCGCTGGGGCTGCCCCGGTGGCTGCGCCAAAACAGCGTGGAGCCTGCACGAGAGAGCGCAATCAGTGACGCTAGGCTGGCGAGCAGCAGCAGTGGCCATAACCACACGCGCTGAGTGCCTTCTGCCGCCACCAATACCATCGCTTTACCCAGCGCGCCTGAAAGAGGGGGCATCCCCACCACGGCAATCGCACCGATGAAAAAGGTGATCGCCAGGGCATTACCCTGAACCAGCGGGCGCCCTTTGACGATGCGCGTACCCGGCTTGCCACGCTGCAGGCCAATCATCTCAGCCAGCAGGAACAGGCCACCAGTGACTAGCGTGGTATGGATGAGATAGTAAAGCAGAGCGGAGGTGGCCTCTACGGAGCGCATGCCGACGCCCGCCAGTAGCGTGCCGACCGAAATCAGCACCAAGTAGGCTACCAGCAGGCGCAGGTCGCGAGCGGCCATCACACCAACGCCAGCGGCTGCCAAGGTGGCCAGCGCTAACCACCACACCCAAGGCTGCTCAAGCGCCACAAGTCCGCCAGCCTGCTCGCCAAAAATCAGCGAATAGACCCGCAGAATGGCGTAGATGCCCACCTTGGTCATGATCGCAAACAGCGCTGCCACCGGGGCAGGGGCCGCCGCATAGGCGCGGGGGAGCCAGAAATAGAGCGGCAAAATAGCGGCTTTGAGGCCAAAGACGACCAGCAGCATTAGCGCGCCTGCGGTCACTAAGCCCTCGCGCTCGGCGGGCAGGCTAGCAAGCTTATAGCCCATATCCGCCATATTGAGCGTGCCGGTGGCCCCATACAGAATGCCCACGGCAATCAAAAATAGCGACGAGCCCGCTAGGTTAAGCACTACATAGTGAACGCTGGCCTGAATGCGCGCTTTGCCACCACCGTGTAGCAGCAGCGCGTAGGAGGCCAGCAGCAGCACTTCAAAGAAGACGAATAGGTTGAACAAATCCCCTGTCAAAAACGCGCCGTTGATGCCTAGCAACTGCCACTGAAACAAACCGTGGAAGTTACTGCCTTTCTCGTCGTCTCCACCGCAGGCAAACACCACGGCACCCACGGCAAGAAGGGACGTGAGCAGCACCATCAGCGCGGAGAGGCGGTCAAGTACCAGCACGACGCCAAATGGGGGCTGCCAGTCGCCTAGGGCGTAATAGGTGATCTCACCGCTGGTGGCTTGGCGCACCAGGGCAATCGACACCAGCAGCAGAAGCATGGTGGCAATAACGCTCACAGCGCGCTTGTAGTGCGTCAGCCCCTGGCGTTGGTAAAGCAATAAAATACCCGCGACCAGGGGTAGTACCACGGGCAACACAATTAGATGCTGAATCATTCGCGGTCTTCCTTTTTACCATCCACGTGGTCGTTACCCACTTCGCTGCGCGCCCGCATGGCAAGAATGACGACGAACGCCGTCATGGCAAAGCCGATGACGATAGCGGTGAGAACCAGCGCCTGGGGCAGCGGGTCGGCAAACTGAGAGCCTTCGTTCACCAGCGCAGCACCGTCCGTCGTCAGCCCGCCCATGGAGAACAGGAACAGGTTGACCGCGTAGGAGAGCAGCGTCAGGCCCACAACGACCGGGAACGTTCTTCCACGCAGCGTCAGGTAGAGCCCGCAGGAGGTTAAGATGCCCGTGGTAATGGCGTAGAGCATTTCCATTAGTGGGATTCCTTTTCATTCGGCGTGTCGTGGGTGTCTGACGTTTTCGGGTCGCTCACCGGGCGGTGTGGTGTCGTCACCTTACCCAGGTTGGCCAGAATCATCAGCGTGGCACCTACCACTGCAAGGTACACCCCCAGGTCAAACAGCAGGGCCGTGGCAAGCTCGAACGTACCAATCAGCGGCAGGCTGAAATACCCAAACGACGAGGTCAGGAAGGGATAGCCCAATAGCCAGCTGCCTAGCCCGGTGAGCGTGGCAATGGCCACGCCGACCACGGCGACCGGCTGGAAGGGGAAGTTCAGGCGCTCCTGCGCCCACTCAACGCCCCGCGCCATGTACAGCAGAATCAACGCAACCGCAGTGATCAAACCGGCAATAAAGCCGCCGCCGGGTTGGTTGTGGCCGCGCAGGAAGATGAAGGCTGAGACCAGCAGCGCCAGTGGTAGTAGCGTCATTGAGATAGACGTCAGAATGGCCGGGTAGCGATCCGGCGACCAAGCACGGCCTTCACCGTCGCTGTGGGGCATGAACAGACGCAAGCGGTTGAGCAGCTTGAAGATAGCCAGGCCTGCAATGGCCAGTACGGTAATTTCGCCCAGGGTATCGAAGCCCCGGAAGTCGACCAAGATGACGTTGACTACGTTGTAGCCGCCGCCACCGGGTTTGCTGTTCTCCACGAAGAAGTTGGAGATCGATAGCGTTTCGCGGGTCATCACCGCGTAGTTCAAGCTGGCGACCACCAGCCCCAGCGCACCGGCTAGCAGAATATCGCGCACGTTGCGCAACGGGCTCGATTCGGTGGGGGTTTTTTGTGGCAAGAAGAATAGCGCCAGCATCAGCAGAATCATGGTGACGACTTCTACCGATAGCTGGGTCAAAGCGAGATCCGGGGCCGAGAAGCGTGCGAAGGTGAGGGCCACAAACAGACCTACTACCGACAGCATCAGCAGCGAAATTAAGCGGTAGCGGTGAGTCGCGGCGGTGGCAATACCACCAAAAATTAGCATGCCCGCGCCTAGCAGCACCACGCCATCTATCGGCTGGTTGCCTTTGGTGCCGGTCAATTCTTGCACGCTGGCAAGGCCGATCAGCCCCATCAGCAGGGCGGCACCCAGCAACCATCCCATATAGCGCTGTAGCGAGTTGCCTTCCAGCTTGGTGATGATCTGCTCGGCGCGATAGCCCACGGTAATGATAAACCGCTCGAACACGCGACGCGCATCCACACTGGCGAAGGGCTGCACAAAGCGGCGCAGATCGGCATGACGCCAGTACATGGCAATGCCCGCTGCAAAGGCCAGCAAGCTCATCATCAGCGGCAAATTCACGCCGTGCCAGATGGCGAGATGGAACGACAACGGTTCGCCCAAAACGGCTTGGGTGGCTAGCTCTAGAATGCCTGTCGCGAAAAAGGCAGGGAATAGCCCCACCAACACGCAGAGCGTCACCAGCAGTTCCACGGGCAAGCGCATCAGGTGGGGCGGCTCGTGGGGGGATTTAGGCGTTTGCTCGCGGGCTGGCTTATAGAACACCGCATGAACCAGCCGCAGTGAGTACGCGACGGAGAGAATGCCGCCCAGCGTCGCCAGGGCGGGCAACACCCAGCTCAAACCGCCGAGTACTGGAGTGGCGAGGGTTTCGGTAAAGAACATCTCTTTCGAGAGGAAGCCGTTAAACAGCGGCACCCCCGCCATGGCGGCGGCGGCCAAGGTGGTCAGCAGCGCGGTGACGGGCATCGCCTTTCTGAGCCCGCCAAGCTGCTTCAGCTCTCGGGTGCCGGTTTCATGGTCGATGATGCCCGCGCTCATGAACAGCGCCGCTTTGAAGGTGGCGTGGTTAAGGATATGGAACAGCGCGGCCAACACGGCCATGGGGCTGCCAATGCCCAGCAGGACGGTGATCAACCCCAAATGGCTGACGGTCGAAAACGCCAGAATGCCTTTCAAGTCGGTTTTGAACAGCGCAAACCACGCGCCGTAAAGCAGCGTGATGGTACCTACCAGCGGCACGACCACGCTCCACAATGCGCTATCCGCAATGGCGGGATGCAACCGGGCCATTAAGAAAATACCCGCTTTTACCATCGTGGCTGAGTGCAGGTAGGCAGAAACGGGCGTGGGAGCCGCCATGGCATGGGGAAGCCAGAACTGGAACGGAAACTGAGCAGATTTGGTGAATGCGCCCAGTAGTACAAGCCCGAGCATGAGCGGATAAAGCGGATCAGCCACGATGGTGGCGCCGCTGGCCAGCACGTCATCCATCCGATAGCTACCGGCCATATCGCCCAGCAGCAGTAAGCCTGCTAGCAGTGCTAGGCCGCCTGCACCGGTTACCGTAAGCGCCATGCGCGCGCCTTTACGGGCATCGCTGCGATAAGACCAAAAGCCAATCAGCAGGAAGGAGGAGAGACTGGTCAACTCCCAAAATAGCCAGAGCAGGATAAGGTTATCGGACATCGAGATGCCGACCATCGAGGCCATAAACAGCATCAAGAAGGCGTAAAAGCGTCCAAAAGGCTCATCGCTTGCCAAGTAAAAATGGGCATACAATAGAATCAATAGCCCAATGCCCAAAATGAGCAGGTTGAAGAGCAGCGACAGGCCATCGAGACGAAACGCAAGCTCCAGGCCAAGGGCGGGCATCCAGTCGGCTGCAAAACGCAGTGCTTCACCCTCCATCAGGGCAGGGATTTGCAGCAGCGTAAGTAGCAGTGCTGTTGCTGGCAGTATGCCCGTTGCGAGCGAGCACCAAGTGCGGCCGCGTTGGGCAGTCAGTGCCGGCACCAGTACGCCCAGTAACGGCAGTAAGGCGATCCACAGCAGTGTCATGAGGTCATCCAGCGCAAAAAATCAAAAAAATCGCCAGAGCAAAGAGGGTTGCCCTGGAGGCGAAGATACATCAAGTGAAACAACAGGATATCACTTGTATGGAAGGTGTGTGATTTTAGTATAAAGTGTTGACGTTAACCGTTTAGAGACTCCTTGTTCCATGAGTGAACCTTTCAATACCTGGCAAGCCCGCTTTGAAAAGCTGCGTAGTAACAAGCTTTTTGAGGGAGTAGTGATTTCCATTATCGTCATTTCTGCGTTGGTCATTGGCGCGAAAACCTACGAAGAAACCTCTCGAATTGAGCAGTGGTTGCTCTACCTGGATGTCGCAGTCACAGTATTTTTCCTGGTCGAGATTTTGATCAGAATGGCAGCCGAGCGCAACTTAGTCAGCTTTTTTAAGAAGGGCTGGAACGTTTTTGACTTCTTAATCGTCACCGCCAGTCTGATTCCTATGGACGATTCAGAGATGGTGCTGCTGGCGCGGCTACTACGCATTTTCCGCGTGCTGCGCCTGGTGTCGATGATTCCCGAACTACAGATGCTGCTGGGCGCGCTAGTGAAATCGGTTCCCCGCATGGGCTACGTAGTGCTGCTCATGTTTATTATTTTCTACATCTATGCGGCGCTGGGTAGTTTTCTCTTCCACAACGTGGATGAGTTTTTGTGGGGCAACATTTCCGTTGCCATGTTAACGCTGTTTCGTATCGCCACATTTGAAGACTGGACGGACGTGATGTACGCCACCCAGGAGGTATATGCCTGGAGCTGGATTTACTACCTGACGTTCATTTTCCTTACTGCGTTTATTTTTCTTAATATGATGATTGGTATTGTGCTGGACGTGATGCAGAAAGAGAGTGCCCAGCTCGATTTTGACAGTGGCGAAGGGGAGCCTGCACAGCTGCAGGCACTGCGTAGCGACGTTCACTCGCTCAAAGCGCAGCTCGATCGTATGGAAGCCGCGTTGGCAGAGCGAAATACAGCTTCGCCTCCCCCCAATAGTCCTACTGATTCCGCTAAAACAGATTAACGACAGGAGCGCCGCTATGATGTTGTCCGACCCTTCTAAAAAGTATCGCCCTTTCGTGGCCGTGGATCTGCCTGACCGCCAGTGGCCAAGCCAACGTATCGAAACACCGCCCATCTGGTGTAGCGTTGACCTGCGCGACGGCAATCAGTCGCTGATTGACCCGATGGATCAAGAGCGCAAGCAGCGGTTGTTCGACATGCTGCTGAAGATCGGTTTCAAAGAGATCGAAGTGGGCTTTCCTTCTGCGTCGCAAACCGATTTCGATTTCGTGCGCTCGTTGATCGAGCAGGACAAGATTCCCGACGACGTCACTATCCAGGTGCTGACCCAGGCACGGCCGCATCTGATCGAGCGCACCTTCGAGGCGCTGAAGGGCGCCAAGCGTGCCATCGTGCACGTCTACAATGCCACCGACCCGATGTTTCGACGGGTGGTGTTTAGCGTCGACAAAACCGAGTGCATCCAAATTGCCGTGGACGCCACGGCGCAGATACGTGACTTGATGGCGGCCAATCCGGAAACGAACTGGACTTTCCAGTACTCACCCGAGCTATTCACCACCACGGAGATGGATTTCGCGGTCGAGATCGTCGAAGCGGTGATGGACACCTTTGGCCCCAGCGTCGACAACAAAATGATCGTCAACCTGCCAGCCACGGTCGAAGTCGCTACGCCCAACAACTACGCTGATCAGATTGAGTGGTTCTGCCGCCATGTGAAAAAGCGCGATACCTTGATCGTCAGCGTGCACCCGCACAACGACCGCGGCACCGGCGTCGCGGCGGCCGAACTCACGTTGATGGCGGGGGCAGATCGAGTCGAGGGCACCCTGTTCGGTAATGGCGAGCGTACCGGCAACGTGGACATCGTGACGCTGGCCATGAACATGTACACCCAGGGCGTACACCCTCAGCTCGATTTCTCCAATATCACCCCGATCATGCGCGAAGTGGAGTACTGCAACCAGCTGCCGGTTCATCCGCGCCATCCTTACGTGGGCGACCTGGTGTTCACGGCGTTTTCCGGTTCGCACCAGGATGCCATCAAGAAGGGCATGGCCGAGCGTCGCGCCAACCCCGAAGCCCCTTGGGACGTGCCGTACCTGCCCATCGACCCCATGGATGTCGGGCGCAGCTACGAAGCCGTGATTCGCGTCAACAGCCAGTCAGGCAAAGGCGGCATCTCCTACCTGCTGGAGCAGGAGCACGGCATCGAGCTACCGCGCAGGCTCTCCATCGAGTTCAGCCAAGTGGTGCAGGAAGTGGCGGACCGCACCGGCAAAGAGATCACCTCACAAATGATCTACCAAGCCTTTGCCGATGAGTATCTAGAGCAGCGGTCACCGCTGGCACTGGTGAATCACCGTCTTTCCTCCGAGCCAGATAGCCCCAAAGTCGCGCTAGAGGCTATTGTCGAAAACGGCGGCCAACGCCAGACCCTGACCGGTGAAGGCAACGGCCCGCTGGCCGCGTTCATCAAGGCGCTGGTGGCGAGCGGCCAAGAGGTCGAAATCATTGACTATCATGAACACTCCCGCGGCCAAGGGGCGGATGCCGAAGCGATCGCGTACGTGGAAGTGCGTATTGATGGCAAAGCCGTGTTCGGCGTAGGCACCGATGAAAG